>Ga0315284_10003566_pt1 | contig 22151 bp, 29 predicted proteins | sample YL17G09_16_MG_FD_203696 | JGI IMG/M metagenome (GOLD analysis project Ga0315284, IMG submission 203696) | Sediment microbial communities from Yellowstone Lake, YNP, Wyoming, USA - YL17G09_16 | ecosystem: Environmental > Aquatic > Freshwater > Lake > Sediment | place: USA: Wyoming | collected... | reverse complement strand
GGGAAAAGTCGCGGCGGCAGATCGCGGCAGCTTATCGCCGATTGATAGGCCAGCCCGCTAACGGAACAACGTCCTCATAAGGTACGTCACTGCCGGTTGGCACAGGAAACCAAGCAAGAAGAGAGCGCAGTCACGGATCAAACCGTGCCTATCCATGCGTCTGACCTGCCGCTCAAAATAGGTTGCGGCAGGCAGGGAGTGGCTTGCACCCTCGGATTCCCGAACTCTGGGCACTCTATTGGCACTCCCCTTGGCACTCCCTGAAAGAGTACTAAAGAGTCCCTTCTAAAGGGGTTAAGTCCTCAAATCCCATCCCCCTTTCCCCCTTCCTGGCATACTGTACGGCACTCTCTGCATGGAGTATGGGGCACTCCCTTCACCCCCGCCCTTGAAGGGCGGTGTCTGGTACTGCTCGGAGGAGATGTCTGGAGGATGTTCCTGCTGGGGCTAAATCTCTGCGTTTCCTTAACCTTCTAGCCTTCCTCTAACGTCAACGGTAGATTATAGCAGTAACCGCATATCCCCCTACATGGAAGGTGGTGCCGTCTGCCTACCTATCTACTTTATGCCGTAAAGTACTTTGAGTCTCCTGTGAGGGTTAATGGGGCAGGTATGAGGCGTTCCATTTCCTCACTGCCTGTACACGATCGTTCACGGTGGATTTGCAGGATCCCATGAGATCAGCGGTTGCCTGGAATGTCATGCCTTTCTCAGCTACCAGACGGTGCGCTTCGAGTTGCAGGCGCGTCACCTTCTTCACTGATCTCCGTCTTTGCCGAATGAACATGTCAACGAGGCCCTTGGGGATGGGGGTGTACTCTCGGTTCTCATTCCTCCTCGGGCACGGGCAACGATACTTCCAGACAAGTTTCCTAGAGTACTCTCTGCCATACCCCAGACTGCCGAGGTAACGACGGACATCCATGGGGGAGCGCAGATAGTGCCCTATTCGAAAAGAGTCTTCACTCAGGGTTCGCAGGCCCTCTTCAAATTCAAGAAAGGCTGGATTGGTTTCCTTGCTCATGATTCACTCCTTCCCCCTCCGCATCAAGCGGAGGCTCCTGTTCTCTGATGATTCTCTCCTGCTCCTGTGCCCCACGCATGGGGTTGGGCCCTACTCTTCGGGATCGCTTCGCTTTCTTCGAAGCCCTATACCGCTGTTGCCGCTCCCGCTTGGTTCTCATTCTCCCTCCATTCCAACCCCGCCTGGGCGGGGAGTCTTGCGCCTTATCGCTTCCTCCCTCCGCTCCGCTCTGGTCATGCGTAACCAGCTTTCCTTCCTCAACTCCCTGCGAACCCGTGCATTTTCCCTCAATGCTTCCTTGTGAGCAAGCCCGTAGGCTCGGCAGGATGCAAGATGCTCCGCTCTGTGCAGGGCGCGATACTCTCGCTGGTACGTAGAGATCTGCACCTTATGAGTTGCTCGGTATGCCCCGGCTCTCATAAGCCGTTCGGCCCTGTGAGAAATGTAGTTCTCGTGCATTTCCAACTTCCGCTCTTCCGTCGTAATCATGCTGCCTCCTGTCTGAGAATCCTATCCAGTCTCGCATGGCATGGACGGCAGCAGAATACGACCTCAAGGGGCTGATCGTGGTCAGGATGGTGAGCGTCAATAGGACGAGTATCAATCCCACAGACTGCACAAATAGATGGCCTTACTATCGTCCCATTGCGGACTGCCCTGCGCAGAAGCCTATACGCCTTCTTCTTCTCGGGGTTTGTCTTGATCCACCAACGCTGGTTCTCCGCCGCCTCCTCCTTATGGGCAGCTTGGTACTTTCGACGGTACTCCAATATTTCCTCCTGGTGTTCGGCCTTGTACTCTGCCCTCTGCACTTTATGCTCGACAGAGTACTTTCGAGAGTACTCCCTGCACTCCTCTTTGTTTGTGGCGTAGTAATTTCGATCGTACACCTTCCTGCACTCCTTACACGGAGATCGGAGACCGCTCCCACGTTTATCGAAGGCACTCTCCAATTTACTAATTCCACATTTCAAACAGATTTTCATTTCACCCTCCTCACTCGCACTCAAGGCAGATCAATTCTCCGCTGCCCTGGCTTTCAACGATACTCTCCAGAATGGAGTACTCGATGCTTCCGCCGATGGGTACCAAGATCAATCGCTCCCCAGTAATGAACCGGATAATGATGAAGCCGTCCCTTACCTCGTAGGATAAAATCACACCACAATATATGTGCCTGCCCCCCAGGGGTAGGAGATAGACGGAGTGTTCCAATGCTTTTAACACCCACCGGAAATGGTACAGGTACGGGGAGTAGCTGAATCCCCCATGCAGTCCCGGATAGATGTGCCTGCCAGAGTAGTGTCTGTGAGGCCCTGGGATGCCATACCCTCTGCCGTGTTCTGGACGACCTCCACCAGAGTGACCACCATAGTAGGGTGGGCTGGGATTCCGCTGAACATGCGGTCCGATTCTGGGAATCGGGAGTCTGGGTAAAGGACGGATCCGTGGAGACGGAAATGGTCGAACTCCTCCTCGTGGAATTGGGCGAAGGCCAGGCTCTCTATCCGAACCCCTCGGCTCAACCGCCCGTGGTATGGTTGATCGAGGTACGGTTGATCTTGGAACCCTGGGTGCGACCCTGGGTATTGGAGCAACCCTGGGAACGCGGGGAGACTGCGGCATCCTCGGTGCAGTCCCTCTCGGAATAGACGGTCCACTTCTGGGCACAGGAGCCCTTCCGCTCGGAGATTTCCTCTCCTGCCCTTGGAGAGCAAGGCCCCCCAGGATGACGCAAAGTATAAGTACCTTGATGATGGCTTTCATGATTTACCTCCTGTCAGTAAATTACAGACACTCTTATTCGCAAGTTCCTTCTTCAGTTCCTCAACTTCCTCCAGGGTCGTGCAAAGAGGGCAGCAGAGGATCATCCCCTTTTCCCCCTTTTCTTCGAAGATGATGGCTTCCTTATGAGAAGCCGTACAAACCCGTAGGGCCATTTCTCCTGCTTTCTTGCCTCCCTCTTCGGGTGAAATCCCCCGATCCCCCCTTTTCCCCGCTGGTTCCTCGATGGAGGGGGTGCCAGGGACACCTTTTCGTGGGACTGAACACCTAACCCCAATCATTGCAACAACTGCCTGTCCCACCACCTCTGAAACCCCCGTGGGATTGGTGGGACGGAATGGCTAAACCTAATAGATTCAGCGCCTTGGCCGTCCCACTGCCCCTAATCCCACCAGTCCCACGCCAATCCCACACCCCGTGGGACTACTTAACTCTATTAATAATAATAGTTTATAGACATAGTCCCACTTTTACCGTCATGGCAGGGTCTCCCATTTTTTATCGGTGCCCCGAACAAGTAAGCCATGAGATTTCAGGTGTCCAATCTGTCTATAAGCCGTGGTCCTTGAGATGTCTGCATTTATAAGAGCCTGCGTAAGTTCAATCGTGGAATACGAGTGTCCCCTTAGAACCTCATAAGCATTCTTCAAGAACCCTGGAACATCCCTTGAGGTGAGGTGGAAGAACGTCTCAGGACCGGACTCCACCAGCTTCCTCGGCATGACATCGGCGGCGTCCTTGAGAAAGACTCCCCAATCAAGCCACTCCTCTCCGTCTATTTCCGTCCGCTCCTGGCAGACAATGACATCGGCGTGCGCCTTGATTGCAGAACTTCCCCTGGCCCCATCCGACCATGCCCGCATGTTCTCCTGAAGCAATACCTCTTGAGTCCGTTGACTGCTCTTCCTCATGTGATGCGCGATGGTGATGTTTGCTCCACCAGAGACTTCACGAAGTCCTGAGAATAGCTTCTCGATCTTTCCCGAATCATTCTCGTCTCCCGAGTGGAAACTCCGCATCGGATCGAAGATGTAAAGGTCTGCGTGAGTTTCCCCGAACAAGACCTTCCAAGGCTCCAGTTCCTTCTTGTTGCCCGTGTAGGGAAACGGAGGAAGGAGCCTCTTCCCATCCCTCTGCGCCTTCCGCATCTCAAGGATTGTGAGATTCGCCTGAAGCTGCAGAAACTCCTGTGGTGTCAGGTTCATCACATCACGGATTGCGGAGTATCGCTTCTGAATGCTGCTCTCCTTGCTCTCATAATCGACATAAAAAACGGAGAGTCCCTCAGGACGGGCGCATGGGAAGGTCAGAAATGGTTTCCCCAACGCCGCACAAACCGAGAGTTGAAGAAGGAGAGTTGTCTTGCGGGATTTTTCCTCTCCAATCCACACGGCAAGATCGCCTTCGGGAAGGAAGCCAGGATAGATAAACTTCTCCTCGGGGATGTGTGCGTATGGGTCAAAAGTGTAGCGTTTGATGTCCGCTTTTGTCAGGATTCGTGGTGCCCTAGATTCATGAGGAGACTGATCCTCCTCGTCCTCAGGATCAAAGGTTTCTTCATCTATGATTGGGAATGATTGCACATCAATTTGCTCAGGATCGAGCGTTTCTTCTATAAGACTCTCCTGTTTAGTAGAGCCGTGCTTGTGGATTGTCTCCATAATTACCTCCATTCCGATCGGAGTCCAGCTTCAGGGTCTGGGTCTTTCTGACGATGACCACTCGCCCGTTCTCCATTTTCACCTCCACACTCCCGAAGAAGTGCTGCTTCTGCAACTCCAGGAACATTTCATACAGCTTATTCATAATTCCCTCCTTCCCACGAAAACTGGTAGTCCTTGTAGTGGTACCATCCAGCCCTCGCATACCCAACATGCCTTTGCAAGTTCCCAGTTACGATGTGACGGATGGCATCCGCTTCTACTGTTTTGTCCATCCCGCACGAGCAAAGGTTCTGCTGAGGCCTAAGAGCGATATTGAGGGCAGCGATAACCAGGCCCATCAGGTGGGAGTTTATCCATGCCTTGCTCTCCACCTGGAATATCCAATCCATGACCTCTGCGTTATTCGTGCAGGTTTCGAGATCAATCTCGTAGATTGAGTTCCGTTCCTTGGTGTAGATGTTCAGTTCGAGAGTGCGGAGATCAATCTCCACACGCTCTCCTTCAGGATCACCGAGGATCCCCTTACTCAGAAAGAGGGTGCTCGTAATCCCCAGATATCTCGGTGCCGTGCATTCTGCCTGTCTCATGATTCCTCCTCCTTCAATGACGAGTGCGGGTATAATAAGCCTCACGCACTCCTACACACTTGCTCTCCGCCCACCACAGTTCCAGTCGATACCAATCGTTATTAAACTCTGGACATCGCTCCATTGCGTCAAGTAGACGATCCTCGTCTTTAGCTTCGAACTCAGGATGGTTACGCAGGAACCGAGCGATTTCGTTGGCACGCCATTTCTGGGTAATGTCGGTTATCTGTGCTTCCCTGTACGCATCCTTAACCCCAGGACCGGAAAAGACATTCTCGCCTTCCACTTCATGCCTACTGACCCAAATGAGACCCATGCTTCCTCGTTTCCTTTCCGCAGGCCATGCCTGCCCTTGTCTTCCAATAAGTTATGCGTAAAACCCTAAGATCTCGCTTCTACCCCCCACCTCTTCTTCACCTTTTCACCTTTTCTTCACCCTTCCATGAGGGCCGACACGATCAGGAAGAAAGCCGTGATCCCTGATGCGAATCGTACAGCCCTTCCAACGATCGGCTTCTCTGCATAGACGCAGAGGAAGATGAGGGGCCAGATGGACAGAATCCCCACTGCCCACTCCATGCTAATGCCAAGGACCCTCTCCAACACTCCGAGGAGAGCGATGAAGGACATCCAGGCAATGAACCCAGCCAGGGCAATGAGTCCTACCCTGTGCTGAATGCACCACGCATTTACGGGACTCTCGAACTTGGTGTAGAGCAGCGTGAAGCAGAACAGGACTACCAAGGCAGTGAGCGTGTTCATCTGGACTCCTCTCTCAAAGCTTGCTCGATCTTCGCAAAGCGAATCTCGTTCCCTGCCACATGAGCAGCCAGCGAGTTCTCTATGCGAGTCAGGGAGGCTTTGATGTCCTCAATTTCATCCTGCATTGTACCAACCGTTTTCTGCGTGTCCGGGATCCGAACGATCGCTTTCATCTCCCCTATAGCCAATGTGGTGTCTTGTACAATTGCTGAGTGCGGGGTGTAGGTGTAGGCGATCCAGCATCCTGCGAACATCACTCCTATGAGTATCCACCGATATTTCATGTTCATGCTGCAACCTCCTCTGAATCATCTGTAAATCCCCGTGCCATGAGATAAGCCCGTGCTGCGGCTCCTATTCCATTGCTCTTCCTTAAGTATCTCTGGGCTTCTGCCAAGATTGCCATATTATCCTGAAAGCATCCCAGGCCGAGATTGCACCCAGTACACAAAAGCCCTCTAAGGAGTCCGGTCTTGTGATCGTGGTCTATGCACAGTTTCTTGACCTCTCCACAGATGGCACACCGTCCCTTCTGTTCAGCTAGGAAGTGGGCACGAGCAGCCTTCTTTATCCCCGAAGCTGTACGCTGAGGATCAATCTCCTTTCTATACTGATTCGCCACACAGAACTCACAATATTGGCGCTTACCAAGAAAATGGCTTAAGGGCTGGTCAATACCACACAAAGAACACACGCGCCTTCTACTCATGCTGCCTCCTGTTCCCTTGCCCGAATCTCGCTAGGCAGGATCTTCCACCGGCACTCGTGACTGCAGAACCTCGCCGTCCGACATCTCGATTCGAAGTGTTCCCCGCAATTCTCGCAGGTTTGGGTAACCGTCGTCTCTGGGATAGGATCCTTCACCGCCTGGACCTCCTCCCTTACTGCCAAAACAAACACACTCTTCGGTGCCTTCTTTCGGGAAGCGACCTTTCTGCAGGCCTCCGAGCAGTATTTCGCGTCAGATCGGAGTGCCATGAACGCCTTGCCACAGATGTCACAGTTAAAGTGAGGCAGGGGTATGGATGTCACACTTAATCTGTCTTTTTGGCATTTTAGCGTCCCAACGCCCCTTGATTCTAAAGAACTTCCAGCCTCCTCCCTCAAGGCTGAGAGGCTGTTTTGGCCAGTCACTGACTTGCGATCTCCTCGTCCAGCCTTGACGGTCATGCTGCCCTCCTTTCACGTTCAATATAGCTGCTAAACGTCATCCCATGACAGGGGGAGCAGAGCCACTGGACCTGTAAGGGATGCTCATACCCTAAATGGTGATGACCTTGAAGGATCTCTGGCTGGGATCCGCAGAGTTCGCAGGAGATTGGCTTGATAAGCCTTCCGGCCTTCAGCGCATACTGAACCCTGACACGTGCTGCTGCTGCACCTGGATGTGCTGCATCCCACCTTTGGGTTGATGCCGACTTCGCGGCAGGATTCGCTGCATGATAGCGGCGATTACGAGCTGCTTGCTGAGGTCGATGGGCGGAATGATACAGCCGATCGTGTTTCGCTATCTCAACTTTGTGTGTGATTCTGTGTTGCTTCATGCAACTTCTGCAGGCACTCTGCAGGCCATCCTTGGCGCGACAATCCCTAGAGAACTGGTCGAATGGCTTGACTTCTCCACATCTACTGCACAGCTTCGTCTTCACTTTGTCACCCCCTTGGATTCCAGCGCCTTCACCCTCGCCTGGAGGTCCTCAATCAAGTACAGTGTTGCGCCTGCCATCTGCTTTCCTTTATCAAAGTCGGCTTGAGCGAACTCCTGCAATAGGCTCCTCAGGGTTGCATTCTCCTCTTCTAGCTCCTCCACCCGATCCTCCAGGATTCGCATGTCGCTCTCCAGGGAATCAATGGAAATCTCCAGATCGAAGAAGTCCATGCCTATCGTGTTCTGCATTAACAATGAAGGATCCTGAGGTACGGATTCCTCGGCTTTCCCATTCGGGTGCAGGAATCGCTGGATATCCTGCTCATATTGGGTAGGACCAGGATTCATCAGGCGCTTCATATCCTCCACGTATGTAGACTGCGAGGCTGCGGTTCGGCAGAGTAGAAACAGAACGCCACTAATCAAGAGAGCCTGTCCTATGCGCACCACAATTTTTTTCAGCATGTCGTGTCTCCTTCCCTTTTCTCCATGGATGCGAACCATTCATCATCATGTGCTTGCAGCCTGCCCAGGAAGTCAAAGCATACTTCCTTGAGGTCTTGTACAGGGGTATCTGGAGGGTTTGGTAGAAGCTGCTCTACGCTTCCCATCTCAGGCTGGTAGACTGCCTTGTACTTGTTGAACAAGTCCTGAAGGAAAGTCCGAGCCATGTAGGTGTTGACGATCCCCGTGTTGGTTGGATCGAGACTAGCAATTCCGGCCTGATTAACTCTCAGGCGTATATCGTGTACAGATTCAAGCTTCTTCATTGTGTAGCTCCATTTCTCGCGCTGCAAGCGCGTCTTGCTCCAACTTCAATGAATCTACTAGCAAAATCGCCGTTAAACCTGCAAGGGGGTCAGGCTTCTGCCCATGAAGCAGTCCCCAGAAGCATGCTTGCACTTCCTCTGCATTCCGTTTCGCCCAAAGAGCGAGGCTAAGACGGAACTTAGGATCCCAGATCGGCTTGTAGATTGCCTTCCTTGCTCGAACAGTAAAGGAATCCGTGGGCCAGGTTGGGCGCTCCGTGACTATCGTGGGTGTTATGCAGAGACCGTGAGATTCCTTGACGAGTGCTACCTCGCTGCACAGGCAGGCCAGGACATCGAGCATCTGCTCTCTTGCCTTCCCTGTAATGTAGAGCACAGGCATACCTGGCAAAACTAGCCAGCTTGCCAGGACCCACGCCGCTAGGTAGATAGGGGAGAATGAATCTGTAAGGTGAACGTGCTGCTTGATGAAGGTGTTAATGTCTTCAACAATGCTCATTATTATCTCCTATCTAATCGTGCTGTAACGGCTCGGTGTCCGAGCGTCGATCATCTTCCTGAGACTCTTCAGGCTTTCATAAAATGCTGAGCAGGGACCGCTGAGAAACTCCGTGTACAGGTCGTTCCCCTTACCCGCTGGGTCTTCAAAGAGGAAGTAGACGATTCGAGTATTTCCCTCCGGCCCCTCTACTCCTGAAAGCTTCAACTGCCTTGAGGACATCAAGTAAGCTGCAAATGTCAGTGATGATGTGCGATACATACTGCTAATCCTCCTCTTCTTCCTTCCGGCGTGTACTTCTTACCAGTACATCGTGCAGGATGGCTACGATTCCAATAAGTCCAAGACAAAAGAGAATCCACCGGATAGCGTTCCTGAAACCCTTCTTTATTCTGCCATTCATATCAGACTCCTGGCACCACACCCTCGACCTCGAAACTCGTCATGGGGCCGTAGAGGACTTTTGATCCCGCGAACTCGAACTTAACCTGCATGAAGTACTCTCCGGTGACCCAGAGTTCGCCGGTCTCACTGGTCCAATGAACCTGCCCAGTCGCAGCGTCGTCAACGACAACATTCGGAGCCAACTTCGTGAAGCCCGACCCGTTCGATCTTTGGATCAGCACCTTGACAGCCGTTGCTGCCGTGCAATCAATTCCGCAGGTCTGTGAGATAACCCTGCCGATTTCGTTAAGATATGCTGTTAACATGGTTCAACTCCTTCTGCGCCCCTCAGGCGCTCTCTACTTCGCCTCCGGATGCTCCCGATACCACTTGCGAAGGTAAGCACTTTTGGCTTCTACGTATTTCTTATGGTATTGCCTCTGATACAGGGCAGTGCAGGCTTTGCACCACGAACGCAGACCACCATGTGTACGCCTACCGAACTCCGATGTAGGTTTCGTAATCCTGCATCTTGTGCATTGCCTGGTCGTGTCCATGTTCATACTCTCCTCCTCACTGACTTCCTCCTTTGAGGGGCTTCAGTCTTTTCGTCTTGGATGCCTTCTCTGCCGGGAAGAGCCAGTTGTATGTCCTGTACACCCCACCCACGCCAGGGATCCTCTTGGCAACTTCCTCTGCGAAGTTCTTGAAGGATTCGTTTCCCCTCGCTGCCCGAGCAATCCAATAACCGAAGTCCTTGGCGTCCTGTGCTCCTGGGCCGATACTCTGCCATAGTTCGCTCACCGTGCCTGCAAGGGCGGCTCCGACGCTGCCTGTTGTAGCTACATTAATACCACCCTTCGCGGTCATCAGGACTAGCATCCGGCCCATCTTCTGCACATTCTCCGATGTCTTTGCACCATGAGTGAAGTCGTAGAATCCATCCTGCAGAACCTTCTGCATGAACTGGACCTGGTTAGCTCTATATGTAGAAAATTGTCCCAGGACGGGCCATCGCGCCAGCCTCACGGGGGAAGAAGGCCCGTAAACAAATTGAGTTGTCTTGATAACTTCCTGCCCCTTCGCTATGGCTTGCTCTTGGCTGAGTCCCTTGGAGATGGCCCATTCGTAGCCAGTGCGGAAGGCTATCTTCCGGTTTAGAAACTCGGCTCTATTAAAAGCCCCCATCAGCACGTCCTCATTGAAGAATCTGCTGATTCGTTTGCCGGTTCTTGCTGCTTTGGTTAGTTCTTCAGCCGCCTCAATGCCAGGCATGGCATCAATGAACTCGCCGGTTTGGTAAAGCAGATCATCGAGTTTCTGAAAGTCTCTGCCTGTCTTGTAGAACTTCGGATTAAAGAATACGCCAACCGCCTTCCCTGCTTCCTTGATCGTAGGTCCAAAGCCCATCTCAACCATGGTGTTCAGGCTCTGTGTCAGGTTAGTCCACGCTGATCTGGCATTAGAACCGAGCAGAGTCTTGTAATAATAAGCATTTACGGCCTTCCCCGCCTTCATCAGGGTTCCACCAGCATTCGGATCTCCGAGATAGCCCTTAACGAAATCTTCTGCGATCTCTTTCAGGAATCCATCAGGCATCGTTTCCATGGTCTGCATAGCCTTCTCGTAGGCAGGGAGGTCATGTAGGATTCGGTTCCGAGCCTGGGCGTACACCTTGCCCAGATCGACTACATCATTGATCTCGCCCTTCTTAAATGATTCCCGAAGATGTTTGGGCATCGTGTTGAGAAGCGCATCCTTCCCCTTGCCCTTACCCAGGATGGCATCCAGTCTCGCTGCTACTTTATCCCAACGTGTTGAGAGGTTCTTCAGTGCGCCGAACAGGGATTCGCTTACGAAGAGAGAGCGGTCAGGGGGTATAGCCTCAATCCCAGCCGCCATCTTGTCGAAGATAGGCTGGATTCTTTGAGCAGCATCCCTTACATGCTGGGGTGCGTTTCTAACCACATCCCCATTGATGATCCTGCCCACCATGGCAGATTCCTTGGTGCCTTGCTTGATCCCAAATTCTGCGATGACATTCTCAATCTCTGTCACGGTTCCCTGTGCATTACGCCGACCAATATTGAAGGCTTGCTCGATGGGATCCACAACTGCTCCGGCCCCTTGAGAGCGAAGAAGACGGTCGGAGGTGGAGAACGCAGTGTGCTGGATTACCCTTCCTACCTTGCCTACGTTGACTCCGAGAATATCCTTCGTTCCAAACCTCTCCGCAGCCTGCATATCCATTGCCTGCCCTGCAGTTTCGGCCTTCTCGGGTGCCTTGCCAAGCAGGAGGTTGCGCAGCTTCTCCTCGCTACTGAGTTTTACTGCCTTGTTTTCCGCTGCCAGTTTCAGGAGGTATTCGGATCCCCGCTCACCTGAGGAGGATAGTTCCGCTGCAGTTTCATCAATCTCGGGAGCTCCCGGCAATAGAGCCTTTCTCCCTCGGCGGGGAAGACCTCCACGCGCTGCCAGTTCATCGGGGTAGACGGCTTCGAAAGGCTGCTCTTTCAGTAGCCTGGAGTTCCTCGTAGCTATCTCCTCTGCCGTCCTCCATTCTTCCCCGTCCCAATGCTTCTGCGCACTTCCTTGCTTCCGCTGCAGAAGTCGAGCAAGTGCAGACTGCCTTTCGCCTTCAGGTAGGGCCTGGATATGACGAGTCAACTGTTCGATTTCCTCACGAGAGGCCCCAGGAGGCACCATTCCTTGCACGGAACGGAAGAGTTTCCTTTCCTCCTTGTTCAGTCCCTTCTCTAGGTATCTACGCCTACGATCAGCGTCCTTAAATGTCTGTAGACGAGCTGCTCTTAACTCTTCTTCAGTACGAGTGGGATGCCACGCTCGGGCTAGTTCCTGTCCCTCTTCCATAGTTCGCGTAAGACCCATACGGATCAGGTGAGTCCTAACAACCTGGCGACCGACTCCTAGCTGGTCTGCAATAAATTTCTGTCCGTACCCTGCATCGTGCAGAGCCTTGATGCGGCTGGCCAACTCCTCTGTGCTACTGAGTTTCGCTGCCTTCGCTTCCTGAGCGATCTGAAGTAAACGTTCACTGACTGTCAGGGCTTCGGTTCCCTTAGCAATGCCCTCCCCGACCTTGACTCCTTCCGCGACCTTCTCCGCGCCCTTCAACACCTTCGCGCCCTTGGCTAACTTGGAGCCCCACCCACCAAGGGGGATGAAGCCGGGGATTTGCTGGAGAACGAAGTCAACAACCTTACTTCCCGCGTAATTTCCAGTACTGGGCAGTGTCTCCGATTCCATCCGCAAGATCTCCTCAATATCCTGCGGTCTACCCATGAGACGGTTCACGCCCTGAACGACCATATTCCCCGCTGGAGTGAAGATTGGGTTGAGCGCCTTGAATGTCTCTAAAGCTGCCAGGAGTCGCTCTTTCCCCCCCACCGCCCCCTTCGTGGATGCAGTCTGCAGGAAGGCTTTCCTGAATCCTTCCGCTGCATCCTTAAGGTCTTGGGCTGAAACAGTCTTGTATTCCTCTGATGCAGATACCTTAGTCGGGGCTCCTACGTTCACGTTCTGGAGAGCGGCTCCCCTTCCTCCGGTATAGGCATCCCATGCTTCCTTTCTCTTGGCTTCCGCAGCACTCGCAAGAGGAATGGCGGTCTCGGCATCAGCAGCGAAGACCTGCCTTAGCGTTGCTTCATCAGGTTGTTCAGGAACCTTAGCCGTGATGTCAGAGGGCTGGAGAACAGGTTGCTTGACACCTTGGGTCATGATTTCCCACGCAGCTTTGCCAAGATCTTCTGGCTTCCCACCATGAAGGGTCTTTGACCGTCTCGTAATGTAGGTGCTCCACGATTCCCCTGGCCGTCGAAGCTGCTCGTCCGGTTCAACTGGAACCCTGATAGGTGTTGGTTTCTGCACAGGTCCCAGGTCCCTCCTCTGCAACTCCTCAACAGTAGTGCCCTCTTCACTCGGGCCAAGACCCATCTTCTTCAGATCCTCTACGGAGGTTCCGCCCTGGGTTGATGGGCCAAGCCCCATAGCCTGCAGTTCTTCGATAGTAGTGCCCTTCTCCTGCTCCATGTTTCCCTCCTGTGCTGCCATTAAAACCCCAGGACCTCCCAGAGTGGCGCTAGCCTTGACCAGCTTCTTACCTTTTCCCTTCAATGACTCCGATACCTTCGTACCGAATGAGGCGTCGGAGTACCCTTCGACTGCCTTCATGTATGAGGGATCGAGTTCATTGATCTTTAGCAATGCGGCTCGAATCGCGGGATCCTTACTTCTACGAGCGTATGAAATGATCGATGCCGGAGACATGGTTCCACCTGCTGCCTTCAACTTCTCATACTCGAATCCATTGGCTACTAGCTCACTGTCGAACTCACTTAATCCAGAACGCTCATACCCAGCAGCCTTACCCTCTGCCCTCAGCATTCCTTTCTTCCTATTAAAGGACGCGAGGAGTGCTTCACCCAGTTCCCTGACCGGCTGAGATTTTTCCGCTGTGAAATTATCGGTAATTAGCTGAGTTACGAGCCGGTTCTGCTCTTCCCGTGGTAAGGCTGATGCCATCTTCAGCTTCACTGCTTTATCTGCGGAGAGTCCATGCCCGACCTCATGGGAAGCTGGCCCAAGGGCTAGGCGAGATTGCACCGCGCCCGTTTGTTCCACATATACCGGAGCAATCTTCGCTCCTACAGCGTGGACGGAGGGATCCGCCCATCCCCCCGCCCGTACAGATAGCTTCCTCTGTGAGCCTTCTGCGAAATCCTTGAGGAGTTCGTATGCTTTACTGGCATGAGAGTCCTCCATCGCTGATAACGTATCCGCTGTGGGTGCGATGTGCCTGGACATCTCTTTCGGGAAGCCAAGTGATTCGAGAAACTCGAACTCTTTCCCTTTCTTCGCAAGTGTCCGCAGCATGTCGGCTATCTCTCGGCGAGGCCAGGCTTCCGCTTCCTCTGGCTCCAATGCTGCAAGCGCACCAACCGTCGCAGCCCCAGCAGCAGGAACGTAATTCTTGCTGCGGAGCCCTCCCTCAATGGGAGCCCGTTTCTTGCGAGGCATTGCTGGGTTCTTCAGCAACTGGGGCCAATTGCCGCGAAACTTGACGAGTGTGGGTTCCTCAACAGGAGGAGCCTTTTTCTCAAGGGGAACCTTCGCAAGTTCCCTGCGGAGATTCCACATCGCCAGGTTCTTCTGCCCCCGAGTCCTGAAATCCCGTTCCTCTGCCCTCTTCAACTGAGTCATGGGTGCAGGTTCCCATTTGTTAGGATCAAGTACTTGCAGGGGTTCCTCTCCCCGCCTGAAGATCGGCCTCTCAGCTACCTGGTTGGCAAGGTGCTCTCCCCGCCGACGAAGAAGGCGCATATTTGCCAGCCCTGCCTGAAATTCAGCGAGCCGTTCAGGAGTCAGGACTCTCTCTACGGAAGCTTCCGCTATCGGAGTCTCAGCCGCCTTCACCAACATCTTCAGAAGTTGACTTAAGTTTCGGATAGGCATGGTCATTTGCGCCTCCAACCCTTGATTGAAGGATCACCGAGGATCTTCTGTGCCTTTGCTGCATCAAAGACATATTCCTTGCCATCGGGTCCGATGAGGGTGACGTTCCCCGCCTTGCTTGACTTAGCAACAGGAGGAATGATTGGAGTAGGCGGAACTACAGGCCATGATTCCGAATCGGTAAAGTCGGGATTGTCTTTATCCGTCCCTTCATCCGTCTCAGCATCCGTACTGTCCCAAGTTTCAGTACTACTCTTCACCTTCTCCCAGAATCCTGGTTCATTCACAGGTACATCCACTCCAAGTTGCCTGAGACGCCTCTGTGCATCCTCGTCTGTAAGGAGCATCAGTTTGTTCATCTTCAAGATGTTGTCGATGTCCTTCTGCAACTTCGCAGCCGTTGCCTTGTCGATAAGGCCCTGGCTAAAGCTACCCGCCTTACCTGCATTGGCCCGAGCCTGTGCCGCCTGTGCCGAACGGAGATCGTTCAACCCCGCCGACCCTGATGCTTCACGATTCTCCCGACGCTCAGAAACAATGGTGTTACGAAGACTCAGACCGTAATCCAGAGCATCCTTTGCACTCTTCGCTGCAGCCTTCGCCTCTTCCCGCGCCTGGAGATTAGCTTCATGCTCTTCCCGAGTTGTGGAATCTCTCACCTTAGTTTCAGCAGTTACCACAGCAGCATCAGCCTTCCGTACATTCGACTCTCCGTCTGAGATTCCTTTGGTAATGTCGGCCTCACTCTTGGCTTTCTGAAATAACGCAGTGATCCTGCCCGTCTCTGCTCTCACCGCTTCAAGTCCGAGTCTGTCCTGCCGCCACGTACCAAGGGAGCGTAGGTTTTCAGATTGGGCTCTCTTGTAATCGAGGTTGACAGATCGATCTTCACGAGCATGCGTCAGTTCCTCTTCGCCAACCCTTCGACGGGCTCCAATACGGGCTATGTTGCCCATGATCGCGCCTGCGCCCCTATTGGGCTGGTCCCCTTCCCGTACCAGATCGTAATCTCTAGCCGTCGCGGCTCCAGGTCGGTCTCCCATGAGGTTTTGGAGGACGTCTGTTACGGACTCTATACCCTTCGCTACACTGCCAAGCTTTCCCTTGGGATACACTTTCGGTGCAGGAGTGCGCTGATAGTCGTGCAGTCCCTCTTCCGTTCCCTGCTGTTCAGGATCCCTCCCGTACACAACGCCGCGCAGCATCTCGATGGCACGAGCCAGCTTTGCACTCTTGGATTGGTCTAAGGGTACATCCCTTGCAAACCCACTTGCTTCGGGTTGCCCGTACTGATGTTCCCTTTCTGCGTCTGCCTCATACGCTGCACGATCAGCGGCGGAAGGATCAGAATTACCAGATTCAGGAACTCCGGTCGTCGAACCCAGGGCACCCTTGCGCTGCCGAGTCAACTTAGCCAGCCAATCAGCAGGTAGGCCCTCGTTCTCTCCTTGACCTAGCTTGTTTAAGATTTCATCCCATCTTGTCATGACCCCTCCTCTGCCTGGTCCCTGAGGACCGGCAATTCATAGATAGCGGCTAATGCACGCACATAGTCCAACGAGCAGTGAAGTAATTCCGCTGCTTTGCTGAAACTTATGTATCCCTGGGTTGTAGATTGTTGAGGATCGTTGTTACGTGGTTGTTCGTTGTCGGGTTGTCTATCTGGTCTTGCTGAAATCCTGCCCTGCATGTTGCACTACCGATCTGCCCTCCAGATCCGAGACTGTTAGCCGCCTCGCTGCTCTTACCGTGCCCTCAGAACCTTCCGCGTTTTCAAGGCGCGTTTCAATTCGATTCCCCTGTTCAATGCCCTATCAATCACAGTGGCTATCGCCGGAGTCGCCGCACTAAGCCCCGTCGTCCAGCTTAAGGGGATGGACTTCTCGCTGCGAGGATCGTTCGATCCCCAACGGATCTGCCTAACTTCTTCGTTCTGTGAAACTCTCATGCTGCCTTACCTCGCCACGCCTTGCCATACCATGCCCTGCCTTACCCTCACCGCGTTATTTCTCCCGCCGCCCAAACGTAATGGGTACCTTGCGCGTCAGTGCCTCGATGAAAGCCTTAGTGTAAACCGGCCATGTCTGCTGGCCTATCTGTCCCTGTGGTTTAGACGGGGCCTTCGATTCTTTCGGATTTAACTTGGTCATAATGTTCTCCTTCCTGTCCATTAAGGTATGTCGGAAATCCTAACTTTTCGCTACTACCCCCCTCTCTCAGGCACTGTCGAATGGCGGAGGGCGTACAGTGAAAGAGCCTTGCCATGGCCTTAATCCCTGTTCCCTTGTTGTGTAGGGCCTTGACGATGATGGGATCGAGGTTCCTCTTCAATGGCAGGCAGCGGCCTTCTGCTTCAGCTTGCTCCCAGGTTATCCTCTCAGCCTTGACCATGCTGTTCAGGTAGGCATAGTGCCGAGAGCACAAACCACGACTATGAAGCGTATGGTGACAGTGTGGAGGAGCGCAGGGTTGCAGGGGTTCCTTAGCCAGGCCCTGCTCTTCCGTCCTCCGATGCTTGTGAACCCGATACACCTTGTTCCGATGCACTCGTGGCTTCTTCCCAGCGGGGATGTCCCAGAGTTCTTCGTCCTTGAGAAGATACGCGATAGGATCCCCGACATGGATTTCCCGGCCAGCCTGAAACTGCCTCGGGTCAATCTCTATGCCAGTAACTTCTTGGAGGTGTTTTCGCAGCCGCTTCTCCACTCGTCGGACCCTCTCCAGATTCCACCCAAGGATGTCGGCAACTCTTTGTAGGCTCCATTGATTCGTCGTAAGAATGCATTCCCTGAGAATGAGTCGTTCAGGGTCTGAAAGTGTCGCTTTGAATCCCTCTGTGCGTTCAGCGACGACCTCAAGAGCCGTCTCCTCAAGTGCTTCCTTTTCGAGGACCATGATAGAGGTCAGATCAGGCTGATCCTGGATCCGCCACGTCTGCCTCTCCCCTGCCTCTCGTGCCGCATCCACATTAGCTGCCGAATCATCGGGATCGTACACAGCACTCAAGCTAGCACCCGAACTCATTTCGCATTCGAGAATCGCATCCCTGTTAAAGTCGCTTTGGGCTTCCCTGATAATGGCGAACCGGACTGCCTTCCTTGCGTATGTGCGAAGTCTGGCCTTGTTCCCATCATGCCCTACCGTCCTCTCGTCGAACATTTCACACGCATGCATCAGGGCAGCATTCCCTACTGCAATTGCTTCGGGGACAAAGTGCTTGTTCCAGCAGTATCTGAAAGCCATTCCAACGACAAATGCAAGGTTGCCTTCGATCATCCGGTTCAGCGCGGCGTTGTCTTTGGTCTCCCGAAACAACCGGGCATCTTCAGCTTCTTCCTCCCGCGTCTGGATGTGGCAGCAATTCACGTCCTGGCGATAAGCCAGTAGGTTGCGATCGACACCATCAACTTCAAGAGTGGGGCCGTCCCCCAGAAGCCCTACCTCCTTCGGCTCCCCTTCTTCAGGAACGTCAGGGGGGTCAAGTTCGTCTGGGTCATAGACCTCTGCCTCGGAACCGTCAGAATCTGCCTCGTCTTCGGGACAAGGCTGGAGGTCGGAATCTATTGTGGGTACTTCTTCTTCTTCAGTAAGTGCTTCATCAACGTCGTATCTCATGCATAATGCTCTCCGAGCATTCGCTCGGTCCCTTCTTCACTCCAGCCGCGCGCTGCGGTCTGGTTTCCTACGCTTGAGGGGGATTACTGGTTGCTGGGGGGAAATCTATGAGCGGGTTAACAGTAGGGTTGCGGTCGGTTGTCACTTGGGTGTATCTGTGTGAGTCCTCCCGGTCAGTAATCTACTGACGCTGGTTCTTCGCCCGAAGGGGCTGCACTGGCTCAGGTGCTACGAAGTCGGGAACCTGCTCCTGCTTCCGAACGACCGTCCGATCTGCGATGAACTTCTCGATGTCTTCTTCCCTGACTAAGACCCTGCGACCGACCTGCACCACGGGAATGCTCCCCTCCGCAATGTGCCGTCGAAGGGTAATCCTGTGGATCCGAAGCATCTTTGCCGCTTCCATCAAGTTCAAAAGCTGTGTCATGACTTCTCCTTTTGGGGGATCCGCGAGATCCCTCCTAATTTATTCTTCTTCTTCCACCATCATACACTAGTCGCTGCCAACAGTTGACTGGTTAGCTCTCTATCGCTTATTCTACATAAAGTTACAAGCACCGTTTGTCAAGTCCCCCCGTTTTCTGGAGGTCCGTGTAACTCCGTAGTAACATTGAGGTTGCATGTCGTTTTTTCCTACATAGATTTATCCTTTACCCGTGCGTAGTTAGGGCTTCCCTGCACCCAGTCGTGACCAGGGAAGGGCAGGTTATGGTGATCGACATCATGCATCCTCATGATCGCTCCTGAATTAGTATCCACAACTATTATACCATAGTAGCTGCCAACAGTCAATAGGTTACACTGCTACCCCTCGTTAAGTCTCTTTATCTCCCGTAGCTTGCGGGGATAAAGGGGCCTGACAAGATAAGGATGTAACCCGTGAAACAATCCCGAGGCATGGTATCTTGTGTGTTCAGAGCACGTTGCCCGGTACCTCCTAGAAATTGTTTCACGCTAGTGGTGCCTCTCTGCACCAACCACAAGATGTAGTGGTGCCTGGACGGGGGAATAGAAGGCAGGCGTTGGGTCTGGAGCCATCCCTTAGCGTCCCCTTCACGTCCCCTGGTAGGGTTGGCAGGGGGTATGCAACGACAGCATAGGTGTTTCCCATGTAAAGCATTGAGCCCATTGACGTACGGGGGATTCCAGCCCCTGAAGTGGGGACGCTTAGCGTGACGCCGTAAAGTGCTGTAAACAAAGGGGGAGTTTGCTGGGAAGGTCAAGGCTGAAAGGTGTTCTCAGAGTTGAGCATCGGATTGAGGCGTTAGAGATCCTATGCGCAGATTCGGGAATCGGTTGGCAGCTCTGCCGGTCGGTTGGCAGAGTTGAGAATCGGTTGGCAGATCTCCCAGTGCAGGGGAGAGGGATACCAGTCATAGGAGACCAGCGCCTTCGGCGCAGAGGTAGGCAGGACCAAGACTTCGTACAAGAATACGTGGCCTGTTGTGCAGGATGTTTTGACAGTCCCAATCACTGACCCTTGCCTCTCAAAATAAGGGGAACTGACCCTTCAAAAACGAGGCTAAACTATTGATAATAAATGAGATCCTCTATTTCGTAATCAGTAGGTCCGCGGTTCAAGTCCGCGCGCTGGCTCCATATTCACTTGACGATAAAGGGGTTGCAGGGACGGTTTAGGGAAACTTCGGAATCTCTTTTGGCTCACTGACTACCCTCACTGACCCCTCCGAGAGCATTCTGTCGAACCCTGTTTCGATGGCGTCGGCCTGCGGATGGATGTAGCGGGAGGTCATGATGATTGAGGAATGCCCTGCGATTCGGGCCAGCGTGTAGGCGTCGAAATACCTGCCGAGATTTGTCAGAGCCGTGTGCCGCAGGATGTATGGCTCAAATGGCTTCACCCCAGAGTCCTTGAGAGCCTTGGCGTGCTGCTTCTTCGCGCTTCCTTGATTGAAGTGTCCCGCCTTTGAAGCCGAGGGGAAGACCCAATCCGACTGCTGAAGATGCAGCCGCTCCTCCAGCACCCTGCGAACCTCTGGCACCATGGGCAGCATTCTGCGTGCCGCTCTGCTCTTGCCCTCGATGACCCTGATCGTACCCTTGCCCTCGAAGCTGAGTTGATCCCTTCGCAGGGAGAAGACCTCATCAGGACGAAAGCCAGTGTTGAGCATGATGAGGGCGACATCCTTCAAGGGCTGGCGGCACTTCTCAAGGTATCTTCTGATCTCCTCCTCGCTCAGGACTCTCTCCCTCTGATTCTCCCCCCTCGCAAGACGGATCTTCGGACTCCGGTTCATCTTTCCCCACTCCTCGGCAAGGTTCAGGGATCTGCGGAGGGTTCGCAAGGCACAGTTGATGGTAGAAGGGGAGAAGTGTGCGTTGCGGGAAGCGAACTGCGCTGCGTGCTGATCCGTGATCTCGTCCAGCTTGAGGTGAGCCAGTTCCGACTTGCACAGCAGGCTCGAACCATACTCGTAGTACTTGAGCGTCTTCACCCCACTGAACTTGGAAGTAACGAAGGGGAGGTAGGAGGTGGTGAGGAACTCCTCCAGAGTCGTCTTCGGTCGCGGGTCCAGTATTCCCCATTGGTCGAGCGCAAGGCTGGCTCTGATCTTCGCCTCGATCCTCCGTGCAACCTGCTTGCTGCTCGTTCCCGTCGATCTGCGGATGACCTTCCCGCCCTTCTTGAATTTGACCATCCAGATCCGCATTCCTCGGTCCCTATAGATCATTGCTTCCTCCGATTTGCAGGAATAGTGATTAAGTTTAATGTACCACACTTTCCTGTTCAATGCAAGAGGCATGAAGCCCAACATGACAGGCCCTACAGCAGAAAATAACGTCCAATGGGCGGGAATAGTCGGGGTGGTGAGCATCTAGCCGATGAGATCCCTTCAAACACAGTTGGCAGTAGGGAGCCTTCTTCAATATCCCCCTGTAAAGCGCACACTTCACTAGCCTATGCGCTCGTACTGCCTCTGGATTCTTGGTTCTCCATCGCTGAATCCTTTCTTCCTCCTTAATAGGGTGTGCAGCATAGTAGCCTCGATTGTAGTCGGGGTGTTCAGCGTGCCAGCACCGATTCGAGCGTGCCCTTTCAGCCCGATGTTTCATATAATAGCGGTGATTCTGTTCTGCTCTAGTCATTTCCATTAACCATCCCTGCCAAGCAGGGTCCTTTCTTTCTTCGATCAATAACCTGCGTATTCCTTTATTGAAGTCTTGCTAGTCGCCTTGTTCACCCCAACGTCGAAGGCGTTGAATCTTGATTCAGGCGTTGCTCCTTCAGTGATTGCTCCCTCAACACACCAGAGACTACGCATTCTGCGTAGGGCCGAACCTTGCAGCACAGGAGAGGAACCCGGAGAAGGGGTGTCTGGTATATCCTCATCCCTGTGAACCCAGATGACCAGAGCGGGAGACTACGCGTACCGGTCGAGGCCAAGAGGAGGGAGGAACCCAGATGAGTGGTATCTGGTTATGTTGCCCACCCTGTCTCGTCGCATCCTCAGCCAGAAGGAGGGAAGGGAACTCGACCCCTCCCATCCTGGGAGGTATCTGGTGTCCTCGTGTCTTGTGTCTCTGCCTGGGGGATCCCCTACCGTTTATTTCATTTCATCCGCATCCAGAGAAGCAGAGCACCCCCCCACCCCCCGGAGTACCCCTCCCCTGCATCGTGGTAGGTACCTCCTCAGACGTACGCGCATCAAATTTTAGGACGCAGCGGATTTTCTGGAGAGCCCCCTCTTGAATGCCGTGTTACAATAGAGCCAACCTGTGTGAGAAGTCCCACGCTCTTGTTGCTGCTCTCCACAGACCCTTCAGGAGGAATCATGGTCAGAAGACTATTTCTATTCTTTGTCCTCGTCCCCCTCACCGGCTTCGCCCAGACAGTCCGCATGAACTTCCCGCAGATAGCCGTTGGGGACGAGTATGTTACTATCCTGACGCTCTACAATCCGGGGACACACACTTTCAAC
>Ga0315284_10003565_pt1 | contig 22152 bp, 21 predicted proteins | sample YL17G09_16_MG_FD_203696 | JGI IMG/M metagenome (GOLD analysis project Ga0315284, IMG submission 203696) | Sediment microbial communities from Yellowstone Lake, YNP, Wyoming, USA - YL17G09_16 | ecosystem: Environmental > Aquatic > Freshwater > Lake > Sediment | place: USA: Wyoming | collected... | reverse complement strand
GAATTTGGATCAGAAAGAATTGAAGCTCCTAAGTCTATGATATCAAAGTCTGGGACAAAGAGAGTCGTTCATGCCATAACAGATACTGTGTGGATAACTGTCCATGTGAACAAGGATAATACGACAGACACTGCAGAGCTAGAAGATAATATCATTGCCAAGAGCTACGATGAATACGATTCATTTATTAGAAAAAAGAAGTCTCTGATAGGTAGATTATTTGGTTACTTAAAATTAAACTCTAAATAAAACAAGCATGACATTTGCAGCAGCAGGAGTAGCAGCAGGAGCAGGAGTAACTGCTCTAGGATTAGGCGGTGCAGCAGCAGCTGGGGGTGCAGCAGCAGCTGGAACAGCAACGGCAGCAGCTTCCGCAGCAACAGCATCGTCATTAGGATTAGGCGGTGCGTCAGCGGGCAGCGCAGCATCTGGTGGGGGCAGCCAGATATTAAGCAAGCTTTTATCAAAGCCTGGGGGCGGGAACGCTACTGCAGGTAATAGTGATATCCTTGGTAAGTTAACAAATTCCTTAAATAATAAAGGTTTTGGTGCGATTGAAAAAACTGCATTTGGATTTCTTCAATCATTAAAGGCAAGAAAAGCAAAGAAGCAAGCAGAGGCTCTTATGCCAGGCGCGTCAGACCCAAGTCAGCTTGCATTCCTTGCTGAGATGAACCAAAAGCGTAAGGCGCTAAACACTGGATCTGAGTTTGCTGCTGACATGGGATATCTTAAGCAGGCTGCAGCTGGAACAAATCAAGCTATCTTGCAGGCAGGTGGAGGAGATGTTGCCGGAACAATGCAGGCTCTCTTAGGTAGCCAAGCAAATGTCGGAAGATCGATGAATCAAGTTCTTGCTCGGGGTGACGAACAACAGAAATTTTATAATACCTTTACGTCAGATCTTACAAACAAGATTGCACAGAGACGTATGGAGATAGCGCTCGTTAAAAGTTTACAGAATAATGCAGAGTGGGCTCAGGGAGCTCAAGATTCTTATGCTAACATTTCAAATGCAACAGCAAGAGGAATGGGTATATCCGACTGGGCTGATATGTTAAAAAGAAATCCTGCAAAGTCTCCGATTACACCACCTATTACACCACCTATTACACCACCTATTACACCATCAAGCACAGGGATAGATGATCCAGCAAATATTAATCCAGGACAAAACCTTCCAGAAGTAGGTGGAAGTGAATTGACATATCCTACAATGACAGTATAACGTGGCAGCAAACGGAAAACAAGATATGGCAAATGCTTTGAATACCCCTCCGACGGGTACTCCTGGCACACCAGGCCCTAATGACGTGGCTGCATTTGCAGGTCCAGGGTCTAAGTTTGGGCAGTTCATGGACCGGAAGTATAACTACAAAGCTACGATGAACCCTGAGCAGCAGCGAATACTTGCTCAGCAAAAGAAATACGAGGGCGCTCTTCCAGAACTTAGCTACGGGACAATGTTCCCATCAGCTAATACCCCTATCCTTAAGGGAACCTATGGTGGCAGCGTAGTCGGCAATGTCCCTCTGTTTGCTCCAAGCATGCTCACTCCATTTGGAGTATTAGATGCTAAGCAAAGAGCTATACAAGATGCAGCTGCAAATAAAGCTAAAGAGATTGATGCTTTCTATAAGCTTGCTGCTCCACCACAAACAAAACGAGTAGCGGTACAAGGGGAACTTAACGATGAGTTCTACCGTGGACTTACAACATGGCAAGATAATGCCAAGGCTGCGTATGGCGATAACTGGACAACGGCATTGAGAAATGATGTTGGGTTCAACGGCTGGTTAAACTCAATGGGTACAGTAGCTAAATACGAGGACCAAATTGTTGATCAGGTAGCTCATCTTCAGGAGGTAAATGATAGTCCGGACTTAGTTGTTTCTCAGGATGCTCTTGATGCAGGTGCTGCATTTATGAATGGCGTAGGGGGCATGTCAAACCCTATGGATCCCGCTGGCCACAACATTGGATCTCTCCTTATGGCATCTCAAGGTCAAACAAACCTTGACGTAGCTGTTAATGATGCTGTTACTAAATTTTCCAATGATCCATCTGGAACAGTATTTAAGGCTGGAGAAGAGTCTACGTATAATGTTTACAATGAGACAACAAAAAAGGGGATGACTGAAGAACAAGTTAAAGTTATGGCTAACGGAATCCTTATTGATCAATATGGTGGCAGGGAGGGTATGTTTACTCTGAAGATGATCGAGGATCGAATAAGAGCTTTGTTCCCAAGAGTGACTAAAACTACACTTGCCGGCACCCCAAGCACAAGAGAGCCTGCATCATCAGATGGGTCAACGCAGACTTACAGTTCATGGGATAAGCCATCTGAATATAATACCGGTTGGTCTATGGGCGGAAGGCAAGCTATGACTCCAGAGATATCTCCAGTTACTGCTGTTGGAGGTGTAATGCATACAGCACCTATAACTACTAAAGTTGTTCAGGGCGAGAAACTTATTAACAATGAAACTGGCGACCCTAGTAAACTTGCAGCTGGAACTTTAATAACTTGGGGGGAGACAAGGATTGTGCCTACAACAGAAGCGGGTGTAATTATCCCAGATTCGGAAGTTCAAACATATTTGACAAATTACCCAAGTCAAATTAAGTACAGCGTAATTTCATCTGGTACTTATGATATTCTAGATGCCGATGGGAAAAAAACAGGGGTTAAAACAGTTTATACTTCTTCATCTAGCATTAAGAACGCCCTAGTTAAGAAAGAGGTTAATGGACAAACTACGCTCGGGGTTCCTGTTGCCGAGATGGAAGCTAGGGCAGCAGAGCTTACCGCTGCAAATAATTTCTCTGCTAATATTGATGCTGCAAAAAATGCAAAGTTCTATAAAGAAGCTGGACAAGGGCATCCGCCACAAGATTTGGGTGGAGGTGTATATGCAGATTGGAATGAGCAAACACAACAATACGAACCAAGACAATAATGGGACTTACTCCGGAACAACAAGCAAGGCTAGACGCTGCTAATGCTAAAGTAAAAAAAAAAGACGTAGCTGGGCCATCCCAGACTTCACCATCTACGCCATCTCCTTCAGGACAGATGCCGGGATTCGTTCAGTCGCAGAGGTTGGATGTAAACGCGGGTCCTTCTATATCTCCTTCAACACCACAGCCGGTATCGACTAAGCCAGCTCAGCTGCCGCAATTTATTTATAACAACAATCTTAATACTGGGGCTAAGCCTAGTGTAAGAGGATATCAATATGATGAGCCTAGGCCTGTTGATGATCGATCGTTAGCTATAAAATTTCTTGATTATGTTCCTGATGTTTTTGAGCCAATGATGGGCTCTGGTCCGGATATAATAAAAAATCTTACAGCTTCAGAAACGATGTCTTATAATGCAAAAGTTCAGAGCTATGAGTCTAGGCGTTTAGTTGCTAGTAAAAATGAATTTGAAAATATTGAATCTCAAAATGCAAATGTAAGGGCAAATACTCCTGGAACACCAGAGTATCAAACTAAAGTAGCGGAGCAATATCCTGGCGTGGCTGTAGCTCCAGTTGTTCAAGAGCGAAATACTCTTGATAAGGCAAGGGCGTTTAGTGACTGGTATCTTCTTAATACCAATCCGTCGTTGTATAACGACCTTAAGAGTCCTGAACAATATTATTCTCAAGAGTGGAGACGAGAGCCGAGCGCTATTCAATCTGCCATTGCTCCCATGCTTGCTCCCGCATATGAATATACAAATGAGCTAATGCTTCAAAAGGCAAGAGCCACTTCTGATATTTATGCACTTAATCTTTATTCAAAAGCATCTAGTAACTCTTTTTATATAAATGAAAAAGAGCTAGATAGAAAATACGGCCCTCAGAAACTTGCATATGATAGTGCATATGATACGCTGATGGCATGGCCAAAAGATGCTGATGGCAACTATATTGCCAATACTTCAGAGGAGCAGACAAAGTGGTCAGAGACAATGAATACTTACAAGTTGTTAATTTCTGATGAAGGATTTGTTTCTGCCATGCAAGCTGTTGATAAAGACTTATCAGATGTTAGAAGCGCTCATTCTGCAATATCTCTAACTATAAAAGAGAATCCTCTTTTCTTTATTGCTCAAGATCAGGCTAAGCAGCGCTCTGCAGAAGAGCAAGCTAGACTAAGTCAGCTAGGTCCTGTATTTGAGTGGAAGGCAAAGAACATTGACAACCCAGCGGCTATGGCTATTGTTGATGCAGCCATTAGTTTTACATTTCTTCCTAAAGCTTTCGGAGATGGTGATGAGTTTGGTTGGGCTGATAACGTTTACAACGTATCTTCTCTTGGAAGAGAGTTGATGATAGTCCCGTCACTTCCAGTAGAAGATAGCATTGTATCGAAATTTGTTAGTTCTGCTGTAACTATGGGCATCATGGTTGGCACTGGATATGCTGTCGGAGCGTCTCTTGGCGGAACCGAACTTGCCCTTATGGCTGGTCAAGCTGCGGCTGGAACGGTAACTACAATGGAAGGGTATTACACAGCTGGTAAAGAAGCTGGTATGTCTGAATCGGATGCCGAGAGTTACTCAATTGTAAGTGGACTTGTTCAGGGTATGCTTGAGATGGTTAACCCTGAAGCTGCGTTCGGCGCATCAGTAGCTAAGAAGTCATCTTTTGAATATATGAGAATACTTGCAGAGGGTGGCACTAAATCTTTTGCACGTAAAGAAGCTACTAAAGAAATTTTCAGAAACATTGCCGCTGAAAACGTCCAGGAGCTTATGCAGCAAATGTCAGAGTGGGGTGTTAATATGAAGGCAAATCAGATAACAGGAGCGAACCTTGATGTTGGAGAAAAGTGGGGGGAGACGGTTGCTGAGACAGCTCTTATTACAACATTGATATCTGGTATTGTAGGTGGAGTGAATGCATCTTCAATACCTAACAGGCTTGGAGCTGAGGCTACATATGCAGCAGGTCTTGATCCTGAAACATACAGATCAAGAACAGCCTCTATGGTTGTGGATGGGCAGATCTCTGCTGAGAAGGCCTCTGAAATAAATGACAAGATCAATATAGCAGAACGGATTGTATCTAAGATTCCTTCTAACATAAGTCCTGAAAAAGCTGTTCAGCTCATACCTAAGATCCAGGAGAAGATTCGTCTTGAAGATGAATTGAACAAAGCTGATGACTCACTCAAGCCTGCTGTAGAAGAGAAGATCTCGGCAGTGTCAGAAGAGATTCGTCAGACAGCTGGAATAAAAACAGAAGAAGAAAAAGTTGTTGAGTCAAATCAGAAGCTTACCACAGAGAAGGAAGCTGCAGATCTTGAGATGCTTTCTACTATGGGTGTTATAACACCTGAGCAGCAGACAAGACTTGATGAAATAAAGTCATCGGCGGTTCCGGCTGAAACAACAGGCACCGAAACAAAAACAACAGATTCCACTCAAGAAAGGGTCGTCCCAGAAAACGGTCAGCAGCAATCTCAAGAAGGAGTCGTACCTACAGAAACAGTCGGTAGCAATGTCACTGAGCAAGTCGGGCAAGTCCAACAAGAAAAAGTAAGTTCTGAAACTACTCCAGTTGAAGAGGCAGCAGCAGCAGTGCAGCGGTCTCTTGAGTCTGCTGGAATAACTGTTCGTACAATTACTGAAGAAGAGGCTGTTGCTGAAGGATACTCTGATAAGACTCAGGGTATGTTTGAGGATAAGAAAGGTCAGATAGTTGTTGTCCCATCAAGAATCCAAGAAGGATGGGGGACCACAGTTGTGTGGCATGAAGGCGCTCATCCTGTTGTTAACATCATACGCAATACAGACAAGCCTACTTACGATGCAATGGTAAGAGGCATGAAGAATCTTGCTCAGAATGCCACCGGAAAGAACAAGGCTCAGCTAGATGATGTTATTAAATTTGCTGAAGCGTACCGTGAAGAGCGTGGACAGGAAGGTGTTAATGATGAATCTGTAGTAGAGCTTATAGGTCGAGTTGGATCTGGAATGATTGACATCGATGCTCTGCCAAAATCATTCAAGCAGAAGTTCGTTGACTTCGTTAACTCAATGGCAACTAAGCTAGGCCTGGGCACTGTAATGAATGATACTGACACGCAGACCCTAATCAACAAAGCCAAGGAGATCTCTGATGTACTGAAGTCCGGAAGAGATATTGCAGAAGTTGTTGGTGCTGAGAACGTGAAGAAGTTTGAGAATAATTTAGTTGATGAAAATGGAAATTCTTTTGATGGTCAATATTCTGTAAGAGCAAGCTTTTCTGACTCAAAGACAAAGACTCAGTTCATATACATGAAAGATTCAGAAAAGTTTAATCAATTAAAGAGTCAAGGGTACATAACTGAAGATAAGGTTCTTTCAGATTATAATGAAAAGAAAGCTGTTCTTCACAGTCCCGACGCAATGTTTTCTGGATTCATAATAAAGAATGGAAAAGTATTAATTGAAGGGAAGGGTGGTATATGGTACCCAATTAACTTCCATGATCTTAATAGAATATGGGCATCAACAAAAGAAGGCGCTAGTGGATTCGTAAATAGATTGAATAAGTCTGCAAAAGAAAACGGAGGCAAAGCTTTGATTGTGCTTACCTCTGCTCCTGTAGATAAGTTGCTTTCAAATACAACAGCAGCCATTGGGGTTGTTGATATGTTTGTAAGTAAATTATCAGATGCAAAGTATGGTCTTAATGAAATTAAAGTTAAGTCCGCTTTGATGGATGCAGCTCAATCTTCAACTATTGAAAAAGGAAAGTTAATCTCTCTTGATGTAAAGGGGTTGAATAAGTCAATGAGTGTAGATGAATTATCTTCAAAAATAAAAGAGAATCTTCTTCCTGAAGAATCAACCTTTGGAGATAGAAAGTTTTTTGTGAAAACATTTTTATCTAACATCGCGTCAGGTATATCATTGCAAGGTCACAAAGCTCTTGGCGAGTTTCTTTCTGTAGGAATCATAAATGAAGATTATAGGCAATCTGCTAAAAATGGACAGTATAAATTGTCTGGAGCTAACCTAGTTCAGTCTATATCTTATATGATGACAGAGCCGCTTTTGGCTAAAGACAAAGTTTCTAATAAAGCTTATGCAATAATCGAAATAGATGCAACTCCAGATGCCAATGGAAATTATTTTAAGGCTATAGATACAGACACAAAGTCTGAACACGAAGCATATCCAAAGGCAATAGTTCCTACAGTTGAAGATGGTGTAAGTATAAAAATTAATGTGCTGCAAGATAGGCAAGATGTAATTGGGTCTTTTGTGTCTAATTCTGGAGAGACTATATCTGAAAATAATAAAAAGAAAATATACCCTAGTAGTGGATTATCTGTTGATACCGTAACAATTAATTCTAGTAAACCTGAGCCTAAAGCTCAAGAGTCTCGCGGTAAGCGCGTGGATGTTGTTGCCGATACATACGTTCAATCTGGACTGACCGAAGACGGCAATGACTATGTATTCTTCCACGTATCTAGCGCTGACGAGAAGTCTGTCCGTAAAGGAATAGACAGTCGTAATTTCTACTCTACTCGTACATCAAAGTCAGAGAAGGGAACTCAGTATGGTGTAGCTTCATTCTATACAAAGCCAGCAGACGGAGAGAGAATGGTAGGTGGTGACAAGTACGTTGTTCGCGTTTCTAAGGACAAGGTATATCCTATGGATACAGATCCGAAAGGATACAAGGCGCAAGTAGAAAAGACAGTGCCGGAGAACACTCCATACAGAGCTGAGGTCATCAAGAAGAAGATGGCTGACCTTGCCGCTAAGGATGGATACCAGATGGCCGTTGGCGAATGGTACTACAGCCGTACAGGGCAGAAGACCGAGATGCCTGAGTTCAGAGCTGACGCCCTGGTGGCATTGAAGCCTACCAATGAGTCATCATCAGACTTCACTTCTAACGAAGAATCTGGAATGGAAAGAATTGGCCATCCAGAAGAAACAAAATATAAGGACGCAGCACAGTACGAAGCTTTAGGTGAGGCAGCATACGACTACCTTTCTGAGAAGGGTAGTTTCGATGACGCTTACGATATTGCTCGTGATATGTACATGTACAACAAGGTACCTACCGAGCAGGAGATGAAGACCCTCATGAAGGGTATGCCTAAAAAGATTTCTAACATGGCGCCTAAGACTGGACAACAGTCTAAGGGTCAAAGAATGAATGTGGCTGGTGTTGAATACACTGAGCTGTCTATTGCTGCTCAAGAAACTTTACGTGCGAGAAGAAGCAAGAAGTCATACTTCGATGATGCCGTTTCGAAAATGCCTAAGTCTGACTTCGACAAAGATGAGGTGGAGCGTATCATTAAAGAGGAGAACTTCGGTATCATTACCGGCGAGAACCCTATGGGTACCCCTACTGTTTCATCAGCAAACTCAAAGCTAAACGAGAAAGCCGTTAAGTGGCTAGAGTCTCGCGGATACGAGGTGGCTCCAGTTACAGGTAAGTACGGACAGACAGAGAACAGTTTCTTTGTACCAGGACTTACAGTTGTTGACGCTGTAGAATTTGCTAGAGCGCTCAACCAGGATAGCGTTGTAACAAACGAGGGGATAGTTTATCAGGACGGAAGAATGAATCCTCGTACAATGGATGATTCATTTGATGTTGATTCATCAAGTCCTACTGAAGACTTCGTATCTGCAATAAGAACAGAGGATGGTAATGTGATGGGGTTCAAAGTCGGCATTGACCTTGAAACAAAAGTTGACTCATCATACGTGGCTCAATCAGCAGTAGATACCAAGTCCACTGAATACGCTAAGAGTTCTGTAGACAAAGCTATCTCAGAAAGAGCTGACGCTAAAGTACAGGACGATGCTGATACTCTATCTGCTATCAATACAACAGCAGAAGAAGCTAAGTCATCATCAATAATTAACGGACCTACTAAGATCTCTCAGCTGAAGGATCAGGTTGTTAAGGCTGTAGAGGATGGATTGATCTCTGACGCTACAGCTAAGAAGGTTGTTGACGATGCAATTAAATCTTACGATGAGAAGGTTGCTGCATCTAAGACATCCATCAAAGAGTCTATTGATAAGATCAGAGACGTAGTCTCTAAGTTCCTTTTCAATCCGGAAGGGCAGTACGTTATTAACCCTGAGACTGGAGAGAAAACAAAGATCTCTAAGTCAAGCATCTTTGATGTTGAAGCTACAGTTAACTTTGCTACAGACGCTATCAAGAAAGCTGTTGACAAAGGTGTTGACCTAGCTGTCGCCCTTGGTAACTTCAAATCGGCTCTGATAAATCACCCTACTATTAAGAATAACATTGCCAACAATGTTATCTCAGAGGGAGAGTTTGAAGCAATGCTTGACGCTGAGATTGCAAAACTTATTCAGGCTAATGCCTTAAAAAATAAGACCGCTAACCCAAAGGCAAGCAAGACTCTTGAGCGTATAGCAGGAAGTAATTTTGTATCTACTGAAGTTAAGGATTCGTTAAACGCACAGGGAATAACATACATCCCTGACACTATCGCTGCAAGTGTTTCTGACGCACAAGCTATTGTTGAATACTTCGAAGCAGAAGGGGCAATGGATATTCTTGAGGCTACCATGACAGATGTAGCAAAGTCTCCAGATGTGATGCCTCACACTCGTGCTCTTATCCTTGCAGAGATCTTTGACAAACGAGTTAAGTATGCTGACTCTATAGCAAACGATCCGAATGTTTCTGATCAAGCGAAGAAAGCTGCAGCAGACAAGGCCGCTAGTACGGCTATATCTTTCTCTACCATCAACGGGCAATACGCTAAGTCTGTTTCTATCGCAAGCAAGCGAATGAAAGAGATTGTAGGTATGAGTCCTAAAGGTCTTGAGTTGTTTGTTGATGCTCAGGTTAAGATGAAGTCCGAAAAGTTTGTTAAGTCAAACAAAATGCAGCGCAAGATTAAGAAGGCTATTATTAACGCCGCAAAGACTGGCAATGCTACAGATGCGAAGAAGTCTATCATGGACAACCTTATGCCTGGCTATGCCAAGCTTGATGACAAATTCAAGACAAGCATTGACGGGCACATATCTACAGCAATAAACTCTAATGGTCAGATAGATAAGAAGGCTCTTGACAAAGCCCTTGTATCATACTACTCTGGTCTTCAGATGAATGACAAGATGAAAGCTGCTATTCTTTCTCACACATCTGCAATCAAGGATATGGGAGAAAAGGAGAAAGCATTCACCAAGATCATCGATGAATACAAGGCAGCTCTTTCTGGATTACAAGAGGGATCTCCGGCATACAATGCTGTTGTCAACAAGTACGAAAAGAAAGCGGTAGATGCTGCAAATGCAGTTAGGGATGCTGACTTCAAAGCTAGACTTGAAGGAGAAAGACTTGGAATGCAGATGCGAGAAGCAAGAGATGTGTGGCAGTCGTTGGCTTCTATTATGAAGCTAAACATGCTTACGCCTCAGACAATTCTTATCAACGTATTTGGATACCTTCCAGCTATTATGCTTCGAGGTGCAGCCGTATCTATTGCCACACCTATTGACTGGTCAGTAACCTTGGCAATGAAAGCTGTAAGATCTATTACTGGAAATAAAACTGATGTGTCTCGTACTACAAGAGTTATTCGAGACACTCTTGGCGGACTAAAATATGGTGCCGCTTACGGTGTTAGCGAAGGACTTCGCAAGATCAAGTATGGATCTACATCTGAAGACGTAGAGAAGTATAACATGCGCCACTCTATGAATGCATTCCAGGCATGGAAAGACTTGTTCTCAAAGAAATCTCCTGTAGAGCTGAACAATGTAGAGAATAAAATCTCAGCATTTATTGAGGCTACATTCGGTATGCCAGCAGACGCTATGTCAAGACTACTTGCTATCGGCGATAAGATTCCTTTTGAGATATCTAAAGCTTCAAAGCTCACGGCACTGGCTGAAGAGACTTACGTAAAAGATAAGAACGGCGCTCAGCGTAAGATGAATAAAGCAGAGAGGCTCGAATTTATATTTAACCCTCCTGCTGAAGCCGCTGCAATTGCTGACGAGTATGCTCAGAAGATGACCTACCAACAGAAAAACGTCATGTCTGATTTAGTAAATAAATCTCAAAAGAACATTGCTAAAAGCATATCTGGATTTTCAGATGGCGCAATAGGAAGACACATTGCAGGGTTCTCAAATCTTCTTGTAAGTACAGTAGTTCCTTTTACCAAAACTCCTGTTAACTTGCTGACCGAAACATTCCATTTCACTAATCCATTTTTTGGAGTCGCATACTCTGCAGGATTTGCTGCTAAGTCCGTTAAGTCGGAGAAGGCTGGAGATAGCTTTAAGGCCGCTTATTACAGAGGAGAATCGATAAGATACTTCTCAAGAGCTACCGTTTCTATGGGTGTAGCGATGGTTGCAGCCAACCTTATCAAGAACGGTTTGATGACTGGAGATGAGGACGAGATGAAGTACGATGCAAAGTCTATGCAGTACGAGAATGTCCGCGCAAGATCACTCAACCTATCGGCACTGTTCAGAATGGGATCTGGAGATGAGAACTGGGCTGAGTTCCACAAAGGAGACTTCACCATCAACTACGCAAAGATGGGAACTATGGGTCTTGGGTTAGCGTCATGGGCTGACTTCTACAGAGATAAGGATGCCAATCAAATTGACAATGGGATAGATGAGTTGATGAGCTTAAGCGGACTTGGCGGCATCACCTCTACAAACATCAAAGCAATGATTGACCAATCATTCATGACTGGTATAGCCGGAGTTATTGACGCTATCAGAGATGAGCAGGGGAACAAGGTTAAGAAATTCCAGACAAACACCATCGTGGCATTGTCAAAAATTTTCATACCAAACACCATGTCATCTGTAAGTAAGGCAAGCATGGACTTTACCAAGGAGACAAAAACAGAAGGCAAGGACACGGAGCTTAGCGACATGGTCCTTAACAGACTTCGCGTAGACCTTGGCATCATGGGAACAGCTGACGAACTACCTAGCAAGGTTACTTTATGGGGAGAGAAAGTGTCTTCTACTCCTGCCGGTACCAACCCTTGGGTTTACTACATGTTCGATCCTGTACAATCATATAGTCCTGATACAGAAACAGTTGGATTCAAGATTCAGCAGATGTATTTTGACACTCCTAAGTCAATGTCTAATGTCAGAAACAAGATGATTCCATCTAAGTCGGACCAGAAGATCACTGTATCAAAGCAAGATGTCATGCTTACAGGAGCTGAGTATGAGCAATATCAGATTGCAGTCGGCACTAAGCGTAAGGAGATGGTGTCTCACTATGTAGGGAGCGACGATTGGAATAACGACAGCGTAGAAGATAGAGCTGAGAATTTAGACAGACTCTACTCTCAGGCTGCCAAGATTTCAAAGACTCAATTCATAATGGATACGCCTAGACTCCTTATGATACAATCTGGAACTACTGGAATTGAGCGCACGTCTAGACCCGAATCTAGACCCGAATCTAGACCCGAATCTAGACCTGAATCTAGACCTGAAGGTAGATAGGTAAGTTATAAAAAAATGATGGTAACAATGTGTACTTGTAATAATAATTACTAACTTTACGCCAATGTCATTAGTATTCAAAATAGCATTAGAAGAACGTGTTGGGTCATTCGTGATCAAAGACGTCACCGGGAACTATACGTTTGACTATCCGTATGGATACGGTCCGTTGAATGTACTTCCTTCGTATGTAACATCATGCAAGGCATACATTAAGTCTCCGGTAAATGCAAACGAGATCATGAAAGATCTTGGCTCTCAGTTTCCTGGTGACGGGTCTGAGTTTCAGATCATGCCGTGGGATGTTAATGCTAATAATATTGCATCTGGCAAGTGGACTGTGCGAGTAGAGATGGAGGGTACATATCCTACGGGTCATGCTCAGGCAGGGCTAACATTTAAGTTCAGTGCCACCACATCGGCAGTGTTCATAAAAGATGTTGAGTGTTGTGTCGATAAGATGACAGCTCAAACGTACAACGTAAAGTTCGATGACGTCTTCCGAGAAGATAAGAGCCGCAAGACTGCGGAGATGAGTATGCTTTTGAACAGGGTAAAGAGGGCTATCTGTTGCGACGATATGGTTAGCGCCGACAACATCATAACATACCTGCGACTTAATTGCAGGTGTGCTTGCTGATAAACATCATGTGTAACTGCGGAAAAAAATCTTGCAACAACTGCTGCCCGAAAACAATTCGTGGTGGCCAAGGACCCAAGGGGGATCGTGGTGTTGCCGGACCTGCTGGACCTACAGGTCCTGCCGGAGACAGCGCTCAGAACTGGATAACTGTTTCTATTCATGGAGACATCCAATCCTATAAAGTAAAAACATCAACTACATTTGCAGAGGTGGCAAGATTCACTTGGCCTGGAACTGCTCTTGGCACTGGAACATTTGCATCAATGCTTGCAAATATCTGGGGACCTAGTGGTGTAGGATCGTTTGATGTTCGAGTGTATGATGTTACTAACTCCCAGACAATAGCTGGTGCTACTGGAATAACATCAGCACTACCTACAAATATTGATAATCTTCTTGTAGCTGTTCCTAGTCCTGGTATATCTCCGGCTGTCCTAGCTATTGAAGTACGAGGAGAAAATAGAGGAGCTGCTATAGAGGTAGCTATATCATCACTAACAATAACATTCAACTAGTATGTCAAATTGCTGTGATTGTCAAACTCAGATAGCCATGCTTCAGGACATCCTGAATCAGGTTCAAGCTGACATTGCCCCTATGGTTGACGGCCATCCTATCCTAATGATTCAGAACGCAGACGACTTAGCTGCATTCGACTCAGGCGGTAATGGTACCGGCATCTGGATTAAGTGGGCTGCGTGTGATGGTGCTATACATAGTGGCATCACAACACCTGATCTACGCGACAAGTTTGTTGTAGGGTCCGGGTTGTCATATTCAGTAGCAGACACAGGAGGTGAGAACACTCACAAACTTATCGCTGCTGAGATTCCAGTACACACTCATGCTGTAACTGACCCAGGTCACATTCATCCTATCACTGACCCAGGACACACTCACCCTGTTACTGACTCTGGACATACGCACGCTGCGTCACAGGTGTCTCACAGTCATACTGGAACAACAAATACAACAGGTGACCACCATCACGCTCCGCTAAGTGGAGCTGGTAACGCATGGGTTACATCAGATAATAACAGTACATTCATTAATTCCGTTGGACCAGGCATTGAGGTTAACGACTCGGACGGAATGGCTGACGCTGGCAATCACTCTCACGAGGTGACTACAAACTCAGCAACGCCGGCAGTGTCAGTAGATCCAGCATACGTAGGAGTTGCTATAACTATAAACACTACAGGCATCACATCTGCATCGTCTGCGGTTACAAATGTAACTATAGGTGACGCGGGGTCAGGCGCTGCTCACGAGAACCGTCCTCCTTATTACAGTTTGATGTTCATAATGAAAGTATCATAACATGGTAGAGTGTTTCAACGAAAGACTTAGTAAGGCCCAGTGCTGCGCCCTCGCATACTCTAACAAGTACGTCGTGGCAATGTCACATGGAGAAGCTACTGATCAGATGTTCAACACTCTAATGTTATTGGATGCCTATCTTAATACCCTGGAGCGATACAATTCCGAGCCGTGGGTGTGTGTAGATCACACCGGTTACATTAAATATTCAGGATCATTCCTCTCATTCAAAGGAAAAGCATTATATTTGTCTGGTGCAAGCAGGTCTATATTTGTTGAGCCTGATTGCTGTAACTGCGTAACAGAAGAAGAAGTAAATAAAATCTTTGAACAGATATCCGTAGTTTGCGGAGGATGTTCATGCAACTGCGCTTAAGATATGTGTACAGGAAACTGCAACGGAAAATGTAATGAGTGTACAAATAATAATTGTGTACCTCCAATGATGACTGACATCGCAAGTGTTCGCACACTTACATCTATTAGCGAGGGTGCGTATATGTTTGCTATTCAGGATGGTGAACTGGTAAAGATCCTTGTTTCAAATCTTAAAAAGCAATTATAATGTCTTTCACTACTTGGTCAAACCAAAACCTATACAGCTCAGACTGCGGCTGCGGATGCAGTCAGACATCTACAACTACTCACGACCACGGATGTGGGTGCGAGGAAAATAAATGCGGATGCTGTGCTCCTGGACTTGTAGAAGTTCGCGATCCATCAACAAACAAAATTGTAGGATGCCTTACTCCTAACGACGCAGAAGGTTATATGCTCAACGTCGCTCCTCCTCCGGCTGGATATGTTAGATGGGTAGTTGCCGGTGTGTTCATGGGCTTCGTAACTCCTTCTGATTACTTACTTTTAACTGCATAATAAGAAATGGCAACTCCTATCTTAAACACAAACACAATCACCGTATCTGCTCCAGCTAGTATCGCTACTCCAGCTGCAGGATACGTTACGTATTTCTTCGACACTACAAACAACAACTTGCTGTCATACAAAGACGACGCTGGCAATGTGTATGTGTCAGATAACGGAATATCAGGAACATCAAGCGAAGCTCTTAACATCCTTCAGGATACAGCTTGTGCATGGAATAAGGCGTTACTCACAGGGGTTGTTACCGCTGCAGAGTACGGAACAATCCTTGCTGCAGGGCTGCAGGTTGTAACGCCTTCAGGAACTTACCAGATTCAATCAATAACACCATAGCACCATGCCAGGAACAAAGATATATATCGATGAAGGCGTACCAGCTGACCTTGTATTAAAGGCAGCCGCAGACGCAGCATATGCAGTGATGCTTAGCAACATTGTAAAGTCACAGATCCGCGACTTCACGGCTGTGTACATTGCAAACCCTGGGTCATCATATCCTTACCCTACAAAGACATGGGCCCGTATCTCTCTGCATGACTCAGGAGAGATTGCCTTTGAATTGCAGGACGTAGGTGACGCAGCCCATGTAGCATGGACAGCTGGAACACAGGCTGCTTGTAATGCATTTATGGCCGATATCACGGCATCACTCTAAACTCAATAGGATATGTCAGTTCACTTCGAATCGGTAATGTTAAAGCCTGCAAAGAATGGTTTCATAGTATGTTACTCTGAAAAGTATAAGGCTACAGGATCTGGTCCATACGATCAAATGCAGTACAAAGAAGTGAAGGAAGTCTTCACATCGAAAGAAGCCAACAAGGCTATTGCTCGTGTCGCTGAGCTTTACAAGACATCAGGCGGAGAGATGGATATGGAAGTTGAGGAAGATGATTAATATTTTATTGTGAATGTGTCGATATCTTCGACAGTGATTAAAGGGATCGGCGGAAGTTGGTCCCTTTTCTTTTTCCCAAAGCCGGAGTTCTTGACGTGATCTCTCATGTCGCTATGGTTGAATGTTATGGTGAGCTGAGCGTATATCCCTAGGTGATCAATCAACCTTACAAGATCTTCTGCGTCATACTTACCCTTAGTTTTGACAATACTGCGAGGCACCCTTATTGTCGAGATGCCAAGAACCTCTTCACACAAATACTTAAAAGCAACCCTGGCATGACGCGGATTGCTCATGTCCAGGGTTACAGTTTTTAACTCTTTGTTCTTACTCATTAGAAGTCGAGATCGTCAGGCATAGGCTCAAGTTCACCAAGTTCTGTAGGGATTTCTTGATGGCTTACCAATGGCTGAGGGGCCGATACTGATGACGACTTGTAGGCAGGAGCACCCGCCACGGCAATGTCAGCGATCTCATCATCCACAACCACATCAAACATCTTGATGTAGTCATTCATGCCAAGAGTCTGAGGGTGCTTCTTCTCAGATGCCTTCTTAAGCTTCTTGCCTTTGTACTCGATACGAACCCACTGCCCTGTGTGAACCTGATCCATTAGCTGGTTGATTACTGTAGATCCCCATACGTTGATCATGTCTCCGTCAGATCCAAATCCTGAGTAGTTAACATCCTCATTAATCTGAATCTCATACACTGTGCTGCCGTGCATACCTATATTATCCTTTTTCTTCATGAGGTAACCCTCGATGTAGTCGTTAGGTAATGCTACCATCTTCGGAGCTCCGTCTGCAGCTACTTCCGGTTTCCAATCTGTGCCATTTTTGGCGTCATTAAGACTCTTACGTGCCATAGTTGTTTTGTTTTTATTGTGAATTGATTAGTGATTACGATTCCATTGGGTCATCTATAGGCTCGTCGAACTCATCGACCTGACCCATGCCTTGCTTTAACTTACGTATCGCCACAGCCCGAAGCTTGAGGTCTCGCTCCATATCTTTGAGCGCTAACCTAACATCCGATATCGACTTCTTCACTGAGTTGACAGAGGAGAACCTCCCGCTGTGGTCTATCATAGCAGCGTCAGCATACGCCTGCTGCATCACAGACACGATCTTCTCTACATGAAGTACGATGCGGTGCTCCGATGGCTTAGCTCCTAAGCTCATTTAACTGATCCTCTGTTATGTTATTAACCGGAAGCACGCCCACCGTTAGGCTTATGTTTACGTGCATGATATCAAATATCCTCACGATCTCATTCTGAGATATCAAACATACGTCCGGATCAATAGACTGAATCCAGTTAGTTACTTTCTTAAAATCTACGTTAGCCTTGTGGCATACGTGTTCTGGGGTAACATCTAGTTCTACGCATCTCTGCTTGAAGAACTGCTGTAGCTTCTTGCTCGCTACAATGATGTCTTTTGGGAATTGTTCCATTGACCGTTTTTTAACATGTTTACCCTTTCAGTAAACGACTCAATTGATTCGTTTACTATTTCAAAATAACGTTTCTTCTCTGTGCCGTCAGGATTACACTCCAACATATTTACCTTGATCATATCGCCCTCTATGCCTTGATGGCTAGGCGTTCTGTGCCAAGGCCTAAAGTTGTGGATCTTAGAGATTTCGATAGACTTCTCTACAATTCCAAACATAAGTATTGGAGATTTCTTATCCTTTATAACTAGCTTTACCAGCAGAAACATAATTATTATTTTGACAAAAATAGCAATTATGTTTTGATATCAAAACAATTTACTATCTTTTTTCTTAACATACACAGGATGATTGCCTTCGCATCCTGACATGTACCATTCCACCACAGCGGCAGTGTGCTCAAATCCTATTGTGAACAGTGCCATACAGCCTCTTCTCTTCAGGGCCTCATGTGTCTGTGCCTGATCTGATAGGTGATCATCCTTTCGTAGCGCACCGTCAAGCTTGAATGGATTTCCAGCCTCTGTCTTTAACTCCAGACATAACATACTCCACTGTCCTTTGGGTTCATAGATGTCTACGTCAGGGAAACCGGTAGACGATCTCCATCTCTTGACAAGCACAGCCATACCTATGGACATCTTCATGCCTGCAGCTACGTCACACTTGAACATAGTTCCTGGGTACTTCTTGTTGATGTAGTCTGAGATCCTAGTCTGAAGCTTTTGTTCTGACTTCTTGTTCTTTGCCATAGCTTATAGCTGAGTTGAGTTTACCGGAAAGTCTTGAGCAAACTTGAATCCGTTCTTTGGGGTGTATGTACTCTTAAGTTTGATCTCTGGCTTATACACTTCCTTTTTCTTTCTGAATGACTTAATAAAGTCCTTGAATACTAGTAGTATGTTCATAATTTATCTTTTGTATTTGTTGTCTTCTTCTTGTTTTATCTCATACATAAATGGCTCCGTGTCTGACTCGCATGGTCGTACTCGTTGATGGTCTATGTCCATGACGGAATTGACAGAGTCTCCAGTCATACGGTAGTCAATAACCCTTACGTGGTATATGTCATTCCTAAACTCTGGAGATGAATCATCTGACAACGATGATGGCTCGATGAACTTGCTGAATCCTACACTGCCGTCCATGTTAGCCATAACCTTCATGCCTCCCCGAACAAACTGCTGAGGCCCGCGGTTCCACATCTGTGACTGTGAGTTGGTGTGGATGAGAACGATCATAGCTACGCCCTTCCCGGCATTGGCCTTCTTAACAATCTCCTTGCAGATCACTGAGTTGTTGATAGCCGATCTGATCTCGTCCTTGTCTGGCCACTTCATGTGAGTGAGACCATCAAGTATGACTAGGTCAACCTCTTTCTTTAGTGAGTGATTGATAGAGTCACAGGTCTTGATGATGTTGTCCTGTGTAAACTCTGAGCCAGATACCACACACAAAGTAGACAGATGGTCCTTCATATACTTGGAAATCTCAGGCAAGTGCTTGTCAAAATCCATGCGTTTGATGCCCATCTCCTGTTGAGCTACGATCATAAGGAACTGTCGGTCACTCATCTCTCCGTTGAGGTACAGAATAGATCGGCCCTGCTTAGCTAGGTGAAGGGCTGTGCACATGGCGTCCACTGACTTGAATGTCTTTTCTCTACCTACGTATGCATACAGAGAACCTCTTGTAAGACCACCGCCAAGGACGGCATCTCTCTTTGAGAATCCTGTAGGAATAAGGTCGCCTATTGGGTTAGACATGATCTTGTCAATGAGAGACGATGCTGTGTGGAACTCCATCATACCTCGCATGCTATCCTGCTCAGACTCGAAATCAAAGACGTTGATAGTGTTGTGCTGATCCTTGTTGTTGTATGCGTTTCGCACACAGTCCTTGATCTCAGCCACTGGGAAGTCTGTGTACGCCCTAGCGATCATCAACACCGCATTGTCTTGTGGAATACCACAGCGATTCATGTCACACGATAACTTATGAACGTGATTGTTTCTGTTCCCTTCTTGATATGGCTTATAGAAGTTGGCCCACTCCTTACACACCAAAAACTTCTTCTCGTCATCGGCAGTAATGGTAAACCCTTTGTAAGCAACCTCTCTATCTGAGTACACTCTGTTGCGAGACTCTTCTGATATCTCAACTGGAAACCGTTGAGCTGAGCCATTATAGTAAAGCTCAGGATCAAAAGATACAAAGCAAAGCCTGCAAGGGTCTTTACCTGACGGATCGATAGTGATATCGTAGTTCGTCTTGAAGTAAAGCTCCAGACATTTGAATGCATCATAGTGGTTATTCTTACCAGAGGATACCGGAACCAACATCTTAAGCCCCTCTCCTGATGGAGATACAAACATGCACATGACGTAAGGGTCTGACTTAACTTTGTCCTGCACGTCCATGACTTGCTCGTCATCTAGGTTGTCGATGTCTATTGTGACAATACTGTTGTATGTCACGCAGTTATTTATTGATCTCACAGGAGCAAACGTTCCAGAGAATGTAACAGCAGGAAGCATCTCCTTCTTCTTGTCATCATACTCCTCCTTACTCATGTCACGAAGAGCACGCACATGCTCTCTGTACTTCCCACTTTTTATAGCCGACAACACAAGGGACACATCTCTGATGGCCCCTTTGTTGTCCTTTGCATTCTTATAGATCGATACCTTCATTACACTGTTGTTGATGGTTTGTATACAGCTAACATTACTGTCGTCTCAAATCCGGAGTCGTTACACTCCACGGCATTGAATATTACCCCAGAAGTTTTCCCATTGTTTGATCCATACACTAGCTCTACAGATATAGAGTTGGTAGCCTCAATAGCTTCCTTTAGCGCATCAATATGGAGGCCTAATTTAGCAGGAATAAATGTTCCAGAAACATTCTTTATGTAACTCTCTGAGTATGATCCCTCTTCGTTATTAACCATCTCGAGCTTTACATTGTTATCGTTAATGATCATGGATGATATCATGTTCATCTCAGACTTATGAATCCTAGCCTCATTGATACACTGCATAAGATTCACTGTGCTCATCTTGATGTTGGCTTGCTTAGGTGATAGGTTAAACAGCCTCCACATGTCAGGAAACTTCTCGTCAATAGTCCTTGAGATGATCGACGTAGAGTGGTCGCTAATAGATACGCTACGTCCATTTGATCTTATGGATACCTCTGAGTGTGGCTCGAAGATCTTCTCCATATGTCTCACTGCCGCGTGGTGCACTAGAGCTGGCTCGAATCCAGAATCGATAGGTGAAGGACAGTATACGGAACACAGACAGAAGCGCGATCCATTACCTCCAGACATCTTGATGGTCTGACGTTCAGAATCGTACTGTATGTAGATGCCCTCGAGCTGTGTCTTGCTGTCGTTGTCATCACCAACAAGCTTTGTCATATTGCGGAATATGCTATTAACAACCCTGCCCTTGTCTGTAAATACAGAGTTGGACTCCAACGACTTTGTCGTTGGGTATTCGTTGACATCAAACAGCGGCAAGTCGTGCTGGCTGTCTCCGGACTTGATGACAATCTTGGCCTCCTTGACGTCTATGGTTATGTTCTCATTCTCTGTATACGTCTGGCTCATCACATTCAAGATGGCATTGAATCGTATGGCAGGGATACAGAACAAATAGTCCTTGTCACTTGCTACGCTACACGAAGAGGTGATCCATGATCTCTGATCGGAACCTGTGATCTGTATCTTGTCACTACTGATATCTATTCTGAATGATCCGAGAGCCGGAAGCAGTGGCTTCTTGTCTACAAACATCACACATCTATTGCTAACCTTTAAAAGGTCATTCCTGTTTACTGTTATCATTGCCGTATTGTTTTAAGATTTCTGAAAAGATTGCATCTGTAGCGTTGAGGATATCGTCTACGTCCTTACCCTTATCTACAAAGTTGTTGATGTCCTGAACCTTGCTTTCGTTAAGGTCAGCCAGCCTCATGTCAACAGTGTTCTCCCCGTCATCACCTACACATGTAGAGTAGTAAACGGTTGTCTTATCCTTCTTATCCACCGTATCTGTACGGAAGATCGCCTGATCCAATTCCATAGGAGACAAAGGGTAGTTGATGACGTTGATGTACGAAGCTGCCGATAGGTTTATAGAATGTCCAGCTGCCTTCATGTTACATATTGCCACCATGATCTCAGGATTTTCATTGAAGGCAAAGGCTCGCTCTACTTTTTCCTTGCCATCTATTTTTCCATCAATACGGACGTAGCGTATCTTGTTATCCTTTAGTAGTTGCTCCATCTTATTCAGTGGCTCACTGTATGAGGTGAAGACAACGACCTTCTCGTCCTGATCAACAAGCTGCTTGATGAAGTCGAACGTTCCGAGAACCTTGGCTTGCGCCATGATGTTGTTGATAGAGTGAATGCAAGACTCTCTTACCTTGGATCCCTTA
>Ga0315284_10003563_pt1 | contig 22155 bp, 21 predicted proteins | sample YL17G09_16_MG_FD_203696 | JGI IMG/M metagenome (GOLD analysis project Ga0315284, IMG submission 203696) | Sediment microbial communities from Yellowstone Lake, YNP, Wyoming, USA - YL17G09_16 | ecosystem: Environmental > Aquatic > Freshwater > Lake > Sediment | place: USA: Wyoming | collected... | reverse complement strand
AATAGTCCCGCTGCTTGGCCAGAAGTTCAGTACCGAGAGATTTGATGTATGACGGTTTGATTCCCATGTGCATTTCCTCAAAGTTCTATATTTATAATGCGGTTCGATATCATAATAATATTGTTCGATACGTCGATTGGATCTTCAGCAAAAAAACGGATAATCCCTTCTTTTCCCGCCCCTCCAGAATCATAACATACGTCAGGTACTCCCTCTTTGCAGCAGGATGCAACCCCCCAGTCCATGGTACTGATTCCCGGTGGTCCTGATGCGGGGTCAAACGAAGTGCACTCAAGGAGCAGGCTCTCAATGACCAAGAGTATATTTCTGGAAAAACGCAGGGTCGCCACGCATCGCATTTGGGGATCAAATTTCATCGCAGTGAGCACAATGCGCGCGATATCCTCATCTGCGCCAAAAGCACATGGACCGGTGGCATGCGGCTTTCCATGTTCCTGAACGATCCGGCCCTGAACTGCTGCAACACCATTTTTATCCCGTGCCCCGTGGATAGCATACCCCATCCCTGCCCCGTTATTTGGGATGAGCCGGATATCCAGGGATCGTTCGAGCAGTACTGCTGCTGCTGTAAGTTTTTCAAGCACGTCACTGCGTTCCCAGCTCGGATCTTTCATAACCATACCAATGATGGACAGGGCTGATATTAAGGGTGTCTTTTACATTCATGCACGAGCCGGCTCGTTCGGATATACATATATCCTTTTACGGCGAAGATTCCTGTAATGGATGCACGACTTCTTGATGTGATCATTGGCTTCTCAGGTTTTCTTGTCCTGATTGTAATGCTCGCTGTACTGCCCATGATAATGGTTTCAGGAATAGCATACCTTGCAGCTATTGTGATCTTTATTCTCTTCCTTTCAGGGGCCGGAATTCTGGTTAATGAGAAAATTATCTAGCTGAAGGGGGGGATTATTTGTTGTTGAATGCACCTCTTTTTTTATGTTTTGAGTAAATATTTCTTTTTTTGCCGGTAATAATTCAATGGATGATTCACATTTTCACATATTTTATCCCGGTTAACGCAGAGTCCGGTTGTTTTCATTGCAGCACATGCCGGCGCTGTATATTCCGTACCTGATCCTCCCCGTCCGGTGATGTGCTCTACCTGGTACATTGTTTTTTCCGGATCAAAATCCGGTGACCTTGCGTACATCTGGGCAATCCCTGTTACGTTCATACCTATAGTATGAATAAACGTGGTGAGGGCGAAGCGTCCGGCATGGGTGAGGTTGGTCCCGGCAGTCAGCGCTAAAACCAGTGCCTGCATACAGGGGGGAAAGGCACTTTCGTCAATGGCACCGAACTGCTGGAGCATCTGCTCCTGGTATACTTTTTTTATCGATGCAACTTTCGGAGCAAGCTGTTCACAGAAGGAAGACGGTACTTTATGAGGGAGATCATGCCGCATGATCAGGCGTGTTCGTTCCCGTAATAATTCATACCGTTCCTCTTTTTTTATCTCAACAAAACCCCTGTCCATACGACGATTCACGAGCCTGAACCGATCTTCATGGAGGGGAGAGACCAGCTCCACATAATCGGTAAGCGGCATCCGGTCCTGGGTGATCTGGATGCCAAGTTCGTTTGCCAGAGCGAGACAGAGACGGGAATAACCCGTATCTTCCAGTTTGTAATTCTGGTTCCATTCCTCTTCATTAACTAAAAAATAATACACGCGTTCAGCTTCATACCGGGTCAATCGGTCAATGAGCTGTTTGTCATTCACACAGGATACAATAATCCGTGCAAGTGCATATGCGGCAATCTCATCATCAACCGAATCAGAAACCTCCGGCGCAAATATTTTTTTTGGGGATATGGCTTCCTTGATACGTTCAATGGCACGGGAGATCAATGCCTCTCCCTTGGGGTCTTTTAAGAGAGAATCGAGAGATGAGAATCTTGCCTTGATATAGTCCTGGGCTTTTTTTAAAAAGGGGAAATGGGAAAGTTCCTTTGCTGATGGCACAAAATCCATCAGTCAGCCTCTATACGGGGTGCGAGGAGATACTCCACATTCCCGTTGCCTCCGGCAATAATAAAGGAAAACCTGACCGGATGATCGATACCCAGATAGATCTCGACCTCTGCGGCCTTACTCATGACCTTACCCATATCTTTTAAATAATCAAGGGAAAAGAGCGATCTGGCCTCTACCGGTGTGAGAGATTTAAGCTCGTCTTTGCCAAACTCGCGCCGGATCGTATCAGTATCACCTTCAGCAATGAGATAGAACGTCTGATCCTTTGGGTTGATCCCAAGAGCAATTTTATCAGAGATCACTGCCGCCGCTTTCATGGCATTGTTGAAATCATCACCGGAAATTACGATCTTCCCCGGGAGGTTGATTGTGGGAGGATTGGGATCCTTCCTGATCGTGTTGGTATCCAGGAGGGTGATGGAATAATGATACCCGTGGGCTGATATGGACATCTTCTGGGCGTTATCGGCAAGTTCGAGGCTGATGAGATCGCCCTTGCCTGCCATGCCGAAAATATTTTTCATCTTGGAAATGTCGATACCCAGCTGGCTTTTTGTCGCTTTAAAAGAATCGAATGCTTCTTTTTTTAGCTCGATTCCGATCATCGCCACGTTAGCTGTGTCCACGGCCCTCGTGGAAATACCCTGTTCATCTATATGCAGCCGGCACTCAGGGACGAGAGCCGAAATCGCATCGATAAATTCCCTGAACATATCTGCATCAATCGTTGCTTTTAACATCGCTTTTCTCACTTCTCCTTTTTTTGATCGTGTTTTAAAAAACTACCATTTTTGTCTCAACCCTTACTTTACCTTTCCCAGATAATCACTATTTTAGGGTTGCACAATTTACGGTTTAACCGTTCTACGTTACGTTATTTATTACTCCATAATAATTTAACTATAGTCTTTTTGTTTTGCTACCGGTTCACTGATAGGGTGTCGCTTTTACCCCCACTATCGGGGTATACCCTCTCTACGATAATGGTGTATATCTATGAAAACCCTGATTGAATGAGGTAATAATATCCCAATCCCGCAATGCAGATAACACCAAACACAATCACCAGAATTATATTGATGATGTGTTCCTTCCCGGTCATAGCAGACCACTCGGATTTCTGTTTCTTTGCAATAAATCCAATGAGAAGACCGATGCCCGTGCCGGTCAAGGCACCGAGTGCCACCATCATCAGGATCTCAAACGTATTCGCATACATGCAGGCTCTCTCTTTCCGGTTGCAAATTCATCTATATAAAACACCATGCGATTTCCCTGGCTGCCGGTATCTTCCCATTATAACCGGGTGATCGTGAGTGATTTTGCACTTTTCACTATTCTCTCTGCAAATACCGGATGACCAGGAGAATCGTGATAAAACCCGCAATCAGGGTTGCAGGGGCAGGTCCTGCTGCTCGTAACGTATCCATAAGGAGCGGTGAAACGGGGACAAGTGAGATACTGATCTGCGTTTGTCCCCTCGACAACCGTTACCCTTTGTTCAGCAGTTACATATCCCTCTTTTACGACGGTAAGCGTATGGTTCCCGACTGTTATGTCGGGGAGCGAGACCGGCGTTACACCCTGATTGACAGCATCGAGCAGGATCCGGACCCCTGCGGGACGTGTTGTTATGTCAAGCGAACCGGTTAACGGGATGAGCGCCCCGCTTACTTCTGTTGTTTTCCCCGACTCCACTCTAAGAGGAGTAGATAGTTTTGCATACCCAAACCGGGAGAATGTTACTCCGTAGGTTCCGGGTTCGATCCTTTCAATGATCAGAGGAGTGCTCCCACGATATACATCGTTGATGAGCAATGACGCGCCATCAGGTGAAGTATTGAGTACAAGAGAACCAGGAATTACGGGAGAAATGATCTTAATACCGGTGTCCCCGACCTTATGGAGATAGTATTGTAATCGGCTTCTGCGAGATGGGATCGGTCAAGTGGCCTGTTTACTACCCAGACAGTATAGGTTCCTGCATCAAGCCGCCCGCCCATTGCGTTCGTACCCCACCGGTATTCCCATTGATCATTGCTATCAACACTCACCTCAGTGAAATGCCCCTCATCCGCCCGGGCGGTAATATCATTGAGGGCAACACCATTTACAGGAAGATTAGGGCCGGTTAAAAAGAGATACACTGTAGAGCTCCCGTAGGAATAACCTGACAGGGGGATCGTATCTCCGATATATGCAGTAATCCCCACTGATGCAGAAACGCAGGTGGTGAGAACAAGACAGCTGATTATAATGAGGATGACAGTTTGACCACTGCAAAGAATGTCCATATGCACTGGTTATGTGTATGATCCATGATCTTTTGATTCTTATGAGTTAGTTGTGATTTTTTGATCTCTGCATAAAAGTTAGGGGACTTTCAGCTCAATAATCAGGTATTTTGTAAAACCTGAAACTTCGGTATCCGGTCTGCCAGGGTTCAGATACTTTTGTGCGGTGATGTCGGGAATTGGATCCATAGATTATTAATCCGGCGCTATGTCATTACAGGTCGTCAATTCCCGTTTTCATGCCGGACCCTGCAATCAACTCTTTATTAAATTTTTTTATGTGACATTATTGATCTCGATACTCTCTCCCGGCATCAGTACTTTTACTCTGATATCTGTTGTGCGCTCAATTGCATTTTTGAACTGGAGTGGATCTGCTCTGATCTTCTCCCACGTATTATAGTGAATGGGTATTACAGTTTTGGCACCGATGAAATGTGCAGCCATCATCGCTTCTGCGGGGCCCATTGTGTATCGCCCGCCAATCGGGAGCAGTGCGACATCGGGGTGGTAGAGTTCCCCGATGAGTTTCATATCAGAAAAAAGCGCAGTGTCACCGGCGTGGTAGATCTTCACTCCATCCATCCCGATTACGAACCCTGCTGCAGTGCCCCCATAGCACCCGATGCCTGCTTCCTCTATCCACGAAGAGTGCACGGCAGGAGTCATCGTAAATGACACCCCGTCAACAATCGCAGTTCCCCCGATGTTCATGCCTTCAACAGGCAGACCCTTTGTCGTCAGGTACTTTGCGATCTCGGTAATAGCTATGGTTTTTTTACCGAGCGCCACTGTTTCACCCATATGGTCTTCGTGCCCGTGGGTAACGGCAACAATATCCGGGTTAATGTCAAGAATACTGCCACCTTCGATGAAGGGATCGATAAGGATCTTTTTTGATCCGGTAAGGAGTACGCATGCATGCCCGAGCCAGGTAAGTTGCATATATGCAGATATCTCTCTGCTGGGATGAAATTTACCATCTGTAATCAGGAATCATGCAGCCCGAGAGCGTAGGTTCACTAAAAAAATGTGTCTGATGCATATAAGGGGGAACCCTTATATCACATCAACCATTTCAGCTTCTGTGATATCGATGGAATCCCCAAGACTATCTGCAGTTGCACTTCGGGTCATCTGCTCGGACAAGTCCCTGTCTTCCATAACGTCCCGGACCCTGTTGATGTACGGGTCAATGGTGGGATCTTCCTGCTCCTCAATCACGTGCCGGTATTCGCGGAGTGTCGATGGACTGATGCCCAGTTCCTCTGAAACCTCTTTCATGGTCTTACCGGACTCGATCAGTTTTTCCATCTGCATCTTATCAAAAGGCATCTTGAAATCGAGCTCACGGAAGAGCTTGAGCCTTACGCGTGCACGTGCGACGGTCTTGCTGAGTTTTTCATCCCCAAGCTGGCGGGCAATTTCAGTGTCATTCTTACCCGCATAAAACAAGGTGACAAGTTTTGCAAGCTGGATCGGTTTTAAGGAGGTTTTGAAAATTCCCTGTTCTGTGATCTCTCTCATTACAAGAGCAACCTCGCGTTCGATCGCGTCGCTGTCTCTCAAAGTACCATGAATATTCTTCATCGGTTCGACGATCTTTGTCTTGCCAGATATGGTACTGAATAGTTTTAGAAGCTGTACCTTGCGTTTGTCTTCGGTCATTGCATACCCCGTCATGGGATTAGGATATACAATACTTCGCCTTATATTTAATGCTATCTTTAAGCATCGTTTGACCAAAAGACCTTTAAATGATGCAGGATCACATCTGCTACGGGGTAATCTGCTTTTTAAAAAACGATATTTTTTATTTTTAAAAAAAATATTAAACCAGATCTGACGACAAACCATTAAGGCACTCGATCTCATTATTTTTGATAAATTCACCCAATATTTTCCTTATATGCCGATAGGGACCTTTTTCGTATGCAGTCAGACTAATAATATGATAATTATTATCTGCAGGATCTGGTTCCTCCTTGTAGTCTTTCACAGAATATGACGGCTTTTCGCTAAGAATAGCGTATAAGACACGAGCTTTTAACTCCATATCATTTTTCACCCGAAGCACAAAATAGCTCATGAATACGCCTCCCTGTAATTATTTGATACTGTGAAACAATAATTCTATTCTTTTTTAACAGTGTGCATTTTTTCATAATCACTATACGGTTTTTCATCGGGTTAAATAACGATAATTTTGAGAAAAAGGAATGTTTCACGAAGGCTTTTTATTATCCTAGGACTGCAGGCAGATGCAGGGATATCGGCTAAACCCACTATTAATCCCCCTGTTTTCACGTTCCTGTGACGAGAGTTATAATATCAGCGAGGGATAATTGAATTAGACAATTTGAAACAAAAGAAGTGGTAACAAGTGATACAGGGTTCTAACGATGTTTTTGAAAACGTGATGGAACTTGCCAAACGCCGTGGATTTATCTGGCCTACATCGGAATGCTATGGTGCCGTGGCGGGATTCATCGATTACGGGCCTCTCGGCGCGATGATGAAGCGGCGGGTCGAGAATATCTGGCGGGATTTTTATGTCATACAGGAAGGTTATTACGAGATCGAATGTCCCACCATTGCGCAGGAGGCAGTTTTTATCGCATCCGGACATGTCAGGGGTTTTTCTGATAAGATGTGCCAGTGCCCGCACTGCAAGGAATACCTGCGTGCTGACCATGTTGCTGAGGGGGGAAACATACGCAATGCATCGATCATGAAGAACGAGGACCTCGCTGCTGCGATCAGCTCCTGCAAATGCCTTGCCTGCGAAGCGATACTCGGTACTGTCACGGTGTTCAGTTTCAACCTTATGTTTTCAACTACCATAGGTCCTGGCTCACAGCGGATTGGTTACCTGCGTCCTGAGACTGCACAGGGAATGTTTGTCGATTTTGCGCGCCTGCTCAGGTTCTACCGCGACAAGCTCCCCTTTGGGGCAGTGCAGATCGGCAAATCCTTCCGGAACGAGATATCGCCCCGTCAGGGAATGATCCGGCTCCGCGAGTTCACGCAGGCAGAAGCAGAAATCTTTGTCCACCCCAATGAGAAAAACCAACACCCCTCGTTCAAACGCTATGCAGAATACCCGGTACCTCTGCTTACGTATGTCCGGCAGCAGAACTGTGAGGATCCTCTTGAAATCCCGATGCGTGAAGCTGTCGACAAAGGTATAATCGCCAACGAGTACGTTGCCTACTATGTTGCCCTTACCCATGAGATTCTGGTAACGATCGGCATTAAACCCGAACGGTTGCGCTTCCGTCAGCATCTCCCTGATGAGCGTGCACACTATGCTACTGACTGCTGGGATGCAGAAGTTTTTTCCCAGCGTTTTGGCTGGGTGGAAACGGTTGGTATAGCGGACAGGACTGATTATGACCTGAACGCTCATGCAACACAGAGCGGCACTCCCATGACGGTCTTCATCCAGTATGATGAACCGAAGAAAACACAACGCTGTCGTATCATCCCGAATATGAGCGTGCTGGGTAAACAATACCGCACAAAAGCAAAAGCGATCTTTGCTGAACTCGAAACAGCGATACCCACTCCGGAAGGTGCCGATATAGTGGTGGATGGTGAAAAAATCCATATTCCTGCCAGTCTTTTCGAAGTGCGTAATGAAGTCATAGATATTCGCGGTGAGGATATTGTCCCTCACGTGATCGAGCCTTCGTATGGGATTGACCGGATGTGTTATGCTGTCCTGGAACAGGCATATGATGAGGACATGGCAGATGGTGAAACCCGGACGGTGATGCGCCTCTCACCTAACGTCGCGCCGGTTCAGGTCGCTGTTTTTCCGCTTATGACCCGTGATGGACTTGATATCATAGCTGATGAAATTACCCGCACCTTCCACAAACGGGGGATACTCGCTGAATATGATGACAGCGGTGCCATCGGGCGCCGGTACAGGCGCCAGGACGAGATCGGTACCCCATTTGCAATTACCGTTGATTATGAAACCAAAGAGAATAATTCTGTCACACTCCGGGACCGGGACACCATGAAACAGGTCCGTATTCCGATCACAAAATTACCAGAGATAGTCGGGGCTCTTGTGGATGGGAGCATCACATTCACATCCCTTACCTCTGACAAAACTCTATGAGCTGCATCAGTCATCCCCTAATAAGGCCTGATACGATCGAGTCACGGGAGTACCAGCTTTCAATAGCGATGCGGGCGCTGGATGCAAATACAATGGTAATCCTGCCAACCGGTCTTGGCAAGACTGCCGTGGCGCTGCTGGTTGCGGCATCGCGGCTTTATAATGAGGGCGGGCGGGTGCTTATGCTCGCCCCGACAAAACCGCTTGTGGAACAACACCTCCGTTTTTTTGAACGTTATCTCCTCGTTAAGAGCCATCAGGGTTCAGAGTTATCACCCTTTGTCATGTTCACGGGCGAAGCCCCTCCGGGCGAGCGCACTGAAGACTGGAACCGTGCAACGGTAATTCTTGCAACTCCCCAGGTGGTAAAAAATGATCTTATTGCCGGACGCTATACTCTAAAAGATGTAACGCTTCTCATCGTGGACGAATGCCACCGTGCAGTAGGCAATTATGCCTATGTGTTTCTCACGCAACGATACCTTGCTACTGCTGACAAACCCTTGATTCTCGCGATGACCGCATCGCCGGGCGGTGTGCAGGAGAAGGTGCAGGAGGTTTGTACCAATCTGGGTATCGCCCATATCGAGAACCGGACTGAAAATGATCCCGACGTGCGCCCTTACGTGTTCGAGCGGGATCTTGAATATATCAGCATCGATCTCCCTCCCGATCTCAAAGTGGCAATCACGGTTATCAATGCACTTATCGAAGAGCGTCTTGCACTTCTTGCATCCCTTCACTTTACCGTACCCAAGCGCGAGAAACTCACCATGAAAGCGCTCAATGAAATCAACGCCCAGATCCAGCAGCGTATCGCAAACCGCGATCCTGTGGCATATTCAGCAGCATCGATATATGCCGCGTGTATGAAACTCAGACACGCAATTACTCTTGCTGAGTCCCAGGGAAGCGAAGTGCTGAAAGGATATCTCGCAAAGCTGGTTGCTGAAGGTACGGGTTCGGGAGGCAGCAAAGCAAGCCAGGGCCTGATAAAAGATCAATCCTTCCGCGAACTGTTCGAACAATCGCTTGCGTGGACACAGGAACTCCATCCAAAACCTGAAATCACACTGGGTCTGGTACGAGAACAGTTAGAAGCGCATCCGGACGGCCGGATCATTATTTTTGCTACCTACCGGGATACCGTGCAACTCCTGGTGGATTATCTCGTGAAAAATGATATCGCGTGCGAACGGTTTGTAGGGCAGGCAACAAAAGACTCAGAGAAAGGGCTCTCACAAAAAAAGCAGATCGCTGCACTCACCCGGTTCCGTGAAGGCGAGTTTAAGGTATTGATCGCAACTTCTGTTGGAGAGGAAGGTCTTGATGTTCCCTCCACGGATATGGTTATTTTTTATGAAGCTGTGCCATCAGAAATCCGCTCTATCCAGCGTAAGGGCAGGACAGGCAGGTCGCGGGCTGGCAGAGTTGTTGTGCTTGTGACCAAGGGCACGTCGGACGAAGTGTTCCGGCATGTCAGCCAGGCAAAAGAGACGATGATGCATAAGAGCATGAAGGTGATGGGTAACCTGAATCCTCCCTTGCAAAAGTCTGTTCAGGCGGAACAGGCAAGTATCGATGAGTTCACCGTACAGGGACCAAGGATTAGCATTGACGACCGCGAGACATCATCAAAAGTGGTAGAGGTGCTCTCAGGCCTCGGTGCCGCTATTCGTCTCGAACGCCTTGCACATGGTGATTATGCTATAGGTGATCGTATCTTAATCGAACGAAAAACAGCCCGGGATTTTGTTGATACATTGATCAACCGTGATTTACTCGGTCAGGTTAAAGCAATGGCCGAGACAGTCCCGCGCCCGGTGATGATTATTGAAGGGGGTGATCTTTACACCCAGCGTGACATCCATCCGAATGCGATCAAAGGAGTGCTGGCAGCACTTACCATTGATATGGGGGTCTCGCTCTTGTTTACCCGGGATGAGCAGGATACTGCACAGATGATCTTTGTGCTTGCAAAACGCGAGACCAGTGAACGGGGTGAGCGGAAGGTTCACCCGCATAAATCACATCGTTCTGTTCGTGAGGAACAGGAGTACATTATTTCTTCATTCCCTGAGATAGGTATGAAAAACGCACGCCTTCTGCTCTCTCACTTCGGGTCAGTTCAGGCAATTGGAAACGCTGAACTCCTTGATTTACTCGCAATAAAAGGAATAGGGGAAAAGACCGCGCAAAAGATCTATGATCTCTGCCGCCGTTCTTATAACTGACACAGGATCTGGAGCGCTTCGGTACCTGCTTTCACTGCGTTCATCAGGGCAAGCACGTTATCCGGGTCCTTTTCGTTTTGTATGCGCTCACAGAGCGAAACGATAGTCATCGCAAGTTCATCCGTAAGCAATCCGCCTTCGCAGGACTCTTCATGGTGCTCACCGCAGCTGCATTCGTTACTGTGTTCGTGATGTACCTGTGCAGCTGGTGAAGTGCCGGGTTTTTCGTCTGTCGCATTCTCTGCACAGACCACACAAAACGTTTTGCCTTTGACTTCAAAGAGCGGGCATCCACAGGTTTTACAGGACTTTTCGAGCATTTTCCCTCCTTTGAGGAGGTATTCTGCCATGATTTCGTCATCCTTACGTATCGGCATACTATCACCGTCGACTCAATATTCAACTTATATATGTCGGTTCTACGTATTAACTACAGGTACACAGGAAGGAGATACCATGCCCAACCCTGAAAAAACTCTGGAAAACTGTATTCTGATGCTGCAGCGCATTCAGGAAGACAGCTCAATACCCCGAAATATCCGGCGCGTGGCAGATGAGACCCGGATGCTGCTTACAAATAATTCCAAGGCAATGGGACTGCGCGCTGCGGAAGCAATTTCAAAGATTGATGAAATCTCCAATGATCCCAATATGCCGATTCATGCCCGGACAAGGATCTGGGAACTCGTGTCGCAACTGGAGACTATACCTCTCGACTGACACGATTCCATTACAAATTTTTTTAGATTAAATATAAAAAGGAAGAAGTGAGCGGATACAAAAATCAAATAAAGATTCTTTTTTAATTCTGCATCATCATATCTTGCGGGGAATGATCGGAATTATTTTTTAAAAAAATGGCTGGTTTATTCCTGCTGTAGAGGAGAGGTCAAAAAAAAATCACGGTATTGCAACATCCCTGGTGTCATGTAAAACCTGACAATCTAAACCTGACAAGTGTAATGGTGATCATCCTGTGGTCGTAATAAAAAAATAACATCACATGCGGAGACCTGTTCTGGAAAACCGGTATACACCTGGGGGTACATTCATTTCAAAGCGGGCGCCATGCTGGAATTCCCCGGCTTCTTTGATAGAAATATTGGTAATCGATAGGATTTCCCGGGAAAGGAATAATCCGAGCCCGGTATTCTTACCAAATCCTCGCTCGAAAATCAATTCCTTGTCGTGCACCGGAATGCCGATGCCATCATCTTCAATCCGGATCAGAAGACCATCGGATGATTCGTCTGATAATAGCCGGACCACAGAAACCCGGTCACCATGCTCTACAGCATTCTCTACGATGTTGTAGAATACTCGTTCCAGCAGGGGATCGGCAAATATCTCCAAGCCATCAGCAGGAGATTCGAATCGTATTTTTCTTATGTCGATGTGGATGCAGACTCTATAGAATAAATCAGTCACATTCTGCCATTTCGGTTCAACGACCCCGAGATCCTGATAGAGTTTGGTAAATTCAATGTTCTCTGCGATCATCTTTACCGCGGTTTTCAGCTTTGTAAGATACATTGAGTGTTGGGGTTCCGGGGGATGATCAGTGAACAGTTCAAGATATCCGCCAAGTACCGTAAGTTTATTCCGGATATCATGCCGGGTGATCTCTGCAAGCAGGTTGAGTTTTTTATTGGCGAGTTGAAGGGCATCATGTGCTTTTTTAATATCTGATATATCATGGAATATACCCATCATACACCGTCGCCCTCCCAGATTGAGTATTGCAGCACTGATAATTACCGGGATACGGTTCCCTTTTTTGTCAACAACAATCTCCTCTTGTAATCCCATTCCTTCCAGGGCATGTTTTTTGAAATACGCCCGGTATTTTTCCTCTTCCTCTTTTGGATGAAGTTCACTTTCATGCATGGTCTGGATTTCAGAAAGTGTCCTGCTGATCAGTGCCTGTGTTTTATTATTCGCATCAAGAAGCATGCCGGTCTCTGCGTCAGCAATAAAAATTGCATCATTTGCGTAATCCATGAGCCCCTTGTTCTTTTCATAGGCAGATTTTAATTCATCATCAGCGCGTTTGCGGTCCGTAATATCCCGCACAAATGCAAAAACGTATGCCTGAGGGCCAAATTCGATATAATTGAGAAGAATTTCCACCGGGATAAATGAGCCATCTTTTTTCCGGTGGGTATCCTGCACGGTGAGATATTTCCTCTTACTCATCCCAGGCCAGAGAGAACCTAAATGATTTTCGATGAATTGTGGATTAATATCTCTGATTGTGAGGTGGTTAAATTCTTCCCGGGAATATCCAAGCATTGAACAAATGGTATCATTGAAAAAAGTAATCCCCCCGTTTTCATTGATCCAGAGAATTCCTTCGGCAGCGTTGCTGACGGTGGCCTTCATCATGCGAAGCTCCTCCTCTGCCTTTTTCCTTCTGAATGCCTGCCGTATCTTATGACTCAGTTCGCTAAACTGGGCACGGGGATCTCCTCCCTTCTGGAGATAAAAATCAGCGCCGTTTTCGATGGCCTCAATAACGACTTCCTCACGTCCCTTACCGGTGAAAAGGATGAACGGAATATCTTTGAACTCCATCCGCACCTGTTTGAGGAATTCAATGCCGTCCATTCCCGGCATCTGATAGTCAGAAACGATCGCGTCAATCATACCCTCAGCAAGGATTTGTAATCCTTCCCTGGCAGAAGTAACCGTGGCAACAGAGAATTCCCCTTCCCGTTCAAGAAAAAGTTTGCAGAGGTCGAGCAGATCCGGCTCGTCATCAACGTAAAGGAGGGAAATCATTGATTTTATTATTGTTTCGTCAAGGCTTTAGTTTTTTGTTCATTGGATGTAAATTTTATCGGCGTCGTACATTATGTTCAAAATAAATCCATCGATTATCAAAATTAAATGCTATCTGAGTCCTGTAACACTCTGTAATGTACATGCGATTCGCTGTATCTGAAACGAATATCTCCTCGGTGAGATGAGTACAGAATAAGCGTAATGAGGTGGATTTTTTTTCGCTACGAATCAGACATAAGTCTGTTCTCTGCTGATATTCTGAACCCGTCCATTATCCAAAGATCACCGCTGGTATTGGTCATCAGCTCTTCTAATCTGAAGATGTTCGTTTTATTCCTTGCACTCGACAGGAAGATCTATCCCATCAAATGAAAAAAAGGTGCAAAGGGTTTTAAAAAAATTGCCCTCATCTCTCCAGGTCTCATGGTAGTTGTCTTGATCCGGATTGGAACCCGTCCATCGGAACAATAATTTCAAATCGTGTACCTTTTTTGTACTCTCCGGTCTCCCTCATCGTTACACCCGTGCTTGCAAGGATTTTCTGTGCCAGGAAGAGGCCGAGGGTCTTTTCATTCCCCGATCTCCACTCAAAGAGGTGAGCTTTGTTTTCCGGGGATATTCCAATTCCGTTATCCGCAACGATTATGATGAGTTCTGTTGCGGTGTATTGGAAAGATACTTCGATACGGGTCACTTTCTCCCCATATTTATATGAATAATTAAAGAGATGGTAAAAAACTTTATCGAAGAGCGGGTCAGCAAAGACATCAGGGCTGTCCTGTTCAATGTTTAGGATAATTGATTCTGTCTCAACTTCCAGGAATGCCCGGCGTATGATCGTTGATACCTGTTGCCATGTGGGAGTATCTGCTCCGAGATTTTCATATTCCCGGGTGAAGATAATCTGACGTTGTATGGTTTTTGTAGCTGTCTGGGCACGAGCCAGATGTTTCAACAAATCAGGTTCCTGAATACCGTAGCTTGCAAGTTCGAGGGAGCCGCTGACAACCATCAGCTGATTCAGGATATCATGCCGTATCATGCTGGAAAACATGTCGAGATTCTTTCTTGCAAGATTTCTGGAACTATCTGCCCGCTTCCTATCGGAGATATCATAAATTGAGCACTGGATAACCTGATGATCATTAAGAGAATTTGTCTTGCTGATAAATTCAACATCAATAATCTTGCCGCTCTTCGTGACTAAGGGAATGTCTTTGTTCTTGATATATCCGGTTTTTCCCAGATCAGTAAAGAATTGCTCAGCCGGTAGTGCTTCTTTTGAAAAACCTATTTCCCCAAGGTTTCTGCCGAGCAGATATTCCAGCGAATAACCAGTCAGCGTAACAATAAATGAATTTGCATCGATAATCTTCTTGGTATCAGAATCAAGAATAATGATGCCGTGATCTGTTGTGTCAAATAACCGATGGAATTTTTCATCCTTCTGGCGCATTTCCCTGACATCATACATCGATTGAATCGCACCGGAAAGCTGCCCGTTTTGATCGAATAAAAGAGAAGCGATCAACTCAAGGGTGGCGGGTTTCCCTTTCAGGCTGGAGACCTGTATTTGTGCTCGTATGCAATTATGGCTTCGTTGTATTGCCAAGTAGTGGTATTTCTCAAGTTCTGCGTCTGTTGCAAAAACCAGATCAAGGAGTCCCGGTATTCGATCTCCTGAAATATGAAAAGAATATTCAAAATTGCCCAGTCCGAGTACTTTCTCGGCACTGACTTTTGTAAGTTTCTCCATTGCCTTGTTCCAGACGATGACGGTGCCTTGTGTATCGATAGCAAATGTTGCATCCGGGAGAAAATTGATAATTTCAATCAGTTGGTGCTCCGAAGTTTCCAGTTCTTCCTGTACTCGTCTTTGAGTATCCTCCATTTCCATTGTTGTTAGCACAAAGGAGATATCTTCTGTAATTCCGTTGAGCAGCCGGATCTCGGAATCGGTAAAAAAGTTTTTCTCGTTGGAATAGATGGTGATCGCTCCATGTACTGCTTTTCCGGCACTTAATGGTAATGCAGCTGCAGATCGGTATCCTTTCCTGAGGGCATCTTCTTCCCACATCTCCATAGTCGGATAAGCCTGGATATCATTGCATATACTGTACTTTCCCTTTCTGATTGCTGTGACGGTTGGACCATGTCCACTGGCAATATCATCTGAGGATAATCTGACTTTTACAAAAAAATCATCCACTATCCCACTTGCGGTGACGCGATTCATCCTGTGAGTGTCAGGATCTTCAAATCCGACCCACGCCATCACAAATCCGGCCTCCTTGACCATTATCTTGCATACTTCCTGCATCAGCTGCATCCGGTTATGGATGTGTACTACTGACTCATTGATCCGCCGGAGTATCGCATCTATGCGGTTAAGACGTGCAATCTTTTGTTCACTTTCCCGGAATTCAACAGCGCGTTTTACCTTATGGGACAACTCGGCAAACTGGGATTTTGGATCTTCGCCTTTTTTGATATAATCATCAGCACCGTGGTTGAGGGCTTCAATGAAGATCTCTTCCCTGCCTTTATCAGTAAAAATAATGAAGGGGAGTTTTGGGAATTTTTCCCGGACAATTCTGAGGAGATGAATACTATCAATGTCCGGCATCGCATGATCTGAAATGATCGCATCAAATGAACCGGTCTTTAACCGTTCCAGGGCTTCCAGGGCAGTGTGGGCACTATCTACCCGAATATCCATTTCACGTTCCAAAAACCGCTTGCCCGAGTCCAGCAGGACCGGGTCACTATCAATATAGAGGACTGATATCAACGCAACCCACTTCAGCAGACTATCCAATCCGCTCTATTTACATTCTGTAATACAGTATTAAATATACCGGTCGTTATCCCGTATAAACTGATTTATCAACGTTTTTGTTTATATATCTCAGGATTTCCCCGATCCTGACGCGATTTTCGCTCCCGTACGTTTTTATAGGGACAAAATCCTATATGTTTCTGATTCATGGATATCCTTTCCATCATTCTTATCATCACCGGCCTCGTTTTGTTTGAGACAATAACCAGCATAGATAATGCCATTATTAATGCCGAAGTGCTCTCGACTATGGGTGAAAGAGCAAAACGTTGGTTTTTAACCTGGGGATTACTCATTGCCGTCTTTGCAATCCGGGGGTTGCTTCCCTGGCTGATAGTCTGGTTGTCTACCTCCTCTCTGGGCCCTCTCGGAGCATTAACTGCGACATTCTCAAGTGATCCCGTCGTTATTGCAGCTATTGAACAGTCAGCTCCCATTCTTCTGATGGGGGGGGGAACGTTCCTGCTCTTTCTTTTCCTTCACTGGCTGTTCCTTGAGAGTAAAAATTTCGGCCTGATGGGAGAACGCTATATCGCCACAAAAGGGGTCTGGTTCTTTGCCATTGTGTCTATCCTGCTTGTCGGGCTTGTCTGGTTTGCATTAGAAAAATCACCCTTTATCGCGTTTGGAGCCGTTGTCGGTTCCTCGACTTTTTTTATTGTCCACGGATTCCGGCAGAACGCTGAAGAAGCTGAGAAGAAGATGCTCCATTCGTCCGGTATGTCAGATCTCAGCAAAATCTTTTATTTAGAAGTCATCGATGCTACGTTCTCTATTGATGGAGTCATCGGTGCATTCGCTTTTACCATGTCAGTTCCCCTGATTCTGATCGGCAATGGCATCGGGGCGTTTGTCGTCCGGGAATTAACCATACGTAATGTTGACAATATCAAAAAATACCGGTATCTTAAAAACGGGGCAATGTACTCGATCTGCTTCCTTGGCATTATCATGATGATGGACAGTTTCGGCATTCATATTCCCTTCTGGGTCTCACCCGTCATCACGTTTGGTGTTGTCGGATTCTTCCTGGTTAAATCAATGCAAGAGATCCCAAGGGTTGAGGAATAAAAAAAATTCAGGCACAAAAATCCCAGAAATTGTTTTTTGGTATAAGCAATTTTCCAATGCGGGATGCAGGATCTTAGATACATTACCTGGGATTTTTGTCTGAGGAAAATATACGCCCGATGCGGCCGATCTGGTTCATACACCACAGTCCGCTTTTTAGCACTGGTACGATAAAACGCATTCTTCCATCCATCTCTTGAGACACTTCCCTGAGTCGGTCAGGGATAGGTAAGTGCTGGGGACAGATTTTTTCACATTTGCCACATTGCCTGCACAGCCCGGCATAGGAAACATTGGAGAGTAAGCCACCGTAACGTCCCATGTAGTGGAATCTTGCACTCCGGTCATGAGGGAAAAGGTGGTGTGCATTGTAGAGCGAAAAACAGCCCGGGATATCAACACCGGCCGGGCATGGCATGCAATATCCGCAACCCGTGCAGTTGACCTTCATCAATCGCTGGTAGGTATCGCGAACCCGATCGACAATCGTCAGTTCAGGGGGGGAAAGTGAATTCGGGAGAGCTTCACCTGCAACCCGCAGGTTTTCATCGATATGGAGCTCATCGTTCATTCCAGAAAGCACGACAGTTACTTCCGGATGGTTCCACACCCAGCGGAGTGCCCACTCTGCAGGAGATCGCTTGATTGGCGATTCATCCCAGATTTTTTTTACCTCATCCGGTATATTACCGGCAAGGTTGCCGCCACGGATAGGTTCCATAATCATCACGGCTAGCTTTTTCCCTGCGGCATATACAAGACCGTCGGTTCCAGCCTGATTGTGCTCATCGAGATAATTGTACTGAATCTGGCAGAAATCCCAGTTGTACTCCTCGATGATCTCTTTAAATGTTGCAGGGTCACCGTGGAACGAGAACCCGGCATTGTTTATCCTCTCGTCTCTTTTTGCGCTGTCAAGAAATCCCAGTACACCAAGCCTCTTCATCTTCTCCCAGCTTGCTTTTGTAAGACTATGGAGCAGGTAGTAGTCGATGTGATCGGTATGAAGCGTGGACAGTTGTGAGGAAAGAATATGATTCATGTCATCCTGCGAATGGACCGACCATGGGGGGAGTTTTGTTGCAATCCGCACTTTTTCCCGGTAGCCGTCTACAAGTGCCCGTGCAAGTATTTTCTCGCTTTTGCCAAAATGATATGCAGGAGCCGTATCTACGTAATTAACACCATTGTCGATAGCATGTCGCAGCTGCCGGATCGCACGTTCTTCATCGATCCCACCTCCCTTTTTTGTTGGCAATCGCATATATCCGAACCCGAGTATGGAGAGTTCATCACCGGTTTTAGGGACTTTACGGAAGAGCATAGTGATCACATTCTTTTAAAAATTATCTGATCTTTGATCTGAATTGGAGACTGGGATATAAATTTTTTCTTACTTTCCGGGTTTATCTCATCAAGGCGGATAATCTGCAGGGTGCTTGACTATCTCCCGCCATAGGACCTGACATGCTTCCATGCACGGTGGTACTGATCGAAGCTCGTATCCTCCTCATTGTAGATCCTCGGATCTTCTCTCAGGTACAACTTCCGGTCTTCGCCGATTGGGCAGACCTTGATGCAGAGACCGCACGGTGAAATATATCGCTTGTACAGCGCTTCTGACCGTGTGGCACAGGTTTTTTTGTCGGTCAGCCCTTCCGGGTAATCCCCGCCATCCAGGGCTTTTACCGGACAGATATCCACGCATTGCATGCATTTTGTACACAAAGATCTCTCAATAACAGGATCCGGTGGAATGTCCGCTGCGGTAAAAATCGAAGCAAACCTTACTCTCGGGCCGAATTTTTCGGTCAGCAGCATATTGTTTATGCCAAAATTACCCAGACCTGCAAGAAAGGCGGCATGGCGGTGAGAGAAAAAGGCGAGTGGTTTTTCCTTTAAGAGACTTATCGATCCGTAACCATCCCGGGGGATCCAGATCGAAGGGAAACCTTCAGCATTCAGCAATAAGGAGATCCGGTACCCGCTCGTGTCCAGCAGGGTATTGACCGTCCGGTACAGTTCGTGGTAGTAGATCGAGGGGGATGTTTCCACGATCGGTAAGCTTACCGGAAGACCGATGACAATAACGGTCAGGGTTTCTGGAAAAATTGACCGGGGCCGGAAGTCCTCGGGAACCCATGGTTCGAACAAATGTTTGTCCCATCTTTGGGCAGGAGCGAAACCCACAAGGGGAATGTCGAGTTCCGCACACCTGGTGATGATTTTTTGTTTCAACGTGATGTTCATGATTCTACCATGGCACGGGAAGCGATAAATGAATTTGGTGGCCTACCATGCCCTGGACAGGTATCTTTTTTGCCCTGATATTCTGTGAACAAAATGCTATGATATGTTTAATACGCTGAACACCAAGAGAAAATCGGGTGAGCAAATATCCATGGCTTTTGTTCCTGATCCCGCAGTCCTGGTAAATCTCCTCCTGTGCGGAGTAATTCTTGTGTTGGGATACATGGTGTACCGGAAACGAGATAATATCAGTGCACTGTTTATAGGTGTTGCATTTGGTATGTTCGGGCTATCGCACCTGAGCACGCTGCTTGGGCAAACATTGTTTCCGGAAGTTACCTTCGTCCTCCTGAGGATCTGTGGATACATGTTCATCATTGCAGCCCTCTACCTGTCCCTCACAGAATAGTCGGGTACTCCGGAAAGGTATTGATAAGAGGTTGGAAAGACCAAAAAAACTCATTCATTTCCAATAACCGTGCACACGATCGTCCGATCACGTCCTGCGTTTACGTCACATTCAATCAGGACAATCTGCTGCCATGTCCCGCACATCAGGGTACCCCCCTTCAGGGGGAGCGTGAGTGAAGGGCCGACAAGAGCCGCTTTTACATGTGAGCGGCCGTTACCGTCGCCCCAACGGGCATTATGCGCATAATCTGCATTATTTGGGGCAAGAACCGAGAGCGCTCGTCTGAGATCGGAAAGTACACCCGGCTCGAACTCGATTGTGGTGAGTGCCGCGGTAGAATGTTGCACAAAAAGGTGAACGATTCCCTCGTGTACTTTACTATCCTGGACCACTTTTTTCACATGAGGTGTGATATTGATAATATCACCTTCGCCTTGTGAGCTGACCATAAAGGTTGTCTGAAACATCAGTTCACCGTACATCATTCCTCAACTCTTTAGCAAAAATCCTTGCTGATCTTCGATCACGTGATAACGGGTGTAATCCTCTGTTCGGCAGTATCAACCCTCTCTTTGTAATACGGCTACCCTGGAAACATAACACGATAAAACAGACGATAAACTACAAAAAAATGAATAGGGAAAAAGATAGGCTGCAGATGTCTGTATTCAGACACTAGTATCGTTATTACCCACATCTTCATATTCCGGTTCTGAACCGTTATTTATCTCCGGCACGGCTTCAATTTCAGGCTGAACAATTGCCACACCGACGACCCGGTCTTTGTCGTCAAGTCGTATAGTCCGGACTCCTTTTGTTCCGCGCCCGATGACCCGTATCTCGCTGACGGGCATACGGATAACAACGCCCGATGCAGTCATGACGATGATCTCATCGGTATCCAGTACTGCACGCGACTCGATTACGATTGCATTCCGCTCGAGCTGCATGTTTCTGACACCCATGGTGCCCCTGCCATGCCCGCGGAAATCGTCAAATTCAGTCCTCTTCCCAAAACCAACATCAGATATGGTGAGGAGGTGGTCTTTTTCGACTAAGGTGAGAGCCACGATCGTATCTTCGCCCCGGAGTTTCATCCCCCGCACACCGGAAGCATTGCGCATGACCGTGCGAACGGTCTCTTCATGGAACCGGAGGCTGTAGCCGAAACGAGTGGATAAGACGATCTCTTTGGTACCATCGGTTGCAATGACATCGACCAGCTGGTCGTTCTCTTTGAGCCGGATGGCATTGGTTCCTACAGAACGCGGATTTGAAAATTCCGTCTGGGGGATCTTGATGACCTGCCCATACCGGGTTGCAAACAGCATAAACCGGTCTTCCCTGAACACCCGGATAGGGATGACTTTTGTAACGATCTCATCTTTTAAGTTGAGGAGGTTGACGATCGGTTTGCCCTTTGCAATGCGGGAACTTTCAGGAATCTGGTAGACTTTGAGCCAGTAGACACGACCGATATTGGTGAAGCAGAGCAGGTAGTCTTTCATCTCAGCGGCAAACACCCGGTCCACCCCATCATCCTCTTTGGTGGTCATGCCCGTAACCCCGTGACCACCCCGCCGCTGCTTGCGGTAGGTATCAATATCCATCCGCTTGATGTAATTGGCGGTAGTAAGCGAGATCAGGACCTTCTTGTCCTCGATCAGGTCCTCATTGGAGAGATCGCTGGTATCGATCGCGATCTCAGTTCTCCGGGCATCGCCGAATTTTGCCGCGATCTCAACGGTCTCGCGCCGTATCTCGTCTTTGATGTTGGCTTCGTTGGAAAGGATGGTCTCGAGACGGGCAATCTCGGCTTCAAGTCCCTTCTTCTCGTCATTGATCTTCTGCTGTTCAAGCGCTGCGAGTCGTCGGAGCTGCATCTGGAGGATTGCATTTGCCTGCGGTTCATCAAGACCGAACTGTAGTATAAGGGCCGTGCGGGCGTTATCAACCGAATCGGATGCCCGTATAGCCGCGATGATCAGGTCGATTTTGGAGAGGGCAATGAGCAGGCCGACTAAAATATGGACTTTTTCCTGCGCCTTTTTCAAGTCAAACTCAGACCTGCGCCGGATCACTTCAATCCGGTGGTGGACAAAGTTCTCCAGAAGTCCGTGGAGGGTGAGCACCC
>Ga0315284_10003562_pt1 | contig 22156 bp, 16 predicted proteins | sample YL17G09_16_MG_FD_203696 | JGI IMG/M metagenome (GOLD analysis project Ga0315284, IMG submission 203696) | Sediment microbial communities from Yellowstone Lake, YNP, Wyoming, USA - YL17G09_16 | ecosystem: Environmental > Aquatic > Freshwater > Lake > Sediment | place: USA: Wyoming | collected... | reverse complement strand
CCTTGCTAATAGGGTTGGGGTCTTGAACCTGCTTCCCCCGATAACTTAGCAGAAAGGAACTGATTTGTCCCGCAAAAACTGATGTCGTCCTATTTCGCGCTTTTAAAAAGGACCTGAGTAGTTACCATTCTTGATACTGGGATTAGATGCAAACCCGGGTTGCGTCCCCCTTTTTCCCCCCCCCATGTCGGACCCTGTCTGCCGGATCTTTGACCGGAACTACGCCGGCACAATCGAGGCAGGACTTCTGGATTCGCAAAAGCGCGAAGTTCAATCCATTTCAACTGAAACATAACCCATGTGTGTGCATCTAATTGTTTATAAGCTTGGAGGTTTTATGAAACGTCACTTTTCTGTACTGATTCTTTCGGTGATAACTCTCCTGGGAGCCGGAACGCTCGTGTGGGCGCAAGAAGAAACGCCCCCGGTCCGGCCGCCTGCGCAACAGCCCCAAATGCGGCAGGCGCCGCCGCAGCTGTTATCTGCCCAGCAACTCAACAACTTGGTGGCGCCGATCGCTCTCTACCCCGATCCGCTGCTGGGTCAAATGCTGGTTGCCAGCACCTATCCGCTCGAGATCGTGGAAGCAAGCCAGTGGTTGCAGCGGAACAAGAACCTCGGCGGCCAGCAGCTCATGGACGCCGCAAAGCAGCAACCCTGGGATCCCAGCGTGCAAGCGCTGGTGGCCGTTCCTGATGCGCTGGCGAAGCTAAACCAGGATATTAGCTGGACCACAGACCTTGGGAACGCCTTCCTCGCGCAAGAGGCCGACGTGATGAACGCGGTCCAGCAGATGCGCGCCCGGGCGCAAGGCAATGGCAGCCTTACTTCAACGCCGCAGCAGACGGTCACGACTGAGGCTCAAGGAGGGCAACAAGTCATCGTCATTCAGCCAGCCGACCCGCAGATAATCTATGTGCCTTCCTATGATCCCGTCTATGTTTGGGGACCTCCTGTTTACGGCTATTATCCCCGGCTCTATTACTCTGGATTCGGCTTCGGCTTCGGGCGTGGTTTCAACCTCAGCTTCTATTTCGACGATTGGGACAGTTGGGGCGGTTGGGGCGGTTGGGGATGGGGCCCGAGCTGGTTCGGCCGCACGGTGTTCATCAATAATTCCTTCTTCCCCCGCTTTGGATTCCGCCACGGCTTCGGGGTCGGTTTTGCAGGGAGAACGATCTGGGCGCATGATCCGGTTCATCGCATCGGCATTCCGTACGGGAACCAGCAGGTAGCCGCGCGGTTCCAGGGCGCTTCGATGGCCTCTCGGAATTCACGCCAGGCAGGAACAGGGTCAAGGGCCGCCGCGGCGCCGTACGCAAACCGCTCCGCGGGGCGCACTGGAGAACAAGGATACCGTAACATGGCGCCTCAAACTCAGCGCTTCCAGAGCCAGTCGCAGCAGCGGTATCAGACACCGCAGCAGGTCCGGCCCTCCACGCAGCAGCGGTATCAGACACCGCAGCAGGTCCGGCCCTCCACGCAGCAGCGGTATCAGACACCGCAGCAGGTCCGGCCCTCCACGCAGCAGAGGTATCAGACGCCGCAGCAGGTCCGGCCCTCCACGCAGCAAAGGTATCAGGCACCGCAGCAGGCCCGGCCCTCAACGCAGCAGAGGTATCAAGCTCCTCAGCAGTCCCGGTCCGCGCCACAGATGTCTTCGCCACATTTCAGCAGTGGCGGCAGCTCCAGCGGCGGACGCGCATCCAGCAGCGGTGGCTCCCGTAGTGGCGGCGGAGGCGGAAGACGTCGCTGATGTCACAGGCAACAGCGTTATCTTCTCGCGGCCGGTTTACCGGACTTCAAATGAAAATCAGAATGGATGCATCATTCTGCGTGCTCAAACAGATCCAGTAATGCTAAGGAGGCCTCATCCATGAAGCCTGTTGTTTTTTGCTGTATTGCTTTAACGGTCATGCTGACATTGAGCATGCCGGTTTTTGCGCAGAAATATGAGGGAGTTGCAGTCAAATCGGGACAAGCTACCTTCAAGTTCGCGGGCAAGGATCTTGCGTTCAGCTATGTCGAAGGTGGTTTTCAACCAATGCAAGGTTTCACGCTCGCGACGCTTGTTTTCAAGCTGGATGCGAAGAGCAAAGAAAATACGCATTTGAATCTCACTTTGATGTATCAGGCTCCGGGGAAGGTTGATCTCGATTCGGCCTTCAGCATGAGTGGAATCGGCATGTTCTCGGATGGAGATGTCAGCCGGTTCACGAAAGGAAAGAGCAAATGCACCATCACCCTCACCAAAGCGACCGCGACTGAGGTAGAGGGGACTGCGGATTGTCCGCTCCTGCATAACATCGAGGGTGAAGTGATGCCGCCGCTAACAAACCTAAAATTCTCCGCCACTATCAAATAGCCACCAAGACTGACGAAATGATCCCTTGATGTAATTCCAACAATTGCATAACAAGGAGTCTGAAAAAGCAGGGTGGCTTTAACCTGAGTGCATCACGAAATGGGCCGGTCAGTTATCACCTATTTATGGAACCGTGTACTAAGCTGAGAGGAAGGTGTGTGTGAAACGCCCCGCTACTTGAAACGCAATTCCATCCAGCCCTCCGTCGTCCTCTCGGCGGCCGCCGTCGGATGGACGAGCATGCCCGGCTTGTCCCCGGCAAGGACTGAGGCCACGAGGCGCATCAACCACCCACTGACCCGGGAACTTCGATCGACGAATCGCGAACTCGATGCCGTTCGAAGGGTATGACGTGGCACGTATAATGTCGAAGGGGGTCTTGCCCTCTTTCTCGAGGCGTCCGGCTTCCACCATGTCCCGCCGCTCCTCGTTCGCGTACCAGTCGGGCGTGAGGCCAAAGCGGAACGGAGGCGCCGTGCCGGTCGGAGGGAGCACGATCTCACCCAGCTGCGCCGACCGGTGGAGTTGATGGATCGGGCCACCCGGAACGGCCAGAAACAAATCGGAAGGGCCGATGTAGGTAGTATCCAGGCCATGCACGCCGATAAAGACCACGCCGCGATACTGTTTGAGGCGCAGTTCAACGGTCTCATTCAGTGCAATCCGGAGCGCGTCGTCCCACTCGCCAGGACTGAACAGGCCGTCGGTGATGACCGGGACGCCATTGCCTTCCGGGACCATAACCGGATCGACGCTGGCCGGTTTTCCGGCCTGCTGCAGCGGCGCCTCCTCGCGTGCCCCGTCGCCGATCCCAAGCCTCTCGTCGATCGCCCTGGTGACAGGCGATTGATCCGCCGCCCCGACTCCACATCCAACGAGAATCAGTATTATCGCAAGCTGTGCCAACCTTTGGTGCATCGTCTCCTCCTGATCACGGCTGTTGCGGGTTGTGCTGTTTGGTGATAGTTGCGTCCACCCAATGGGAGCTCTGGTTCCGGGCGCATGGAAAAAACAAGCTTTGGTTCTGGCGCGCAGGCCATCTGGAATGCGTCACCTGCAGCTTCTGTCCGGGTGCCAAATGTCAGCTTTCGTCTCTCGTGCTCGTATCAGCACGATAATAAGCCATCGTAACGATCCGGGACACGGATTTTCACACTCCCTGCTACAGAGTGCCATTCGGGAAAGTCACCATCACCTCGTAATTCGCCAAAACAAATTGGCGACTACCTGGGATAATTTCGAAGATATGGCGCCTGTCCCGAAATCCCGACCCCGGGCCTCCTGCCAAACGAGGACAAAATATGGTATTAACATAGAGAATTCGTACTTTGGGTGGACAGGCGTTAACTCAGGATAGAGGCGGAATACAGCAAAATCGTCGTGCACCTGACTTTTTTTGATGGAGACAAACGGTAATGCGATGGCTCATGCTCGCACTTTTGATCGTCGGACAGGTCCCCGAAAAAACCGCTCAGATGAACCCTGCCGATGATAATTTGATGGGCGGCCCGGACTCTCCTGTCAGAATCGAACTGTTTTCCGATTTTCAATGTCCGGCGTGCCGAACCTTTTATCTTGATACGGTTACTCGTCTCATATCAGAGTACTCGGCCGGCAAAAAAGTATGCTTCGTTTTCCGCGATTTTCCGCTCTTACTTCACCCTGTTGCAAGAGTGGCGGCGCGCTATGCTCTGGCTTCAAAATCCCTGGGACACGATCAGTGGTTGAAAGTAATTGAATATCTGTATACCTGTCAGGTCGAGTGGTCCTATGATGGCAAATTTGAGCCGATACTTTCGAGGATCCTGTCGGCTCGGGAAATGGAGAAGATTAAGGAGGAGTTTAAAAATCCGGCAATCGAACAGACGATTGATCGTACCGTTGCTTTGGGGAACAACAAGGAGATAACCTCGACCCCCACCCTTTTTATCACTATCGGCGGTAAAGAACAACGCGTAACGAGTGGGCTGCCCTTTCCCATCTTGAAATCGTACATTGACCCGTATCTGAAATAGCTTGGGATCCAGGAACAAAGCACATAATCTCCGGCGAGCACTTTCAATTCAGTCTCGCGTCGGAAAATCAGTAATTGCGGGGTTCGAACGGTGCCGGACCTTCCATGACAACTCAGATCGCAAAGTACATTTCCAGCATCTGCATCTTCTGTTGACTCTCACGATTGTCCCCGGCAGCACTCGACCCAACAGAAAGCGCTGAAAGCCCGCGCCGTAGCTCAGGGTATAGCAGTCACATGTCATGGAAGGCAGTCTTCGCGGCCCGGCCATGCTTGTAGCAATGCGATGAACGGAACAGGAGAAGGTACGATGAAATTCCGATTCGATCACAACAACATCAACGTGCGGGATCTCGACAAAAGCCTGAATTTCTATCGCGCGGCCCTGGGCCTCGTAGAAATGCGGCAGTTTGAATCAGCCGATAAAAGTTTCAGGCTGATATTTCTGGGCGACGGGAAGACCGGCCATAAGCTCGAACTGACCTGGCTCAGAGATCGCGAGGAATCCTACAACCTCGGCGACAACGAGTTTCACCTCGCCCTGGTCGTTGATGACTACGATGCCGCCTTCAAACATCACAAAAAGATGGGATGTGTCTGTTATGAAAATCCCCAAATGGGGATCTACTTCATTGAAGATCTGGATGGCTACTGGATCGAGATTCTTCCGGAGAAGAGGTGAAAGCCCCGGAGGGATATGAACCGGAGCGTCACCGCTACGAGAGCTAGATCATGAAAAATGAATTGCGGGCGTGGCGACTGACGACGATAAGTGCTGAAAAAGTTGGGGAAAGCGTGAAAGCACTCGTTCCAGATGGCGGTTAGCATCAGTTTTTGAGGCCGTTTTTTGAGTCTAATGATGATTTGGTCCCCGCAGGTGGATGGTTTCCAGGGTCTTTCCTCATAGCATAGCATCCAACCGGCTGGCGGACACATCGCCATAGCCTGCTGCGGTATTCTGCGCGAGCAATGTTGAATTGCAGAAAGTGATTGCCGTTGAAACAGTGGTGCGGCAGATGACAGATGTGTTCCGGTATCAGGACGCGTGCAGATCCGGGCATCGGATTTGCCCCTCTTTGATCAAAATCATAGTTCCTATCGAAGGGCCCGATATTCACCTATTCAATAAACTCGGGTCATCTGGCGATCCGACCCCCACGCTATCCAGGCATGCATAAGGTTTCGCACGAAGAGAAAGTATTCCCGCTTATTCTCAAATTCCGGGCCTGTCTTTTGGATTTAAGCGCTTCTGAGAGGCCGGGAATTCGCACAATTCACATAGGATCATTTGGTTGCCGTCGTCAGTCCCCTCGACCCTCGATGCAGATTCCGCCTGAGCTTCCGAGATTTATCTTGAATTGCTTCAGGCAGATCACGGAAACTTAAAGCGAACGGTCAATGCACGTCCGAATAAAGGTGCAAGTAACGGATTGACTCCCAAGAAAACAGCGCCCCGCAGCTCTGACATTAAAGGCTCCACCGCCAAGGCTGGTAGGGTCATTGCCCCTTTTGCTACTGCTTCCGTATCACATCAAATGTCCGCATCAGAGCATTGGCGTTATGCGGCTCTCTTTCTGGCTACTTGCTTAGTTTATCTTTGCACTTTCAGCGAAGGACGTTTCTACAACGTCTCTCCGGCATTAAAACTGGCGAACGTCCAGGTGCAAATGGGGCGATCCCGAAATGCGGAGCTGATCTTATCCGAGTACCTGACAGTCGCAGCACACTCCATGCGGGGAATGGATCAGGCCCTCCGGTTGCCTCAAATGCGCGCCGCACATTTGCGCCTGGGCCAGATTTACGAAAATGCCGGGAATCGAGTCGCCGCGATCGGCGAGTATCAGGCTTTTCTCGCGCTCGCTCCGCCTGATCAGGATCGCCTGACGATCGAGAAACGTCTTTTGGAGCTGGACAAGCAGACCTCGCGCTAGCGGGCATTACTGATCTTATTGTGAGTTCCCTGCATGGGAGAAAGCCAGGGGGGGATCGTTATGAACAATGGAAAGCTCAAGATTATTTTTCTGATGACACTCTTATTTGCCGTTGCGGGATGGAGCGGGCAGGATGCTCCCGTTCCGATCAAGTTCGCACACCTGGCGCACATTGCCGGCGACGGCCGCATTGCCTTCACCTATCACGATGACGTTTGGGTGGCCGACGCCGACGGGTCGAACGGCCGCCGTCTCACCGCGCATATCGCCAACGACTTCTCCCCGCGCTTCTCTCCGGACGGGAAGTGGATCGCGTTCACCAGCAATCGCGCCGGCAACAACGATGTGTTCGTGATCCCCGCGTCTGGCGGCGAACCGCGCCAGCTCACCTACTACTCCGGCGACGATCAAGCCCTGTACTGGACACCTGACGGGAAGGCCATCATCATTTCAAGCAACCGCGGACCGAATACCTATGGCTCGCCATTGTACCGCCTGCCGCTCGACGGCGGGCCGCCGGAACCGATGGGGATGGGAACCGGGCGCCTCGGCATGATGAAGCAGGACGGCGCCATGGTTGCCTACAACCGCGCGCTCCCCTCGACCGGAGTGTGGCGGAAGGCCTTCAAGGGCAACTCCGCCCCGGGCATCACGGTGATGGACCTCAAGACCGGCCAGATCGCCGACATCACCAATACGGACATGCGCGATTATAGAAACCATGCGAATGATGTTTACCCGATGTGGGGCGCGGACGGGATGATTTACTTTTCGTCGGAGCGCGACGGCACCTATAACATCTGGCGCATTTCGCCCAAGGGCGGCGCCGCGCAGCAGGTGACCCGTTTCAAGGAAGGCGGCGTATTTTCCCCTTCGATTTCACCCGACGGAAAGAAGCTCATCTTCCAGAACGACTTCGATCTCTGGACGCTTGATTTGCCGAACGGCGCGCCCAGGAAGCTTTCCATTCCCCTGGCTTTTGATCCGAAGGACAGCGACCTCGAAGTCATCACTTCCGACAGCCGCGCCGACGGTTTCGGCCCGTCCCCCAACGGGGACTACGTCGCGGTGGACTTCCGCGGCGACATCCAGATCGTGCCGAGCGAGCAGGGTATTGGCGAGAAAGCACCTGTCGCCACGACCCCCTGGCGTGAAAACAGCGAAAGGTATTCTCCGGACGGCAAGAAGATAGCCTACATTTCAGACGAGTCGGGCGATCAGGAAGTGTGGCTGTTCGACCTCGCCGGCGGGACGCGCCAGCGCCTCACGAACCAGGAGTCGGAAAAGAGCAACATCGTCTGGTCGTCGGATTCACAGAAGCTCTCTTACACCGGCGACAACAGGATCTGGGAGGTCGACCTCTCGAGCGCCCAGCCCCAACCGCGCGAGCTGGCGAACAATCCCGCCGGGGGCTTCAACGTCCAGCAGTATTCCGCCGACGGAACCTGGATGGTTTACAGAAGGAGCGACGACGACCAGAATTCCGAGATCTACCTCTACGACATCCGTGCCAAGAAGGAGTACAACGTAACGCAGAGTCCTCTCAGCGAGACCAGCGCCGCGCTGACGCCCGACGGCAAGACCGTGGTTTTTACCTCCAACCGGGACGGCGCGGTGAATCAGCTCTTCGCCGTCTCGCTCGCCAAGCTCGCCGAGGACCCGAATGATCCGCTCGTGCGCGAGCGCATCCGGAGGACATCGGCTGCGGCCGGCGGACGCGGCGGACGCGGCGGTGGAGGAGCCGGGCTCGATGCGGCTGGCGCGGGCACAGGCGCGGCGGCCGCGCCCCCGGGCTTGATTGAGTTGGACGGCATCGAAAAACGCGCCATCCAGCTTACCCGCGGGAGCGCCGCGGTGACCGGCTTCTTCCTGTCGGCCGACGGCCGCACGATCTACTACGCCGCCGGCGGTGGAGGAGGCGGGCGTGGCGCGAGTCCCGCTCCCGCTCCTGCACCGGGCCGTGGCGCCGCGCCGGCAGCCGGGGCCGACACTCAAAACACCGGCCTGTTAGCAATCGGCATCGATGGCCGCGACGGTCGCCGCCTGGCCGGCGGATCGTATCCCGGGATGACGCCGACAGCGGACCGGCGCGCCATCTTCTTCCGCGCGACCGCGGCGCGGGCGGCCGAGGACCAGGCGCCGGCGGGCCGCGGCGGCGGCGCCCAGGGCCAGGAGGTCCATCGCCTGGTGCTCGCCTCGCCTCAGCGCGAGGATCGCGTCGGCTTCGCGCTCGAGATCCGCATCGACCGCCGCGCCGAGTGGAAGCAGATGTTCGAGGAAATGTGGCGGGTGATGAAGTACCGCTACTACAACCCGGCCCTGAACGGCTACGACTGGGCCGCGATCAAGGCGAAGTATTTGCCGCTGCTGGTATACGCTGGGACCAACGAGGATGTCTACGATCTTGGAAACGCGATGATCGGCGAGATGAGCAGTTCGCACACCGGCATGAGCGGACCGGCCTCGCGCACGATGCCGCGGCTTTACACCACGCGTTCCCTCGGCTTCGAACTGGAGCCCGCAGATGGGAAATACCGCATCAACCACATCTACCGCACCGGTCCGGCCGACAAGGAATGGCTCAACCTCAAGGTCGGCGACTATGTGCTGGCCATCGGCGGCCAGGAACTCAAGGCCGGCGACAACTACTGGAAGATCCTGAGCACCACGCCGGACGAGTATATCCCGGTAAAGGTCGCGAAGAGCTCGGCGGGGGAAGGGGCGCGCGTCGTGCGCATCGCGAGCGTCACGAGCCTCAGCAACATCAAGTACGAGGAGTTTGTGCTCAACAATCGCGACATCGTCGACAACGCTACCCACGGCCAGATCGCGTATGTCCACATCCGCTCCATGGACCAGGCTTCGCTCGAGCGCTTCCAGAACGAGATCAATCGGTTCTGGAACAAGAAGGGGATCATCATCGACGTCCGCTTCAACACCGGCGGGAACATCGACGAGCCGCTGCTCGACATCATCGAGCGGCGCCCGTACATGTTCACCAATTCGCGCGGCGGCGCGCGCACCTGGGGGAGGCGCCCGCAACAGGCCATTGCAGGGCCCAAGGTAATGATGATCAACCAGCGCTCGTTCTCCGACGGCGAGGCGACGCCGATGGGATTCCGAACGCTCGGGCTCGGCCGCATCGTGGGCACGCCCACGGCCGGCGGCGTGATCTGGACCGGGAGCTACTCGCTCATCAACGGCGGCAGCGTGCGCACCCCGAGCCAGCTGGCCGTCACCTACGATCCCACGAAGCCCAACAACTACGGGATCAACCTCGAGAACTACGGCGTGCCCCCGGACGTCTGGGTGCAGAACACGCCCATAGACGAGATCAAGGGATTCGATCGTGAACTCCAGGCAGCGATCGAAGAGGTCATGAGAATGCTCAAAGCATCCCCGGGTGCCGCGCCCGGCGCCGACCGCCGATAGGACGAAACCGCGGATGCGCGCGGATCCCCGCAGATTCTATGTCTGCGCGCATCCGTGGTTCCAGAGCTTTTGACCGCAACTGTGCGCCCGCCGGCGGCGCTTTATTTGTAGTTCCAGGATTGCGTGTTCTCACCTTGCGGAGCGTTTTTGACAATATGCTCCGCCATTTCCCGGTAAAGATCCGCGTTTCCCTTGTACGGGCTCCATCCATGGCCGGCACGTTCGCCATATTCAAATCGACCCGTGTAATGCGGATTCTGCGTCCTGGCCATGAAGTCTTCCAAAAGGTATACGGCTTCGTTTAGGTAATAGTTGTCCATGCGGCCGACGAAAACGTTGATCTTTCCCACCAGCTTTGGCCCCAAAGCAGCCCAGTTCTTTTCCAGGTGATAGCGGATATCGTAATGCTCTTTCGCCCAATCGGCCACGGTCCGGTCGATTTTCCCGGTTAGGGGATCCCAGAGAGGTTTAGGGTAGCCATCTACGTCGACCGGCGCAAACAAGGCGTTCCAGATCGCCCATTGTCCGCCCGAACGGTAGCGTGGGCCCAGGACCTCCTCTTGCAGGTTCTCCTGTTCCATCGTGTATAGGATATTGCCATCCACGCCGCGCTCGCCCGGGCGCGGCACCTTCGTCCACTCCGATTCGCGGAAATAGGCATTGGCATCCGCATATAGATTTACGATCTGGTATTTGCGAAAGTCGACCGGATCTGGACAAAATGTCCAAGTCCCCCCATAAAAATCAGGGTAGAAAACCTGGCTGGCCAGCGAAATCCAACCGCCGGTAGATCCTCCCGTTAAGACCCGCGCGTATGGCTTGCCAATCCCGCGGAACTTCTCCTCGAGATAAGGGATCAGCTCCTGAGTCACCGCATCACCGTAGGGACCGACGTTTTCGGAATTGACTCCATAGGAATCGTCATAATAGGGACATGCATATTGAATCGTGGCCAGGAGCATCCGCGGCATGTCGGCGGCGGTCCATGCCTGATAAAGTGGATTTCTATCCGACGCCTGAAAACCTCCGGGGGCCCGCATCGAAAAGTGCCCCACCGAGAAAATGATGGGATACTTTGCTTCAGGATGTTCGTTAAATCCCTTGGGCAGGAGCACGCGAGCGCCCAGATACATGGGCGCCCCCCAGAATTTGGTGAGCAGGTTGCTTTGGATGCGAACCGTCTTCACCCAGTCGTCGTCTTTCGGAAGTTCAAGCGGCGGGATCCTTCTATTCATGACCACGGAAATCGTACCGCCCTTTTGGGGGTCGTAAGATATCTTCTGAGGTTCGCTGTACAGATTGCCCGGCGAGCGCTGCCAGTTCTGACCTTCCCCCTGGTCTTGGTGAAGCTTGACCACGTGCCCGTCCGCCCGATGGAAGGTCGTATATACGTTCAGATAGGCCTGTGCGAAGTAGTCGCCGGCCGGCAGATCGCGCAGGCTTTTGACCGGATAACCTGGAACTTCGGCAGCGACGGTCGCGGTCGCGCCGGGTTTCATATCATCGACGGAGAGGCCGAAAAATGGCGTGCCATTTTCACTGACCGAAAACCGGCTGGTCTTGGAGAGCATCAGGATGATGCGGCCCGAACGCGGTTCATTGCCGACCGCAGGGTCGAAGGAAACAGAGAAGGTCGTGGTCGCGGCCGGTTTCCAGGCAAGAAAGCAGGCTGCGGCAACGATAACGAGAGCTTTCTTCAGGTACGCCACTCTTTTCATGATCATGCCCTCCGTGCATCGATCATGAATTCTGCCTTACCATAACCGCGAATTACATCAAAAACCGGAACCGTACTGTTTAAAACTTACCGGTTGACCACCGGAACAGTCACGTGCGACGGGTGCGCTGCCGAACGGTATACGCGCTGCGTCGCGACTCGGAAATCCTCGGCTTTCGCGGCGAAGATATTGGGTACGAACGTCTGGGGATTGCGGTCGATCACGGGAAACCAGGAACTCTGGACTTGGACCATCATCCGGTGCCCCTTCTTGAACCGGTAATCCTGGGTGTGCAAGTCGATCGAGTACGGGACGATTTCGTTCGGATGAATCGGCTCGGGCCGCTCGAAGCTCTTGCGGTATCGCCCACGGAAGACCTCGTTGGCCACCATCAGCTGGTAGCCTGCCATTTTCCAGTCCTCCGGCATTTTCTCCGGGTAAACATCTATCAGCTTGACGATCCAGTCGCTGTCGCTGCCGGTCGTGGCAGCGTACAGATGAGCCATGATTCTGCCTGCGACCGTGACATCTTCAGTCAGCGGGTCGCTTTCCCAGCTGATAACATCCGACCGGTCGTCCACGAACCGCTGATCCTCGACGAGCCAGGACGACCAGTTCGAGCCCCCGGGGAAGTAGGTCGCCTGAATCGGCCGATGGCGATAGGGGACCGGGTGGGCAGGATCCGAAACATAGCGGTCGTAAGCTTCTTCGGCGCTCTTGGTGGGCGCTTCGAAGCTGAGCTTCCGCCCCGCCCCGAAATACAGATTTCTGTCGGCCGTGCTGGACTTGGGCGGCCACGCATCCCAATTGCGCCAGCTGTTCGCGCCGGCTTCGAACGTCACCGCCTCGGGTTGTTGCGGCATTCCCTTGTCCTTCAGGTGAAACGCGAACCACGGCGCCTGAATGCTTTCGCGGAAGTATTTCGAGGTCGGGCTGCCGAAATTGATGGCGCCGAGCGAGGTCCCGTCCGTCCGGTTCCACCCGCCGTGATTCCAGGGGCCGACCACGACGAAGTTCAGATGCTTCTCGTCGTGCGGTTCCAGGGCCTCGTAGATGCTCATCGGGCCGTAGAAGTCCTCCTGGTCCCACCACCCGGCGACGTTGAGCGTCGGCACGCCGACGGTGGTCAGGTAGGGCACGAGCGTCTGGCGTTTCCAGAATGCGTCATAGTCGGGGTGTTCGACAAAATCGTTCCACGTTGGAATTTTATTGTGCAGATATCTTGCGTTTACGTTGGACAGGGGGCCCAGGGCCAGGTACCACTCGAAGGTGTCGTAGCGGTCGAACTCGAAATTTTCGTTTTCTTTTGAGGTCTCCATCATCGCCGCATATTCAAACCCGTAGCTGAGGCGGAACGCACCGTTGTGGTGAAAGTCGTCGCCCAGCCACATGTCGGCCGGAGAAGCCTGGGGCGATACGGCCTTGAGTGCCGGATGCGGGTCAAGCATCGCCATGGCGGTCAGCCATCCGCCGTACGAAACGCCGAGCATTCCTACCCGCCCGTTGTTCGGAACATTCTTGAGGAGCCAGTCAATGGTGTCGTAGGCGTCGGTCGATTCGTCGATGCCCCCGGCGACCTTGCGATCCCGCATGGGGCGCTGCATGACGAAAATCCCTTCCGAGCCATACCGTCCCCGGATGTCCTGGAAGACGAACACGTAGCCATCGTCCGCGAGTTCCTTGTAAGAGCCCTCGAAATTCCGGGGGGCTTGGGCGATGCCGTAGGGAGTGCGGCTGAGAAGTATGGGCAGATCTTCGTGCTGCCCCCGCGGGACAAATATCGTCGTGTGGAGTTTCACGCCATCCCGCATCGGGATCATCACTTCTTTCGAATCGAACTGTGCAGCCGCGCCGGTGGGGGGCGTCTGGCGCCAGCCAACCAACAACAGACTCAAGATGAGAATTCCAAGAGCTGATTTGAGCGACATGGGAGACCTCCGCGACAATGTTGTTTGAGACTTTTGGGCTTCCAACAGGATAACAGCATCAGCGGGATACGGGAATCCCATCGTGCTGCGCCGTGGAAGATTTATTGCTCAAAGGTGGGGGAGGGAGTTGGACCTGCCGGAAGGGGATCGACATGCTGTCCCGCGGCGTGTGGACTGGATCTGTAGTTTCCAGTTCTTACATTGGAAAGGCTGACATCAGGGCACGGCGGGCTTCGATCTGCAGAATCACGGAAAATGGGAAAGCTTCCTATCTTGCGTTTGCCGATCGGCCTAAAGCGCAAAATTGGTGAGCGTCTCTAATTTCCCCTGTGCTTGCCCGAACTAGACTTCCCGCATTATTCTTTCGTCGAATGTGAGGATTTCGATGTTCGGGTCCAGTTCCCTCATGCGGAAGTAGGTGGCCAGGTGGATGGCGTCGAGAGAATGCAGCCGGGATTGAGGAGCAATCCTGCCGGCCAGATCGCAGATATCGCGTGTCATCTCGATAAAATCGATCTTGGGCCAGAAATGCTTTAATTCCCGTTCGAGCTCAACGACCTGCTTCTGGTTTTTGGGCTGATCCAGGCTGAGGCATATCAAGACGCGCTCCACCTCGACGCGGACAAGCCTCGAGGCTACGGCTCTTTCCGCATTTCTCAAGCGCTCTGAAATATAGTCTCCGCCTTCTTCGCCGAACAGCATCCGGAGCAGGGCAGAGGTTTCCAGCAATACTGCCGTCACCGGGAATCCTCCCGGATCGAGTCAAGCAGAGCTTGGGTGGAGAGGCCCTTGATGCGAATCGCCGACCTCGGTCCGGTCCAGCCCCGAAGTTCTTCACTGCGGAGAGTCGCCGCGCCACGATCGGCTAAATGCTGCAGCCCATCTTCGAGAGCCGTCGCAACTACATTCTGCCGATGGGCGGGGCGCAATTCGGCGACCACCTCGTCGCGTTCGGTGACCAAAATAGTCTCACCGGTCTTGACCAGCCGGAGGTATTCGCTGAGTTTGGCCTTCAGTATTTTCACTCCCACGGCTTTCATAGGCGGAATAGTAACCACCAGTAGTCACTTTGTCAATGAGAGGCCTCTTTGCCTAAACTATGGGGCCGGCATCCTGCTTCGGCGGCAGGGCATGGAGCGCGACATAGCTGCAACCCAGGATCTCGAATTCTCGTGCCGCATTGTTTCGTTCTATGGCACCCTCGAAAGCAGCGTAGTAGAATTGCGGCATGGTGTACTGGAAGAGCTTCCTCTCCAAGGTTTGAAACAAGGATATCTTGCGCGCGGCCTCTGCCGGCAATTGCGCACCCGCCGTTTTTCCCAAGTCCGTGTCCCGCTTTAAGGCGCTTCAGATCGGCGTACAGTTCCGTCGCCGGCCGCCTTGTCGAGCGCCGCAAACCCTGCGACGATGGCAAAGAACGGCGTCATTACCGACCGATAGCGGCTCGAGGTCACCGGCCCGTAGATTGCCGCGAAATACAGGATGGGGACGGCCGCCAGCAGCAGTGGCCGCCACATCCGCCGCCTGACCAGTACGACCGCTCCCCAGATGGTCATGCCGTAGAGGAGGCAGAGCAGCGCGGAGAGCAGCACCTGGAGCGGTCTCAGCGCGCGGTGCTTCGCGTACACCGGGGCCAGCGGATCGCCATGGGCATGGGGGACTGTCGAGAGCATATCGAGCAGTTCCAGGGCCGCCGTGCCCTCGTACATCCGCGGATGACGTTTCACCACAGTCCGGGCATAGGCCAGCGGATCGGCGATGATCTCAGACACCACGAGCTTCTGCAGGGCATTGGCAAGGATTATCGGGTTGTTGTCGCTTCCGAGCATCTGTTCCGTGCGCTTTAGCTGCGCTGCCAATAGTGAATCGACCGCCTCCGGCGACATCCCCTTGTCCAGCAACATGTACCGGTAGTTGTACCAGAACAGATTTGTGCCCGTGATCGTGCTGACCGACAACGCACCAAACGTGAGGTAATTGCGAACCAGCCAGGGACTGCATACCGCGGCCTCCAGCAGCAAGCCGCCGGTCAGGGCTAGGGCCACCGGGCGCCAAAGAACAGCCCGGCGGCGGTACCCAAAGCAGATGGCCGCGATCACTATGGCCGCAAAAAATAAAGAGATGGGCCGGAGCAGCACACTGACCCCGAGTAATCCGAACGCCCAGCACAGCCGGGCCGGGCGCGGTTCGATAAGGTACCGGGCGGTGCAGAGCAGCGAAGCCAGAAATGCCGCCAGGAACATGCTGTCGGGCATGTACACAATCGAATACGGGAGATTCTCCGGAAACAGCCCGAACAGCATCATAGCCCAAGCGGCCACCCGTTTCGTGCCACCCGCCAGAATCACAAGGCCATAAAGTTCGACTGCCGCCAGGGTGAAGGCAATGGCATTCAATACGGCGGCCGCTCTCGCCACCATCCAGAGGTTCTTGAACACCAGGATCAGACCGGCAAGAACCAGGGGGTAGACCGGCAGGTCGTGCGCCTCGGGAATGGGATGGTCCGATTGCAGGCCCGAAAAGGTTCCGTAGTGAATCATGTTGAGGGCTTCCTGCAGGTAGCGCGGCCCATCGTAGTCCTGCAGGCGAACGGCAAAGCCGGCGAGAAGCAGGCGAGACGCAAGCAGAGCCAGGGCGATATGCCACACCGCCCGGTGAGACCAGTCCCCCATGCGTGAGGGGGCACACCCAGATGTATGAAAATTCATGGTCTTTTTGTAACTACTCAGGTGGATAGACTGCAATCTGATTCTTCTCGGCGTCGGAATCGGTATCGGAATCGGCATCGACTCCGTTTCCTTTCGATTCCGATTCCGACCCCGAATGAGAGTTGTTTGCTAACCACCTGAGTAGTTACGTCTTTTTAAAGCAGCCACGAATGACACGAATGGGTAAGAAGTTCGTGCGATTCGTGGCTGCTTTTGCAGTTTCAGAGTATGCTGCCGCGCTCCAGAGCCGCTATTTGGCCTCGAAATCGGGATACAAGAGCGCGTTGAGCAGGAACTTGTAGGTCCCATGGGCCTGCGCCCGGCTCTGCGCGCGGATGCCGATCAGGATAATGCGCCCGTCCTTGTATTTGGTATCCACGACGGCCGCCTTGCGCGCGATCATTTCGCCGCCGAGCAGCCATCCGCTCATCAGGAGATTGTCTTCAGGATACGCGGCCACCACCTTGCGGTCCCAATCATAGGACGGCGCCACGGTATCGAACGCCGGGCAGTTGGCAAACATCGCCGCCGCTTCCTTCGGCATGCCGTAGCCGACCGGCGTCTCATTGTCGACCAGGATTCTTAAAATCGAGGTCGGACAGAAAAAGCGCGCGCGATCCACCCCCTGAAGAGCATTGCGTGCCGGAGCCTCGAAGTCGGCGATCGCAAGCTCGGTGGCGGAATTGAGCGTGACTAGAATGCCCCCTTTTTCAACGAACGTCTTCAGGTTAGCCACACCTTCGGGGCCGATCCCGCCCTCATATTCCGGAGGCAGATTGGGAGCGGAGGAACGAGGCGCTCCCTGGGCGGCTGTGCCCCCTTCCGGCCGGGTCCCCTTAATGGCGCTCGCGCTTTCATCGGCAAACACGATCACATCGTAGTCGGCCTTGAGGTCGATCTTGTTCTCCTTTGTTCCTTTGATATCCGCATTGTGGAGCGTCTTGTAGGGGATTCCCATGTCATCGAAGACATAGCGTGTCCAGCCTTCATCCATGTTCCCACGCCAGCTCTGATACAGACCGACGCGGTGAAACTTCAGCGGAGCCTTCGCGACGTCCGCGACATCCTCCAGGTCCACGGCGCTGGTGTGATACTTGCCGAGCAGGGCAGGCAGGGCCTTAGCTGCTTCCGGCGAGTTTTTCACCAGAAAGCTTCCTGCGGGGATTTCCGTTCCGCTCTTCACGGCTTTTTTGCTGGTGCGCCAGACTTCGGCTTTGTCCTTGAGAAGCGCAAACGCGATCGGGTACGACGCGTTTACCTGCGAGTTCAACATCACGTACGCGCCTTTGGATTGCGCGGGCGCCTTGGGGTAAGGGACGGATGTGATCTGCTCGAGCCGGGCTTCGAAAGGCTCGTCCACCTGATCGCATGTGACGCCCATCTGCAGCGGCAGCGTCCAGGCGGCGTTGTCGTAAGGCGGCACCGGAGGCCCGCCCGGGAACTGACGGATGTCCGGATACTTCTGCCTCTCGAGCAGAGTCCAGGCATAGGTTTTATACGGCTGGGCCATCTTGACGACAAACGAGCCGGCTGGATAGAGCTTTCCACCGGCGACAAAATCGGCTTTGGACTGGTGAATTTCAACACCTCCGATCATCAGTACATCGAGCATCTTGAGCATAGTCGGATTGTCATGCTGGCGTGCCGGGATGACGAAGGCGTAGGGCTGATTCTTCTCTACCTTCTCGATCGAGTTCTTGTACATCAAATAGGAATTCGACAGGAGGTCTTCTTTGTGCAGGGCGGCCGTCTTGACGAGGCTCTTGGAAAGCGTCAGTTCGTAGTCCACGATGTCGCGCAGGCGCCACCATCCGCCAGGCCAGGGATCGAGGAAATCCATCCGTTTTTCGTAGAAGGCCGTCGAGATTTCGTTGGGCTCGATGTAAACCGGCGTGGCGATCTTGACGGACGCCGCCTCGCTCAGCAGGCCGATGACGTTGTGAAGCCACGGTGTGTCGTCGCCGGCGCCGATGTACCAGGCCGTGTACGAGCGGGCATTCACGACCCCGGAGAACCCGGCCTTCTGCAGGTCGTAACTCATGTTCGTCCCGACCAGGTTGACGCCGCGCCAGACGAGCGGCTGGATGTTGGGCAGCGGCGGGTCCATGAACGGCGGAACAAAGAGGCGCGCGCCGTTTGAGCCCATCTGGTGTTCGTCGAGATGGATCTGCGGCAGGTAGTCTTGGTAGAGAACCTTGGTGATCGCGCGCGTCTCGACCAGGTTGTTCATGTAGAGATCGCGGTTGTCGTCGTGCCCTGCGTAAGGGTGATACAGCCAGGGCATAGGTCCACCCTCGAATCTGGTCCCCACATATTTCCTGTACCAATCGACGACCATCTGGTTGCCGTCGGGGTTGTGCGTCGGGACCAGCAGGAGGATGACGTCGCTGAGGGCCTTGTCGGCATCGAACGGGGTCTTGCCGGTGACGAGATCATAAGCCAACTCCATCGACATCTGCGCCGCCGCAACTTCCGTTGCGTGCACGGAGCCGGTGATGAGCACGATCGCCTTGCCTTCCTTGGCCAGTTTCTTCGCCTCGTCAGCCGTGGTTGCGCGCGGATCGCGGAGCTTGTGGACGATCTCTTTGTACCGGTCCAGCCGGGCCAGGTTTTCAGGCGAGGAGATGGCAGCCATCAACATCGGCTTCTTCAAGGTCGATTCGCCGATGGTGAAGAGCTTGATCTTCGGCGTCTCCTGGGCCAGTTTCTGGAAATAGCCCGTGATCTGGGAATAGTCGGCCAGTTTTTTGTCGGCGCCGACCTTGAAGCCGAGATACTGCTCGGGCGTGGTTTGCGCGCAAACGACTCCGGAAGCGATCAGAAATAAAAGGCTCAGCACAACGGCGTTTCGGGATCTCAGCATCTCTTTGACACCTCCAGGCGAAAGGTAAAGGAGAGCCGCACATTTATCACGCATCCGTTCGTTTTGGCAAGACAAACGCAAAGGAAGCTGCCGCACTCCTGAAGCCACGAACATTCCGTTTGCTAATTCGGGGCTTTCCGAGATACAAAAGACTATCTCGCTGTAACAACAGCTTCCTTTACACACACTATTCGAGGAGTCGGATATGGAAGTCCTGCAGGGAATTATGTTGGGACTTTTCGGCTGGTTCGTGGTGCGCTGCGTCATCGGCGGTTTTTTCGTCGTGAATCAAAGCCAGCGCGGCCTGAAAACCAGCTTTGGGCGCGCGCAACGCCTCGGCGACCGGACCACTCTCGAGGACCCGGTTTCGGAAGCGCTGAGCGCGGACGAGCGGGAGCGATACCGTTTCCCCCAGGTCAAAGTCATACCGGAAGGTGGACCGTATTTCAAATGGCCCTGGGAGCGCGTCCATAAGGTTTCGGTGGCGACCATGACCGTAAGCATGGCGTGGGACCCGGAGAATCCAAATTTGAACCAGGGAGGCGCCAGCCTCGAAGCGGTCACCAAAGACCAGCTCAACACCGGGCTGACCGGCCAGATTCGCTACCGGGTTTCGGACCGCAATCTGTATGCGTATCTGTTCGGCGTGAAAAATCCAATCGCACATGTCATGGGCTACTTTGTATCCGTCCTGCGCGAGCGCATCGCCAATTTCGAGGCGCCGGAAACCCCCGGTGAGCCCGCAGCGGCAGCCGCATCGGGTGGCCCGAACATCAGCGTGGTCTCGGGGATATCGATCAACGATCTGCGCAAGAACCTGCGGGATCTGAACGAGCACATGGACAACGAGTGCCGCTCATCGGCCGCGCGCTACGGCATCACGCTCGATGCCTCGCTGATTACCGGGATCGATCCGCCGGCCGAAGTGGAATCCGCACTGGCCGCAATCAACACTGCCCACAACCAGGTCTCGTCGGACATCAGCCTGGCGCACGCGTCCGCAGACCAGAAAATCGTGCAATCGCGCCGCGCGGTTGAGATCGAGACGCTCAAGGCGCAGACGGAAGTCGAACCGCTGCGACAGCTCGCAACCCAGCTTGCGCGCCTCAAAGAGAGCGGGCCGCGAGTCTTGCCTGCCTATTTGCGCAATCTGAGGCTTGCCCTGTACGGGAAGGCAAACACCTTGATCATGGAGGAAAAGAAATGAATACGATTCCGACAATTTATCTCAGCGCGTTCGTAACGTTCCTTTTCTCCTTCATCCTGATGCCTCTCCTTTTTGCGCTTCTCAGCCAGTTTGGATTTTACGCGATCGTCCGCGAGCGGTCCTGCCGCGTGTATGTTTTGTTCGGCAAGGTGGTCGGCATTCTGGACGAGCCGGGACTGCATATCTTGCCTGCCCGCCTGGGCCTCAAAGCTTTCCTGGTAAACTGGCTCGGGAAGTGCCACATCGTCGACTTGCGCCTGGATCAGGAGTACCTGCGCAGCCAGGCGGTGAACTCGGAGGAAGGCGCGCCGATGGGCATCGGGATCTGGTACGAGATGTTCATCAGCGACCCGGTCGCATTCCTGTTCCGCAACGCCGATCCGCGCGGCTCCCTGGCGGCGAATGTCAGCAACGCGACCGTGCGCTGCCTGAGCAACATGCCGTTGGCGCAGATGCTCGAAAACCGTCATCAGATGAGCATGATCGTGCGCGACGAGGTGACCGCAAAGTCCAGCGAATGGGGGTACAAGCTCGGTTCGGTCTACATCCGCAAAGTCCATTTCAGGGATATCGGGATGATCCGTCAGATCGAGGAGAAAGTGGTGAACCGCCTGCGCCAGGTTACGTCGGCTATCAAGCAGGACGGCGCCAACCAGGTCAGCATCATCACCAGCACCGCCGAGCGGCAGGCGGCGATCGAATTCGCCAAGGCCGCCGCGCTCAGGCCCAAAATCGTCGGCGCGGCGCTCCAGGAAATTGCGCACGATCCGGAAATTGAACAGGCCCTGTTCGAAATTCTGGAGAACGAGAAGATGATTGGGGGGAACGCGCACGTCACCCTCATCCCAAAGGGGAGCGATTTCCTCGTTCAGCTGCTCACGGCGAGGGCTTCACCCGCTGCCGCGGCACTCCAGGGCCAGTCAGGCGCAGGTACCAAGTAGAACCGGGGTCAGGCCCTTACTCGAAGTCAGAATACTTTTCCAAGATGGAGATTCCCGAGGAACATCTCGACAGGCCAGACGTCCAGACCGTCAAAGTACAGCGTGCGCTTACCCGCGGGACTCGCGCAAAGATATTGCCGGAGGCCGTCACTGCGAAGGGGGCGAAAGCGAAGTCCCCGCGTCTGCCCAGATCCCATTTGTGTTATTCGTGATATTCGTGGCTGCTTTTTGTCTTGCAGTGTCCGAATCGCAGTCGCAGCTTATCTGCGTACGCCGCGAGCGCCCATCCGTGTTAAGATGCTTCGTATCAATCCAGCGGACCCGCAGAACGCGCGGGCCGCTGAGCGCGGGCCTTTGGCGCCTGGAGAACCGATGATCCAGCTTATTCTTTGGGTTGTGGTAGCTCTCTTCCCCATCTCGGAGGTTGCGCTTGCGTTCGTGAAGCGCTCGGGTGGTCGAGCTGCGCAAAGTGAAGACCGGGGCTCAATGGCCTTGCTCTGGCTCAGCATTGCATTCGGCCTCGGCCTGGCCATTGCTGCCCAGTGGATTCCCTCGACTCGTGTTCCAGGACCGTCGCACATGATCCATATTCTTGCGCTGGGTCTGTTGTTGGGCGGCCTCGCCTTGCGCTGGGCGGCCATTCTCACTCTCGGCCGGCTCTTCACGGTCGACGTTGCGATCCACGCCGGCCATGTGGTTGTTCAGGCCGGTCTCTACCGCCTCGTTCGCCACCCGTCCTACACCGGCCTCCTCGTCGCCTTCCTGGGTCTGGGCATGTTCTTCGCCAACTGGCTCAGCATCTTGGGCCTCCTCATTCCCATCACCCTCGCGGTGCTCAACCGCGTCGTGAAAGAAGAACACGCCTTGCTCACTTCTCTGGGCGCTGAGTATGCGGCCTACTGTGCGCGTACCAAGCGGTTCATCCCCGGGTTACTTTAGGGCCTGTCAATGAATAAAGTTTACACTTTGGCGCGAGCGCCGGGCGGGCAGATGCCAGGAGCCGCGACGCAGGCGATGCCGTTGTGCATCGTCGAGGAGCGGCAACGCCG
>Ga0315284_10003561_pt1 | contig 22159 bp, 18 predicted proteins | sample YL17G09_16_MG_FD_203696 | JGI IMG/M metagenome (GOLD analysis project Ga0315284, IMG submission 203696) | Sediment microbial communities from Yellowstone Lake, YNP, Wyoming, USA - YL17G09_16 | ecosystem: Environmental > Aquatic > Freshwater > Lake > Sediment | place: USA: Wyoming | collected... | reverse complement strand
TCGTTGAGATCAGGTTAATACCCTGAACGACCCGATGGTGTTTTCCACTCCAGTGTCGGGTACCAGTTCGATCTGATGAGAACAAGGTTTGTCCAACGTGCTGTCATCAATGACGAGGACACCTGCTTTTTGCCGAATCAACCGTTTCGCTTCGTTATACAACGCCTCCGTGTGGTGAGGCTGTCTTTCTAACAACCGCTTAACGGAATCATGAGCTATTGTCTCTAATTCTCCTGCGGGCAAGCACCGGGATGCTTCTGTGCATGAACACACTTGATACGTCGCTATGAGAAAGTTGATGAAATTGCTACTGGTGCATTTCGGCGGATTCACACTCGCTCGATCTCCATTCCGGGCTTGTTCAGACCAGAATTGGTTCTTTTAGCTCTTAGCTCTTTCGGTGGAATTCAAGTGCGTAAGTCCTATTATATTCAAATCTTTGTCAGAAATATGAGGTATCATTTAAGGAACGAATATATTACATAAAGACAAAAATTAACGATAAATGGACGTAATAATTCTATTTTAAAAAGGATACTATTGGGACAAGTTTCGAGAGATAGTAAAGGAGGGAAAAATGAATATTGGAATTGTTGGTTGCGGACTTATTGGAAATAAACGGGCTGATTCTATTGCCTCATTGAAAGGTCATACATTGAAAATGGTTGCCAACACATCATTGAATAAAGCCAAGTCACTCGCAGAAAAGTATAACTGCCGATATACACAGGACTGGCGAGATGTAGTTTCCGATAAAGAGATAGATATCGTAATTGTTGCTACCACAAATGACTGGCTTACCCCTGTTTCTATTGAAGCTATCAGAAATTCAAAACATCTGATTGTTGAAAAACCCGTAGCTAGAAACCCATCAGAGTTGAAAAAATTAGTCGATGTAGCACGAAAATCTCATGTTAAAGTGAAAGTCGGTTTCAATCATAGATTTCATCCTGCTGTTTTGAAAGCCAGAGAACTAATAAAAGAAGGATCAATTGGCGAACTTATGTTTGTTCGGGCCAGATATGGTCATGGCGGGAGAAAAGGGTACGAGAAAGAGTGGCGTTCCATACCAGAAATTGTAGGTGGTGGAGAGGTATTGGATCAGGGAATACATATAATAGATTTGTCAAGAGTTTTTTTAGGTGAATTTAATCAGGTCATGGGGATTGTCGATACCATGTTCTGGGACCGCAAACCTGAAGATAATGGCTTCATGATTTTAAGAACCCCTCAAGGTAAAATTGCCCAGCTATCAGCCAGTTGTACACAGTGGAAAAACCTGTTTTCCTTTGAAATTTTTGGAGAGACCGGACAAATAAATATTGATGGTCTTGGAAGGAGTTATGGCATTGAAACCCTGACTTTATACAAAATGAAACCCGAAATGGGCATTCCGGATAAGTTCGTATACGAATTTCCGGGCGAAGATAATTCCTGGCAGCTTGAATTGGAAAATCTGATAAATTCAATAGAAAATGGGACACCGCTCGATGGGGATCTTGAAGATTCGGTAAAAGCTATGGATATTGTGTATTCTCTTTACGATTGGAGTGAGAATTTTATTAAAACTGGTGGAAATCAATGAAGCTATCTATTATAATGCCAGTATATAATGAAGTAAAATACTTTGATGAAATAATTAACAAGGTCTGTTCTGTCAATATTGGGGATATAAAAAAAGAAATTATCATTATCGAAAGCAATTCTACCGATGGCACCAGAGAATTAGTAAGAAAATATGAGAATACCCCTGGATTTAAAATTATATACGAAGAAAGTCCTGCAGGAAAAGGACATGCTGTTAGAAATGGACTTAAGATTGCCACGGGGGATATCCTTTTGATTCAAGATGCAGATTTGGAATATGACCCAAATGAATACCCAATATTGCTCAAACCAATTATTGAGGGAAAAGCAAAATTCGTTTTGGGATCTAGGCATTTGAATAGCGGATGGGCTTATAGAAAATTTACCCACGATTTTCCAATGGCGTTCATATGTAATACTGGAACAAAGATTTTTGACTATTTTTTCAATTGTTTGTATGGAGTAAATCTTACCGATCCCATGACTATGTTTAAAGTATTTAGTCGGGAGTGCCTTAGGGATATTGAGTTTAAATCGGATTATTTCGATTTGGATGAAGAAATCGTTGCCAAATTTATTAAAAAAGGCTATATTCCCATTGAAGTGCCGGTAAGTTATAATTCCCGTAGTTTTTCTGAGGGCAAAAAGGTAATATTTCATAGAGAAGCTATTAAAAATATTATCGCGGTAATAAAATACAGATTTGTGGATTAGTTATTGATAAAAGTGGTGAGGCTCTAAAAAAATCAGATTTAATAATGAAGGTTTGAAAAATGGTGAAAACATCACTGATAATCGGATGTGGGAGTTTTATTGGATCACATTTATCGGAATTTTTAATAAATAGAAAGGTGGATATTTATGGAACCTTTTTTCGGAATACGAAAAATATTGATCATTTGAAAGACAGAATAACCCTTATTAAATATGATATCAGGAAAAAAGATAAAATCGGAGCGATAATTAAAGAAATCTCCCCGGATTATATTTTTTACTTAGCTACACAGAATTTTGTTACCCCTTCCTGGGAGGACCCCGAAACTACCCTAAAAACTAATATTTTGGGATCATTATACTTTTTGGATGCAGTAAGAAATAGTGAATGTGATCCAATTATTGAAATGATCAGCTCAAGTGCTGTTTATGGGATGAATTATGAAAATGAAATCCCCATAAATGAAAGTAAGGAGTTCAGGCCTCTCAATCCCTATGCTGTAAGTAAAATCGGGGTGGATATGCTTGCCTATCTTTATTGGGAAGCCTATAAGATGAAAATTATTCGGATACGACCTTTCAATATCACCGGACCCAGAAGGACTTCTGATGTCTGTTCTGATTTTGCCAAGGGAATCGTTGAGATCGAAAAAGGGCGAAGAGAAGAATTGAATGTGGGCAATCTTGATTCCGTAAGGGATATTACTGATGTGAGAGATGCGGTGAATGCGATGTGGTTATTATCCAATAAAGGACAATTTGGAGACGCGTATAACATCTGCAGCGGTAATGGGCGTGTAATTCGGGAGATACTAGATCGATTGATCTCTCTCTCGGACTCCAGAGATCGAATTAAGATTTTTCAAGACCCTACAAAAATGAGAAAAACTGATGATGTCTTTCAAATTGGTGATAATTCCAAACTGAAAAGCATTGGCTGGGTGCCTACCATCCCCCTTGAACAAACACTGGAGGATCTACTCAGCTACTGGAGAAATATTATCGAATAGATGGGATATTCCGTGAAGGAAAAAAGTAAGGTATTATTAAAAACTTTTCTTGCACTTGCCGTTACGTTAAGTTTTTTTTATGTTATATTCAGGAATGTCGATGTTTTTTCTGTCATAATTATTCTCTCTCATGCCAATGTGAGTTATTTGATTTTAGCTGCAATATTGGGTATTTTTATTATTCTATTCTTCACACTGAGATGGCAGAATGTTTTGGCCGCTATGGATTTTACCCTCTCTTTTAGGGATGCCTTTGATATAATTATGGGAGTGTTTCCCTTTGCTGCTGTGACTCCATCGATAGCAAGTGATGGAATGCGGGCAGTTTTCTTAAGAGGGAGAATTCGTGCCAGTATTGTTATTGGAAGTGTCCTTGCGGAGCGAACGCTGGAATTTGCTACCCTTCTTATGTTCCTTGTCATAGGAATGGTGCTCATCAATAAATTTCAGTATTTCGGAATTGCGGCAATTATTTTCTGCAGTATTTTATTGATGGTATATCTCGCACACGTAAAAATCAATTTACCGTTTAAAGAAATTTGGAATGAACGATTGGAAAATATTTTTCTCTCGTTAAGGATTCTTACAAAAAATAAAAAATTTTTTTTCATTGTTATTGGTTACACACTCTTGGTCTGGATCTTTTCAATTATTCAAATATTAGCATTTTTCTACGCGCTTGGAATCAAAGTCCCGATAGCTGCATTACTTGTTGGAGCTCCGATCGCTATATTAATAGGACAGATACCGATAACACTTGGAGGTGCTGGTACAAGAGATGCCGCATTCATCATCATTTTTTCAGAATATGCAACGCCAGAGCAGTTGTTAAGCGTTGGAATATTTTTTTCCCTTTTTAGAGTTTGGCTTCCTTCCATAATCGGAATATACTTTATGCGGAAATTGATCAGGGCGAAGGACAACGTTGAATAAGTCCTGACTGCAATATATTTTCATACTCAACGAAGATTTTGAAAACCAGAAGGAATTGATTAATTCTTGCTTTCACCATTAGATGGATAAACACCTAATTGTGTTATCATATTAACATATCTATGGATTGGGTTTAATTGACAGATACGGACCGATATAAGCATGAGCAGGAATATTTCGATGATTATGCAGCAAATGTGTTCGATATAGATGCAATTAATCTGAATGACATCTTTTCTAACAACGCTTTTGAGAACAGGTACACCCGATCATTTCTGGAAAATATTGCCGGGAAGAGTGTTCTGGATTTGGGATGTGGAGTTGGAGAGGACACATTATTCTTATTGCTTAAAGGGGCGAGAGTAAACGCGATAGACATATCACCGGAAAGCGTGGAGGTGACAATAAAGCTTGCAAAAAAATTTGGTCTTGATCATATGTTGACTGCAGAGGTAATGACTGCTGAAAACCTTAAATTTGAATCGGATTCTTTTGACATTATCTTTGGAAGGGAAGTCCTTCACCATGTTGATCTTGATAAGGCGGGGAAAGAAATATACAGGGTATTGAAAAAAGATGGAATAGCAATATTTTTAGAACCGCTTGGTTATAACCCGATATTAAAGATTTATCGGTGGTATTCACGGAAATATTTAAAGACCCGTACTGATCATGAAGAACCACTGACTTTCAATCAGCTCTACGATCTTGACCCCAGGTTTAAGAAAATCGAACATGATGAATTTCATTTGATCAGTCTAAGCCTCTGGTTTATGTACAGCTTCATCTCTAAAGGAAAGTATTGGTGGAGAAATCTGCAAAAAGGACGAGAATACGGTAAGACGTATGTTTTTTTACAGAGAATGGATCGGAGTCTTTTCAGAATATTCCCGTTTTTCAAGAGATATTGCATAGAAACGGTAGTAGTTTATACGAAATAATGTGATACTGCTTTCTAAAAACTACTGTTAAGATCTCTAAGAGGGTTGAACATGACAAAAGATGAAGAGCAGACTTCTGTATATTATCAGAATGTAATAGACAATCTTTTTGGAAATAAGTTTGGTTTCAAAGTCAGACAAAATATTTTTGATTTTTTCATGACCGTTATGAAACCTGATAATACAACCCGAATCCTCGATGTCGGCGTCTCATCTGAAAATACTAAATTAGTATCAAATTTTTTTGAAAATCTTTATCCCTATCCGTGGAATATTACCTGTGTTGGAACAGAAGATGGTTCATATTTAGAAGCGAAATATAACGGATTGCGTTTTTGCCGGGTTAATCCTCATCAGGCATTCCCTTTCAAAGACCAGGAATTTGACATAGCTTTCAGCAATGCGGTTGTCGAACATGCAGGAAATCAATCACAGCAAGAATTTTTCATTCGGGAAATCTGCCGGGTTGCCAAAAATTTATTTATTGTCACCCCCAATCGCGGATTCCCGCTAGAAACACATACAGGACTGCCGTTAATTCATTATCTCCCAAAAAGAGTCTTCAGAAAAATTTTAAAAGGAACAAAGTTCGATTACTGGTCATCTGAAGATAATTTAAATTTGCTTACTTTCCGTGAATTCAAAGATTTGTTTCCCCACGATCTCCGAATTGAATCCAAGAAAATCAAAATTTTTGGTTTTACCTCTAATCTGATTGTTTATTACAAAAAAATTTAGTTTTTTCAGTCACAATCAGGGTAATCCGGATTCTGCAAAATTTGTTAATGAATCTTCCGTACGAAACGTAACGTGAAATATCCAAAAATAACTATGACCGTGGCAAGGCTTAGATATAACCCAAACCAGAATGTATCTGGTATGTATTTAAAAACGACTCGGTGATCACCTTTTTCTAAGTAAACTGCACGGAGAAAATAATCTGCCACAAAAATATCGGTCTCTTTGCCGTCAACATAAGCTCTCCATCCCGGGTAATAGGTATCGCTGAGAATCAGGAACCCCTCTGATTCCATAGTTGCTTGCAGCACAACAGAATCAAGATTATATTCGATAATGTTCGCAGTGGAATTGTCAACAAACATCTTATTGGCAAATCCTGGTGGCGGATCTTTTTCTATAACTATCGAATTTCTCAAATCAAAATTGACATCATCCAGCCGGCCAAGAATTTTTTTCTCATCTTTTATTACTTCTACATTATGGACGACAAATGATCTTGGAAAGACGTTATGATTTTGATAGATTTTTATTTCGTTATCGTAGACTAATTCATATCTCTGGCTAAAATTGAGTGCCCTCCTTTCTGACGAATTCGATTTAAGGTAGAGGTCCCCCCACCCCGCCCAGTCATAATTACTGTCTCCTTTCGGACCTGGTAGGGTGACAAAGATTAAATTGATGGTTTTATTCTGATATTGCGAGAGATTAATCTCACGACAATGCCATTTCTGATCAGCAGGATTATTTTTAGGATCAATATATTCTGACATAATTCTCTTTTTCTCACCCGATTGATTGATGTAAATGTCAAATTCCACGCCATCTCCTTTTTCTGGGGACCATACATTCTGATCCATCCCTATGCAAAAGTTGAGAGAGAGTGCATCAGCGGGAATCTGTACCGGGTACTCTATTTCCGATGGCGGATGCTCAAATAACACATATTTTCCATTAAATTGACTCTTTCCGACATAATTTTCGTTTAAGGTGATATTTCCATGAGCAAGGATTTCATCAATAAATCCGTCATCCTTGGGGAAATATGAGGAGCTTAAAATGTATTTCACCCCAAGCAAATCCAGAAACCGGCCATTTTTATAACCAAGATTTGTTTCTGTGCCCGTGAAGCGATCAACAACGGAGGGATCAACATTTTTTTTAATAAATGACATATAGCGGTTGACATAGAGTGCATTTAGCTGGCGTATATCAAATATAGAATAAGCACTTGCAGTATCCGGATATAAAATGGCATTTGTACTAAAAACCCTGTAGCTATCTGTATCATTTTTCAGATACTCGATATATGGGGGTGTGGTGAAAGGATCATAACGGGGTGGTCGAAAATGTGGAATATATAGGAACAGCTCAAGGATCAGAAATAGTATTAAAATGATAGCCAAATGCCGGGAATCGATTTTCTTTCGATCTTTGATAAAAAACAATACAAAAAATAAAAGGATAAAAAATATTGCAAAACCCGTCATTATCATTACCCATGTAACTGAACTGAATATGGGAAATAGGAGGAAATTCCAGGTTTTTTCAGCTGAAAGAATTGAGGGTAAATTTTCAAATAAGAATAGACCAATAATTGCTACAAGAATTGACGATATAATTAGGGCATGGGAAAACCGGATTTTATTATCCCATATGTTTTGAACACCAATTCCTGCAAGAACCGCCAATGAAAATGCAAATTCAGGAAATAAATATTTTGAAAATATAGAGACATTGAATAATGGTAGATATCCTATCAAATTTATGACCGGAAAACCATATGTTTTCAATAAATAAAAAATCGCGAAACATCCAAAAAAAAGACCAATTTTCCGGTTTTCATTTTTCACCAAAAAAGTGCAAAATGCTAATAAAACGGTTACAATTCCTACATACGGTAGTATTGCATGCTGTGAAACCCCGTTCCAGGTTGAATGAATCCACCCAAAAAAATACGGGATTATTATTGAAATTGTATCATACGAAAATTGTTTTCCTAAAAGTCCAATTGTAGTTGGATGGGCATTCCAAGATCGGTTCAGAAATTCTATTACTGAAAATGTGAAAAATGCAGACAATAATCCGCCGATAACAAATACGCCAATTAAACTGAAAATATATTTTCTGACTGAGAAAACTGTATCATCCTTAATTCTGAACCATATTCTGAAAACATAATAGGAAACTGCCAGTAATAATGCAAATAATGTGGATTCAGGCATTCCTCCCAATATGGCAAATGCAAGAACGATTCCGGCAAAAATAATATGTTTAACATCTTGAGTTTTTATCAGTCTTTCGAAAGAAAATAATAAAAGAGGTAAAAGAACTTCAACGTTTAAATGCACCATATTCAGATAGAAGATAAAATATCCATTGAGCATGAACGCAATAGCTGATGCAAAAGAACCTAATCGGTTAATTTTAAGTTCCCTCATAAAGCAATACGTAAAAAAACCCGCAAAGAACAATTTCAAAAGAATTGTGAAATCAAATGCCTGCCCAAAAAAAGAATGTGGCATAATATATACGAAAAAATTTAACGGAAAAAATACTGCGCTGATAGCACTTGCAGCCAAGGGTGTCCCGAGTGCAATGTATGGGTTCCATAAGGGGATATTCCCGGACATATAAATCTGAGATACCAAATCGTGGATCGGCTCATCCTGCCATGCAGATGCTCCAGGATCGATATACATCAGCGGAATTCTACCAGGCGGATATCCAAATGGCCCGGTTGGCATCGTTCCCGCAGACATTGGTGAAGCCATGAATGTTGAATTAAAAAAGATTACATTATAGAAGCACAAAATAAGTACAATCCAGAGTAAAAATGCTGCGCAAAAATATTCGTGCGCTTTAAAAAAATTGAGAACCCAATTATTTTGAACTTTTTCCAATTTCATAACAATACCAGATTTTCTATCATTTAATGAAATTAGTATAGGTCAGTTAATGAATAAATATTAGATGAAATCCGCGTTTAATAAAATGAATCTGTTCATTACTAATTAGAAGCCATCATTTATATTCCGAAAAACGAAAATCTCACATCTAGAATCACAAATACATTGCATCTGCAATTGTTTTTTTATTTATAAGTTACTTCTTTTGCAATATTGCAATTATTTCATTTTTATTTTGTTCGAAGTGTAGTATCCTGAATGGATTACCTAGATACTCATTTGTTTTATACAAAAAATGAAAACCGGTCGTTATATCCCATACATGGAAATGAATGCTATAATTCATAGCCATCAGTTGGGTAAGCCGGATATCAATCCCGTTAGGATCTTGCTTTTTCTCAACAAAAAAAATCCAATCATAGAAATGATCTTTTCGGGATATTGTCGGGCCTTGGATATCATCATCAATAAGGTGGTGAAATTCCGTTAATGATCGTTCTTTATCAAAAGTGTATGTTTTTTCAGGAATGGCATAATATAATATCCCACTGGCTTTAATTTTCTTCAGGTGATTTCGAATTGTCCCGATTGGATTTTCGCAATGTTCTAGAAAATGATTTGCTATGATAAAATCCAAGGAATTATCCGCTATTGTTGATAATGTTTCGCCGTTATCAATGAGATCTATTTTTACCATCTGGTGCGGGTTTAAATCTGAATAATGTTTTAGTAATTCAACTGACGGCAATCTATCAACATATTTCACTTTTGCATGTTTGCTTACAGGAAGTGGATTATGTAAAGCGCCAATTTCAATTCCATCCCCTTTAAGGTATCCGAAACTTATTCTTTTTCTCGCATCTAATGACTCTTTAGGACCAGTGTTTTTACAAAAAAGATAAGTTAGAATAGAGGAAAGATTGGTATTAAAAAAACTCTTGCTTGTAAGTTTAAACACAACTTCACCAAGATCATTCATTTTGCCATTTTTTTCATAAACCGTAACTTTCAATCTGTGTGAGCCATTTACGAGGGAAAGATTTTGTGAAAATATAAATCCACTCTTTTCAATATCGGAATATTGTGGGAATACCGTTTTTACATCATTACGTAGTAATCCAAATTCTGCTTCCCCAACTTCACAATCATCAATAAATATTTTTATTAAGGTAATGCCATATTCTGAATATGCCCAACCTCTGCAAATAAAAGTAGTTGTTTTATTTATAGAATTATTTTGAGGTTCGTCAATATGACCGATCATATTTTTCACTCAAATTTTATGGAAAAATCCTCTCGTTCCAAAGTCAAATTAGGGTTATAATAAGGATCTCCATTATCAATTACCCCTCCCCACTTTTCACGAATCAAAGACACTTCATGTTTGAATCTCACTTGTTTATCCGGGGTATCTTCATATCCCCTGCTCAAAGATTCATGATGATAAAGTTGTGAATAGGGGGTGTAAACAATAAGATACCCTGCGCTTCTGATTTTCATACAGAGATCTACATCATTGAATGCGACTGCAAGATCTTCATTGAATCCTCCGATCTCTTTAAAGACATCTTTTCGCATCATCAGACATGCTGCGGTAACTGCGCTATAATTCCCGATTATCTGTGACCGGAGAAAATAACCGGCAAATTTATCTGGCAAGTATTTATGGGAATGTCCTGCAACTCCTTTTTGACCTGGTGTACCAGTTATACCCAATATCACTCCTGCATGCTGGATTAGATTATTGGGATACAGAAGTTTTGCCCCAACGGTTCCTACATCTCCCCGCTGCGCATGCTCAAGCATGGCAGAAAGCCATTCACCTGAGATCACTTCCGTGTCATTATTTAAAAACAGTATGTAGGGAGCATCAACATTATCGACAGCGTAATTATTTATTGCAGAAAAATTGAACGGTTTATCATAGGATAATATTTTTATTTTTGGATTATTCCCCAATGAGGAATAATACTCAAATGTTTCCTCCTCTGTACTTTGGTTATCAACGATTATGATTTCATAATTTTTATAGTCGGTCTTATCGAGAATGGACTGAATGCATCGTTTAAAGACATCAACATGATCTTTTGTCGGGATGATAATAGATATCAGGGGATTATCCTGGATAACATAGCGAATCCTGTACGAACCGGGAAAAATGCCCTCCTCTACATTCCCCTTCTGACCCCTTCTCAGTAAGGCATCTTCCAATGCTTTTTTTGCAGAGGTGATTGCATAAGGTTTTGCAACTACGTGATCCGCAGCGGAACCTGGAATTATCCTCCAATGATAGAGAATCTTTGGGATATGTGCAATAGATGACGGAGAGATTTTCTCTGTGCATCGCAAAAAAAGATCGTAATCCTGTGACCCCTCATATCCTGTGTGAAATCCACCTACAGAATCGATCAGCGTTTTTCTGATAACAGAAAAATGACACAGATAATTCTGGGATAAAAACAGATCCGGGGACCAATCTGGCTTAAAAAAAGGATCTTTCCTCTTTCCTTTTTGGTCTATCTTATCTTCATCAGAATAGATAAATTCGAAATTTTGATTCTGATTGAGAACGGCTATGACTTCATGAAGAGCAAACGGCGCTAGTTCATCATCATGATCGAGGAAGCCCACATATTCTCCTGTTGCGAGTGCCAGAGCTTCATTGGAATTCCCTGAAATTCCTTCATTTTCCGCTAAAAATTTTAATTTAATACGTGGATCTTTTTGGGCATATTCTGTTATAATCTGTTGTATATACCGCTTTGTCGAACCGCCATCCACTATACAGATCTCCAGGTTTTCGTAGACTTGGTTGATTGCTGATTCAATTGCGAGACGAAGCCATTTTTTATCAGTATTCCATACAGGAATAAGTATGCTGATCTTTGGAAGATAGGGAAAATTTTGAGAAATTTTTTTTAAGCGTTTTAATTCATCTTGGCCCGGTTCATTATTTTTAATCCATAGATGGTAACGATTCAATTTTTTATCATTGTGAATATACCGTTTGAACGAGTAGTAAAATGCCTGAAATCCATCATTAACAAGGATTTTTCCCCCCGCTCTACCAAGATCATAATATCTCCGTCTACTCGTGGTCTGCGGGAGGAGCCTCTCGATGACCCTTATATGGAATTTCATTGTTATTCGCCAGACAATACTCTGTTCAATACCCATGAGGCGAATATTGGTATCACTTAGTTCTTTCTCTCTCGTTAATATAGTCGTATTCAGCGTTTGAATCGATTGGGAATATTGATTAATTTGATTCTGGAGATCTGAGATTTGACTTTGGAGAACCGAGTTTTGGTTTGAGAGATCTGAGTTTTGACTTTGGAGAACCGAGTTTTGACTTTGGAGAACCGAGTTTTGACTTTGGAGAACCGAGTTTTGACTTTGGAGAACCGAGTTTTGATTGAGGAGATCTGAGTTTTGATTGAGGAGATCTGAGTTTTGATTTTGGAGAACTGAGCCTACTTTATTCGAAACGTCGGTGAGAAAACTTTTATGCAATATTTTTTTACTTAACTTTTTTTTCGAGGCAATTGCAATAAAATAAAGAGGCTTTTTTTCATCATCACCTATAAAAGAAAAATGATCTGCCTCATATGTAATGACGAATTCACTGCAGGAATCGTTTGTGGAGTTTGAATAGTTTGGAAAGATTGAAGATCCGGAGATTACCCGTTGCCCAAAGAGATAGACATATGCAAACTTTTTTTTCAACAAATCATAAAAATCCTTGAAGTATATCTCTTTTACATGGAATGGATTATGATAATCAGGGATATCTGAGTAGGTCAGTTTATTGGGAGTTGAAATAATTAAAATTCCATCATCCTTAATCAATCGTTTTATTTCACTTAATAAGATTTCATGTTCTTTGATATGTTCTAACGCCTCAAAACATACGATAACATCAAAAACCTTTTCGCCTTCAATCGGTATGTTAACTATTGAACCCTGTAAAAATCTGAGATTGTCTTTTTTATAGATCTCCGAAGCATGGTTCACCGACTGGACATCTATTTCAATACCGGTAACAGATTCAGCACTTTTTGATAAGAGAAACGATCCATATCCTTCACCGGATGCTAAGTCGAGTACCTTTTTTCCCTTGATGTATTGTAAGGTAAAGGCATACCGGTGTAGATGCTCATAGTGTATCTCTGCACCGGATATTGAAGGATCAACATAGGGTAAAAATCGTTCTCCAGTCCATTCAAGCATAGTTATTCACATTGCTCCTAAATTTTCTGGTTCGGAATACCCATGAATTATATTTAAAATATTTCAGCATGTTTCCTTCAGTAGTATATTTAAGATATTTTTGATATTCCTTTTCATCAGCAATATAAGGAATTTCTGAGGGGGAGTACCATATCTCGCAGGAAATGGTCTCTACATCGAATCCCAGATTTTCAATTATCGTTTTCATATCCGGACCAAAATCCGTGAAAACAAGCGCCCCTTGTTCTCGGAGTGGATCTCCATGATAAACTTGGGGATAGTTGTGGTTATTTTCCCCGGTTTCAACAACAATTCTGCGTAATGTTGGGTTATTCTCATGATAAGGAATCGTAAAAATATGGTATCCCCCGGGTTTTAATACCCTGTTTATTTCTGAAAATGCCTTTTCCGGATAAGCGACATGTTCGAGAACATCCTGGGTTATAACAAGATCGAATGTTTCATCCGAAAACGACAGATTCAGTAAATTTTCACACAATATGCCATCCTTATTCCTGGTTCCATTTGGAACATCATCGAAATATTCGGAGCAGATATAATGCGGCAAATCCATTAGAAAATTGTGCATAGGTCCACTAGCCTGCGTTTCATATATTCCCAAATGCGTAAGGTCTCGTCTGGCCTGTGTCAAGGAACTATACTCATTAGGAGAAAATGTATTTATGATTATTTTTGCTAGATCGCTATTCCTCTGACTGGCACCACAGTGTAAACATCTTGCTTCCCGTAACGAAAAATCAGGTTCACAAGAAAACTGAGAATTTTTGCCACATATATAACAGAATTGGTGATGATTATCTATCATTATTACCATTTTAAACCGTATTATCCCCGATTCCATTTGATTCTTGCGTCCAAATCGACGAATCCTTCCATCGTTTTATCGTTGGTTATTTTAAATATTACCTGATCTTCCTGCCTGTCTAAAATTTCGATATCATTTTCTGAATGCACAATCGCTACAGCAGGAGTAACTGAATAGACACCATTACCCAATCTCAAGCAGCACAAAAATTCAATGTTAATTATCTCTCCAATCCTGATATTCTTCAGATCGTTCATCTGCCAGCGGGAATTCATTCCATAGATAACACTGTATTTATTTTTGATTGTGCATCCAACGGTAATATCATGATCAAAATTTTCTTTGCTTTTTATCGTGAATTTTATAACAATGTTTTCATTCGTTAAAAAAACTGATTTCGGATTACCATTGCTGTCACAGATCAGAATTTTGATAATTTCAATTTTATTATTACCATATCGAACAGGTAGTCCCTGATTAAAAATATCATTTAGTGTATCGCTTCTGCTTTTTATTTTTTGAACAACATCGTCGCTACGAGATTCGGGAATCTGCTTTTTGATGTTTATCCATCCCCACGCACTCCACCCGTAACTAAGATCGTTTCCAGAGCCAGTTGTTACTAACGCAATTGTAACGTTTTTTCCGGAAAATTTCTCTAATGGGAGAATAAAATTGTGCCACCCCCGGTCCCCTATATTTCTCTTCGGCTGGAGCACACGGGAAAATAGAGTTTCAGTTGCCCCGTCAGAAATGACTTCGATATCGAATTTCACTCCTTGCGGAATCTTGTCCCAGGCATCAGGCAGAATACCGATCGCAAACGCAAGTGATGATTCCGGCTCAATAGGAACCGTATAAGTGATCCGCGATGGTGGGTGCGCAAAGATTACGCGCCGTGGAGTGGACTGGATCTCGATTGTTTGTGGCTGGACGGGAATCCCTTCTGCATTCTCAATGTTTGCGTGAGATAGGTTTCTGATGAAATCATACACCGTTTCATACTTGTCTCCAGGAACTTCCCCATGCTCGATCAGATTCCCTTCTTTATAAGCCCGTTCACGGTCAGCTATCAGGGCATAATACTTATTGACTACATAATTCGGATCACCGCGCTCGATGATCCGGCCTCCATCAAGCAGTAGAGCTTGGGTGCAAAGATTCCTTACTGCTTCAGTATCGTGCCCCACGTATAGAATCGTCTTACCCTCAGCCTGCATCTCTCTGATCTTTCGGAAACACCTATGCTGGAAGATAGCATCACCCACAGCCAGCGCCTCATCCACAATAAGGATGTCCGCATCCACATGCACTGCTACAGAGAAAGCGAGCCGGACAATCATGCCGGATGAATAGGTGCGGAGGGGCTGGTCGATAAAGTCACCCAGTTCTGAAAATTGAACAATTTCATCAAACCGATCATCAATCTGCTGTTTTGATAGTCCCATAATCGAACCATACATGTAGACATTATCCCGCCCGGAAAATTCCGGATGGAACCCGGAACCCAGCTCAAGAATTGCTGATACTTTCCCCTTGATTTCAAAAGATCCTTCACTCGGATACAGGACACCGGCCAGGATGCTCAGGAGTGTGCTTTTCCCTGAACCATTCTGTCCGAGAATTCCTAGGGTAGTACCGCTTGGGATATTAAATGATATGTCTTTAAGTGCCCAGAAATCCGCGTGTCGTTTTACCTTACCTATACTCATGTATTCAAGAAATCTTCCCCCAGGTGATGTGAACAATTTGAATTTTTTTCCGAGATTATTCACTTCAATAGCATTCACAGGAGTTCACCAAACCCGGTTTTTGTTTTCCGGAAGAACCATATACTGATTACGAACAAAACAACCGAAAATATCAGGAAGGGTACAAAGATATTAAGTTCCGGAAGCTTGCCGTAGAACAATGCATCACGATATATTTCGATCATATAATAGGCAGGATTCAATTTGACTATCCATTGGAGATTTACCGGAATCAGATTCATTGTGTATGCGATGGGTGTTGCCCAGAACCATATCATGAACAAAGGACCCAGCATTGTGGGAATATCCCGGAAATAGACTGCACCGCTCGAAAGGAAAAAAGCCAGCGATAAGGTAAACACCAGCTGAAGAATGATAGCAACGGGAAGGATGAGAATAAAGATCGTGGGCAATCCTTTCAGGATTAAATACAGAATCAGGTAAATTCCGAGACCTATAAACAGGTTCACAAATTCTGACAATGTGGTAAAGATGGGAAAAATTTCACTGGGGAAGGGGACTTTTTTGATATAGTTTTTATTATCGATGATAGACCGGGAAGCCCGCATAACTGAATCCTGGAATGCCAGCCAGGGAAGGAATCCGGAAGCAAAATACAATGCGAAATCCCAGATACTGGTACTATCTGGGATTCGGACCTTCAGAAAAACCCCGAAGACAATTATGTAAACAATCAGGGTGATAATTGGGTTAATCACCGACCAGTATAACCCAAGAAGCGAACCTACGTATTTCGAGGAAATATCGCGCCTGATAAAATTCCAGATGAGTCCGCGGTTTTCAAAGATGGATGTCATTTCACTGTTTCCTTACTGAAAGTGCGATACCATCTGATCTTTCATCCAATAGAATATCATTTGGTCGTAAATAGATCTACCAGTTCTGCACATTTTTATCACATTATTTTAATACCTTTGTTTGGCACCAAACATGAATCCACTTTTCAATCTCACCATCAGATATGGTTTTTTTAATGCTTTGCCTCTTATTGATCATTTTTTGGAGACCTTTCATTGAATCAACTTTTGCTTTGATTATTGCTCTTCCTTTCCTCTTTAAAAAATAGTACGGGATAACCACAATGCTCCTCCCGATAATCCAGGGAATAAAAAAAAGCAGTGTCCGTTCGGGAAAATTCTTCACCGTATACCACAGAAGATTCCGGTTTCCGTAGTACACGGATGTATCAGAACCCGGTTCGGTAGTCCCTCCATGCACATGAATCACCTGTGCCGATGGCACATACATACACTTCCACCCGGAAAGCCGTGCCCGGAACGCGAGATCGACATCTTCCATATAGAGAAAAAAATCCTCATCAAAGAGTCCGATCTCATCAAGCATTATGCGCCGGTACAGTGCAGCGCCGGCACAGGCACCGAACACCTCTTCAGCAACATCATATTGTCCGTGATCCGGCTCCCCCATGCCCCGGTCCCATGCGGCCCCGCTCCGTGAGATGCAGATCGCGGTTGAGTTGATCCGACCATCTGGAAATATCATTTTGGATGCACACATCCCCACAAAGGGATCAGAAACCATCGGTCGTGCGAGTTCATCGATAAAATCCGGGGTTATTATTGTATCGTTATTCAGGGTGAGGATAAATTCACCTTCCGCTTGTCGGATTCCTTCATTTGTGCCACCGGCAAATCCCAGATTGGTGGATTGAGTGAACATTTTAACACCAGGAAAGCTCTGCTGGACATATCCAACGCTGCCATCGTGGGAAGCATTATCTACCATTATCACTTCAAAAGGGAAGTAAGTCTGCTGAAAGATCGAGTTGAGACAATCGGGTAAGAATTTTTTCCCATTGTAGTTTACAACAATAACACTGATCAAAGGATGGGGAGAGTCATCGGACATAAGGTTCCTTTTTGTATTTTCAATTATTATGTAAATCAATCAGATTTGAAATATCATTGATTTTTTTTCGGGAATTACCCGGCGATTACCCTAAAACTCATTTTTTCTATACCTGATCATCAGAATGCTCTCTCTTACTATTGTGCTGCACGAGAATACTCGCCCTCAGCAAACTATCAAATGTCCCCGCATCACTCCAGAATCCCTTTAATATTGTGTACTTCATCATCTTTTTCTGAAGATAGGCATTATTCACGTCCGTGATCTCAAGCTCACCCCTACCTGAGGGTTTCAATGTCCTGATAATTGAGAAGACCTCAGAATCATAGAGGTAAAGCCCCGTAACTGCAAAGTTTGACTTGGGGGATTGGGGTTTCTCCTCAATGGAAATGACATGATCTTTCTTGAGCTCAGCAACACCAAACCGCTGGGCATCTATGACCTCTTTTAAGAAGATTTTTGCCCCCTCCTTGAATGAAGCAACATCGGATTTCACAGTATCCTGGAAGATATTATCCCCAAGGATCACTGCAACACCATCGTCATCTGCCCAGCTCTCTGCAAGTCCGAGTGCCTGCGCAATTCCTCCTGCAGTTTCCTGGATCTCATACGTAAGGCTGACCCTGAATTCCATTCCAGAACCGAGCAATTCAAGAAAATGTCCCGCATGTCCACGTCCGGATACGATCATGATCTCGCTTATTCCTGCATTGATAAGAGTATGAAGCGGATAATAGATCATCGGCTTGTCGTAAACGGGCAACAGGTGCTTGTTGGTCACTTTAGTCAACGGAAACAATCGTGAGCCGGTTCCGCCGGCGAGAATAATGCCTTTCATTTCAGTTCCTTTCCTTCATTTGAATATACTCCTGTACCGCTTCTTTCCAGTGCCGGAGGGGGGGTGTCTTGGTATTTGCCAGGACTGAATACGCGGGGCGTTTTGCTTTCCTTGGGAACTCTTCGGTTGAACAGGGTGTAGCATTTGGAATAAATGCACTCGCAAACTCATACCAGCTGCATTGACCCTCGTTGGTGATATGATATATTCCGGGATCACAGGATATGATCAATGGTACCTTATTTGCGAGGTCAACAGTATATGTAGGCTTTCCAACCTGATCGTTCACTACACGGACTAACGGTATCTGATGAGACAATGCAAGAATCGTATCGACAAAATTTTTCCCGTGGCTCCCATAGAGCCAGGAAGTTCTGACAATACGGTAATTTTCCAGGTTTTTTGCAACAGAAACCTCCCCAAGCAACTTTGATTCACCATATTTATTGATCGGGTTCGGACGGTCATCCTCACGATATTCTTTCCTGGTCCCATCAAAAATATAGTCAGTACTAAAGTGAACAAGAGTAGCATCAACCTCGGCGCAAGCCTGGGCAATATATCCGGGTCCATTTCCATTTACTGCAAATGCATATACGCGGTTATCCTCACATCCGTCAACATCAGTGTATGCTGCTGCATTGATAACGATAGCCGGGCGCTCCCGTTTGATAAGTTTCTTTATGGCATCTTCATCAGTGATATCAATGTTACGATGTCCAAAAAAATGTGCATTTGGGAATACTTCCTGCAGAGAATGCCCCAGCATTCCAGGAGCGCCGAAAAGAATGGTTTTTTGATGAACTATTTCTTTAATGGTTTCCACCACCCTTCGTTCCTCACATACCATTCAACCGTATCCCTCAGGCCTTCTTCAAATGAATACCGGGGGCTCCAGCCCATCTTCCGTAACTTCAAACAATCAAGTGAATACCGGAAGTCATGTCCCGGTCGATCGGTTACGTATTCGATCAATGATTCATCTTTTTTCAGTAATGTTAAAATTTTTTCAGTAATTTCGATATTTGTCTTCTCGTTACCGCCACCGATATTATAGATCTCTCCGGAAATACCTTTCTCAAGGAGAAACTCTACTGCCCGGCAATGATCACTCACATGGATCCAGTCGCGAACATTTTTACCCGTCCCGTAGACGGGGACTTTCCCACCTGCAATAAGATTCGTAATAAATAGTGGGATTAACTTTTCAGGGTACTGGAAGGGTCCGAAATTATTCGTGCACCGTGTGATGATGACAGGAAGTTTATACGTTGTAAAATAGGAAAGGGCGAGAAGGTCTGATCCAGCCTTGCTTGCCGAATAGGGGCTGGAGGGTGAAAGTATATCCTTTTCTCTAAACGATCCCTTCAATGTGCTCCCGTACACTTCATCTGTAGAGATATGGATGAACTTCGCGATAGGGTGATTTCGTGCACATTCAAGGAGGTTATGGGTTCCAAGAACATTTGTCCGAACAAATTCCGAAGCCTTAGTTATAGATCGATCAACGTGACTTTCTGCAGCAAAATGGACGATTGTATCAACTAAATGCCTGTCAAGAATCGAATTGACAATATCCGCGTCGCAGATATCACCCTTAATAAAAGTATAACGCGTATTTTTTTCAACACCTTTTAAATTATTGAGGTTGCCGGCATAAGTCAGGACATCAAGATTGATAATCTCAACCTCTGGATGCGAGTTCATCATGTGGAGAATAAAATTGCTACCGATGAATCCCGCACCCCCGGTGATGAGTAATTTCATTATTTTTTGCTCCCGTATCCTGATCTCAGCCGTGTTTAAGTCCTGGTGCGAGTCCCCAGTCATAAGGGATTTCGGGTGTATCCGGCGTGAGACGATATTCATCCGGTTCCTGGTAATTGTACGGGAGTGTGGGGATACTCAGGAAATATGCAGTATCCGTCCCTATCCCTTTGAACCCGTGGTAGACCCCTGGAGGGACACTGATAAGAACCGGATTCTTTTCTCCGACAAAAATTTCCATCAGTTCCCGATAGGTTGGTGATTCCTTTCTCGCATCATAAAGTGCAACTTTCATCATCCCATGTATGCAGGTGAAATTATCCGTTTGTTTCTTGTGATAATGCCAGGCTTTCACTACCCCAGGGTATGCAGTAGTGAGATAGACCTGTCCGAATTTTTCAAATATATCGTCATCACAACGGAGAATTTCCATTAACCAGCCCCTTTCATCGGGAATCACCAGTAATTTTTTAATCTTAACACCATGGATGTCTTTTGGCATGATAATGCTCCTGTATTTTAATTTTTCATAAATTGTATGCAATCATTTATAGTTTGGATTCGCCGGATATTCCTAGAATTCCATCAAAAATTCCCTTCAAATAAAATTTTATCATTCCGATCTGACCTTTTTTTGTAACATGATATAGATAATACGGGAACCGTATTAAAAATTCAGTTAGCAGGATATACAAATAGCTAAAAAATGAAAAATTTTTCTTTCCAACTAAAAGCCAGTTTCTTCCGATGTAATACAAATATATCTTACTGAACATTCCTATTGTTGAAGAAATCTTGTGATATACTATGGCATTGGAAATAATTAATAAGGAAAAATTCAATTTTTTAGCTCTGATACACCAATCAGTTTCTTCATGCAATAAAAAAAGGGATTCATCAAAAAGACCGGTTTGCTGTAATGCCGTTCTTCTGAAGAGAATTGCACATCCAACAAGACCGAAAGGGGATGTTATTATCCCGTTTTTCCGGAGTTTTGTTTCTTTTAAATATAATCTTGGATATCCAAAATACAGTTGAGTACCTGCGGACCAGACTCTTTCCTTGTTCCCAAAGGCAACAATTATGGGTTGACATGCCCCACAACCGGGTAATTTTTCCATGGCTGAAACGCACTTATTGAGAACCTCTTTTTCGAGTTTTACGTCATTATTTAACAAAAAAATATAATCCGCGCCACTTGCCAGAGCTTTTTGAATACCAATATTATTTCCCCCTGCATACCCCAAATTTTTTTTATTTTCAATAATTGCAAGATCCGGAAACTGAGTTCGGATTTTTTGAATAATTGCTTTATCTGAACTGTTCTCTACAAGGAGAACAGAATTTGCATCATATTCCAATGATAAAACTGATTCAATGGTTTCAATGGTATCAGAATAATTGTTATAATTGAGTATAATGGTGAAAACCGATGGAGCAAGTATTTTTTTTTCAGAATATATTGAAATATCTTCATTCATTTGGGCTCACCTCTTTTTTGTATAGCTAAATTATTATGATATAATCATCCCTTATCACTGAAATATGCACAGCTGAATCAATATGATCTCAACGTTACCTGTCGATTCCCTGATAGTGATTGAGATCGATAATTGCAATCATATCATCGAATCTGAAGATATTCTTTTTTTATGTATTTGATTCCCAGTCATATATCTAAAACTGTTTATTTACTTTATAGTAGGAAAGATATCATCATACAATGAACCTGATTATTTCCTTCAATAGTGGTTCTGAAAATATGAAATTATATTGTCTCTTAACAAATCATCTATATTTATCGTTTCAGAAAAAAATGCCTTAAGGACAAACAATGGATACACATTCTGAAAGTGGATATGAGGTTGATGTTTCGGTGATACTCCCCTCCCTCGATGAAGAGCGTACTATTGGGGAATGCATCACAAAAATACAGAAAGTGTTCCATGACAACGCAATCACCGGTGAGATTATTGTTGCGGATTCGTCTAGCGATCAAACAGGAACAATAGCAAAATCTCTCGG
>Ga0315284_10003560_pt1 | contig 22162 bp, 22 predicted proteins | sample YL17G09_16_MG_FD_203696 | JGI IMG/M metagenome (GOLD analysis project Ga0315284, IMG submission 203696) | Sediment microbial communities from Yellowstone Lake, YNP, Wyoming, USA - YL17G09_16 | ecosystem: Environmental > Aquatic > Freshwater > Lake > Sediment | place: USA: Wyoming | collected... | reverse complement strand
GGGGGGCGGGTTGGTTTGAGACCTGCCTCTGCCCTCCAGGGGAGGGCGGCGGCGCTTTGCGCGGCTCGTGGGGCGAGGGGGTCCGCGCGATGATCGGAGCGAGTGTGACGGCTGGTGCGGCAAAGGCGTTTGGTCGCTCGCCAAAATGGCGAGCGGCAGGAAAGGAGACAGTAGAAAGTAGAGCGGGCTTCGCCCGGGCTGCGCCAAGAGAGTAGAGAGTAGAGCGGGCTTCGCCCGGGCGAAGCCGGGTGGGCTGAGAAGGGCACGGGGAATCTTCTCAGCCTCACCCTGGCCTCTACCTTTTCCGCTCGATGCTCGGGCAGCACGGTCAGCCGGGCAAGATTGCTTGACCGCCGTCCGGGCCGCCGTTACGTTATGGGCGCCTCGATCGCTTCAGGAGCACTTGTCAAAGAGCGACAGCGTCCAATCGTTAGGCCCATGTTAGCCTAACAGCGGGCTAACGTCAAGAGAAAAATCGGCCCGCTTTCAACAAAACTTGAGGGTTTTTCGCAGCGAACCCGAACAGAATCCTAACCCTTTGGGCGAACGCGACTTAGGCGCGGAAAAAATCTTTCGCCAAGCGACAATCGGAAGGGGAAACGCACTTCTCATGGCCGCCATGAAAAGAATTTCGCGCCTGCGCCTCCAGCAATTTCGCCGCGCACTGGCCGACAAGCATGTCCCGGCAGCGCTCGTGACCGACGGCCCCGACGTCCGTTACCTCTCGGGTTTCACGGGTGACGACAGTTGGCTGCTGGTAGGCCCGAGGCGAGCGGCACTCCTCACCGACTCGCGGTACGCCGAGCAGGCCGAGGCCGAGTGCCCGGGCATCTCGGTGGTGGTGCGTCGTGGGCCGATGCTCGAGGCCCTGGCGGGGGCCGTCCGCCGCGCGAGGATCCGGCGGCTCGGGTTCGACCCGGAGAAGGTGTCGGTGGCGGTGCGGTCGCGGCTCGTGAAGGCGCTGCGCGGCGTGCGGCTGGTGCAGGCGGGAGGCATCGCGCGCCGCCTTCGTATCACGAAGGACCCGTCGGAGGTCCGGGCGATCTGCCGGGCGATTCAGGCGGCAGAGGAGGCCTGGCGCGGGTTCTGCAAGGCCGTCCGGCCGGGGATGACCGAGCAGCGTCTGGCGGCTGAACTGGATCACCGGATGCGGCTGGCGGGGGCGGAGGGGCCCGCGTTTCCGACGATTTGTGCGGTGGACGCGTCGGCCTCGATGCCGCACGCGCGGCCGGGGTCGCGTCGCCTGAAGCGGGGCTCAGTGCTCCTCGTGGACTTCGGGGCGAGGGTCAGGGGGTACGTGTCCGACTTGACACGTTGCCTGTTCTTGGGTAGAATCCGGCCTCGTGTTCGGGCCGTCTACCAGGCGGTTCTGGAGGCCCAATCGGCCGCCATTTCGGCGGTCGGGCCTGGCGTAGGGCTTGCCGAGGTGGATGCGGCCGCGCGGGGCGTCCTTGAAGCGGCGGGCTTCGGCAAGGCGTTCGGGCACGGCACAGGCCACGGGATCGGCCTTGAGATCCACGAGCCCCCGGCCCTGAGCCCGCAGGCCGCGAAGGGCCGCCTCGAGCCCGGCATGGTCGTGACGATCGAGCCGGGCGTGTACCTCAGAGGGCGGTTCGGCATTCGGATCGAGGACAACGTCCTCATCACGGAGCGGGGGCGGCGCGTGCTGACCAGCCTGGAGAAGGACTTGGAAGCGATGGTGGTGTAGCCATCGCCCGTTTGACAGGCGGGAGCGGCCCGGGTCGGGTCCCGGACCGAGAGGAGACGGGAGAACGCCATGGCAGACCGGCAGGAGAAGAAGGCCTCGGCCCCGGACGCCGGCGCCCAGGGACCGAAAGGGGAGGGTTCCGGCAGGCTCGACCTGGCGACGATCCGCCAACTCCTGGAACTGATGACCGAGCACGACCTGGTGGAGATCGAGATCGAGCAGGAAGACCTCGCGGTCCGGTTGAGAAAAGCCGGGGCCGTGCAGCCGGCCGTCGCAATGGCGCCGGTGGCGGCGGTGCCTGTGGCGGGTCCGCCGGCCGTGGCCCAGGCGCCGGCCGCTGCGAAGGACGAGGGCCTCGTGTTCATCAAGTCGCCCATCGTCGGGACGTTCTATGCCGCGGCCAGCCCCGACGCCGAGCCCTACGTCAAGGTGGGCGACCATGTGACCGAAGACGCGATCGTCTGCATGGTCGAGGCGATGAAGGTGTTCAACGAGATCCGTGCGGACGTCAGCGGCACGATCGAGAAGATCCTCATGAAGAACGCCGAGCCGGTGGAGTTCGGCCATGCGATGTTTGCCGTGCGGCCGGATTGACGAACGGCAAGGGACGAAGGGACGAAGGGACGGAGGCGTCATGTTAGCCGCCGCGCTTCCAGCCTTCGCAGCCGAAGCGGCTGCTTCGGCGGAGTAGGCTGCGCGGCGCGTTATTGGTGTGCAGGGGCCTTGTACTTGCGAGACGGGCCATGTTTTCACGGATCCTGGTTGCGAATCGGGGCGAGATCGCGCTGCGGGTCATCCGCGCCTGCAAGGAGATGGGGATCGAGGCGATCGCCGTCTTTTCGGAGGCGGACCGGGGGGCGCGATACCTCGACCTGGCGGACGGGGCGATCTGCATCGGCCCGGCGGCGCCGGCCCAGTCGTACCTGAACATCGCGAGAATCATTTCGGCGGCCGAGATCGCCGACGTCGACGCCATTCATCCCGGGTACGGGTTCCTGGCGGAGAACGCCCATTTTGCCGAGGTCTGCCGCTCCTGCAACATCGAGTTCATCGGCCCGAGCGTCGAGGCGATGAAGAAGGTCGGCGACAAACTCGAGGCCCGTAACATCGCCAAGCGGGCCAAGATCTACACGATTCCCGGCAGCGAGGCCGCCCTCGAGGACAAGGATGAGGCCCTTCGCATCGCCCACGAGATCGGCTATCCGGTGCTCGTAAAGGCGGCGGCGGGCGGGGGCGGGCGCGGCATGCGGATCGTCCACAACGACATCAGCCTGACGCAGGCCGTCGCCCAGGGCAGGGCCGAGGCCGACGCCGCCTTCGGCGACGGCAGGGTGTACCTTGAGAAACTGGTCGAGGGCGCGCGGCACGTGGAGGTGCAGATCCTCGGCGACAACCATCGCAACATCCTCCACTTCTGGGAGCGCGACTGCTCGTGCCAGCGGCGGCACCAGAAACTCGTCGAGGAGTCGCCGTCGCCCGGCATCAGCCAGCGGACCCGGGAGAAACTCTGCGACGCCGCCGTCCGCATGGCGCGCGAGGCCGGCTACAGCGGCGCGGGCACCGTCGAGTTCCTCGTCGATGCGAACGAGACCTTCTACCTCTTGGAGGTCAACGCCCGCATCCAGGTCGAGCACCCCGTCACCGAGATGGTGACGGGTGTTGACCTGGTGCAGGAACAGATCCGGTGCGCCGCGGGGGAGCCGCTTTCGCTGAGGCAGCGCGACATCGAGCAGCGCGGCCACGCCATCGAGTGCCGCATCAACGCCGAGGACTCCTCGAACGGGTTCCGGCCGTCGCCGGGGCCGCTTGAGCGGTTCCGCGTGCCGGGCGGGCCGGGCGTCCGCGTGGACACCCACTGCTATACCGGCTGGACCATCACGCCGCACTACGACTCGATGATCGCCAAACTGATCGTCCACCGGCCGACGCGGGAGCAGGCGATCCAGACGATGCGGCGGGCGCTGGCGGAGTTCGACATCGAAGGCGTCAAGACGACCATTCCCATCCACCGCGAGATCATGGCGAACCCGGACTTCTGCCGCGGCCGGGTGGACACCGCCTGGGTCGAACGGGCGCTGTAGCCGCCGCGGCGCACGCCGCTTCCGCACGTTTAGCCGCGAGCCATCAGGCGAGCGCGTCAGGCGAACCGGATAGGCAACAGGAGCACGGCAACGATGGGCCTGAAAGTGACAGTGATCGGCGTTGGCCTCGTGGGCGGCGAGATCGTCCAGTGCCTCAAGGACAGGCGGTTTCCGTGCGACTGGCCGCCGCGCGTCGCCGCGACACGCGAACGGCCCGAGACGCTGGCCGGCGAGAAACTCCTCGTCGAGGAGACCAGCGCCGCCGTGTTTGAGGGCGCCGACCTCGTGCTCTTTGCCGGGCAGGAAGGCGCCAAGGGCGCGAGCGTCCAATGGCGCGAGACGGCCGAGAAGGCCGGTGCGATATCGATCGACAACGGCCGCGACTTCCGCCTGACCGAGGGCGTCCCGCTGGTCGTCCCGGAGGTCAACGCCCACGCGATCAAGCGCGGGACGAAGTTTATCGCCAGCCCGAACTGCTCGACCATCCAGATGGTCGTCGCGGTGGCGCCACTCCACCGTGCCGCGAAGATCAAGCGGATCATCGTGTCGACGTACCAGGCCACCAGCGGCTGGGGCCTTAAGGGACCCAGGGAACTCAGGGAGCAGACGCCGAAGGCCCTCCAGTCGCTCGACGACATCCCGTTCGACCCGGGGGTCTTTGCGCGGCCGATCGCGTTCTACTGCATCCCGCACATTGACCGGTTCCTCGACGACGGCTCCACCCGCGAGGAATGGAAGATGGTCCACGAGACGCGGAAGATCCTCGGCGATGAGTCCATCCGCGTGAGCGCTACGGCGGTTCGCGTGCCGGTCTTCAACGGCCACGCTGAGAGTGTCTGGCTCGAGACCGAGAAGAAACTCTCGGCCGAGGAGGCCCGCGAAATCCTCCGAAGCGCGCCCGGCGTCGTGCTCATCGACGAGCCCGACGGCGACGGCAAGCGGACCTATCCCACGCAACTCGATATCCGAAAGTATAAGGACGAGACGCTCGTCGGCCGCGTCCGCGAAGACACGTCCTGCGACAAGGGCCTTGCGCTCTGGGTCGTGTCGGACAACCTGCGGAAAGGCGCGGCCCTGAACGTCGTCCAGATCGCCGAGGTGCTCCTCAAGAAGGGGTACGTCAAGGCATAGCCCTGCGAAGCCTTGGCGAAGCGCGGCGATTTGGAGTTTGAACGCCGTCCAGGGCCACGGTACAATTCTCCTCTCGACATGGCCTGGGACCGAGAGCCGATGCGCGCGATCACCTGGCACATCTTTCCGCTGAAGTACGTCCTCTGCAAGGCCCTCGGCCGCGTCTGGAAGGGCGTCTTCTGGAGCCCCCTCTCCAGCCTCCGCATGAGGGACCTGCCCGAGAACGAACTGCCGGGCGACGGATGGGTCAGGATGCGGGCCCGCCTGGCGGGGATCTGCGGCACGGACCTCGGCCTGGTGACCCTGGGCACGCCGCCCGACTACTTCGGCAAGGGCCTCATCATCGAGCCGGTCGTCCTCGGGCACGAGAACGTCAGCAACGTCCTTGAGCGGACGCCCGGCGCCGAGGACGTCGCGACCGACGTCCGCTACAACGTGGACCCGGTCGTGGCGTGCGCGGCGCGCGGCCTCGACCCGTGCCCCTCGTGCCGCGCTGGACAGTTCTGCACCTGTTGGAACGTGGCGGAGCGGGGCGAGCGGACGCTGGGCTTTTGGATCGGCGGCTCCAAGACCATTGGCGGGACGTGGGCCGATTCGTTCGTCGCGCACAAATCGCAACTCATTCCGGTGCCCGAAGGCCTGTCGGACGAGCAGGCGGTGATCGTGGACCCGATCTCCTCGTGCATCCACACGGTCCTTCGCCGGCCGCCGGGCGACGCCGACCAGGACGTCCTCGTGATCGGCTGCGGCCTCCTCGGGCTGGGGGTCATCGAGTTCCTCAGGGTTTACGGGTTCAAGGGGCGGATCGTTGCGACCGCGCGGCACGCGTTCCAGAAATCGCTGGCCCTGCACCTGGGGGCCGACGAGGTCTGGAGCGGCCGCGAACTCAGCGAGAAGGACGTCATCCGCCGGACCGCCGACCTTTTCGACCTGCCGCTCGTCAGGGGGTTCTGGGGCAAGCCCGCGCTCCTCGGCGGATTCGACCTCGTCTACGATTGCATCGGCAGTTTCCCGAGCATTGACAACGCGTTCCGCATCACCCGGCCGCAGGGGACCGTCGTCATCCCCGGCATGGCCCACCCCCGCCGCACCGACTGGGACCCGTTCGTCCACAAACAACTCACCGTCATGGGGAGCCACGGCCGGGGCATCGAGGAATGGCGCGGCAAAAAGATGCACACCTATAAGTTCGTCCACGAACTGATGGCCGAGGGGCACTTCCCGGCCGAGAAGTACCTGACGCACCTCTTCAACCTGGACGATTACAAGACCGCCTTCGACACGATGACCCACAAAGGCCGCCACGCCGCCGTCCACGGCGCGTTCCGCATCTGAGGTGGTATCAGGGGGACTGGCTCCTTTTGCGGCTGTACGCAAAAGGTGCCTGTCCCCCTTTGCTCGTCAGGCAGCCAAACGGGCTGCAAGAATGCAGCCCAGGGCAACGCCCTGGGTAGCCAAGACCCCCCCTTGTTTCTATCAAAGCCCTGAAAGGGCGAAACAGAAGCCGAGTACGTTTTGTTGCGCCCCTACAGGGCTTGAACGCTCGAAATGGGGGCCGAATACCCAGGGCGTTGCCCTGGGCTATTCTGTTTCAGCCCTTCGGGCTGAACTGCAACGGCCGCTTTGTAGCGTTGTGGCATGGGGCCGGAAGTTGTTATCTCTGCGGTCTCTGCGATCTCTGCGGTGAGGCCGTTTTCTTTGCGGTTCCAAGCAGCCGTGCGATGCGTTGGCGGGTGGGTTTTCCGATGAGGCCCTTCTCGGTGATGATGCCCGCAATCAATCGGGCGGGGGTCACGTCGAACGCCGGGCAATAGACCTTGGCATCGGTCGGGGCGGTCCGCCGGCCAAACCCGTGCGTCACCTCTTCGCTCCCCCGTTCCTCGATCGGGATCTCGTCGCCCGACTCGATCGAGAGGTCGAACGTGCTCGACGGGGCCGCAACGTACATCGGTATGCGATGATGTTTCGCCAGGACCGCGACGCCATAGGTCCCGATCTTGTTGGCCGTGTCGCCGTTGGCGGCGATGCGGTCGGCCCCGACGAGCACGAGGTCCACCTTGCCCTCGCGCATGACGACGGCCGCCATGTTGTCGCAGATGAGGGTGCAATCAATGCCCGCCTGCTGGAGTTCCCACATCGTGAGGCGGGCCCCCTGAAGCAGCGGCCGCGTCTCATCCACGTATACGCGGAACTTCCGGCCGCGCTCGTGCGCCCGGTAGAGGGGCGCCAGGGCCGTCCCGTACTCGGCGGTCGCGAGGCTCCCGGCGTTGCAGTGTGTCAGCACGCCGCAGTCTTCGGTGATGAGGTGCTGCCCGTTGTCGCCGATAGCGCGGCACATGTCGGCGTCCTCGTTTCGGATGGCCTTGGCCTCGGCGAGGAGGCACTCCTTGACGGCGCGCCCGCCGCGCCCCTGGCACGCGAGGGTGGCCCGTTTCATCCGGTCGAGCGCCCAGAAGAGGTTGACGGCAGTCGGTCGGCTCGTCGCGAGGTGGTCGCAGGTCTTTCGGACGGCCTCGTGGACGGCTTCCTCGGGTTCGTCTGGCGCGGCGAGCGCGCCGACGACGACGCCCATAGCCGCCGCGACGCCGATCGCCGGCGCCCCGCGGACCCTGAGGGCCCGAATGGCCTCCCAGACGGCCTCGACATCCTTGAGGACGATGACCTTGTGCTCGGCGGGCAGGAGCGTCTGGTCAATGATCTCCATGTGTCCGTCGAGGCCGCCCACCCAGCGGACCGTCTGCTCGGGACCCGTTCGGGCGGGCTCAGCCATGATGGGCCCTTGCCTTCTCGTCGGCCTGGGTGACGCGATTGGCGAGGTTCGCCTTGTACTCCACGACCTTGCGGTGGATGGCGCCATCGGCCACGCCGAGGATCTGGGCCGCCAGCACGGCCGCGTTAACAGCGCCGGCCGCCCCGAGGGCGACGGTTGCCACGGGCACGCCGCGCGGCATCTGGACGGTCGAAAGGAGGCTGTCGAGTCCGCCGAGGACACTCGTCTCGATGGGGACGCCGATGACGGGCAGGGGCGTCAGGCTCGCGAGGACCCCCGCCAAGTGGGCTGCGCCGCCCGCCGCCGCGATGATCACGGCGACGTCGCGCTCAACCGCCATCTTGGCGTACTCGTGTGCCATCTCGGGCGTTCGGTGGGCCGAGATGATCCGAAGTTCGTATGGAATGCCGAACTCCTTGAGCGTCTCAAGGCACGGCTTCATCTTCTCGAGGTCGGAATCGCTGCCCAAGACCACGCCGACGCGGCGAGACGTGCTTGCGGGGTTGCTCATGTGAAATCCTCCTCCGAGAGCAGACCCGAGTATACGGGGGCATCGGACGAGCGTCAAGGCGGCCGCGAACCCGGCGCGGGAGCGCCCGCCGCAAGATTCTTTGCCGCGGACCACCTCTGGCGGGTCCGCGGAGGGCATTGGCTGACCCCAATCATGCGGAAACTCCGGTAGCCACTTGACTTTCGGCGAGAATGTTGTATTTTTACAACATCGAAGTGCCCGGGGGCTGCATTCGTATCCCATCTCAAGAGGGGCGTGTGGGAAAATCGCAACAAGCCGCGGGTCAGGGTCTGTCGCCTGAGCAGCAGGCCAAATGTTTCCGCCTTCTGGCGGACCTGGCCCAGCACCTGAGCGCCCAGGACGACCCGAGATCGCTCCAGGAAGAGATTCTTGCCCAGTCGCTCCAGTTCTTCGACTGCGCCTCGGGGGCGATGTTCCTTCTGCGGGACGACGGCAAAGACGTGTCGCAAGGTCCGGCGGTGGGGCGGGCCGAAGGTCTCCACATAGGCGCCCTCCTTGAGGTCGCCCCCGTCCGCCAGACGGTCCTCGCCGCTGCCAAGCCGCTCGTTCTTGAGGCGCCCGGCCTGACGCTCGGGCCGGAGTTCGACGGGTGGAAAGGCATGGCGGTCGTTCCGCTGGCGGGGCGCGGCCGGGTCGTCGGCGTGCTGGTCCTAGGCGACCGCCGCGACGGGCGCGTCTTCAGCGACCTGGACGCCGCCATGATGGCGGCCATGGGGAACATGGCGGGTGCGTCGCTCGAGACGAACGTGGCCTTCGCCGAGTTCCGCCAGGAGATGAGCCATCGCATGACCGAGGGCATGGCCGAACTGAGCCGCGCGTCGGCCGAACTGGCGAGAATCAAGCAACTCGACGACAGCCTATTCGTGTCGGTCCCAGTCGGGATCATCCTGTTCGACCGGGAGTTCCGGGTGACGTTCCGGAACTCGGCCGCCGAGCGCCTCTGGCCGGCCGACCGGTCGGTTCTGGCGGCGGCGAGACGGACCGACCTCGAGCGGCGCGACCCCGGTTGGGAAGCCGCGCTTCGCGATGTCGTCAACATGCAGCGCCCGTGGCGGGCCGAGCAGGTGGCGTTCGAGCGGCGCGGACGCGAACCGGTCCGCGTCAACCTTTCGTCGAGCCCGCTCCTGAGCGGCGAGCGGGGCGTGGTCGGCGGCGTCCTGGTCGTCGAGGACGTGACGGCATCGCACCGGATGGAGGAGCGGCTGGCGGTTTCGGAGCGGCTGGCAGGGGTCGGGCGGCTCGCCTCGATGGTCGCCCACGAGATCAACAACCCCCTGGACGGTATCATACGCCTGGTGAACCTCGCGCGGCGCGTCGGGGCCGAGGGCGGCGACGCCCGGCTCGAGACGTACTTGGCCCAGGCCGACAAGGGCCTCAATCGCCTGGGCACGGTCGTCCGCGAACTCCTTGAGTTCTCGCGAAGCGCCTCCGGGGCGGTCGTGCCGATGCCCATCCGCGACATCCTCGCGGAGGCCGCCGAGGGCGTCGCGCCAAAGGCCCGGGAGGCCGGCGTCACCGTTTCGGTCGATTGCGCGAGCGACCTGCCGTCGCTGAAGTCGGGCATCCTGTATCACGTCGTGTTGAACTTGGTGAAGAACGCCGTCGAGGCGATGCCCGATGGCGGCGAGGTCCGCGTCGGGGCCTCCGTCCGCGACGATACCCTCGTCATCGAGGTGGCCGACACCGGCCCCGGCATCCCCGAGGAAAACCTGCCGCGCCTCTTTGAACCGTTCTTCACGCGAAAACAAGGCGGCCAGGGGACCGGCTTGGGCCTGGTGATCTCGAAGGACCTGGTGGAAAAGCAGGGGGGCAGCCTGACGGCGGCGAACCGCCCCGAGGGCGGGGCCCGGTTCACGATTTCGATTCCGCTTGCGCCCGGCGCGTCGGGGCGCCTGAGGCCATAAGAGGGGAGGGCAGTATGGCACCGGCACGGATTCTGGTCGTCGATGACGACGAACTCATCCTGACGAGTCTCTCGGAACTCCTGAAACTGGAGGGCTACGAGGTCGAGGCGGCGGGGAGTTTCGCCGAGGCCTCGGCCCACCTGGCTGCCGCCGAGTTCGACGTCGTCATCAGCGACGTCGCCATGCCCGACGTCAGCGGGTTCGAACTCCTGAAACTCGTCCGGAACCGCTATCCCGACACGGCCGTCGTCATGGCCACTGCCTACGGAAGCATCGAGAACGCCGTCAAGGCGATGGCCCACGGCGCGTTTCACTACCTGACGAAACCCGTCATTGACGACGAACTCAAACTGGTCATCGAGCGGGCCTTGAAGCAGCGGTCGCTGACCGCCGAGAACCGGGCGCTGCGCCAGCAACTGGGCGAACGCTACAGCCTCGACAACGTCCTCGGTCATGACTACAAGATGCTCAAGGTCTTCGACCTGGTGGAGGCGGTTGCCGACACGCCGACCACTGTCCTGATCACGGGCGAGAGCGGCACGGGCAAGAGCATGATCGCCCGGGCGATCCACCAGCGCTCCAACCGCCGCGCGGGCCCCTTCGTCGAGGTCGCCTGCGGGGCCCTGCCCGAGACGCTCCTGGAGAGCGAACTCTTCGGCCACGTCAAGGGCTCGTTCACGGGGGCCATCGGCGACAAGGCCGGCAAGTTCAAGCAGGCGGCCGGCGGCACGATCTTCCTGGACGAGGTCTCCACCGCGACGCCCGCCCTCCAGGTGAAACTCCTGCGCGTCCTCCAGGACTTCGAGTTCGAGCCGGTCGGCGGCTCGAAGACCGAGCACGTCGACGTCCGCTGCATCCTCGCGACCAACCAGGATCTGGCGAACCTGGTGCGCGAGGGCCGCTTCCGGGAGGACCTGTACTACCGCATCAACGTCGTGACGATCCACCTGCCGCCCTTGAGGGACCGCATCGGCGACATCCCGCTGCTGGCCGAGCATTTCCTCGTGCAGCACTGCGCACGGACCGGGCGGCAGATCGTGGGGTTCGCCGAAGAGACCTTGCGGCGGATGCAGGCCTACCCGTGGCCCGGGAACGTAAGGCAACTCGAGAACATGGTCGAGCGGGCGGTGATCCTCTCGAAGAACCACCGGGTCGGCCCGGAGGACCTGCCGGACGAGATGGCGCGGCCGGCGGAGCGCGGCGGGGCGGAAGCCGGCGACGGCCGCATCGCGCCCCTGAAGGAGGCCCTCGAACGGCCCGAGAAGGAGATCATCCTGCGGGCCTTGAAGGCCCACCAGGGCAGCCGCCAGGCCACGGCCGAGGCCCTCGGCATCAACCGCACCACCCTCTACAAGAAGATGAAGAAGTTCGGCATCGAGATGGAAGAGGCGGCGGTGTAGCGATTGAGGATTGCGGCCTGCCATGGTGTAGCGCCGCGTCGCGGCGAAGCGCCGCCAAGTCGGAACGCCACACCGCGGGCGCGTTCAGCCGCGATCCGCCGGGGAGCGGGCGCGGACGCCGCCCCAAAGGCTCAGGCCCAGCACCAGCCCGTAGGCCGCCAGTGCTGCGGCCATATACTGCGTCATGCGGGATCCCTGCTCAAAGTTCTTCTGAACTAGGTGGTGCCGGTCGGACACGATATCCTGATAGGTATTGTGCTTGCAATCATAATATGTGACCGAGAAGAAGCCGAGCAGGACCGCCAGGATAAGCCAGGGCGGCAGGAAGCGGCGGAAGACGACGGCCAGGGGACGGGCGACGCCCTCCAGCGCCTTGGTGAGCGGCCTGGAGAGGCAAAGGGTCGTGAGGACGCCCAAGAGCACGCCGGCAGCGGCGGCCGCAAAGTACGAGACGACAAGATACTGTTCGTTGGTCATGCCCCGGAGGTGTCCCGGATTCGCCCCAGCGTCGCGTAGAGGACAGTCAGCACGACGACGTACACGGCCAGGAAGATGCTGACAGACAGGCAGACGGACTTCAGCCCGTCGGCGACATGCCAGACGGCCGTCATGAGAACCCCTTCGGTTTTGGCGCTCTCGGCAGGTTGGAAAGCCGGCATCGGCGTTTCGGCCGCGGATTCAGACGCTGCGGGAGTGGCTTCAGCCTTTTTGTCGGCCTTCGGTGTCGGGGGAACGCCCTGCTCCAGGAGCGGCGTCCATGCCGCCAGGAGCATGATGAGGAAGAACGTCCGGGCGTAGAAGGACCGCGCGCTCTTGAGCGTGGAGTTCAGTGCGAACATCCGCCGAAGGGGCGGATACACCAGGAGAAACAGAACCATTGCGATGGCGAAGGCCATCGCCACGCCGACCAAAAACACTGCCAGTTCGATGGACATACTGCGCTCCTATGTAGGCCGGTGGCATCGTAGGAGGGCGCCCGAGGGGTGGCAAGGAAAAAGCGCGGCGGGCACGAATGCCCGCCGCGCTTCGGTTCAATCCCCCTCACCCCACCCCTCTCCCGCGGAGGGGAGAGGGAGAGGATTTTAGTACATCCCGCCGCCCATGCCGCCGTGGCCGTGGCCGCCGGGGCCTTCCTTCTTCTTCTCAGGGATTTCCGAGACGAGGGCGTCGGTCGTAAGCAAAAGGCCCGCGATCGAGGCCGCGTTCTGCAGCGCGATCCGCTCGACCTTCGTCGGCACGATGACGCCGTCCTTCACGAGGTCGCCGAACTTCGCCGTCAGGGCGTTGTAGCCGAAGTTCGGGTCGGCGTTCTCGTCCACGCGCTGGGCGACGACCGCCCCGTCGAGGCCCGAGTTCTCGGCGATCTGCCGGATCGGGCCGCTGACGGCGCGGAAGACGATGTCCACGCCGATCTTCTGGTCGCCCTTGAGTTTGAGTTTGTCGAGGGCCTTCCGGGCCCGGAGGGCCGCCACACCGCCGCCCGGCAGGACGCCTTCCTCAACGGCCGCGCGGCACGCATGGAGGGCGTCCTCGACGCGGGCCTTCTTTTCCTTGCAGGCGGCCTCGGTTGCAGCGCCGACCTTGATGACCGCCACGCCGCCGGAGAGTTTCGCCAGCCGCTCTTCGAGTTTCTCGCGGTCGTAGTCGCTGGTGGTGGCGTCAATCTGGGTGCGGAGGGCTTCGAGGCGGCCCTTGATGGCGTCGGTCGAGCCGGCGCCCTCGATGATGGTCGTCGAGTCCTTATCGATCGTGACCTTCTTGGCCTGGCCGAGGTCCTCGATCTGGACGTTCTCGAGTTTGATGCCCAGGTCCTCGAAGATCGCCTTGCCGCCCGTCAGGATGCCGATGTCTTCCATCATGGACTTGCGGCGGTCGCCGAAGCCGGGGGCCTTGACGGCGCAGCACTGGAACGTGCCGCGCAACTTGTTCACCACCAGCGTCGCCAGGGCCTCGCCCTCGATGTCCTCGGCGATGAGGAGCAGGGGCCGGCCGGCCTGGGCGACCTTCTCCAGGAGCGGCACGAGGTCCTTGACGGCCGAGATCTTCTTTTCGTGGATCAGGATGTAGGGCTTTTCGAGTTCCGAGGTCATGGACTCGAAGTTCGTGATGAAGTGGGGCGAGATGTAGCCCTTGTCGAACTGCATGCCCTCAACCAGTTCGACGGTCGTGTCGAGACTCTTGCCTTCCTCGACCGTGATGACGCCGTCCTTGCCGACCTTCTCCATGGCGTCGGCGATCATCTTGCCGATCTCGGCGTCCTGGTTGGCGGCACAGGTGCCGACCTGGGCGACTTCCTTGGACGAGGCGATCGGCTTGGACATCTTCTTGAATTCCGCGACGATGGCCTCGACGGCGGCGTCGATGCCGCGCTTCAGTTCCATCGCCGTGGCGCCGGCCGTGACATTCTTGAGGCCCTCGTTGAAGATGGCCTCGGCGAGGATGGTGGCGGTGGTGGTGCCGTCACCGGCGGTGTCGCTGGTCTTGGAGGCGACTTCGCGGACGAGTTGGGCCCCCATGTTTTCCCAGGGATCCTCGAGTTCGACTTCCTTGGCCACGGTCACGCCGTCCTTGGTGACCGTCGGGCCGCCGAAACTCTTTTCGAGGACGACGTTGCGGCCGCTCGGGCCCAGAGTGACGCGGACCGCGCGGGCGAGTTGGGCGACGCCGCGGCGGATGGCCTCGCGCGCTTCCTGGTCATAGGCTATCTTTTTGGCTGGCACGGTTGAATCTCCTTACGGGTTCGTTTCAGGTTCTGGACGCGGCGCCCCGTCGGGGGCCGCGCGCTGGCGCCTGCGGCGCGAGGGCGGGGCAGGCGCTTCACTTGTCGAGCACGGCGAGGATGTCTTCCTCGCCCATGATCAGGTATTCCTGGCCGTCGATGGTGACCTCGGTGCCGGCGAAACTCGAGAAGATGACCTCGTCGCCCTTCTTGACGGAGGGCTTGGAGATCTCGCCCGAGTCGAGCGTCTTGCCCGCCCCGACGGCCATCACCTTGCCGCGCTTCGGCTTTTCCTTCGCCGTGTCCGGCAGAACGATACCGCCCTTGGTCTTTTCCTCGGCCTCGAGGCGTTTCACGACCACCTTGTCGCCAATCGGTTTCAGTTTCACTGCCTGCTCCTTTCGCTCGCCAACGGGTGCCTGTTTGCTGTTATGCGCTCGGGCGCACTTGCGTATTACTATTTGCGCGGTGGCCAAGGCCGCCGGCTGAGCGGTCATGCCGTTACCACCGCAGCCGCGCGACGCTCAGGACGACCGTTACGATCCGCTCGCGGTCGGCCGACTTCTCCAGGATCTGCGTTACCTGGAGCCTCTGGACCTCGGCGCGCGGCAGGTCGCCCGGGTGGGCCGTCATCAGCACCGCCGGCAAAAGCGCGTCATGCTCGCGAATCTGGCGGATCGTCTCGAGGCCGTCAATGCGCGGCATGTGAAAATCGATCAGGGCCACGGCCAGATACTCGGTCTGGACGACCTCGACGGCCTCCTCGCCGCAGGCGGCCAGGAGCGTCCGGAACCCCTCGCGCTCGAGGAGTTCCCGGAGGGCCTCCCGCCAGCGGTCGTTGTCGTCGGTGATGAGGACCGACGGCTCGACTTCCAGATCTGCGGGTCGTGCGACCATGGCTCTCTCGGCCTAAACGCTCCCCATCTTATGAACCTTAGCAATGCTTGTGCCAATGGCGTGGCGGTTTGGAGGTGGAAAGCATAAAGCCTTGCTGTACCGTTGGTTAGGAAAAGGCCGTTGTTTTGCGGCGGGTGATGGCTAAGCCGCAAGCGGCCCCGGAAATGCCAAAATGTGCGGCCAGCCGAGCCGGACCCCTGCCAACGTGGCAGGATATCGCCCTCAACCGTGCAGTTTCACCGCCAGTTCGGCGATGCTGCGGCCGAGTTTGGCGCATTCGCCGCGCGCCCGGTCGTCGGGGGCGCCCAGGGCGACCGGGCCGTAATGGTCGCGTTCGCTCGTCCCCTTGATGATCATGCCGTGGATGAGCATCGCTTCGAGGATGGAAACGATGGTAGTCTCGTTGCCGCCGGCGAGGTTGGCGGCACTCGTAAACGCGCCGCCGACCTTGCCGTCGAGTTTGCCGTGGATGGCGACGCTCTTGTCGAACATCGCCTTGACCTCGGCAGCCATGAGGCCGTAGTAGGTCGGGCTGCCGACAATAAGGGCGTCATAGGCGGCCAGGCCCTTCGGGTCCACGTCCTGGACCTTCTTGAGTTCAACCGTGGCGCCGGCAACCTTGCGGGCGGCCTCGGCGACGAGTTCGGCCATCTTGGCGGTCGAGCCGCTGCGGGAATAGTAGGTGACGAGGATCTTGGCCATCGGGCGTCTCCTTCCATCGGTCCGGGGTCTCGGCTTACGTTGTCCAGCGTACCGGACCCGGCCGCGCGGCTCAAGTGCAAAGGCGTCAGTCGCCCCGGCCGGGTGGAGAGGTCCGCGATTTTTCACTTGAACGCAGACCCCGGCGGTCTACGATGCCCCGAATATTCCTTCCCGTGGACCGATAGCACAAAGGAGGCGTACGGTGGCGGATATGACTGTCGCGATGCAGATGTACACCCTCAGAAACGAGACCAAGCAGGACTACGTCGGGACGCTCAAGAAGTTGGCCAAGATCGGGTACAAGGCCATCCAGGTCAGCGGTTTCGGCAACGCGACGCCCGCCGAAATCCGAAAGGTCATGGACGACCTGGAACTCGGGTCGGCCGGGACGCACCTCGGCCTGGAGATGATGGAGAAGGAGTTTGAGAAGGTCGTCGAGATCACCAAGACCCTTCGCGCGGGCTACGCGGTGATCCCCCACATTGCCGAGGCGCGCCGCCAGTCCGCCGACGACTGGAAACGCCTGGCGGAGATCTTTACCGAGATCGGCCGCAAACTCAAGGCCGAGGGCTTGGGCCTCGCCTACCACAACCACGCCTTCGAATTCCAGAAGTTCGACGGCCAGTACGGCTACGACATCCTCTTCGGCAACGTGGACCTCCAGGTCGTCCAGACCGAGATTGACACCTACTGGGTCCGGTTCGGCGGGGCTGACCCGGTTGCGTACCTTAAGAAGTTCGCCGGCCACATCCAGATCGTCCACTTCAAGGACATGGGCAAGGGCCCCGAGAAGCCGATGGTCCCGGTCGGCGAAGGCATCCTGGACTGGCCGAAGATCCTCAAGGCGTGCAAGAAGGGCGGCTCGAAGTGGCTGGCCATCGAGCAGGACAACTGTGCCCCCCTGGAGCCGCTCGAGGCGGCCCGCGTCTCGCTCGAAAACTGCAAGAAGTGGGGCCTCGTGTAATTCCGGATTCCGGATTGGCCGGCCCCGTTTCGCGGCCCGCGAGGACTTCTCGGCCAAGCCGCTCCCTTGAACGCCCCGCGACGGCGCTCGCGAGGGCACCGGGCAGTGCGCGAGCCGGCTCAGGCGGTGTGGTTCTCGCACTGATCGCTGCGTTCGCCGAGGGTCTTGAGGTGCTCACGTTCCTCGAGGAGTATCTGGCCGAAGGCCTCCTTGGCCGCCCGGGAATCGGTAAAGTCGAGCATCTCCTGGTAAAAGACGATGGCGTCGCGCTCGGCCCGCATGCCGACGGCCAGGGCTTCGCAATCGCTCTCGGCCTCTTCGACGAGCCGCGCTACGTCGCCCTCCTTCCGGAAGACCTGGGTGTCGAGCAGGCGGTCAATGTAGGCGGCGATCTCGGCCTCGTCGGTGTATGCGGCGGCGCCTGCGCGGCGGGCCTGGAGGGTCTCCTCGAGTTCCTCAAAGCGCGCGAGGTGCTTCTTCTCGTCCTCCGAGAGGCGCGCGAGGACCTTGCGCGTGCCCTCGGTCTTTGCCTTGGCGGCGGCCCGCTGGTAGAACTCGATGCCGTCGCGCTCCATGTTCTGGGCGATCTTGGCCGCCTCGATCTCGTTGAAGAACATCCGGGCCATCGGGGCACTCCTTAGTTTTGTTGCCCGCCGTGTATTCGCGGCGGGTTAAACGAGTGAACAACTCCGGCCCGCCGTGTATTCGCGGCGGGTTAAACGAGTGAACAACTCCGGCCCGCCGTGTATTCGCGGCGGGTTAAACTGCAGGTGAAACATCCTATTTTTTCATGCCCGCCAGTTGGTCGCGGCCGAAGGGCGAAATCTCGCGGAGGCGGCGGATGATCGGCGGCAGCACCTCCAGCACCTTGTCGACCTCCTTGTCCGTGTTGTAGACGCTGAGGCTGAACCGGACCGACCCGTGGGCCGCCGTGTATGGGACCCCCATCGCCCTGAGGACATGGCTCGGTTCGAGGCTCCCGCTCGTGCAGGCCGACCCGCTCGATGCGCAGACGCCGTGCTGGTCGAGCATCAGGAGGATCGATTCGCCCTCGACGAACTCGAAACTGATGTTCAGCGTGTTCGGCAGCCGCCGGTCGGGATGGCCGTTGAGGCGGGCTCCGGCGCACGTCGCGAGGAGTCCTTTCTGGAGCCGGTCGCGGAGGGCCTTGACCCGGGTGTTCTCTTCGCCCATGCGGTCGCGGGCCAGTTCGGCCGCCTTGCCCAGGGCGACGATCAGCGGCACGGACTCCGTTCCGCCGCGGCGGCTGTTTTCCTGGTGGCCGCCTACCAAGTACGGCGCAAACCGCGTCCCGCGCCTGACGTACAGCGCGCCGATCCCTTTGGGGGCGTGGAGTTTGTGGCCCGAGAGGCTCAGCATGTCAATCGGCAGGTTCTCGAGGTTCATCGCGACCTTGCCGACGGCCTGGACGGCGTCCGTGTGGAAAAGGACGCCGCGCTTGCGGCAAAGTTCGCCGATCTTCTCGACCGGAAAGAGGACGCCCGTTTCGTTGTTGGCCCACATGATCGAGACGATGGCCGTGTCGTCGTCAACGGCCTCCTCGACGGCGGCGGGGTCGAGCAGGCCCTGGCCGTCCACCGGCAGTTCCGTGAGGCGGTAGCGCGGGAGGCCCGCCGGCTGGTGGGCGATCGCCTGGCACAGGTTCAGCACGGCCGGGTGCTCGACGCGCGTGGTCACCAGGTGCCGCCGCTCCGGCAAGACGGCCAGCGCGCTTCGGATGGCCGCGTTGTCGCTCTCCGTGCCGCACGAGGTGAAGAGGATCTCGCTCGGGTGGGCGCCCAGGAGTTCGGCCACCTGCTCGCGCGCCCGGTCGATGTGGGCCTTCACCTGGCCGCCGAACGTGTGCATGCTCGAGGGGTTGCCGTAGAGGCTGCCGAGGAAGGGGAGCATGGCCTCGCGGACCTCGGGGGCGACGGCCGTCGTGGCGTTGTTATCGAGGTAAATCACGGTTCCCATGATGCGGCTCCCGGAGCGATCACGTGCTGCGGATACGCGGCCCGACGTCCTCGACGACGATGTCGGGGTCCACGAGTTCCCGGAGTTTCTTTTCGACGAGGCCCTTGAGGGTGACGTCGCTCACCGGGCACCAGGCGCAGTGACCGAGGAAGGCCACCTCGACGCGTTTGCCGTCGATGTCGATGAGTTCGACGTCGCCGCCGTCCTGCTGGACCATCGGGCGGATCTCCTGCTGGATGATTTCCTGGATGCGGCCGATCCGCTGGAGGTTGGTCATGCGCTGGCCGGCGGCGGCCGGAGCCGCCGGGACGGCTTTCCGCCCATGCACCTTCTTGATGATGGCCTCGATCTCGCTTGAACAGCCGTGGCACCCGCCGCCCGCCTTGGTGTAGTGCGTCACCTCCTCGACCGAGTGGAGGTTGTGCTCGCGGACGACCTTCTCGATGACCTTGTCCGTGACGCCGAAGCATCGGCAGACGATCTTGCCTTCGTCCTCGAGGTCGAACGGCTGGCCCTTGTAGGTGGCGACGGCCTTCTGGAGCGCCTCCATACCCATGACCGAGCAGTGCATCTTCGCCTCGGGCAGGCCGCCGAGGTACCCGGCAATGTCGTCGTCGGTCACCTCGGACGCCTCCGCGATGGTCTTGCCGAGGATGAGGTCGATCAGGGCGTCGCTGGAGGCGATGGCACTGGCGCAGCCGAAGGTCTGGAACTTGGCGTCGGCGATGCGACCGTCCTTATCAAGTTTGACCATGAGCCGCAGGGCATCGCCACACGTGATGTTGCCGACCGTCGCGTCGAGGTCGGGCTTGGCGATCTCGCCCACGTGCTTCGGGTTGAGGAAGTGCTGCTTGACCTTCTCGGTGTATTCCCACATGGCGTCCGGGGCCTCCCGAAACGGCTGCTTTCGGCATTCTACGCGATTCGCCCGGGCGTATCAAGAACTGCGGGGAATCGGGTCTGCTGCGCGGCAGCACCCGGCGCAAAAAAACCGCGTGCGGACAGAGGGCCATCCGCACGCCGAGTCCGTCGCTATGCCACGCCTGTGTCGCGGGGCGACTGCCGGACGCTCATTCGATGTTTTCGTACGGCTCGTCGAACGCAATGGCGACGTTGTAGTCGCCGTCGTTGTCGTCGATGCGGACGATGCAGCCCGTGAACGTCGGCCGCCGGGCGACCTGGCCGGCGTCCCGGGGGATCACGAGGAACTCCACCCGGACCCGCTGGCCGGTCTCGAGGCCGAGCCCCACGGGCAGGCCGTGCAGTTTGACGCCACTGCTGGAGATGTTCTTCGTGCGCCCGCGGAAGATCAGCTGGCTGGCCTCGTCTCGGAGCACGGCGTCGTAGTCTACCCGGCGCCGCCGGATATCCCGGCGGTCGTTGAGCAGGTGGCGCGTGTAGTCTTCGAGTTTCTTGAGCATGGTTTCGGCGACCTCCAGACGGTTGTCGTTTCACCCGCCAAAGGCTTTATCGGCAAAATGGCCGCCGACCTTGATGCTGCCTTGAGGAATCCGGGCGGTCGCCGCCTGGCGCCGCCCCGGGCCTCCGGGAGTCTTTCTACGCCGCCTTGACTTGGCGGGCGGCCTCCCCTAGAGTGGATAAGCGCGGCCCGCGCGGCCGTCGGGAGGAGGAGAGCCATGGCCAAATGGTTCGCCCATGCGGGCGCCTTGATCGGTCGGACCCCCCTGGTGCGCATCAACCGCCTCATCCAGTCCAAGGCGACCGTCCTGGCGAAACTCGAGTTCTACAACCCGGCCAATTCCGTCAAGGACCGGATCGGCGTCGCCATGATCGATGCCGCTGAACGCGACGGCCGGATCGGGCCCCAGACGACCATTATCGAGCCGACCAGCGGCAACACCGGCGTCGCCCTCGCCTTCGTCTGTGCCGCCAGGGGGTACAGACTCGTCCTGACGATGCCCGAGAGCATGAGTATCGAGCGGCGGCGGATCCTGAAGATCCTCGGGGCCGACCTCGTCCTCACGCCGACCGCCAGGGGCATGAAAGGCGCCATCGACAAGGCCGCCGAACTGGTCAAGGACGCCCCCCACGCCTTCATGCCGAACCAGTTCGCCAACCCCGCCAACGTCGAGATCCATCGCCGCACCACCGCCGAGGAAATCTGGTGGGACACCGACGGCCGGGCCGACGTCCTGGTGGCGGGCGTCGGAACGGGCGGCACGATCACGGGCGTCGCGAGCGTCATCAAGGCCCGCAACCCCTCCTTCAGGGCCGTCGCCGTCGAGCCCGCCCGCAGCCCGGTCCTGTCGGGCGGCAAGGCGGGGCCCCACGCCATCCAGGGCATCGGCGCGGGCTTCATCCCCGAAATCCTCCAGGTCGACCTCATCGACGAGATCGTCCAGGTCGAGGATGAGGAGGCGTTCGACTGGGCTCGCCGCGCTGCACGCCTGGAGGGGCTCCTCGTGGGCATCTCGAGCGGCGCCGCGCTGGCCGCCACCGCCAAGGTCGCTGCGCGCCAGGAGATGGACGGCAAGACCATCGTCACGATCATCCCGAGTCCGGCCGAGCGCTACATTTCGACGAGGCTGTTCGAGGGGCTGGAATAGACAGGCCCGGCCGTGGCGCCGCGTCGCCGTCGCCGTTGTGCCCCCGCCGTGGGCCTGCCCGCCGCAGCCCGCCGTGGGCGGATAAACCTTGGCGAAGGTGAGAGCGGCGGGTGATGTTCGCCAAGCAGCCAAAGGTACATCCGTGCAGCGAACCCTCGTCATCCTGAAGCCCGACGCCGTCCAGCGTGGGCTGGTGGGCCGGATCCTGGCGCGACTCGAGGCCAAGGGCCTGAAGATGGTCGGCCTGCGGATGCGCCGCCTCGACCGGCCGCTGGCCGAGCGCCTCTACGCCCCGCACAAGGGCAAGGACTTCTACGAGCCGCTCGTACGCTTCATGACAAGCGGGCCGGCGGTCTTCCTGGTGGTGGAAGGGAAGGGGGCCGTCGCCGTGGTCCGAAAGATGCTCGGCGCGACGTTCGGCCCGGACGCCGACCCCGGGACGGTCCGCGGCGATTTCGGCGTCTCGAAGCGCTTCAACCTCGTCCACGGCAGCGACTCGCCCGAGTCGGCCGCCCGCGAGATCGCCCTCTTCTTCTCGGGCGACGACCTGGTCGAGTGGAACCCGGCCGACTGGCCGCACCGCTACGACTTCTCGACCGGCGAGTGCGTCTGAGGCTTGGCGGGGCGCGTGAACCTGTTCAATCGCCCCTGTCGGGGCTGACTAACACGAGACTCGCTGCAAAAATCCACGGTCACACGCGCTCGGCGGGGTGTGACTCATTTTTCTGGCACCCTATAAATCCTTTGCCTGCCTTGTCTTGCGGGGCTTATCACCCGCAGAACGCGGAAGCGGAATACGGAATGTAGAAT
>Ga0315284_10003559_pt1 | contig 22164 bp, 17 predicted proteins | sample YL17G09_16_MG_FD_203696 | JGI IMG/M metagenome (GOLD analysis project Ga0315284, IMG submission 203696) | Sediment microbial communities from Yellowstone Lake, YNP, Wyoming, USA - YL17G09_16 | ecosystem: Environmental > Aquatic > Freshwater > Lake > Sediment | place: USA: Wyoming | collected... | reverse complement strand
CCCCGGGGAACCAGTCCCGTCGGTTCCCCCCGTCGAAAAAGCCGACGGGTCCCCCCTCCGCTACGGGGGCTTGAGGACGGCATTCAGTGCCGTTTATACGTAGGTACTTTTTTTATTGCGTTAGTATTAGTCCGATAACTTCGCGTTCCCCGATGCCAGGTCGGGGATATAAAGACCGGCGACTCCTTTGACGATTTCCGCCGGGCGCGCCCCGTCCAAGTTGGCCAGGACAATGACCGTCAGCCGGTCACCCACATAGCGGGAAATGTGGGTGTTGAATCCCTGCCATGAGCCGCCGTGTTTGATGATCCTATGCCCGCGGATCTCATCGAGTCTCCAGCCGAAACCGTATTTCTCCGTCTTACCGTCGTTAAGCCTAACCGAGGTCCACATCTCGTCCAAGCTGGCCTTTTTAAGCAATTTTTCGGTGTAAAGGGCCGCATCCCACTTGGCCATGTCGAGGACGGTCAGGTAGAGGCTGCCGTCCGCCGAGATGTTGGTCATCGGTGCGACCCACTCCTGGTTCTTGAGTTCGCCCTTGACCAAACGGTACCCGGCGGCGCGGTTCATGACGATGTCGGCCTCGCTGATGATGCGGGCGGTGGCCATCCCGAGGGGGTTGAAGATCCGTTTTTGGAGCAGGTCTCCATAAAACTCGCCCGTCACCTTCCTGATGAGGATCCCCAGCATCAGATAACCGGGATTGCTGTAGTTCCACTTCTCGCCCGGAACGAAGTCGAGGGGAAGGGAGGTGATCTTATGATAGAGCTCATCTTCGGTATAATCCCGGCGCAGATCGATCTGATCGTAGAGCTTATCGGAGATACCCGAGGTGTGGGTGAGCAGGTGGCGGACCGTGATACCCTTCCATGTCGCCGGAGCATCCTGGAAAAATCTGGAGATCGGGTCATCCAGCCCGATTTTCCCTTCCTCCACAAGCATCATGACCAAGGTCGCCGTGAACTGCTTGCCGACCGAACCGGACTGATAGATGGTTTCCGTCGTCGCCGGGGAATTGAGTTCGACGTTGGCCAATCCGTAGCCTCCGGCCTTGATGACCTCCCCACTCCTGACCACGGCCAGAGAAAGACCGGGGATCTTCCGCTTGGCCATCTCCGACCGGACATATTCGTCGACCTTGTCGCCCTGGACAAAACCCGGAACCGAACAAAGAGACAGGAGAACAACGGCAGCGATCACGGCCTTGCTCTTCATGGATGTCTCCTTTAATTCTGATAATTCGAATTTCTACTTCGTGATCCCCACCTGCTTCAGCATCCAGACCGTTTCAAAGGCGGCATCCTTAAGCCTGTCGTAGCGGCCCGAGGCGCCTCCATGGCCCGCGGGCTCCATCTTGCACTTAAGGAGCAACTCGTTCTTGTCCGTCTTCAAGGTTCGAAGCTTGGCGACGTATTTCGCCGGTTCCCAATACATCACCTGGCTGTCGTTGAAGCTCGTGGTCACCAGGATGGCCGGGTAGGGCTTTTTCTCCAGGTTATCGTAGGGGCTATAGGTCTTCATGTAGTCGTAAGCCGCCTTCTCGTTGGGGTTCCCCCACTCCAGGTACTCGCCCACGGTGAGAGGCAGGCTGGCATCCATCATGGTGTTCATGACATCCGCGAAGGGCACGGCGGAATGGACGGCCTTGAAGAGGTCCGGCCGCATGTTGGTGACGGCACCCATCAGCAGGCCGCCGGCGCTGCCGCCCTCGATCACGAGGCGATCCTTGGAAGTCCACTTCTGGGCGATGAGGTATTCGGCGCAGTCGATGAAATCGGTGAAGGTATTTTTCTTTTTCATGAGCATGCCGTCATCATGCCAGGCCTCACCCATCTCGTCGCCGCCCCGGATGTGGGCGATGGCGTAAGCCAGTCCGCGGTCCAATAGGCTCAAACGGCCGCTCGAGAACGTCGCGGACTCGCCGAATCCATAGGAGCCGTAGGCATAAAGCCATAGAGGCGCTTGACCGTCGCGGTTAAAGCCCTTCTTGTACACGATGGAAATGGGCACCTTCACCCCATCCCGGGCCGTGGCCCAGAGGCGCTCCGTCGCGTACTGTGCGGCATCGTAGCCGCCAAGAACCTCCTGCTGCTTCAGCAGGATTCGTTCACGGGACTCGAGGTCGTAATCATACACGCTGGATGGCGTGATCATGGACTGGTAGTTGATCCGGAACATGCGGGTGTCGAACTCCGGCGTTCGGCCGCCGAAGGCCGAATACACGGCCTCCGGGAAAGTCACCTCGTGCCAAGTTCCCGTTTTGAAACTCAGGACCCTGAACCGGTTCAATCCCTCAAATTTCTCATGGGCCACGGCGTAGTCCTTGAACACCTCCAGGTCCTCGAGCAGCACATCCGGCTTGTGGGGAACGAATTCTTTCCAGTTTACGGGCCGGGGATCCGACACCGGTGCCGTGACGACGCGGAAGTTCTTGGCTTCTTTGTTGGTGCGGAAGTAGAACAACCCGTCCCGGTGCTCCATGTCGTACTTGTGCCCCTTTTCGCGGGGCAGGACGACCTTGAAATCTCCGGACGGTGTCCCGGCGTCCAGATAGCGCATCTCCCAGGTGTCGGTGCTCTGGATTCCAAGGACCACATACTTTTTATCCTTGGTGCGTCCCACGCCGATGCCGTAAAGCTCGTCCTTTTCCTGGTAAAGGAGTTCCGGCTCCCCCCCCAGCGTCAAGCGCCAGAAATGGTCCGAGCGCTTGGTAACCTTATCCTCGGTCGTAAAAAACAGGGTTTTGTTGTCCGCAGCCCACTCTCCTGTGGTGATGCGCTCGGCCGTATCCGGCAAGATTTCGCCCGTGCGGAGGTCTTTTACGTGAAGGATATACTGGCGAAAACCCGTGGTGTCGGTGGCGTACGCCAGGAGGTTGTCATCATCGCTCACCAAAGCTTCGCCGATGCTTAGAAAAGGCAGTCCCTTGGCCATCTCGTTCTGATCCAGCATGACAAACTCAGCGGCCTTCGCGTCGGGGGAACCATCCGGGGCCGCGGCTTTCCGACAGTAAATGGGGTACTGCTTCCCTTCCTCGGTGCGGGAATAGTAGTAGTACTTCCCCTGCCGAACGGGCACACTCAAGTCCGTCTGTTTGATGCGTCCAAGCATTTCCGTATAGAGGGCTTCCCGGAAAGGCTTGAGATCCTTGGTCATGGCCTCCGTGTAGGCGTTTTCGGCCTCCAGATATTTCGCCACTTCGGGATTGGTTTTCTCCCTCAGCCAGAAATAGGGATCGACGACGGTTTCGCCATGCCACACAACCTTGTGTTCAACGCGCTGGGCAACGGGCGGTGCAGAGGCCTGCTCGGCCGCTGAGAAGATCGTGGATACCGCGGCAATAGCGAGGACCAGAAAGACACGTGATCGGGACATCTTCATTTTAAACACTCCTTTTAACAATGATTCTCCTCTCTTGAACATGCTGGAATTATATTGTCGGCCGCGCGGCGATGTCAATGAATTCTAAAAACGGCGTCGAAAATGTGCGACAAGACCGAGGGCATTTTGATTTTTCCCGGCGAAGATGGTACATTCGTGGTTGGCAGCGGCGCTCCCGTAGGACCGCCAATCCATCTAGGAGAAGGATATGCACATCGAAGAAGCCATCACAATGGCCCTGCAATACGAGAACCGGGTCGTGGGCGTCTACGAGGAAGCCATGAAGACGACCCTCGACCCGACGGGGAAACACGTCTTCGAAGTCCTCGTCCGGGAAGAGCAACAGCATGTCGCATTCCTCAAGGCCAAGCTTGAAGAATGGAAGAAAACGGGGCAGGTGATGTCAAGCGGATTGAGCACGGCCGTCCCGTCCAGGGAACGTATTGAAGAGGGCGTCAGGAAACTCAAGGACCGTGTGGCCACGGAAGCGAAAGAGACGGAAATGCGGCTTCTCAAGCGGGCCCTCGACGTTGAGGTTGAAACGAGCGGGTTTTATGCCGGAGTCGTGGGGGAATTGCCCCCGGAACACCGCCCGCTCTTCGAACGCTTCGTTGAGATCGAGAATGGCCATCTGGCCATTGTCCAAGCCGAGATGGATGCTGTTTCCGGGCTAGGATACTGGTTCGACATGCGGGAGTTCAACCTGGAGGGCGGATGAAGCCAAGGAACGGGCTCGAAATCTCCGGTGAAAGATTGCCGGCGACAGGTCCTGTCCGAAGGAAAAGAATTTCCTGGCCGGTGCTCCTTGCTTGGTTCTGTTTCGTCCTCGGAGTCATCGGCGGCATGTCCTCCCTGTCTGCCCGGCAGGAATCCGGAGGCGACGAAAGGCTCAGGCGGATCCTCGAGCGGATAAAAAACTACTGCCTTAAGCTGGAGAAGGCGGCCCTCGATTTCACCTGCATGGAGAAAATAGAGGAAAAGATGTACAGCCTCCCGGAAATCCGGCCGGACACGACCATCTTCGCTCCTTCGCAACAGGTCGTGATTTATTCCTATCAGTCTCCCCAGCGGCCCTACTCACATACCTACGTCTATGATTACCAATTCGTCCACAAGGGAGATCAGAAAGCAGAAAAACGGACGCTCGTCGAAGAGAACGGCCGGAAGAAGAATGAGGAGGACGCAAAACTCGCGACACTGAGCGTCAGGGTGGAGAACGCCCTCTTCGGCCCGATCGGACTGATCGGGGCCCAGTGGCAGGCGCGTCACGACTACAAGATCATCGGCGAGGAGACTCAAAAGGGGGAAAAGATCGTGGTCATCGAGGCCGTCCCGAAGCCCTCGTTAAACCGTCCCCATTGTTTCGGCCGGATCTGGGTTCGGGAGGACGACGCCAGCATCGTGAAGATCGCTTGGGACCAGACGTCCGTCGGCAACTTCATGATGATCCAGGCGACGGCTCAAAAATTGAAAGCCGAACCTCGCCTGACGTCCGTCACCGAGTACACCCTGGAAAAAAATGGCATCCGTTTTCCGAGCAAGGACACGACCGAGGAAGCTTATCTGCTGAAAAACGGAAAGAAGTTTGTCAGGTCATTGACCACAATCCTTTACAAGGATTACAAGTTCTTCACGGTGGAATTTGAAGTCAATTATTAGGGAGTGGGTTTTATCGTTTTTCGGCCGGTGCGAAACCCCTTTTCGGCAAAAATACCTGTTCTTTACCGCTTTGAGGGATTCTTGACGCCGCCAGGGAGGCGACGATATGTTGCCGAGTGACCAAGAGGAGGATTCAACGTCCGGAAGGGCTTTTCGCCTCGCCGCGGAAAAAGCGAGGCGGACGACTTTGTTCCAACCCTCCCGGATGCCCGGCGCCTATCCCATCGGCCTGAGGCTCGCCCAGACTAGAAGATTCTTCCGCTATTTCCGCCGGCCGGAATCCCGCGCCGCCGTCATTAGATTTCAGGATTCCATGCTCCGGCGCGTCGTCCGCCACGCCTACGAGACGACGCCGTTTATCCGGAATCTCATGGAGGAAACCAGGTTAGCTCCCCGGGACGTGACGTCCACGGCCGGCCTCAGACGTCTGCCTCTGACGTCCAAAGCCATGATGAAGAAAGTTCCGGCCGAACACCTCATCTCCGCACCGTTCCGCAAAATTCGCCTCCGTTTCTTCCAAACGACGGGATCCACGGGAACTCCTTTTCTTGTCCGCCGCACGGGATTCGAAGATTTCCTCCTTCATATCTTCAATTTACGCTGCATGACGGAATATGGTCTTAAGGCCCGGGACCGGGTTCTTCGTGTCCGGAGCGTCGGAAACTGGAAAAAGCCCCTTCTCTGGCGCATCGCCGAAACGGCGGGTTTTTTCCGGCAGGACAGGCTGCCGACCACCCTCCCTCCCCGCGACCTGACCGAGGCCCTGCGCCGGCGGCGGCCCGAAATCCTTACCGGCTACTCGGGTGTCCTGTCCCGGGCCGCGGAAATTCTCAATAACGAAGGCTCTGACCCCCTCGGCTGCCGGCTTGTCGTCCTGGGCGCGGAATTGGTCACGCCCAGAATCAGGAATCTCATCCAGCGGGCTTTCGGCGGGAACGTCTACGACACCTACGCCAGCCAGGAGGTCGGGCTGATGGCTTGGGAATGTCCCCGGACCGGACTCTATCATGTCTGTGACGACAACGTCATCCTCGAGGTCCTGAAGGATGGCCGGGACGTTCCCTGCCGGGAAGGTGAGGAGGGCGAAATCGTCGTCACCTGTCTCCAGACCCTGGCCATGCCCTTTCTGCGCTTCCGACTCGAGGATGTCGCCGTCCGCGGTCCCACCCCCTGTCCATGTGGAGCGCCGTATTCAACCATCGCCAGTGTCAAGGGCCGGATGCAGGATTACTTCGTCCTGCCCGACGGACGCGAGATCTACGCTTGGTACATCGTCTCCCTGTTCTCTGAACAAGCACCCTGGATCCGGCAGTACGACCTGGAGCAGGAGGATAGCGGCAGGATCCTCATGAGAGCGGTTCCCCTCAGGCTTCCGAGCCCGGAGGATATCGAAGCCTGCCGCGAGCTCTTCAAAATCGTTCTCGGCCCGGACCTGGACGTCCGCGTTGAAATCGTCACCCACATCCCCCCCGGCCCGGGGGGAAAATTCTACTACCATCGCTCCCGTCGGCTATCGGTGTATCATCCCGAGGACTGGGGACAAAGCGGATTCTGATCCTGGAATTTGACGGCCTTGTACGGGCTATGGCGCGCCGAGGGCCGGGCACCGGCTGCACCGAATCATCTTATATTTGCATTCGGGCCGGCAGCACCGCACCTGGCGGCCGAGCAAGCCGAGGGTGATTCTTTCCATTTTTTGGCTCATCCGCCCTTTAATCAAAACGACATCCCCATCCCGTAGGTCGGCGCGGAGAAGTTCCAGGGCAGACAGGACGTCGCGGCCCGCGTAGGAATAGGACGGCAAGGGAAGGCCGCTCTGCCTGGCGCCTGTAGAGATCGCCCTGAACTTGCGGCTCCAGCCCACGAAAATGACCTTGGCGCATACCTCCGCGCAAAGGCGGCCGAGCCGTTTGTAGTGAGGGTACGAACTCCCCCGCGGATCGGTGATTTCGCCGATGACGGCGATGCGCCGGCAGGCCCGGATCTCCCCCAGGGTCCTGAGCGCCGACTCGACGGTCTCCATCGTGGATTTGGATTCATCGCGCAGAAGGACAGCTCCGCTCATAAGCTTGACGGGCTGCATGCGCCCGGGAGTGGGCCCGACCCTTTCCAGCCTCCCCAGAATTTCGTCGAGCGGAATTTTTTCTTCGGCGGCCACGGCGACCGCAGCCAGCACGGGGTAGATCATGTGACGGCCGATGAGTCGCGTCCGGGCTTGACGCCGCGCGCCGTTGAGATGGATGGTGAAGCTCGTTCCCGCCGGCCAGTCCAGCGCGATGTCCGAGGCGAAGACATCACGGCCGGGTTCCAGCCCGAACGTCACCACCCTGGCTCCGGTTACCCGCGCCATCCGGCGGACATGGGGGTCATCGCCGTTGAGAACCGCCAGGCCCGAAGCCGGCAGGATGCGCACCATCTCGGATTTCTGCTCCCGCGTCGCTTCCAGCGACCCCAGGGAGCGGTTGTGTTCGCTGCCGACCATTGTCACAACGGCGACGTCGGGACACAGGAAATTCGCGTAGGTCCGCATCTGTCCCGGCCGGGAGATGCCGACCTCGATGACGGCGTAGGGGTCTCCCCGGCGGATCTGGAAAATCCTCCAAGCCAGGAAAATGCCTCCGTTGCGTTCCGTCGCTCTGGACGGGTCTCCGCCCAGGGCGGCGGTGACCATCCGGGTTGTCGTCGATTTCCCGAGCGAACCCACAACCGCCACCAGGCGCGTGCTCCGGACGACATGACGCCTGTACCACCGGGCGGCGAGGAAAAACGCCGGCCGGACCTGGTACAACAGGGCCACGGCGATGAGGCTCCAACCTCTACGGGTCGTCAGGAGTTCTCCCAAGTCATAGCCTCGGAGGCTCAATCCGGATTTCACGGGAGTCTCCTCATCCGGACAGAATCAGCTTTCGGCGTCACGGATTTTGTCTCATGGACATCACGGGCTTTACTTTGCCGGACGGAGTCCGTGATATGAAAGAAACAAACGAAACCCGGAAGCGGATTTCCCCTCCGAAGACGCGGCCAAACTTGGCCGCTAGGCGCGCTTCAGTCTCCGGGCGGTTACAGGATGTTTTAGCGACCAGGACGACATGGAAGTCCAATGGGCTTTCCTGGACCACCTGGTACTGCAGGACCGCCTCCTCGTCCCTCAGGAGAGGGTAGACCAGGGAAGGATGAACGGGCTCGCCGGAAGCGAGCTCGAGCCAGTCGTCCTTCCGGCCGGCCGGGAAAGACATGAGGGGCAGGGAACGGCCGCAGGCACAGGGATCGGAAAGGAGCGCGGCCAGGTCGCCCAGGCGGTAGTTAAGCAGGACCATGGTCCGGTTGACCAGGTTGGAAATAACGACCTCCCCATATTCACCGGAAGGAAGCGACCGGCCGGAGGCGTCCACGACGCGCAGGGGGTAGATGTCTTCGTTGATATGCAAGCCGCGATGCTCCCCGCACTCGAAGGCGATGGAGGGGGCTTCCACGGAGCTGTAGAAGCTGAAGGCCGGTATGCCGAAGTGATCCATGATCAACCGCCGGGCCGAGTCCGACAGTCCGTCGCCTCCGAACCCGACGGCCTTCGGCCGGTGAAACGCCTCGCCCGTGGCCTGAAGTCGGGCGAACAGGACTTCCAGGTAGGAGCCGTAGCTGTGGATGACGTCTGGTTTAAAAGTGTTGATCAAGGGAATGTTTTTTTCCGGCGGGTCAAGCATGGACAGGAATTGCCTGGACGACACAATCCTTTCCGCCAGGAAGGTGTTGTCCAACTGCAGGCGGTGGGCCCTCATGGTGTTGGAAACCGCTGAGGGGAAAATCCAAGTCTCGCGGGATCTGCGGCGGGCTGGAAAATGAGGGGCGAAGACATCATGGTAGCGCTGCCCGTGGACGGCCGTCTGGAGGATCGCGTCCAGCCCGTGATAAACCGAGATCGGCGCTCCCGTGCTGCCCCCCGTGTGAAAACATACACGCCGCCCGGCCGACCGGGCCGATGAAAGGAAGCGCTCCGGGGCCGATTGGATCTCGCGGCGCTCGAGAACGGGAAGCCGGGCCAAGTCGTCGACGGTTCGGAAATCCGAGGGCCGCAAGCCGAGGCGGTCGAGGGTTTCACGGTAGTAAGGAACAAAGCGGTAGGCGTGGGCCGCCATCCGCCGAATCCTTCGGGATTGGTCGTGCCGGACGGCATCCCGCGAACGGAAAGGATAGCGGTACTGTTTCAGGTAGTGCCAACCCAGATACCACGTCCCATAGAGGCGCCTCAGCATGTCCTGTATTTTAGCTTAAAGAAAATGAATCCGGCAATAGAGCCGGACAATCCCATCTCCGGGCATGACCGCCGGAATATCCCTTCAGATGTAGCTGGGATCATCCCCTATGCTGATTAGGCGGCCTCGACGGGCGTGACGCTGAACTCCTTGAGGTTCTTGCCGCGCAGGGCCGATACTCTCATCGCCTCTCCCACGGGCCACTCTCCCAGGATCCTGTAAATATCGTCGACGCTCGAGACGCTCTCTCCATTAAGGTTCAGGATGATATCTCCAACCCGGATGCCGGCCCTTTTCGCCGGACCGGCATCGTCCATGGAAACGACCTCGACGGCATGGTCCCCGGCCAGCTGATAGAAGCGTACGAGCCGGCGGTCGAGGGGACGGCGAAGGCCCACAATTCCAAGGTAGCTCCGCCTGACCCGTCCTTGGCTGATGAGCTGTGAGACCACCCAGCGGGCCGTGTCGGCCGGTATGGAAAAGCCTATTCCCTGGGCCATGGCGATGATGGCGGTGTTGATCCCCACGACGCGGCCCCGGGAATCGAGAAGCGGGCCGCCGGAGTTCCCCGGGTTGAGCGGCGCCGTGTGCTGGATGACGTTCTCGATCAGCCGGCCCTGCTGACTGCGGAGGGCCCGACCGAGAGCGGAGATCACTCCGGTCGAAACGGTCGATTGAAAGCCGAAAGGATTCCCGGTGGCGATGACGAGCTGGCCGACTTTAAGACTGCCCGATTCGCCGAGCCTGGCGAAGGGCAGGCCGGAGGCGTTGACGGAGAGCAGGGCGAGATCGGTGGACGGATCCATCCCGACGAGTGTGGCCTTGCGCCGGCTGCCGTCCGTGAAGGCGGCCTCGATTTTCGGAGCACCCTGGACGACATGACAGTTGGTCACGATGTATCCATCGGGGGCTATGACGAAACCGGATCCGGCGCCGACCGGTTCAAATTCGTCGGTCTTGGAGGTTTTCCCTATAGAGATGCTGACCACGGACGGGCCGACCGTCCCGACAACACCGATAACAGCCCGGGAATAGGCATCCAGGAGCTCGGAATCCTGAAGATCCGAGTTCGTCTTGTCCGGGCCCGAAAAAGGAACAGGATTTTCCCCGCCTGCCGGAGCCTCATACCAGGAAACGGGGACCTTTATGGGCTTTCCCATAGCCGTTCTCCTCTCTCTTGGAATACCCATATCTATTGTACACGAATGGCGAAGAAGCCAAGACTCACTCGAAGACATGGGAAGGCGGAGGTTTTGCCGCCACGAATGTCACCTTCAAGTGGTCGATGAGTATGAGCGTTTATTTCCTATAATGGTCGGGGAAAGCGGGACGCTTGGGCTTCACCGGGGGCTTCTTCGCCAGCTCGGCCATCACGACGTCGATGGCCTTGTCGAGCTGCGGGTCTTTCCCCCGGCGGACCAGGGCGGGATCGTGCTCGATCTCGATGTCCGGGGCGACACCCACGTTCTCCGCGATCCACCCGTCCTTCGGGCTCCAGACGCCGGAGCTCGGCGCGCTGACGTACCCGCCGTCCATGAGCGCAGGCGCGCCGGCGCGGCCGACCAAGCCTCCCCAGGTCGTCTTGCCGACGAGCGGGCCGACCCCGGCGGCCTTGAAGTAATAAGGCATGGCGTCGCCACCAGACCCGGCGAATTCGTTGATGAGCATCACCTTGGGGCCTAGGATGGCGCCCTGGGGCTGGGCTTCGTCCTCGCCGTCGCGCGTGGCCACCAGGCTCAGCAGCTTCCTCTGAAGGAATTCGATGATGTCGGTGGCCAGGGCCCCGCCGCCGTTGAAACGCTCGTCAATGATGACCGCATCCTTACCCACCTGGGCAAAGAAGTAGCGGTTGAAGTTCGTGTAACCTCCGAAAGACGTGTCCGGCATATACACATAGGCCACCCGGCCGCCCGTGGCATTGTCCACGTAGCGGCGATTGTTTTCGATCCAGGCAAGGTTGCGGAGGGCCGTTTCACTCGGCACCGGCACGACCGTCACTTCCCGGGCGCCCTTGCCGTCGGGGCTCGGCCCCACTTTGAGAAGGACCTGTTTTTCAGCAGTGTTCTCGAAGAAGCTGTAGATGTTGTCGCGCCCGGACACCTCGCGGCCGTTCACCGCAAGCAGGTAATCCCCGGCCGCAACATTGACCCCCGGCTGGGTCAGCGGCGCCCGGAGCTGCGGGTTCCAGTTCTCCCCGTTGTAAATACGGGCGAACTGGTAGCGGCCGTTCTCGACCTTGTAGTCCGCCCCGAGCAGACCGGCCGGGACACGCTTCACCTCAGGCAGGTCGCCGCCGCCCACGCCCAAGTGGCCGACCTCGATCCCTCCCAGCATCTCGGCAAAGAGGTAGTTCAGGTCGCGACGCGAGACGATATGATCGAGGTAGGATGCGTACATCTTTTCGGCAGCGGCAAGGTCATAGCCGTGAGCGTTGGGGTCGTAGAAGAACTCGCGCTCGAGGCGCCAGGCCTCGCGGTACATCTGCCGCCATTCATCGCCGGGATTGACCCGGACCTGGATGGCGTCGGTAGCCAGGGCGTTGGCGCCGGAGGCCGACGGGGCGGGAGGCGGACCCGCCGGCGCTCCGGCCGGGGGCATCGGTCGCAGGCCGGCGATGAACCAGCGGTCGCCCTGGCTGTAGAGGTACTTCTCGCCGTTCCGGGCGATTTCGAAAAAGCCCACGCCGCCGGCGACAATTTCGGAACGGCGAGCCTTGATGTCGTAGCGGTGGACCGTGGCGCCGGGGGCGTCTCCCACGCCGGGGAGCACCGCCGGGGCCTCGATAGCCAGAAGTGTCCCGGTCTTACCCGCCTGCAGGCCCACGTAATTAAGAGCCGGCATGGGGACGGCCAGGATCCGTTGGAGGATGCCGTCAAAATTGATCTTAACCGTGACCGCCTTGGCCTCGACGGGCTTCTTCTCTTGGGTTTTCTCGTCGCCCGCCTTGCCTTCTTCCGTCTTTTTCTCTTCCCCTTTCTCCTCATCGCTCTCCGGGGCGAACGGCGAGGGCTCATCCTTGGGCAGAACGGCGAGGTAGATCGACCGCGTCACAGGCCGGCTGAAGCTGTGGATGTCGGGTTGAAGGGACTGGCCCGAATCCGTGCTGGCGGTGAAGTAGAGATATTTCCCTTCGACATCGAACACAGGGAACCGGGCGTCGCTCATCCCGTCGGTGACTTGCATGTTCTTTCCCGCATCCACCGCATACAAATAAATAGCGCCCATATAGTTAGGCAGGCGTTTCTCATAGGCCAGCCACTTGGAATCGGGCGACCAGCAAGGAAAGCCGCCTGTTCCTCCATAATACCTGTCCTTGTCCACGAGGACGGGCTTCTTCGCGGCGATATCGACATACCATACGGCCAAATGAGCGTCGCTGTAAGCAATCTTCTTGGAATCGGGCGACCACCGAGGAGAGAAATAGAACGAAGGCTTGTCGCCGAGGGCGATCCTGACGGTTTCGCCCGCTCCGCTCTGAGGCTTGAGGTGCAGCATGTATTCGCCCGACTCGTCTGAAAAATAGGCGATGGTCTTTCCGTCGGGCGACCAGGCCGGGTCGCGTTCCATCACGCCCGTGGTGTTGGTAAGGTTTCGAGGATCGCCCTTTTCGGCCGGTACCGTAACGATCTCGCCGCGGGCTTCGAACACGACCCGGGCGGCGTTAGGAGACAGCCCGGCGATTTCCAGGCTGTCGCCCACGGCCTTGTACCGCTCGCGCACCTCCGGCATGTCGCCATTCACGGTGATGGGGACGCGCACGGTCTTGCCGGACTTGAGGTCGTAGAGGTTGAGGCTGCCGAACTGCTCATAAACGATGGCGCCGGGGCCGGCCGAGGCCGACTTGAGGTCCAGGCCGCCGTTTTCGATGGCCCGGGAGACCTTCTTCGACCGCAGGTCGTAGGCGAAGAGCGACACGGCGCCGTTGCGGTCGGATAGGAAGAAGACCTTGTCCCCGACCCATATCGGATTGAAGTCGTTGGAATTCTCGCGCGGCACCTTCTCGATCGCGGAGTCGGCGAGGCTGGCGATCCAAACCGGCGTCGCCCGGCCGCCGCGGTACCGCTTCCAGACGGTGAAGGCACGGGACAAGGGGACGTAGGCGATGCGCATTCCATCCGGAGAAAGGGCGGCTTCGAATCCCATGGGAAGAGGGAGCTTCTCTTCGAGGCCGCCGTCGAGCCCGACCGTGTATAGCTCGCTGAAACGGGAATAGGCGTTGCGTCCGGAGGTGAACAGGACGCGCTTGCCGTCGGGAGCCCAGCCGAGCGCTATGTCTGCGGCGGGGTGCCAGGTGAGCCGCCGCGGAACGCCGCCGGCGGCGGGAATGACGAACACGTCCACGTTTCCATCATATTCGCCCGTGAAGGCGATCTCGGAGCCATCGGGCGAGAAATGGGGATTGGTTTCGGAGCCGGGGCTCGATGTCAGGCGTTCCGCCTCCCCGCCGTCGCGGGGCACGCTCCAAAGATCGCCGGCAAACACGAACACGATTTGCGTCTGCGACAACGCCGGCTTCTGGAGCAGGAAGGGGCCGTCGGGATCCGCCGTTTTGGCCGGAGCCGCAGCCAGCATGATCAAAAGGCCTAAGAACAACCCTATGATCCAGAACATATTGTGGTTTTTTGACATGTTCATTTCAAACTCCTCGTCAAACTTGAAGCAAAATTATGACGTCGACAAATGATCGAAATCAATGGATATGTCAATATCAATTCCGATTAAGAGATTTCAGTTCAGCGACAGCTTCTTGATAAGAGCTCGGGGGATAAGCGCTGCGAGGACCGGCCTGGATTCGACGAGCCTCAGAATGTCAGCCAGGTCCTTCTGGCGTTTGCTGGGCCGCCGCGTGTCATCCAGGGCGGCCCATATCTTTCCCCGGAGCACGTCCTCCACGGCCGCCACGGGCATCGCGTATCCCAGGACGGACTTTCGTTTCGATCGGAACAGGAAATCCTGGTAGCGGGGATCCGTTTGGACCTGGATCCTGAGGTCGGATCCAGGGGCGGAAATGTTGAGGCTGTTCGGAAACGATTTGATCTTAAAGCCCGCCGGCAACAAATCCCGTAAATCCTTGACCCGGTTTGAGATGACAACGATGTCGAGGTCTAGGCTGACGACGGGATCCGTGTAGGCGTTGACGGCCAGCCCTCCGATAACGCAAAACTTGATCTTCCCGGCGTGAAGAGCGTCCAAAAAAATCTGGAGGACGTCAGTTTTCCCGTTCAGGATCCTCCGCGTGAAATCCTTTTTAGTCATATTTAATTAATAAGACTTTTAGGGGAATCCGTCAAGGCGAACAACTCACAGACTCCCACTCCCCATCATCACGAAAGAAATAAGCCGCCGCGAGCACGACCTGTTCGAAGACATGGGAAAGTCGATGAATATGAGCGTCTCAGCTCAAACCTAACGACTTGTGTTTTTCGGCGATGGCCCCGGCGAGGGCGTCAATGGCTTTGAGGTCCGCCTCCCTCGGAAGGCCCTTGGCGATCACGGGGGCCAGGAGCTCGACCTTGAGGTTCGGGATCAGGCTCTTGATGGTCTCGACGATCTTGTTGCCCCACCCGTAGGAGCCGACGACGGAAGCGAACCGGGCCTTCGGCCTCAGGGCGTTGGCCAGGGCGACGGCGTAGAGCGCAGCCGGATGCGGCCCGACGTGCACGGCGGGACAGCCGACAACGATGGTCGCCGCGTCCACCAGGCTCATGGCGAGCTTGCCGACGTCCGTCACGGCCAGGTTGAAAGGGTGGACGAGGATTCCTTTATCAACCAGGGCCGCGGCCAGACGGTCCACCAGGATGGCCGTCGAACCATGCATGGAGACGTAAGGGATGACGACCTCGTTCTTCGGCATGTCGGACGTCCATTCTTTGTAGGCGTCGATAATGAACTCGGGTCGCTTGTAGAGGGGCCCGTGGCTCGGGGCGACGATCTCGATCGGCAGATCCTTGATCTTCTCCAGGTTCTTCCGGATGATCGTTCGGAAGGGCATCATGATCTCGGCGAAGTAGCGTTTAGCGGGTTCGTAAACCGCCGCTTCGTCGCTCACGAACAGTTCCGACGCGGCCAGGTGCGAGCCGAACCAGTCGCAACTGAAGAGGACCCTGTCCTCTTCGAGGTAGGTCACCATCGTCTCCGGCCAATGGACCCACGGCGCATATATGGCCCGCAGGGTCCTGCCGCCCAGGGGGACGCTCTCCCCGTCGCCGACCGCCCGGACCCTCCCCTCCTCGATGCCGAGGTGGTCGATGAGCATGCCCTTCGCCTGGGGCGTGCAAAGCACAACCGCCTCAGGATACCTGCCGAGGACGAACGGAATCCCGCCCGAGTGGTCCTGTTCGGCATGGTGGGCAACCACGTAATCGATCCTGGGAACGTCCTGGATGTGCGCGGCCAACTTATTCAGCATGGTTAGATCGACGGCGTCCAGGAGCACGGTCTTTTCGCTCCCCCGGACGATATAAGCGTTGTAGCTCGTCCCGTCCGGAAGCGGGATCAATGAATCGAACAGACGCCTGTCCCAATCGACCGCGCCGACCCAGTACAAACCCTTTTTGAACTCGCGTTTCATCATGGCATCGACTCCAATAAGCTAAATCCTATCTATTTTATATTATTAATTGGGCCTTCCATTTGGATTCGGTTCAGCGGAGGAAAATCCCTGCGGCCGCGGCGAAGAGCGTTCCCGACAAGAGCCCCAGCCCCAGGCCCTTCCACCAGCGGACTTTCTGGGAGACAGCCGCCGCTACGGAGCAAAGACCGTAAACCCAAATCAGGGCTAGACCGTGGGCCGCAAGAAAAAGCGTCTGCCCCGGTCCCGGTTCGGACAAGATGTCAACCATCTCCTGCTGGCCCATCCCCAGCCCGTAGAAAACGGCGATCGCCGTCTGAAGCATCCAGAGGAGGATGATGGGCCCGGCCAGGGAAAAACCAAAGACGGCCAGCGTCCTCCTGAGCGACCCGCCTTTTCTGCTCCCCCTTCCCAGGACATGGACCAGGACGGAAGCAAAAACCCAGATTAAGATGAGGAGCGGCAGGATGAAAAGCATCTGCCAGAAGTGGTAGTTCTCGAGGCGGACGGGAAGGAAGACGGGTGCCATGGGGACCGCTCCAGCCACGGCCAGGACCGCGGTCGTCAGGACATAAAGGGAGCCGGCCAGGAGCACGGCTTGGACGCCCCGCCTCATGGGTCGGGAATCGGCCATCAGACGGCCGAAGGCTCGGCGCGGCAGGAAAATGGTCCCGAACAAATAGCGAAAGAATGTCTTCATGTTTCGTTCACCCTATGAACATGCTCTTGCTGGCGAACTCCGGGTCGCTGGTCAGGTTGATCCCGAACCGTCGGAGGCCCGCCTCATCGCCGGCCGTGGGCATATGCGTCATGTGGACCTCGCAGCCCTGGAGGTCCTTCAGCTTTTCCATGGCCATTTGGGCAGCCGGGTTCGTCGCCGCGTTGATGCTCAGGCATATGAGGACCTCGGAGAGGTCAAGGCTGACGGATTTCGCCCCCATGACGTCCTCCTTGAGCCTGGCCACGGAGTCGATGATGCCCGGGGACAGGAGCAGGATCCGGTCGGGGATGTCGGCCAGCTTCTTGACGGCGTTTAAAACGAGACTGGAGGATGCGTGCATCAGGGGCGAGTTCTTTCCCGTGACGAGAGACCCGTCCCTGAGCTCGATGGCCGCGCCGACGAAGATCCCTTTGTTCCCTTTGCCCTTCTCCATCGCTTCCCGGGCGGCCTCCCGGGCCGGCGCTACGACGCGCCTGTTCTCCGGCTTGAGGCCGAGTTCCTTCATCAGCAATTCGGCCCGCTGGACGGTCTCCTTATCGGCGAATCCCACGACGTATTCGCAGCAATAACGGAAGTACCTGCGGATGAGCTCCTGCTTGGCCGCCTCCCGGCAAACCTCATCGTCCAGGATCCCGAACCCGGCCGCGTTGACGCCCATGTCGGTCGGCGACCTGTAGACGCTCTCGGCGCCTGTGATCTTTTCCAAGATCCTCCGAAGGACGGGAAAGACCTCGACGTCCCGGTTGTAATTGATGGACATCTTGCCATAAGCCTCCATGTGGAAGGGATCGATCAGGTTGAAGTCGGCGAGGTCGGCCGTGGCCGCCTCGTAGGCGACGTTGACCGGGTGCTTGAGCGGCAGGTTCCAGATCGGGAACGTCTCGAACTTGGCGTAGCCCGACCTGTGGCCCCTCCGGTAATCATGATAGAGCTGGGACAGGCAGGTGGCGAGCTTGCCGCTCCCAGGCCCGGGCCCGGTCACGATGACCAGCGGATTGCGCGTTTCGATGTATTCATTGGCACCGTAGCCTTCGTCGCTGACGATGGTCTCCACGTCCGTCGGGTAGCCCTTGGTGAAGCTGTGGGTGTAGACCTTGACCTCCCGCCGTTCCAGCTTGTTCTTGAAGATCCTGGCCGACGGCTGGTTCTCGAAGCGGGTGATGACCACGGCCCGGACGTCGATTCCCCAGTCCCTGAGGTCATCGATGAGCTTGAGGGCGTCCGTGTCGTAGGTGATGCCGAAGTCGGCCCGCACCTTCCGCCGCTCGATGTCGCCGGCGTAGATGCAGAGGATGATGTCGGCCTGCCCCTTGAGCTCGCGGAGGAGTTTCGTCTTGACGTTGGGGTCATAGCCGGGAAGGACGCGCGCCGCATGATAATCGAAGAGGAGCTTCCCCCCGAACTCGAGGTAGAGCTTGTCGTCGGACCTCTTGACCCTGTCCAAGATCGAGGCCGTCTGTTCTGCGAGGTACTTGGCGTTGTCGAAACCGATCTTGCCGTTCATTCAACCGTCCTTTTCTCGTCAGTGTCGCTCGAAATGTATTTGACGCGATGGAAAATGTCAAGTCGGCCGGGCATCATCATCCGGAAGCCGGAACTTTCATGACATAGAAGACGTAACCGTACCACTCCGAAAAGCGGCGGTAGAGCGATATCTCCAGGGTCTGCATGTCCGGCCCGCAACCGATATCGAGGATCGGCCCTTCGCGCGGCAGGCCCGAGTCGATCTCGAAGAAAAGTTTCCTGCATATTGAAACCCACGGCCGTCTGTGCTAAAACACCCAATAAGAAAAACCGATTTTTCTGTGCGGGGACGCCATGGTTCCGTGAGTTCAGAGAGGGTAAACATGAAAAAAGACAACACGTTCGGCAATGAATTCGAGCGTATCCTGGTCAGTGTGCTGGCCGTGGCCACCGGGCTGGCGCTGATCTATCTCGCCATCCAGGGCCCGCTATTCCTGGGACACATCCGCTACAAAACCGCGGCCGCGATCAACAACCAGCTCATGGGCCAGGACATGGTGAACCTGTTTTTGCTGAGCGTGATCTCGCTCGTTGGCGGCGTGGCGCTGTTTTTAAGAAAAGCCATCGCCAAGTACCTGCTGATCATGACGCCGCTCTACCTCATTTATTACGTCCTGAGCTACACTATCGGCTGGGAGTGGAGCTCCAGCCACTACACGGGCAACAGCGAGAAATACACTTTTTATTTCCTGTTCATCCTGGTCGCCGCCCTGATCGTCATGCTCTATTCACTTTCGGTCTTTCCCAAGGATCGGACCGGACATTTTGAAAAAAAAGGATTGATCTCCTATTCCGCCCTGTTCACTTCTTTTATGCTGGTTTTCGCTTCCATGTGGCTGAAAGAGGTCTGGCAGGTAATGACCAATGGCACGACAAGAGGATATGACATTGCTCCAACGGCCTTCTGGCTGGTAAGGATCTTCGACCTGGGCTTCACTATCCCGCTCGGGCTCGTCAGCGTCTACCTGCTCTGGGTCAGGCCCGGCACCTCCTTCCCTATCCAATTCATGTTTTACGGATTTTTCCTGACCATGATCGTGGCCGTCAACGCCATGGGATTCACTATGTTTTTCAAGCATGACCCGACCTTCCTGCTGCGCGACCTGGTCGTCTTTCTGATCTTGGGGCTGATCGTCCTCGCCGGATTCTTCTATATCCTGCGGAATTTTAAAACCAAAGATCCTCGAGTCAGGGAATGATCTTGGCTTCGCCGGTCAATTCATTGAACCGGGCGGAAAGATTCAATCGCCGGGCCCAAACAGTTAAATATCCCATATCCACTTGCGGATACTGCACTTCATATACCTTTAAAGCGTCCAGATAATGCTTGCGGCTGCCGCCGCAGAGTTCCGACCAGCGCAGCTTGGCCAGGATGGTGTCCTCGGCCGATGATATCCAAATATTTTCGCCAAGCAGTTCAACTTTCTGCCGGCGCGAAAACCGGCTGCGGTCAAATTCACTGTTGGTCAGCATCCAGAAATCAACCTTGTCGCCTTCCCGTAAATCGATCACATTGAACATCCCCTGGTTTTTCAGCGCCTGGGTGATGCTTTCGTGATCGAGATAAAATTCCTTAGCGGGGAAGGCCTGAACAATGCCCGGAATGTCGGACGGATGGATGGAAATGATGATATCAATATCATGAGTGGAACGCGGTTCGCCCTGGATGCTGGAAACCAGGGAGCCGGTCAGCATATAAGGGATTTCCCGCGCGGCCAGAATGCCGACGATTTTCTTCAGTAAACCTGATTGTGACACCGTTCAAGCCTCTCCTGCACCAGCTTCTTGAATTCACTGGTGTTGAGGTCGGGAAAGCGTCGGCGCATGCCCGTTATAAAAAATTCTCGGGTCAAGGCGGACAATTCAAACGCCTTGCGCAAATGCTGCTCCGCGGTCATGCGCCGCAGAACTTTGATGTAAATATCGTGATTGGGCCTGGGTTTCGGATCCACCGGCTTATCTTTTCGCCCTGACATCGAGTCAATTATACCATTTTTCAAATTTGATTTAATAAACCTTGAATCTGGCAATGAAGGGGACAGCAAATAAACGGAGAGGGCGGGATTCGAACCCGCGGTCCCGGCATTCACCGAGACAATCGCTTAGCAGGCGATCCTGATCGACCACTCCAGCACCTCTCCGCGAAGACTGCTAATGGCGGCGCTATTCTAGCACTAATATTTCGAAGAAGCAATCGGGATCCGAGGGACGGCGTCCTCATTCCACAAAGACGCCTCCAAGAATTTGTTCGTATTTCTTAACCCCCCTTATCCCCCCTTCTAATCAGGGGGGAGCTCGGACTAGGACGGCGTCGAATCCCGACAAAGGCACCTTCAAGACTCTGTTTGGATTTCTTATCCCCCCTTATCCCCCCTTCTAATCAGGGGGGAGCTCGGACTAGGACGGCGTCGAATCCCGACAAAGACGCCTTCAAGACTTTGTCTGTATTTCTTAACCCCCCTTATCCCCCCTTCTAATAAGGGGGGAGCTTGGACTAGGACGGCGTCTTTGAGAGAGGTGCGGAGGGAGAGGGATTCGAACCCCCGTTCCGGAAACCCGGAAAGCGGTTTTCAAGACCGCCGCCTTAAACCACTCGGCCATCCCTCCGTGTCTATCAAGAGATCTTTTCGAGATTGTCCATATACGGCCGGAGCGCCTCGGGGATGAGGACAGAGCCGTCGGCCTGCTGGCCGTTCTCCAGGACTGCGCTCACTGTCCGTCCGACCGCAAGCCCTGAGCCGTTGAGGGTGTGGACGAATTCCGGCTTGGCCCTCGGCCCGCGCCGGAACCTGATGTCGGCCCGCCGGGCTTGGAAATCCAGGCAGTTGGAGCAGGAAGAGATCTCCATGTATCCGTTCCGGCCAGGCATCCAGACCTCGAGGTCGTAGGTCTTAGCGCTGGCAAAACCCATGTCGCCCGTGCACAGGGTCACGACGCGATAGGACAGGCCGAGCCTCTTCAGGACCTCCTCGGCGTCCGAGGTCATCTTCTCGAGTTCTAGGAACGAGTCCTCGGGAAGAGAGAAGGTCATCATCTCGACCTTGTTGAACTGGTGCTGGCGGATGAGGCCCCGGATGTCCTTACCGTAGGAGCCGGCTTCGCTCCGGAAGCAGGGCGTGTAAGCGGCGAACCTCTGCGGCAGGGGCACGCCCTCCAGGATCTCGCCGCGGTAGAAGTTCGTGAGCGGCACCTCCGCGGTCGGGATGAGGTACCAGTTGAAGCCTTCAAGTTTGAAGAGGTCTTCGGCGAACTTGGGGAGGTTCCCCGTCCCGGTGAGGCTTTCCGCGTTGGCAATGAACGGAGGGATGACCTCCTTGTAGCCGCGTTCGCGCGTCTGGATATCGAGCATGAAGTTGATCAGAGCCCTTTCGAGCCTGGCCCCTGCCCCCAGGTAGACCGTGAACCTCGATCCGGTGATCTTGGCCGCCCGGTCGAAGTCCAGGATGCCGAGGCGCCTCCCGATGTCCCAGTGAGGTTCGGGAGCGAAGGAGAACTCCGGAGGTGTTCCCACCCGCCGGACCTCGACGTTGTCCGCCGACGTCTTGCCTACGGGAACCGACTCATCGGGAAGATTTGGAATGTTGAGGAGAAAGGCGTCCAGTTTTTCGTCAACGCCTTTCAGGCCCTCCTCGAGCCGGGAGATCTCCTCGGCCACTTTCCGCATGGCCAGGATGACCGGGGAAGCGTCCCGGCCTTCCTTTTTCCTTCTGGAAATCTCTAAGGAAGCCTTGTTTCTCTCGAAACGCAGGTCTTCCACCTTCCTCAGGAAACTCTTCCTCTCGGCGGTGAGTTTGACCAGGGCGTCGAAGTCGAACTCCGTCCCTCGGGCTTCGATCCTCTTTTTGACGAGGTCGAGATTTTCCAGGACATATTTAGGGTCCAACATGCACCAGATTATAACACAGATCCCCGTCCAATTGACGAGCGGGAATATGCCTTGCAGCTTGCCGCGGGGAACCGCTCGTCGGGGGATCCAAGGGGGTATGCCCCCTTGGTCGCAGGGCGCGGGTCCATGCCCCGCCCGAGAAAGGGAGGCAGGGAGCGAAGCGACCGTTGGA
>Ga0315284_10003558_pt1 | contig 22166 bp, 17 predicted proteins | sample YL17G09_16_MG_FD_203696 | JGI IMG/M metagenome (GOLD analysis project Ga0315284, IMG submission 203696) | Sediment microbial communities from Yellowstone Lake, YNP, Wyoming, USA - YL17G09_16 | ecosystem: Environmental > Aquatic > Freshwater > Lake > Sediment | place: USA: Wyoming | collected... | reverse complement strand
TAAACGCATCTTTTCATCTATGCGAATATATCTAATATTTGGTATCTCCTTAGAAACCTCCTGAAATAAATCCTCTACCGATCTTCGACCATCATCTATAATTATCCACTCCATCTTTTCCTTTGGGTATGTCTGAGCTTTATATATATCGATTAATGTTGGAATAAACATACGACGATTATATGTTGGTGTAACCACTGATACTTCAATCATCTCTATCTCTTTCATACTCTAATTATTTTAAATCCTAGTTAGTAGGATTATTATTATTAGCTGGTGGAGCAGATGGCACTGGTGGAGCAGATGGCACTGGTGGCGACACAACATTTCCTACCATTTTATTACTTTGATTTGCTTTAAAATTAATAGCAGAACCTGATAAATCGTGTAAATGTGATAAATCATATTGTATATTCTTTATATCTTCCACAAAAAGAGGAAGATTCTTAATCTTATCAAAATCCTTAAAAGATTCTACCAAAGACTCCCAATACCCTTTCATTACTTCTGGCAACTTGAGCGCAGCCTTCTCCGTCTTTGGATACGTAAATGGATACATAAAGAACGAAGAAAATGATGACATAGGTTTATACGTAGTTATTGGAAGTAAAGCAAAAATAGTTGGCATTATATTCTTCTTTGGTCTATCCGTCATATTATTTACATAATAGCTATAGGATCCTTTAAAAATATAATACAAAGATAATGAAATTGCTGCAGTCTGTGAGTAAATACATATGGCCAAAGTAACAATGAAAAATATAATGCGTATAGGCACAGCATAAATTATCAATTCATTTGTAACAATCATTGCAAGCATTACAGCAATAAATGGGAAAAATATCTTTTTTAATATATCTAATGTCTGATTACCAACCTTTTTGGCAAGTCGTACAGTATTAAACTTATTAGGGTCTGATGGGGTTCCTCCACCTCCATTAGTATCCGTAGTTGTAGTATTAGTGCTGTCTTTCTTCTTTTTAGCCTGCTCTTCAATAAACTTATTGGCATTTGGATCATATACTGCCTTATGTAAATTGTATTTTAACTTGTTTGTTAAATTACTAAATAATGAACTAGTACTGCCTTCATCAACAGGACTATTGCTATTGTCACTGGTATTATCACTGGTATTGTCTCCTGCCCCATTATTAGTTGTGTCACTATTATCTGACATTCTAAGACCTGTCTCGATTTTATTATACCCTTATATATCTCACTAAGACGGAGGAAGTTATCCTTATAGTGCATACTTGAGACCACCTGTACCACCTGATACACTTACCCAGTTTAGATTCTCAACAAATACTGTTATGTCATACTGATAAAATGAATTTGCTGGTAATGGGTATACATTCAAATCTACTTGGAATAACTTAATACGACTGCTATTAATTGTACCATCAGGCTGTGTTGAAGGAGAATGAAGACCAAACGGATACACCAACAATTCTGGGTCTGGAATACCCGTTAAATACTTCCAAGGTACAACTTGTGTAAAGTATTCAATCGGTTTCTCTTCTTGTAATAAGTTACCATCGCCTAATACTGAAAATGCCCGCATAATAGAGCGCTGACCATTGAGTACAAAATTACCTGTAGCAGATGTAAGATTTACATTTGGTGGCCATCCACCTCCTGCTGGAATAAAGGGTGGTTTAAGTGGATTTAACCAATTAGAAAAGTTGGAGACTTGATTTCTATATAATAGAGAATCTGAACGACGTGGTATAATTATCATACGCTCAATAGGATTATGTGTCTGTAATTCTACAAGCTGACGTGATGTTATACTAGGGAATTGATATGTTGTAATTTGTCGTACTAAGTATTGTAAGGGTTGATCTGAAAATTGTGCTCTCTCTTCATCTGTCAAATATACATAAGTCATCTGAATTCTTGGATTTAGAGGCCACGTATTTAATAGTGGATTAGGTGTACCAATATCCGTCAAAAAATTATTTATTGTAATATCTGAAATATCAGATACAGACGTATAATACACATTTTCAGGCTGTAGAGAAATAGGCGATGAATTAAATTGATACCCTGGAGCTACTGGATATCCATTTATATCATTTATTCTATATAACTGATTAATAGGACGCAATGTGATTTGAATTTCGCATTCTTGATACTGTAGAGAAACTAGTGGAAGTGATTCAAATGTGGATTCTGTAAACCAGAATGAGAGCGGAACCTGAAGTGTTCTTCCAGCAATTGATGGTCTATTTATATTAGGTGGAGTAGTAGTTGAAGCAGCAGGGCCATTATTGTTATATACTAATGGATAACCAGTACCAGTAGAGCCACCCCCATATAGCCCATTTGCTGGGTCATATAAATCTGGAATATTTCCAACTAGACGAGACCATTTCTGAAATGATCTTGAATCTAAATCACATTGAGCGCGAGCAATCATATATGCTCCATCCCAGTTCTGAATCTTTTGTCCAGCTATGTAAAATCCTACTTCCTGAATAATGTGACACCCAATATGCGTTGTCCACGCAAAGTTATATTGTGATGTTCTTCCTGATGATGTTGGTAAACTCTCAATATATTTACAATATATATCGGGTAAATCAAATAGGAAATACATGTCACGAACAAGATCGGCTACACGTTGGATCTTTAAACGAACTTGAATAGGCTGGTCATATGATAAATCCTGCGGACCATCCATTGAAAACGTCACAGACTCCTCCGCAAAATGACTATATTTCTTATATGTTTTATAGAAGTAGGTAAAATCAGGATTACCACTTAAAAGTACATTCTGTGCTCCGTAGGCAACCAATGAATATAGACCTCCACCTGGCATAGCTAATTTTGTTATATTTAATATGTAATGCTTTAGATTCACATATTAAGTATTTTTATCATTACTTATTTTAATTAAACCTCCGCGTCAGAATATAGGTTCTAATTAATGTCCTTGGGACCACCAAGTATCATCCAAATATGGCGGGATGTTTGTATTCGTCATAGCAGAATCCATCTTAGAATTGGGCCCTTCATTCATTAGCTGATTGATTTCAGCATAACAGAGAGCATAACTGAAATAATTTAACCTGCTGAGCTGCCCCTTCATACATCCAAACACATCAAATCCATTTTCATCTGTTGATGGTACGATCGAATGCTTCATAGTGATTCTACGTTGTGAAAAGCAGCAGATATCTTCGAAGTTCTGGTATGGTGCGAAGCCATCAAATGGTAGTTTCTTTGCGAGATTACCATTGATATATACCTCAAGAGAATTCTCACTACATACGATGGCAACATGTACCCATTTTGAAACTGGAATATTCTCAACTTCAACGTAATTATTCCAAGTCTTATAGGTATTCATATAGATTCGGAGAGTATTTGTATCAGAACGCATATAAACACCGGGTGCTAAAAGAGGGAATTGGCTGGAAAAGCCTTTGTGAAAGATATGATTGAGGCCATATTCCTGTCTAAATGCTGCTGGACTTACATTTAGGTAAAAGGTATAACTGAATTCAACACCTGAACGTTCATTATCCGATAAATTTACAGGCTTAGAACCTTTCACATTAGGATCTTGGGTAATATTAATAGCTTTATCCTCGGTATTATATGTGTATGGTAATAATTTAGTTCTATTCATAGATAAACGATTGATATACTTGTAAATGATCTCAACAAACAGTAAGACCAGATATAATGCTACAACAAGTGCCAGTGCAAACAGGACTTGCGGTATAATACCGGGTTGCGCACCAGAATTAAACTGTTGATTGAATCTAGTGTTGTCCATCTATTTCTTCTTATTAATTTGTATTATTTATTTTGGACTATTTTTAAACTTTATTTAGTTATAACTGAAACGCTAACACCTGGAGCAAAGAATGAAGAGAACCATTGCCCAATATTAGTAATTGGCTGAGGCCCAGCCATATAATTCTTGTAAACAACCTCTGGGTTTAATGCAGAGTCATACATCGTAGTAGTAGCAATTTGTCCACCAAAACCACCGTACGCTAGTAAGTTAGCTGAATAGCCGCCTGCATCAACCTTAAAGAATGAAGGTAATACACACGAACGGGCTAACTTACCATCCATATATACATCAACTGTTCTTCCATTAACTGATACTGTAATACACACCCATCGTTGGAGATCAATTTCAGGTAGATCACATAATGGTGAACCATCTAGTAATCCAGAGTCAGTTTGTAAAATACCAAATGTAGCATTCTGAGTACCCTTGTCAAGTGATTCAACTGGAACCTGTGATTTAGTTGCTCCAAGATTTACATTAATTGCAGTAGCTCCAGATGGCACAGCATTCATTGCGCCACTCATATCCTTCGTTTGGAGACGGACACTTAATTTTGGTTTATTACCACCTAAATAGACACGAATCGTATCAAAGTTTGGCCCACCAACACTGACAATTGATTTATTGAAACCAGTACGATAAGACCAGTTTGTTACATAAATCCAAGTAGAAATTGTAAATTCCCCACCTTCATAGATAATTGGTAGTTTATCAGATGTTATTGTGATAGGTTTGGATGGATCGATATTAGCACTCTGAGTACCTGAAATTAAAGTGTAAGCATTTGTACTCTTAGGACCAAATAGATATTGATATAAATAGTATAAACCAATTAAACCCGCTAAAACAAGTAACACTGGAACAAGTCTTCCAATTGGAGATGATTTGTTAGAGGCGGCGTTCATTATTCCTGACATTTACAAGGATATTCTACAAGCCAACTTTTAAGCATATGGTGTTTTCCATTGTACTAAGTTATTATTAGGTGGTTTTGTAATAGGGTCACACGGTAAACCGGAAGGACATTGAGCAAATAATTTTAATCCTGGAAAGCTTATATCAATTGAGTTTGCTTCTAATACCGTATTATTCGTATCTACGTGTGTGAGTCTTTCACGCTCAACAGCATTTGGTGTTAAACGTGTACCATTAATTATTACGTGAATTACTGAACCATCAAGCCCCTTATTTCCAACAGAAAGTGGACTGCTTATTACAACCGGATAATACTCAAGTCTCTGTGAGGCTACAATCTTATTATCATAAATTATATCAAAACGTCTCCCATCGCGTAAAATAGCAATAAATATCCATTTCTGTTTTGGAATTTGTGGTAATTCAATTGTTTCTTGTTTTAATGTACCACCGTCACTTGTCTGAACTCGGAGACGAGCTGCTGTACTATCCTTTCCAATCGGCGAAGGAGAAATCTCTAAAAACCAGTTATTTTCCACTTGAATTAATTGTGTATAACCATCCTGATATTTAACTGTGCGATCACCACCTTTTAGGTTAAAGTAACCCATAACAGTTGAACCAGCTCCACTTAAAAGTGTGCTCTGAGTAATATCAGAAGTCAGTATATCTTTTTTAGAAGATAAAGGGGTCAGTGTCGTAAGTATATCATTATTACCAGCTCCTTTGTAGATTACATAAACAATTATATAATATGTAATTAATAATAAAATTACACCAAATATGATTAGAGCAATTATTGACATCCTATAATATTATATGATTATAGAAGATTTGAAGTAACATCGGAAACACTGTCAATCGATAGTTTCGTAAAACGGTCCATTCCTTTTTCTATACTCGTCATTGTATTACTCGCAGCTGTAGAGCACGACGTCGACGACGGCATTGGACCCGCCCCAAAATTCTTACCTGTACTTAAAGCTGGTGATGCCTGACGAATTTCACTTGTTGTAAGAATACGCGACCATATTTTTAGGTTTCTTACAAGAACAGCATTTGCTTCAATTCCAGCAGCTGGATAGATATCTCCATCGACCGATTTTGGCGGCGCCCCAAATGATCGTGTCCTCATCAAATGACCATTTATATACACTTCCAATGCTTGTTCCATTACAACCATACTTAATCTAAATGGCTCCTGAATAGGAATATTAGGCACAATGATTGACTCCATATTATTATCCTTATTCAGCACTGAAACAATTAAATCATTTGTATCAGGTAATAATCCAGCAGCAATATTATAATTGCTTAGTACACCAAGAAGAGTATCACCAGAAGGCGTTTCTGTTTTGGTGGCGCCTCTACTAAAAAATACGCGAGGATGTCTTGAGAATTGTAGTGGATTTTGAACAAATACGTCAAGATTCATTGTGTAGCCGAATGATTGTGAAGCAATTGGTAGATTCTTATTTAGAATTTGACCAGCTGAGTTCTTATTCCAGAACAATTTACCATCATCGAATCCAGGTACTGGTATTATACCGGGACCACCAGGTCGTAATCGGAATATTGGCGTAATAAAGAAATTAATAAATAACAGAATAACCATTATTACAACAAAAATTGCTAATACATATGATAGGATTCTTGCGATACTACTTCCTGTTCCAGCACCTGCCGATCCTATATTATATTTAGTCGTATAACTCCCTGTGGATGTCCCTGTGGTTGTCCCTGCGGTTGTCCCTGCAGTTTTTCCTATAGTTGGATTGGTTCCCGTAGTTGACTTATAATTTGAAGCTGCTGTGGGGCCATTTGTCAAATACTTTGTAATATTGATACCTTTATTGCCACTCATTCTGCTTATTCTCTCTTTTTATAGTTTGATTAATTGTTACATATATCTAAAGCCTGTTAATGAAATATACTACACCACCAATACCAGCTAAAATCGCAGAACCTGTTATAAAACCTTTTACAAATGAACGATAATCTACTTCTTTCATATCTTCTCTTGTCCATACAGGAGAACGATCTCTGCGGCCCAGACGTTCATAATATATAATAACTTCCTCCTCAGTCCACTCAGCCTTTCCTAACATCTTATTTACCATATTATGTATATCAATCGTCCATTTAATTAAATCTTTTCTCGAATCTAAGAATGGCGTTAATGGATTTTTAGCTAAATGCTCCTTGTAATGGTCTCGACAAATTGCACAAGGTATTAAGTATGCCAGAGATTCATAAAATTCTTTAGCACACTTCTTATCAGTATATGTTGGTGACTTTGGATATCCAAGAGCTATTATATGAATTGTGTGCCAAAAAAACGGCCCCCAAACACTAGGTGGAAATTGCATTCTATTTATCCTATCCCATTTCTTAAAACAAATATTACCCTCTCTTAGAAAACAGGTCTAAAGACTTTTAATTATTAGATTTATAAGAGCTTACTAGCAAAATCAAATGGATAATATTAATAACCGGATACAGCATTGTACTAATTGTGGATTAGGCGGACACGTTTTCCGCAACTGCCTATCACCTGTTACAAGTTATGGACTCATAGCCGTTAGATATATGAAGGATAATAATGTAACATCTCTATTTTCAAAGGTAAATACCATTAGCGATGGAAACGAATCAATCCAATTTCTTTTAATTCAACGCAAAGACTCATTAGCATTTGTTGAATTTATTCGTGGTAAATATAACCCATATGAAGATGAATATCTTGGACGACTTCTACGAGGTATGACTCAGAAAGAACAATCAAGTATTCTATCAAAATCATTTGAACAATTATGGCATAGTGTATGGGGTGAATCATCCAATGTTAAATCACATAAAAACGATTATGATAGTTCCGATAAGAAGTTTCTTATTATTAAAGACCGACTTCCTGAACTTATTAAGAGTAATCCTACAAAATGGACTGAACCAGAATGGGGATTTCCTAAAGGGAGACGTAATCCTCACGAGTCAGACATAAACTGCGCCACACGCGAATTTCAAGAAGAAACTGGCCTTAAACGTACTGATTTTACTATCATTCAAAATACATATCCCATCTCAGAAACATTCTTTGGTTCAAATCAAGTTCATTATTGTCACAAATATTACATTGCCATCTGTAATACATCAGTTGAAGTTGAAATGAATATGGAGAATTTACATATGGCAAGAGAAATTGGAGCCATTAAATGGTGTACTCTCGATGAAGCCACTTCAAAGATTCGTCCGGATAATGTAGAAAAACGAGAAATTTTACTCAAGGCTGGAAAGATTATGCGCAACTTTCATCCTGTTCATACTAACGACTTACCTCGCCCTATTCAGCATTCATATACACCATAAATATAGTCTATCGGCTTTAATTATATCTTGTTATTGCCATTAAAAGCGTTTATAAAATAAAATGAAATATTATTCTATAAATAGCAATGTCAACGGGGATTGGAAATTATAATTTTCCAGTTGTTAACGCATTTAATGCCGAAAATAACGAAGAAGATTCCCAAGAAAACGCGGGAACAGCACCCGTCGTGGCTATCACGCCCGTTCAACCTCCTTCCTTATCTTCAAATATTAATCAAAATGCCTCACCAACTGTACCTCTTACAACAACTACAAATGCTCCAGTAGCAGCTCCTAATGCTCCAGTAGCAGCTCCTAATTCTCCAGTAGTAGCTCCTAATTCTCCAGTAGCATCTACTAGTACTACCAACAGCAAAGAAGAGGAAGAAGAAAATGCCCCATCCTCTACTACGTCGCTTGCTACATCAGCAAGTACTGTAAATAATGAAGAAGAGGAAGAAGAGGAAGAAGAGGAAGAAGAAGAAGAAAAGGAAGAAGAGGAAAAGGAAGAAGAGGAAGAAGAAAATGCTGCAACTGCGCTGCTTTCTACTGCTACAAACAATAATGAACAGTCCGTCGCATCATCTGTTTCAACTACTCTGTCAAATAATGGGTCAAATCTTGATGCAATAACTGATCCTGAAATAATTGAACTATGGGAAACTGTTACAAACTTCAAACAGCGTGATATGATATTATCAGAACTACAACGTCGCAATCTTTTCCCATCTGCAGGTCTTTCACGATGGGAATATGAAACAGGCGCATATCCTGATGTGCGTGATCCAGAGTTCCTTCAAAAGCTACTTGCTAAAAGAGAATTTGCTGAAAGTTTACAAACTACTTGGAAACCTCGTACTGATCCCTGCGAGGATGATTCTTCTTTTGAAGTAACACCTGTTCAACGTTTCGTTGCTAATTTTATGTCACCTAAAACACCCTATATGTCAGCTCTTCTATTTCACGGAGTAGGTGTTGGTAAAACGTGTGCAGCAGTACAAATTATAGAAGCTTGGCTTGAAACATATCCACGCAATGAAGTATTTCTTGTTGCCCCACCAACAATTCAACAAGGTTTCTTTCGCACAATCTTTGATATCTCTAAAGTTGTAATTGGCGAGAATTCAGAACCCAATACAGCCTCACAATGTACAGGGATAACATATATGAAGTTAACAAATACACTTTATGAAAGAGATCCTAAGAAAATAGAGAAGGCAGTAAGTAAAGCAATTAGACGACGATACAAGGTGTTTGGGTATATTTCATTTGCCAACTTTATCCGTGATACTCTTAAAGGTATACCTACTGGTGCCTCTGATGAACTCAAAGCAGAACTAAAAAAGAAATATATTCGACAAAAGTTTAGTGGTAAACTTCTAATTGTAGATGAAGCCCATAACTTACGTGATATTGTTGAAGAAGATGATAAAGCCACTGGCGGCAAGGCCGAAGAAAGTGACTCTGCTGGCGGTAAAATTCTTACACCATACTTACGTGATGTACTTATGTATTCAGAGGGTATGAAGTTCTGTATGCTTACAGCTACTCCTATGTATAATACTTATAAAGAAATTATTTTTATGCTCAATATGCTTCTAATGAATGATAAACAGGCAACAGTTACTGAAGCTGATATTTTTGATAAAGAAGGAAATATCACTGAAAAGGGTAATAAAATGATTTCCTATATCGCTCAGAGATACGTAAGTTTTATGAGAGGTGAAAATCCAATTTCTTTCCCTGTTCGTCTTTTCCCTGAAAATATACCTACCCTCACATCCTATCCTGAATCAAATCCACGCGGCACAGCTATCCCAGTTGAAGATACAACATATTATGAACATCTGCCATTAGTTCCTATTACATTAAGTGGCGATACCTTAAAGGCATCTCTAGCTTTTATGAATGCTCTCCCACCTGGTAAGGGGCTCAGTACTATAGCATTAGAAAAACTTGTTCACGCTGGCAATATTATTGTACCTGTTACAGAAGATACATCTGGTGACACTGTAGAAGCATATAGAGCTCGAACTGATATCAATGGTCTTGGTACAGTTTTTACACGTGAAAGTTCTGGTGGGGAAGTACGATACAGAGCCAAACAAGAAGGTGGTGCTAAATGGCTAGGAGTAGGAGAACTTAATAAGTATAGTCCTAAGTTTGAGTTCTTAATAAATCGTGTTAAGACATCTGAAGGTTGTATTTTTGCATATACACGGTTTGTAAATGGTGGTGCTCTGCCCCTTGCATTAGCTCTAGAAGCAAATGGTTATTCTCCATATGGTAGAAAAGTAGGTATGTTAGCAAATGGTCCACAAACACCAGGTGGTAAACAATGTGCTCTATGTCCTAAAAGAGAAAAAGAGCACGCTACAGGAGTGGCATCCAATCACGACTTTACACCAGCATACTATGGTCTTCTAACAGGTGATATTACGCTCTCTCCGCGAAATGAACAAACCATTCGTGCTCAACGTGCATTTGATAATGCAACTGGTTCTAAAATTAAGATTATGATAGGTTCACAGATCGCCTCTGAAGGCATTGATTTACGTTTTGTTCGTGAAACACACGTTATCGATTCCTGGTTTCACTTGAATAAAACAGAACAAATTCTCGGTCGTGCCATTCGTTTCCTTTCACATTGCGCTCTCCCTAAAGAAAAGCGAAATAACACTGTATACTTATATGCGGCTCAACTACCACCAAGTGAATACTCACGTGAAACGTCAAACCAAAGTGGTTTGCCTTTAAAGTCCGCTGGCGGACGTGAAACCGCAGATTTATACAGTTATCGTATTGGATTTAAGAAGGCTGTTTTAGTTGGAAGAGTTACACGTGCAATGAAGATTGCTGCGGTAGATTGTAATCTTAATAATCAAGCTATCGTCATTAAAGGTCAGCCACCTATTACTGAGATTGATTCCCAAGGTAAGGTTCGAGAAGATGTTGATATTAATGATATGCCATTTACTGCTATATGTGATTGGATTGAAACTTGCGACTATAAATGTAAACCGATTATAAATGTTAAAGAGTTAAAGATTGATGATTCAACATATGATGAATTTTCGGCTCGTTGGCGTGTGAATCGTATGAAGGAGCGTATTCGTGTTTTATTTGCAGAGCAGCCTTATTATCAGTCTGAAGATTTATGGAATGTGTTTGCAGATGTTCCACGTCTAGCATCAGTTGATTTACTAACAGATATTGTGGATAATAAGAGTTTCCAAGTTAGACATGGCGATCTTACTGGTTATATAAGATACTGTAATGGGTACTACATTTTCCAACCAAACGTATACGCTGATCTAACAATTCCATTGGCAATCCGTGTAGCTAAATTTCCTATTAAGCGTGATTTGTATGCTCCACTTGAATATGAGATGCCAGAAATGTTAGAAGAAGATGCTGAAAAGGCAAATACACGTGAATCAATTGAGGGAATTTGGTCTGCCATTTCTGAATGGTGCCAGCGACTATCAACCAGTATTAAGTACATTACACCACCTGGTGAAATAGAACAACGTATTTTAGAAGTAGCTCACGATGATTCTGAAGTAATTGATAAATATAGACAGATTTTGGAAATGGTAGAATGGTTTCATACTTCATTCCAAAAATCATCTCCTAAAAATCCAGAATCATTCAGAAAGGCTGTCCTTTTCTATTTCTGGGATGAATGGATAACCCTTGAAGAAAAAATCTTCTTAGTATATAATACAGGTCTTAATGTTCTAGAATGTATAAGTGAAAATCAGTACTCACTTGGTAAGATTCTAGTTAATAGATTTATGGATTCTAAGACGAGAGAGGTACAATATTTATGTGAGGGTGGTATTATGTGTTTGAAATCGATTGTTGATGAAATTAAACGCGATAAAACTGAAAAAATGAAGACATTTAGTATTAATACAAAAACAACTGGTGAACCATATGGATTTATTGTACCAAAGAATGGTGATATTGTTTTTAAAACTGCTGAACCACCTAATGAAGGTGGGAAAATTGGTAGAGGTAAAGAATGTGGTAATGTAAGTACAATGACTGGGCATATTACAAATCTTGTAGAAATTGGCGATATTCTTAAAGCAGCTGGTAAAACAGATTTTGATTTAAGTCGAGGAATTATACTTGGAACAAGAAAGATTAAAAACTCGACCCGCGCGTGTACATTACTTGATATATTGATTCGGTATTTAGATGCTGATAATATACAGGCTAAGAGATGGTTCTTCCGCCCAGTTCAAGCATTTTATACGGGGCACAAGGGTACTTTTAGACCTGGTAAGAAATAAGGGGATGAATATAAAAATTGAGAAGCTAAAGCCAAAAGGATATTAGGAAACAGAAGAATGGAATCCACAGCTTTCTTTGAAAAAAAAATTAGTATTATTCCAAGTGAATTCAATGAAATCAAAACAAGTACAGTTGATTCGCTCTTAGAAAAAAAGGCTAAGGAAGTGATGGAGAAAAAATGCTCAGAACAAGGTTTTGTCCTGTCCGGTACTATAAAGCTTCTTTCTCGTTCTATGGGTTACTTTGAATCAGCACGATTTACAGGCGATGCTGTATATTATGTTAAGCTTGAGGGTAAAGTCATTTATCCAGCGGATGGTGTACGAGTAGTTGGTGAAGTGATTCGTAAGAATAAGATGGGTCTCTATATTGATTATCGTAAAGCAATTCGTATTCAGGTCCCACGTGATCTTCATATTGGCAGTGAAGAATATGAGGAAGTTGAAGTTGGTGATACGGTTGAAGTTGAATTAAAACGTTCTAAGTTCCAAATTAACGATCCATACATTCTTGCTAGTGGTATCTTTGTCGCTAAAAAATCTGGCAATGAGAATGCGAGAGTGCCAGTAGTTGTGTCAGGCAATTCTGCTATTGGTCTAACTGAAGGTGAAGATGATGATGAAGCAGATGTTGAAGCCATAGAGGGTGAAGAGCCACTAGGTGAGGAAGAGGAAGAAGAAGAGGAAGGTGATGGTGAAGAAGAGGAAGAGGAAGAGGATGAGGCAGAGGCAGAGGATGAAGAGGAAGAGGATAAAGAGGAGGTAGACGCTGAATAGGAACTGCGGTTGTTAATAAACTTTGAACATCTTTACGGAATTAGAAATGGCCTCTAACTATGATGAGCGCAAAAAAGTATTTGAAAGTATTAAAGTTCTTGTAAAATCTGAACAGGAAGAATTATTTAGAATTATTCGTAAAACAAAAGTAAATTATACGGAAAACTCAAATGGTATCTTTTTTGATTTATCGACTGTATCACAAGAAACATTCAATCAAATTAAAGAATATCTAGATTTTTGTTTAAAGACTCGTCAAGAAGACACTGAACGTCTAAAAGAATTAGAAACTATTCGTATTCAAAATGAAAACTATGTGGATGAAGACCAAAAAACACCTGTCACTACCTAAAGATAAAATTTGATCAACTTAAAGCATAAAAAGATATTATTAGGTAAGTGAAATGACTACACCCATTAAACAATATCAGAATGTTAGTTTTAAAGAGCTCATCTCTTATTCCGAGAATAATCCCAATAGAAACCGAACACTAGATTCTATTGAGATTCAATCAGCTAAATCCTCCCAAGAAACCTCTCTCGATAAACTTGGCCTTAAAGGTTATACCGCATTCAATCTAAATCCATCTGGTATTGTGAGCCTTTATGCGTGTATTTCAGATCCAAGCAGTTATTCACTCTCTGCTAAAGGAGCACGTCTTCAACAAATCATCGAATATACTACCAAACTTCAAGAACAAACTGACGAACTCAAAAATACATCCCTCTCACGCAAACGTAAAAAAATTCACGATCTTATTGGTGCCTCATATAATGGTACTAAATTTGAAGATAAAGACTATATTGAACTCTTTACTGGCATCTCACTAATGCGGAACATCTATTTCGTTCTAATGAAATCTGCCGTACAAGAAAATATAGAGGAAGGTGAGAAACAATATGATAGTTCTCTCAAGGGAGAAATTGTATTCTCTTCTGACCCCTCAAATTGGAAACAAGAACATCCTGTATGGGTGGTAGACTATCGAGCACGATGGGTTGCAATTCCTTCTGAACAACACGCTCAAGACCTTCATAAAATCCTTGCTAACTGGCTCTCAACCATCGAACAAACTGGATGGATTATTCAATGGCCAGAAGCCGACGGAACAAAAGTAGAAATTCTTGAACAACTATCTCAACTTCCTACCTGGCAACAAACAGATAAGAAACTAACCAAAGATGTTCTTGGTGCTCGGCTTGGCCGCGCAAACTGTATTAAAGTATTTACAAAATGGACAATAAATAATATTGAAATTATCTAAAATATAGTCTAAATATCAATGAATATACATTAATATATATTTTTCTTATATATATATATTAAACTTATTAATAAAATTGATATAGATGCTGCCATAATATATGGCATTAAAGCTTAAGGTACTTTTATAGCTATAGTGTAGATTAAGAATGGACTTGACATCTGAACAATCCAAACTTATTAATAAGTTTGTCCAAGACTGGTTTAAGGATAAGAAGCTTGAATTAGAAACCACCTTCGGCGTTGGAGGTGTTGTTGATTCAACTACGTTTCTTCAAATTGCACAAAGACTTCGTAATAAAGGCTTTGAAGTGATACCACAAGATGATCGTCTGAGTATAATCACTCCGAATCATATTCGTCTATCACTTCTAGGCCTTGGCGTCCTTCAACAATATTGTAAAGATGATACACTCGAGGGTAAAGCATTTAGCGCTATGTTTAAAGACCGCGCTTTCCCTGACAGTAATATCGATCTGAAAGAGTACAATATTCGTTTTAAGGTTCGCCGTGAAGAGGAATTAAGTCAAGATGACCCACGTGTAGCTGGCCTACTCGCAAATTGGGCCAATCAAAAGAAAGCCTTCCGACTACTTCGTCGATGGACCTTCCGAAGTAAAGGTATTCGCATTGACATGTCAATGGTTCGTCAAACACCAAGCGTACCTGGTAAAGGAGAATTTCAATGGGTTACTGCCTTCCAACAAAAGAACGTATTCAAAGAAGCACCGCGCTATGAAGTTGAAGTCGAACTACTTCACGACACCGAATACACTGATTCTGCTGATAAGGCACTTAAAGCGCTTATTGGCGGCGTTGGTGAAGTTCAACGTGCTATCCAAAAAAACTCTCTCCTCATTCGCAACTCTGTTATCAATGCCGTCCGAACCGAATACCAAACTATGACTGGCTCTGAAAAATTCCGCGGTGTCAACCCTGTTACCCTTAAAACACGTAATATGACCGAAGAAATTGATCCTGATATCCCCAATATCCGCGCTGGCTACAATGTAACCGATAAAGCTGATGGCCTACGCGCTATGGGTTTTGTTGATAAAACAGGCGAACTCTTCCTTATCGATATGAGTCTTAATGTCTATCGTACAGGCCTTAAAAATACTAAATGCGCTGAATCCCTTGTTGATGGTGAATGGGTCACTATCTCTAAAGATAAACACGCCATCAATCACTTCCTTATCTTCGATATCTACTACTCTAAAGACAGCAAAAATGTAGCACCTAATCCATTTATCACATACAAAGATGATGTAATTGATAATGAGGATAATACTCGCTATAACTCCGTTAGAAAGTGGTATGAGGACTGGCGCGATGATACTCAAACTATCGCCAAAGGTGTAACTGATGCGAATCGTCTTATTGTCTCCCTTAAACGTTTTCAGTTTGCCACTGCTAATAATGCTACAATCTTTAGAGCGTGTGCCACTATTCTTGATACAACTCGTATCTATAATACAGATGGTCTAATTATTACCACTAATTCAGATCCTATTCCTGAACGCCCTGGTGTACGCTGGACCAGACAATTCAAATGGAAACCCGCTAAAGATAACACTGTCGATTTCCTTATCAACTTTGAACGAGACCCTAATATTCCAACCATCGACAAAATTATTACCACTATTCATCCTTCTTCTGAAAACACAGTTCAATATAAAACTATGCGCCTCTATGTTGGCAGTGATAAAGATCCAGCATTTGATAATCCTCGTAGCACCATTCTACTCCAACAATCTCTTCCTAAAGAAAAGGGTGGCAATAAATACAAACCATCACTCTTTAATCCTATGGAGTTTCCTGATACAATGGCCAATACCTGTAATGTAACCATTGAAACTGATCCTGAAACTGCAGAAGATTATGTCAGTACTGAGGACTCAAAAGAGCCTATTCAAGATCGTAGCATTGTTGAAATGCGCTATGATCCCGCGAGGGAACCTGGATGGCGATGGGTACCCACTCGTATTCGTCACGACAAAACAGAACGCCTTATCCGCGCCTCCCTTAAGAAAGGCCCCATCAAATACTCTGGTATGATGAACGATGAAGGCGTTGCCAATGATGTATGGGACTCTATTCATAATCCAGTTACTGAATCTATGATTCGCAGCGGCAATGAACAACCCAGCGATGAAGAATCCAAAATCCTCCTCAAATTCCAAGATAGCGAGGTTGCCAAAAAATACTATGAACGCAAAGCCCCTAAAGAAGACCTTACACTTGTACAAGGTATGCTTGACTTTCATAATAAATATATCAAGAACGAAATCCTATTAAAACGCACTTTAAAGGGTGGTAATAAGAATCTTCTTGATTTAGCCTGTGGAAAAGGTGGTGATTTGTTCAAATGGTTATTCAATCGTGCTCGGTATGTAGTTGGTATTGATACAGCTGGTGAAAATATTACAAATCCAAATGATGGTGCCTATAAGCGTTATGTTGAGGCAGTTATGGAGTTTGGCTGGGGACGTGTTCCTAAAATGACATTCATAATTGGTAATAGCTCCAGAGATATTGTAAATGGTGAAGCTGGTGCTACTCCTGAAGAGCGCGATATCCTTCGCTCAATCTTTGGTAAGTTTGAACCAGAAGGTCCTATACCCAAATACGTCCAAAGTGTTATGGCAGGATCCTTCCGTGCTGGCGCCGATATCGCTGCCTGTATGTTTGCCCTACACTACTTCTTTGAAAATGAAGTTATGCTCAACGGGTTTATTAAGAATCTCTCAGAAACAGTCAAGATTGGTGGACTATTCATTGGTTGCTGCTTCGACGGTGATAAAGTCTTCAACCTTCTACGTAGCATTGACAAAGGACGCGCTAAAGTTGGTAAGATTGAAGATACACCTATCTGGTCTATCACCAAAGACTATGATAAAGAAGAACTACTACCTGACGATGACTCAATTGGCCTCGCAGTTGATGTAGAATTTATTAGTATTGGTACTACACACAAAGAATACCTTGTACCATTTGAACTTCTTAAGAAGAAACTCAAGACTATTGGGTTTGAATTACTTGATAAGAAAGATCTTGCGGAGCTAGGTCTGAATGCTAGTACAAATACATTTGATATCAGCTATGAAATGGCACAGAAGGGCAAGAAGACATTTAATATGCCAGATGCTGTAAAGGAATTCTCTTTCCTAAATCGCTGGTTTATCTTCAAGCGTGTTGGTGAAGTTGGTGTTTCTGAAATGCCTAAGATTACTCTCCCTGAATTGAAAGCCGCAGAGGATGAAGGTACAACTGTTGTAGAGGCAGAGGCAGACACAGAGGCAGAAGCAAACGAGGATAGTGATGGTAAGGAAGAGGAGGAAGAGGAGGAAGTTGTAGAAGAGGAGGTTGTATCAGAAACTGGTGCTAAACTTCCAGCACGTGATAAGAAGTTTGGTGAAGTTGAAGTATTCCGCTTTGGAGTGGATGCTCGTCAGGCAGATATTCTAGGCATTAAGGATGATAAAGGCAAGAAGGACCCTAATGTTGCCCGCTGGCTTGGATTAGCAGCACCATTTCCCATTCCAGATCCAGATGATCCCTCAATTAAATACCCAACAATTGAACACTACTTAGCAGCTATGAAACTCAAGACATCTAATAAACCAAATCTAGCAAAGGATCTAATGAGTACAACTGGTAAGATTCATCAAGACTTCGCACTAAAACGTCGTGTTGAGTCAGTCAAGCAAGAATCCCCTCGTGACTTTGAGCTCCTAGCTGAAGAAGCCGCTGAAGTTAGAAAAAAGATGACTAAGACAAATCTCAATCAATATCGCGTTGTATTTGATGATGCTAAATGGATTCCCATTAAAGATAAAACCCTTATGGATGCCCTCAAATATCGCTGGGAACATGATAAACGCTTTAGAGATACTGTCGAGGCAGCACGCAATGCTGGCAAATATCTACTCTACAGCACTAAGATTGCGGCAGTGGCATCTGAACTTGGTGGTACTCGTTCACTTACAACAAGTATAATTGAGGGTGAGAACAAGGTTGGACGCTTCATTATGGAACTAGCTGGATTTAAGTTCTAAGCCACAGGGCGATAATAAAACCAATTAAAGAAATATTATATTAAAAGACTAATAGGATGAATGATATGACTGGCTCAGAGGGAAGATTTTGTAATCATATTATTAGGGCATTAGGGGCTAGTTTTATTGCCAGATCTCAAAATCTTAAATTTAATTATGGCCAATATTACGATAAAATGAAACAACTTGGTATTAATCTTTTTAATGGAACAATAACATTTGATACATTACTAAATATACCAAATAATATTATACCATATCTTTCAGGCCCACTATTTAGAAATATTAATGTAAATGCATCATTTTTTCAAACAATGGACTTCTCCAATTATTTATATCAACATTATCGCCTTAAATCAAATCAACAATCAATTATTGATGCGAATAAATTTAACCATCGATATAATAATAATAATAATGATGTATTTTTACATATTAGATTAGGTGATGTTGCTCATTTAAATCAGGGGTTTACCTACTATGATGAAGCATTAACCCGTGTATCATTTGAAAACGGATATATTGCCAGTGATAATGTAAATCACGAAATCTGTAAAAGATTAATCCAAAAATATAATCTTAAAATTATTGATTATGATGAAGTTGAAACAATTATGTTTGGTTCCACTTGTAAAAATATAGTTCTAACAGGTGGTACATTTTCATATATTATTGGTCTATTTGGATTCTTCTCAAAAGTATATTATCTTAAAGGAATGGGCAATTGGTATCCTTCTGAATTATTCTATATAGATGATTGGACTGAAATTTCTTTATAAATTTTGATTCATTGATATATTATAATATAATATAATATAATATCACACAACTTAAACATTTGATATTATATTATAGTAATACAATGCCTTTCAAATCTTGGCAACATCTATCTCGTAATAATATTCATCCACGCGATGACCATATTCGATTCCACGAACCTACACACAAGTACTATGTAAATGGCTCTTGTGAAGGAAATATTTCTTGTACAGGATTTATTCACGAATTCTTTGGTCATTTTAACCCTAAAGCAATTCTTACTAAGATGCGTAGGAATCCCACTAAATGGGCTGCCTCAAAATATTTTGGAAAAACAGATGAGGAAATCATTAAAGAGTGGAATGATAATGGTAAAACCGCATCAGAAGCTGGTACAGCTATGCATCTTGCCATCGAACAGTTCCTACATGGCGCGCCTGAACAAATTGCACCTGAAACATTTAACTCAATTGAATGGAAATATTTTATGAAATTTTGGAATGACTGTGGTCCTGATCTTGAACCCTATCGATCCGAATGGGAAGTCTTCACTGATTCAATTATACCATCTGAGGGTGAACGTAAAATTAAACTATGTGGCTCTATTGATATGGTTTTCCGTCGCAAATCTGATGGTAAATTCGTAATTTATGACTGGAAACGCTCCAAAGAAATCAAAGCTGAAAATCCATTTGAAAATGGTCTTGCACCTTTGGATCATTTGCCTGATACTAACTACTGGCACTACACTATGCAGCTTAACGTTTATAAATGGATGCTTGAAAAATATTATGGACTTGAAGTAGCAGACCTATATATTGTTATTATTCATCCTGATAATCCTTCATATCGCAGAATGCGTCTTAATATTATGGATAATGAAGTGGAAGATATGATTGAGGCTCGACGTCGAGCAGTAGCTGCAGGCTGTAAAGTTTCTGTCATTCTTCCTGTTCCTGAAGTCGCTGAACCCCTCCCTGAAGAAAAAGGTAAACCACTTGCTAATTTCGCTTTTAAGTTCTAAGTTTAGACCTGCAAACATTTAAAATGAGCACCATTCTATATATCAAATATCTTGGTAAAAAATTTGTCAAGTAGATTTGTATATACCTTGAGGATCCGGTTCCTTTAATTTTTTCAACTAGATCACCGAAGTTTGCTCTCCGTATTCCAGATCTTGTAACAACATGGAAGATTCAGGCGATATGCCACCTTCTGAACTGTCTATACTCACTGTCTCATCAGAATACGACGGGATTTTAGCTACGCGAGGATAAACACTGGACCATATGCAGCCCATATGTACTCTACTCCTTCTTTCTTATATTGTAACAATCTCCAGCGCAGTTCCTGAAGCCCCTGAACCGCTCCCTGAAGAAAAAGGAAAACCACTTGCCAATTTTGCTTTTAAGTTTTAGCAAACTAAAACTTCATAAAACAGTAAATAATTAATCCAAATACAAGTGAATGAATAAACAATCCAAGACCAGTTGGGCAACCGGACGCATCAGCTAATTTACCTATAATTCCACCTAATAGTGTATTAGTGAGCTTATATGTAAAGGGTAATGATACTAATAAAAATATAATCACAGAACGAAGTGTCCTACTAAGTATTTGACTTTCAGATGCCATTATATTTATATGTAATATTAAAATAATATTGAGTTATGTATCTCTCCTAAAATCTTATCATCGTTATAAAATAGAACCATACAATAAATGTCAGGAAAAGATTCATCTGCTTTAGACAAATCTACAAAATAAATTTTTTATAAGGAGTTCCTTTATAAAAAATATACTTCTTTACTCATATTATTTCATTATATTATCTTACTTTTAAGTTATTCTTTAGCTGGCGCTACACGTGGCTTACGTCTAGTACGATTCTTATTATTTTTTGGTTTGTTGTTTGCTGTTTTTGGTTCTGCTTCCACTAATGGCGCGGCCGCTGTAGATGCCACTAATGGTCTACGTCTTGTCTTTGCCATAATAGGATTTTTTCCTATAATCAATGGTAGTTTTTTCTCTTCTTCAACTGGTAAAGCAGTTGTAGTAGTCGCAGCAACAGGACGTCTTCTCATTTGAACAACTGGTGCACTTCTATATAACTCCTGTAAAGCATCTGACAATGATGCAATCTTTACAGTCGGTTCACCCTCCTCTTGAATTAATAATCCAATTTGACCAGGTAAGAATACAAATATTGTTACTGAATCAAATGAACCAGTAAATGGTCTTACAAACTGTATAGGATCCTCATCTGTATCATTATTACCACTAAGATCTATTAAACCGATTGGTTTAGATGTTATCTGTACATACTTTACTAAGTTCTCCTTCTTCATTGATGTTGCATTATCAGCTAATCCGATCTGACCCAATGTTATTCCCAATATACCCTGATATGGTGTTAGCGGCTGTGTTTTATCAGGAACATCAGGTATACTTAACCGAAGAGGAGTATCTTCACCTAAAATTGCTTCTAACTCAGCAGGCATTTCACCTTCAGGTGGTGCTTCATTTTCAGCATTAGCTTCACGAGACATTTCTTCATAATACTTAGGCTCTTCTGGAATCTGTCTAGCCCAGTCCAGACGTAGTAGATTTGTCCAAGTTGGAGATGACTCTGGAATAATATATTGGTCACCTTGACGGATTGGCTGTACAATTGTAGATACTTTGGAAATCTCACCTTTTCGCAATAATTGTTTTCTACGCACTGGAAAACGAACCAATTCATCAATTACACGCTTTGTAAAGAGTTCTGCGGTTGATACATCTCTCTCACCTGGTTTATCTCCCAATTGCGTTGTCGCATCCACATGTAATAAACATTTTACTTTTCCACCCTCATTCCAAAAACAAGTTCCAGTACAGGCATCAGGGCTATCAATTAATCTACAATCTTTACG
>Ga0315284_10003557_pt1 | contig 22170 bp, 21 predicted proteins | sample YL17G09_16_MG_FD_203696 | JGI IMG/M metagenome (GOLD analysis project Ga0315284, IMG submission 203696) | Sediment microbial communities from Yellowstone Lake, YNP, Wyoming, USA - YL17G09_16 | ecosystem: Environmental > Aquatic > Freshwater > Lake > Sediment | place: USA: Wyoming | collected... | reverse complement strand
ATGTCGTGGTTGGTTTTTCCGCCGAGGAGGTCAAAGAGAAATTCGCCGGAGCCGACGATATTGTCTGGGTCCGACAGGATGAGCAGTTAGGGACCGCCCATGCTGTTTTGTGCTGTAAGGAACATCTTAAGGATTTCCATGGCCAAACGCTGGTACTCTGCGGCGACGGGCCCTCAATTCAGCCCCAAACATTGAAAATAGTTATAGACAAGCACGAGGCGGGACAATCGGCGGCGACGCTGGCAACGGCGGTTCTCGACGACCCGGCCGGATATGGACGAATCATCCGCGATGCGTATGGCAATATGCAGGGAATTGTCGAAGACAGCGACTGCACCCCGGAACAGTTGAAGATCAAAGAAATCAATCCGAGTAATTACCTGTTCAATAATCAGATTCTCTTTGAAGCAATAGAGAGAGTTAAGCCTGAAAACGTCAAAAAAGAGTATTATCTGACCGACGCGGTCTCCGGCATAATTGCGACAGGTCACAAGGTTGAGGCCATTACGGCTGTTCCGCCCGACGAGGCTATAGGCATCAACAGCAGGGCACAACTCAGCGCGGCGAGCAAAATTATGCAGCGGAGAATTCAACGGCATTTGATGGAAGACGGCGTGACAATAGTCGACCCCGACAATACCTGGATCGATGCAAGGGCGCAAATCGGACAGGACACCGTGATCGAGCCGTTTACGTATATTCACGGTGAGGTTAAGATCGGCCAGGGCTGCCGAATCGGGCCGTTTGCTTATTTACGGCACGGCACGGTCCTGAAAGATGACGTTGTATTGGGCGTTTATACCGAGGTGAAGAATTCGACTTTGGCGGATGGCGTCCGGGCCCGCCACCACAGCTATATCGGTGACGCGACGGTGGGAAAAAATGTGAATTTCGGGGCCGGCTCGATCACGGCAAATTTCGACGGCGAACAAGTAAACCTGACAAACATAGGTGATAACTGCTATATCGGTTCCGGCACCGTATTGATAGCTCCCCTCGATCTGAAGGACGGCTCAAACGTAAGTGCCGGAACGGTGGTTTCACAGGAAAGTGTGAATAAATTGGGCGGAAAGGCCAAGGCAGATGTTTCTGAATGACAATCTAAAGATATTTTCCGGCAGCAGTAATCCAGCTTTGGCTGGTGATGTTTGCAAGTACCTGGGTATTCCGCTGGGCGGTGCCAGGATCGACATGTTTCCCGACGGCGAGAAAGTCATCCGGGTGGAAGACGATGTTCGCGGGAGAGATTGCTTTGTCGTGCAGTCGACGTGCGAGCCTGTTGACGAGCATCTGGTCGAGCTTCTGATCTTTTTGGATTGCCTGCGAAGGGCCAGTGCCAGCCGGATCACTGCGGTTATTCCATACTTCGGCTACGCCCGGCAGGACAGAAAAGACGAGGGGCGGGTGCCCATAACCGCAAAACTGGTGGCAAACATGATTACCACTGCCGGCGCCTCCAGGGTACTGGCCATCGATCTGCACGCACACCAGCTCCAGGGATTTTTCGATATACCGGTTGACCACCTGGCCGGCGAGCTGGTTTTGAGCAAATATTTCCGGGATTTGAAGATCGATAAACTAACAGTAGTCTCGCCGGACGTCGGTAATATGAAGACGGCGTCCAGATACGCGGCGCACCTCGGCGGAGAGCTGGCGATTGTACATAAGAAACGAGTAAGCGGCAGCGAGGTGGAAGCTCAGGAAATCATTGGTGAGGTCCGCGGCAGGAATATCCTGATGTGCGACGATATTATTGCTACTGCCGGGACGGTCTGCAGTGCCGCTTCGCTGGTCAAAGAACGCGGCGCCGATAAGATATATGTCGGTGCCACGCATGGCGTTTTTGCTCCGCAGGCGTTGGAACGGCTGTCCAAAGCGCCGGTTGACCAGGTGGTGGTAACGGACACGATACCTCTGAAAAATAAGTCTAAAAAGATCACCAGCATCAAGGTTTTGAGCGTAGCCGCCATGTTAGGCGAAGCGATAAAAAGAATTCACAGAAACGAATCGGTTAGTAACTTGTTTAACAATATTTGATCAGGATACGGGATATGAAAAAAACGTTACTTTTAAAAGGGGAAATTCGGGAACAGACCGGCTCAAAAACCGTTCGGAAGATACGTAAGCAAGGCAGAATACCTGCTATTGTGTACGGCCACAAGGAGGAGCCGGCGGCTATTTCTTTGGATGCACATAACTTCGTCGAAGGACTGCATCACGGGCATCGGCTGATAGATGTCCAGATCGACGAAAAGAAAGAAAAGACGATTATCAAAGAGCTGCAGTACGACCATCTGGGAAAAAATATAATTCATGTGGATTTAATGCGGGTCGATGTAGGTGAAATGGTGAAGGTAACAGTCCCGGTTGAGCTGAAAGGCACGGCCGCCGGCACGCACGAAGGCGGTATTATCGAGCAACAAACAGGTCGTCTGGAAATTGAGTGCTTGGTAACCGATATTCCGGAAAAGATTGTTGTCTCGGTAAAAGATGTGCATGTAGGTGGCACCCTTCATGCCGGCGACATTGAGCTTCCGGACGGCATAAGCCTGGTAAGCTCACGGGATACTCTTTTAGTCACGTGCCATTTGGTTACCGCCGCCAAGACTACCGAAGAGGTTGAAGAGGAGATGCCGTCTGCTCCCGAGGTTATAGGTGAGGTAAAGGAACCTGAGGCCGGCGAAGCTCAGGAAGAATAATAAACCGGGCCGGGCAAAAGTGAACAATGGGCGATATGAGAATGGTCGTCGGGCTGGGCAATCCTGACGACAAGTATATTGATACGAGGCACAATACCGGATTTAAGGTCATTGATTCGCTGGCTCAAGGATTGGGCATAGACGTAAGAGGAAGAAAATTCGGCTCTCGTTTCGGCTTGGGCGAATTTGCAGATAACAAGTTAATATTGTTAAAGCCGTGGCAGTATATGAATCGCAGCGGCCAGGCCGTAGCGACGGCGGCCGGTTTTTACAAGCTTGATATCGGCGAGTTAATCGTAGTAACCGACGACATGGATATTGAGCCGGGCAGCATCCGTCTCAGGTATAAAGGTTCGGCCGGCGGACATAATGGCCTGGCGGATATTATACAGAAGCTCGGAACGAATGAGTTTGCCCGCTGCCGGATCGGTATCGGGCGATGTAACGAGGCAGACACTGTCGGTTATGTCCTCGATAAGCCACAAGAAGACGAAAAACCGCTGCTGGCCGCGGCGATAGAACGGGCTCGAAATGCAGTATTGTGCTGGATCGAATATGGTATCGAGACAGCGATGAATAAGTTTAATAGTTATAGTGATTAACCATTGTCAGTTACATGTAAGGCGATAAAAATAAAAGCCGGCATGTAATTTATTTAATGGGAGGTAATTAGCTTGAAAACTATGGCAGAGAAAAAATTATACGAAGGGATGTTTCTTGTCGATTCAGGCAAGGCGGCATCGGATTGGGACGGGATTAACGCAACTATCAAAAAGATACTTGACAGAGCCGAGGCTGAGATTGTCTCGATAAGAAAATGGGACGATAGAAGGCTGGCCTACGATATTAAACGCACATCGAGAGGTACGTATATGCTTTGTTATTTCAAGGCTGAAGGCCAGAAAATCCAGGGCATTGAAAAGGACGTTCAGCTCTCGGAAAATATTATTCGGGTCCTGATTCTCAGCACCGAACAGATGACAAAAGAGGATATCGAGAGAGATACTCCTGCCACAAAGGCTGAAAAGGAAAAAACAGTTGTAGAACAGCCGCAGGTGGATGAAGCAGGCGGGCAGAGCGATCAACAGGAAGAATCGACAGCAGAGGATGTTGAGCGGGCCGGGGAAAACGAGCAAGCCGAAGAAACAGAGATGCCGGAAGAAACCATGAACGCGGAAGATGCCGGACAGGCTGATGAGCCGCAAGACTACCGGCCAAAAGTTTCATCGGACGATTGACACAGAAAGAAGAGTTAAGTATGGCTAATTTTAACAGAGTTTTTCTGATGGGAAATCTTACCCGTGACCCCCAGTTGTCATATACGCCGAACCAGACAGCGGTAGTCGATTTCGGGATGGCGACGAATCGCAGATGGACGGGGCAGGACGGCAGTCAGCGTGAAGAAACCTGCTTTGTGGACTGCAGGATGTTCGGCAAGAGAGCCGAGGTTATCAACAAATATTGCAAGAGGGGAAATCCTCTGTTTGTTGAAGGACGCCTGACGTTCGATAGCTGGGAGGCCCAGGATGGAACGAAACGCAGTAAGCTGAGAGTTACTGTTGAGAATTTTGAGTTTATCACCGGCGGTGGCGCGGGAAGCGGCGGTGCAGGCCAAACACGCCAAAGCACGGACAGTATGGACTCCAAAGGACCGCAGCAGGCAGGTGAAGATGATATACCGTTTTAGAGCCGGCAATTGGCAATTGGTTAGCAGTTATTCAACCATTTAGCTGATTACCATTAAACGAATTGTATGAGGTAAAGGATGCAACAAAGAACTGATAACAGAAGAAAACCAGGTTTTGTGGGAACCCGCGATCAGACTCAATGCCGTTTTTGCAGAAGAGGCATAAAATACGTAGACTACAAAGACATCGGGACTCTGCAGAAGCTCCTGACTAATCGCGGCAAAATATACTCGCGTAAGCGCAGCGGAAACTGCGCCGGCTGCCAAAGAAAGGCAAAAAGAGCCATTAAACGCGCCAGGTATATGGCATTATTGCCGTTCACCGCTTGATTGTTGACTCGTGACTGCATTCACGAGATACGAGGGATGACATATGAAAGTATTGCTTTGTGAAGATATTAATAGACTTGGCTGGCTTGGAGACATTGTCGAAGTCAAAACCGGATATGCAAGAAATTATCTGCTCCCGCAGGGTCTTGCGAAGGTTGCTAACGAGGCCAGCATTCGATCGATAGCCGAAGAAAAAGCCAGGCGCGCCGAGCAGCGCACATTGGAAGGCAAGCGGCTCGAAGAGGCGGTCAAGGCGATTGAAGGGGCAGAGGTTGTTCTCGCCGCCAAGGCGAACGAGCTGGGGCATTTGTTCGGTTCGGTCAGCGAGCGGCAGATCGCCGACAATCTGCGCGAACAGGGATTCGAAGTCCGTGATGAGATTGTACAATTGCCCGAACATATCAAGGAAATCGGGACACACTCTGTGACACTCAAATTCCGGGATGACCTTACGGCCACCATCAAGGTTGTAGTCGTGCCCGAGCAGCAGAACGAGTCCGACGCTCAAGCCGAAGCCGAAGCGTCTTAGAAGCTGTAGCGCAGAGACGCGTATATATTTGTATTGTCCCGGAACTGGCCGAAGAACGCATTCGGGTAGTCGCCGAAGAATATGTTGCTGCCGAGTTCTACGGCCAGGTTGTCGCTGACTTTATAATTCGCGTTCGGGCGCATATATACGTCCTTGTCGGTGGGTGAGTAGTACGTGAACAGCGAGAGTCGCAGGTTCTGATTCATCAGCAGCCTGGTCAAACGCAGCGTCGTCAGGTGCCTGTCCATGTCAGAAGAGCGGGCCCCGACGGCAGATTCCTCTTGTACGGGCCGTAATCCAGCATTTGTTCGATGTAATACTGGACGCCCATTGTAAAATCTCTTGCGATTTCCTGCGTGTAGCCGAGAAGGTATCGCATTTCCGAGTTGTTTATCAGGGGATTCCTGCCGATAAAGAAGGACTGCCAATCCTTCGGAAACAGATCGTTGATAAAAACCAGGTCCCCCGTGCCCCAGGTCAGAATCTGCCTTCCGACCTTCACGTCCATAAAATCCGTCGGCCGGGTGAATATGTTCGCCTCGCGCAGGTCAAAGTCTCCTTCCTCGGTCACCAGGTCGCCTAACAAATCGCCTTTGACTTTCACGTCGCCCCAGTCGAAGTAAGAAAACAAATCAAACTGCAAGCGGCCTTCCATAATCGACATGTCTTTTTCGTACTTGTCATTCTGCAGCCGATACCCGCCTCTGACCTCATAGAAGCCATGCGCCTCTATCGGCAGTTTGGAAAATAACGATTCTTCGGCCCCGGTATTCTCCTCCGAAGCATCAGCTACTGCTGTTATAGAAAAAACAATACAAAATCCGATAATCCAAAGCAGCTTGGAAACCATTTTGTAATATCCTTGAATAAAATACCTCTAACAACATTAATATCATCTCCGAAAGCAGAATATAATGGATAAGTGTAACTTACATTTTTCAGATGTAAAGCTGCAATATCATAATGTAAGCCCACAACGGCAACCTTGAGGTGTGATGTAAAGAGTCGCCTTCAGGCTTTATTCAATTCATTTGCTTCCCAAAACACCCATGGTGATCCCTAAAATCATCATTCCCAGCAACAGGGCGTTAATCACGACTGAGACCCAAGCCAACTTCTTGCCGTAAAGAACTCCCTTGCTCTTCGATATCTTGCGGACAGCAGCAATGGCCATAGGAAGACCAATAATAGGAAGCCAAGAGAGAAGCAATGAGTACATTGCCAATCGGCTCAACTCACCTCTGACGGGGAGGTCAACAGTCAAGTCAGAATCGAAAGGCTTTTTGCAATCGAGACATTTGTACCGTTTTCCGGTTATTGCAGCGATTCCGGCAAGGACGAAGACAGCGGTGAGCAACAGTACCAAAGGATCACCGCCTGGGCGACTCAGTTCCTCGAAGGCGATAAAACCACCCAAAATGAAACAAGCGATTGCACCTGCTTTGGAACCACTGAAGAATCTCTTCTTGATCCGGTCTGAACCGCAGTTGGGGCAGTTTGCAGCCTTTGGACTCGCTTCTGTATTTGCCCCTTTTGGGGGATTTTGTGGAAGTAGCTCTATACCTTGCTCGGTAAGGATCTGCTTAACGGCTTCAAACGTACCATTAGACCATCCCTCTCGGTCATTCTTTATCCAGATGGATTGAAGTTCATTGGTGGTTTTCTGCTCCATGTGTTTCTTAATTTCTGCGATCATTTTACTATCCATTATCTTGACTCCAATTATTATAGCTAACAACTGTTATTAAGATTTTCAAATCACCATCCTGCTTCATTTTATAACACAACATTTACGCTGTTAGATTCCGGTCCTTCACTTGCTTTATTTACCGCTATAACACGATATTCGATTTCTTGTTTTTCCGTCTGGAGTGACTTGTTAAGTTTGTTCGTTGGTTAATAAACCTCTTTTCTGGCAAGCCGGCCGTCACAAAATGTCGTTTAAGATTCACGAGAACTTCTGGCAATTTAGCCGAAAAGAGAAAACGAGCATGGGAATCGTAGTAAAAACCCGCCGCGCCTTCCTTTTTCAGTAAACTAAGCTTTTTGTCCATTTGCTCGAGCGCATCGCCACCACGAGAAAACGATTGATCAAAGGAAAAAACAATCTCATGTTCTTGTAGATAATTAACGATCATTCCGATGGTAACGTGTTGTTTTGTTGGTTTCTGTGCAATTCCCGTATCTGGATCGAGAAAAAGGGCTGTTCTGCCACTGGATGTAGCGAGATTCTCCAATGGTGCTGCTCCAAGAAAACCATAGAATTTATTTTCCAAACCATTCCATTCACTTGTGAGCATGGGGTTAACGAATACCTGATAACCCATTTCACGAATGTTACCGATAAAAAACCGCTTAACGATATCGAATGAGTCGCCGAACCATTGAGGATTCATAGGCCAGTTCCTCTCACACTTAACTTCTAATTATATGGTTTCCCGTTTCACAGAAACACTTCCACAACGTTGCTGGGTAAACCTTCGCCTGCCTTGTTGACGGCGATGATGCGATATTCGAGTTCTGTTTTTTCCGGGGTTTTCCGCTATTTTTTGCATTTTCAATGTCACAGTTGCCAATTACAAGACACAATACTTTTTTCACAAATCAAGAACCGTAGTGACTAAAGCCTATCATTGATTTAAATGTTTATTCCATATTTCTGTTGCCTGAAGGATATCAATAAGTTTTTTTCTTGTTTCATCGTTCATAAATGACGATCCTTGTTCTGTCAATAGACTCTCTCAATACAGGGTTTTTGAATTTTTTATCAACAACCAGATCAACTTGGCGTTTAAACACAAACTCCAGTTGTTCTTTTAATTCAAAATACTTGTCGAAGAGATCAACATTCTCACCTGAATCGAAAATCACCAATATGTCAACGTCACTGCTTTGTGAGAAATTATCGCTCAAAGCAGATCCAAACAGGCCTAATCGTTTGACCGGCATACTTCTGCATACACGTTCAATCTCTGGTTTTATTGCTTCTATATCAATCATTGGAATAATATATTTTAGAGCTTTCTTTGTCGCTAATTCAAGTAATATCTACTTCTTATGCACACCTTCTATGAATTCAGAATCAAATTCAGCGATTACTGTAATAGACTAAACCGCTCAGGCCATAAGGTCAATTCATTTTGCCGCAAAGTTGGTTTCGCCGCGATGGCTTTATCTCATAGCCTCCCGGGGCGGTCTTTGCAGGTATCGTTCCGTAAATATGCTATCATCGAGACCGACATTATATTTGACATCGCTGAATTCCATTTCCGTTTTGCTGCCGGTTTTGAGGTTCGAAACGACCGATTGGACGACCGTATAAAAGTCCTGAATCTTCTCGACCTTCTTCGACTCAATGATGCGATAGAGCTTGTCGTCCTTGTCATAAAACTCCATCTTCATTGGCACGTATGTCTTGCGGTCTATCGAGACATTGAAATAATTGAACTCCACGGTATCTGGCTGCTTCGGAACATTCTTGACGACAAACATTTGATCCGTAGTTTCGATCAGCTCGTGAGTATCTTCCTGAAGGCTACGGCCGGAGGCATACTCGTATAAAAAATCCGAGCCGACAAAGCTGGTCCGCTTGTCGCCGGCGGCGATTCGCTTGACAAGAGACAGCGCGGGCAGATACAGCCACCGGTCATCATCTTTTGCCGGGTCGGCGTGCTTGTGAACCATGTAGGCCATTTTGCGAACGTCCGGCGGCTTCTGGAAAAAGACAAAGTAATTCTGGTCGCCGCCGTCGGCAACGTCTTTTCTCAAAATATTGAATTCTCGCTCCCGTTTCTGGCCCTGCTTGCTCGTAATTGTCATTTTGACTGTTGCCTTGCCGTCATCGCCCTGATAATAGGCAACGATATTGGCTTTGTTTACGATTGTTTGAACGTCGGGAGTTTTTTCAGCTGAGCCCGGTTTCTCCGCTGCAAAAAGCGGCAATGAAAAACCAAGAACAAACGCTATTTTCCATACTGATTTCCTAATACACCTCTTGAAAAATTCATTTTAAGTTCAACTTTTCTTTTCCTCCGCCGCGGCCGTTTTGCAGGCCTGCCGGCGTGACATGATTCCACACACCAGAGCCATTATCGGTATGGCGATGATGCTCAACCATACCAAAGTGCTCCAGCCTACGACTGCAAAATGATGGGCATTCAATGCGACTAAGACAACCGCCGCCGCTGAAATAATCAAGCAGAAGGCACAATTACAACTGCGCCTCATCGGCTCGGCAATCGCCTTAAACAGCCTTTTCTCAAGCATAAGAACTATCGCCGGCAGTATCAGCAGGGTTACGATTCCCGAAACCGCCGGAATCGCACACACAAAGATTCCCACCGTTTTGTAAGGCACCAAAGGAGCGACCAGCAGCGGCAAAAAACCAATCGCAATGACAATTACGTTCCGGCTGATGGCCCGTGCCGGCTCGCCAAACATCTCCGACGAGGCCTTCTGCCACGAGCCCGTTTTTGAATAGGCGGCCCTGGCTCGCTTGAGAAAATGAATCGCAAAATCCACCGCCATCCCTAAAGACAAGGCGCTGAGCACCGCCACCGGCATATCGTAATCCTTGCCGATAAGACCGATCATGCCGTAGATGGCCGCTATCGTGACCATCAGCGGGATCATGCAAATCAGGCCCCAAAGCGCCGAACGGAAGAGGATCGCCATCATGATAAAGACGATTATGAAGCTGCCCATAAACGATTGCAGCATTCCCCAAACCATCTTGTCCTGCCAGACGACGTTGATATAGGTCAGGCCCGCCCACTCGTGTTTGAGCGGCACCGGCGGCGGATTTGTGCCAAAATAACCATCCACGGCTTTCGCGACCTTTTGCATGTCCTTGTTGTCTCCGCTGGGCAGCTGCATCCAAATCGCGGCGTGCATATAGTCGCCGGTGACTAAGTGCCACAAATCGTCCGGATTATGACTGCTCTGGAACTGCAGCAGGCACTGCGCCACGGCGGCGAACGTATCCGGAACCTTGTAGTTCTCAGGTTTTCCGTCAATAAGCTCCTGGTGAACCTTCTTGACCACATCGGTCAGGGAATTGCTCTTGCCGACAAGCCCTGTCTTTCCAAGATGATCCTGAAGCTCGGCGATATATCGCAGCACGTCCGGCCGCTTGAAAATCTTGACATGCTCTTTTTCCAGCTCGAAGAAGTCCGTCACCTCGAACCACAAATCGGCCTCTTTGCCCTTAGCCGCATCGAGCTTCTTCTGAGCGAACCAGCTGACCTTGTCGAGAAAGTCGTCCCTGGTTTGGGCCTGGCCGGCCTGTTGCAGCAACTCCGTTTCGATCTCAGGGATAATATCCGCCACATTGGGAAACTCGTCCTTGAGCTTCAGCAGCCTGCCGGAGAAACGCTTGCGAAGCTCCTCGATATAGGCCGTCGGAATAGCTTTTGTCTCGTTCGGATCCAGCACAAGGTACGCCATATAAGTCCCGCCGAAATGTTTGTTTAATTCAATATCGGCTCGGCGAATCGGGTGCTTTTTGGAGAACCATTTGACGGGATTGTCGTTAATTTGAATGCGCGTGATGCCATAGACGGCGACCACCGAGACGATCAGCATAACGACCAGGATCGGCTTTGCATGTACGTATGTCAGGCGTCCGCCGGCACTCAGTAATCTGCCGAGGGGGCCTTGTTTCTCCGCGTGAACGCTTGCCGAGCCGAAATTCTCCAGCGAGCTTTCTTTAATCATAATAATATACGCCGGCACAAACGTAATCGTGCAGACCCACGCGATCATAATTCCAACAGCAACGAATATGCCGAACACCTGCACCGGCGGGATCGGCGTAAGAGCGAGAGATGCAAAGCCCGCCGCCGAGGTCAGCGATGTATAAAGCATCGGTATAAACAGGTTGCTCATCACCTCCAGCATCGTCTGTTTTCTGCCCTTTTCTTTCGTGTAAAGATCGAAGAATTCCGAAAGAATATGAACCGAGTCCACCACCGCGATCGGCATGAGAAATATCGGGATCATCGAGCTCATTATATGCACGGGATATCCTAACCCGATCAGCAGGCCCATCGTTGAAATCACCGAGACCATCGCTACGATCATCGGCGAGATTACCAGCACCAGCTTGCGGAAGAACAGCAGCATCAGGATGAAAATCACGACCATCGCCATCGGCGCCGACATCGCCATCTGCGTAAACATCTCGTATCCGAACGTGTCCTCCGCCACGGGCAGGCCGGTGATGTGATATTCCTCGTCACCCTTTCCAAAGGTCGCTATTTTTTTCGTAAGCTCCCTGTATACGTTGTAGCTCAAATCCTTGCTGGTAAGCGGCAGGTACAGGCAAATCGCTTTTCCATCTTCCGAGACGACCGTCCCTTTGAGCAGAGGATTGGACATCGCCTTGTCTCTGATGTCCAGCGCCTCGGCGTTTGTCGCCGGCGGCCTGTTCATCAGCCACTCGAATATCACCACACCCGGCCCGCCCTGGCCGATGTGGTCGACGGTCGAAGGCGCAAGTAAATCGACCTCGATAACGCCGACCTGCTCGTTGGGGTCTTCGACGCTCGGCCAGTGCAGCGTCTTTGAGAATTCGGCCAGCTCGTATATCCTGGCCAGCGAAGCAGGATTGAACACTCCGTTCGGGTCTCTTTTATTGACAACGCCCAGCACCACGATGTCACTTAGAACAAACTGCTTTTTTGTCTGATTGTGGAAGACACGCACCGGTTCGTCGGCCGAGAGCATGTTCTCAGGATCGGTATCGACCTTGATCAGTGGTATCATGGCCCCCAGCAACAACGTCAGAGCGACCATTATAACGGTGACACGCTTGTAATGCGCTAGGGAGTATTCGGTAATCTTCTGTTTGAACTCTATTTTCACATCCGCCAAAATATAGTTATAAAATCTACCTTAGCTGACCGCTATTTGCAACCGCACGGTAGGTCATATACCCGCCGGGCAGGTTCCTGGCATCAAAACCGTTTTGCTCCAAAATCCTGCATGCGATATAACTGCGAAGCCCGACACCACAATAGACGTGAACGGTCCTGTCAATCGGCAGCTCATCCAGTCTGCCTCGCAGGTCATCCACGGGGATATTCTTTGCTTTCGGGACACTGCCTCCGGCAAATTCCCGGGGCGTGCGTACATCGAGAATAAAATCGTCCTTCTGAAGCTCGGTGAAATGTTTTATCTTAACCGTGCCGTCGAGGATATTCGCCGCGGCAAAGCCTGCAATATTGACCGGGTCTTTTCCGCTGGCGTACGGAGGAGCATACGCCAGCTCCAGCTCCTGCAGGTCGAAAACGGTCATCCCGGCCCGAATCGCCACGGCAAAAACATCAATCCTTTTATCAACTCCGTCGGCACCGACGATCTGAGCACCCAGAACCTTACCTTCCGGTTTACTGAACAACAGCTTTATGTGCATCGGTTTGGCGCCCGGATAATAACCGGCATGATTAGCCTGATGGAGATACAGTTTTTCATATTCGATATTAGTTTTTGACAGGACCTTTTCACTCGCTCCGGTCATCGCGGCGGTCAAATCGAATACTTTCAGGATGGCGGTACCTTGTGTCCCGGCGTAGGTGCGCTTCCTGCCGCATATATTGTCCGCTGCCATCCTGCCCTGTTTGTTTGCCGGTCCTGCCAGCGGGATCAGCGCGGCATTGCCGAGAACGAAATCCCGCACCTCGACGGCATCGCCTATCGCGTAAATATCGGGATCGCTCGTCTGCAAGTGCTCGTTGACCTTGATGCCGGCACGCGAGCCGATTTCCAGGCCTGCATCTTTAGCCAGCTTTACTTCGGGCCTGACGCCGACCGTCAGCATGGCAAAGTCGCAATCCAGCTCTTTTCCGGATTTCAGCGTGACTCGAAGAGATGAAGTCGTTTGATGTAACGACCAGACGCCGTCACCTAACTGCAGCCCAACGCCTCGCTCCTTCAAGTGGCTATGCAGAAACGTTGCCATTTCCTTATCCAGGCCCGGCATTACCTGGTCGAGCATCTCAACGACTTGCACGGACAGGCCTCGATCGTGAAGATTCTCAGCCATTTCCAGTCCGATGTATCCTGCTCCGGCCACAACGGCTTTCTTTGCATTTGTGGTTTTGATAAACTCGTCGATCCGATCCATGTCGGCGATGTTTCGCAGGGTAAAGACCCTGCTCGAGTCGATGCCGTCGATGGCCGGCCGAACGGGCTCGGCGCCGGGTGACAAAATCAGCCGGTCATATTTTTCAGCGTATTTCCTGCCGGTAGAAAGCTCGATAACATCGACGGTTTTCTGGCTACGGTTGATTTTAACGACCTCGCTTTTCACTCTGACGTCAATGTTGAACCGCTTTTTAAATGACTCCGGAGTTTGGAGCAGCAAATCATCGCGGTTTTTTATGGCTCCGCCTATGTAGTAGGGCAGCCCGCAGTTAGCGAACGAGATATAATCGCCTTTTTCGAACATGATGATCTCGGCCGACTCATCCAGCCGGCGAAGTCTTGCCGCTGCCGAAGCGCCGCCCGCAACACCACCAACAATCAGTATCCTCTTAGCCATCTGACAAACTTTCCTTTCTGATAAACGGTCGTGTTCACTTTTCTGGTTCAACTGCAAACAAGTTGGTTGATTAACACATGATTATAAAAGGATTTATCGCTTTATGGGCGCCAGCATAATAACATAAGTGGGCGGCACCGTTGAAGATATCGCCCTATGCTGTTGCCACCATCAGGGCGCTCGGATCGCTTCCAGGAATTATGCCGAATACACAGACCGCCGCCATATAAATCCATTTTCGGTTCCGGGCGGTAATTCTGCCTTTCTTTATATAAGTTAAAGACGGCAAGGAGAAAAATGACCCACAGCAGCCCTTTTAGCGGTATCTTAAACCAGTTCCTGGATTCATGCTCAGCCTGGATAGCCTGCGCTTGATTGACTCTTTTGTTTAACATCTCCTCATTCATCCCAAAATCGGCAACCGGCTTTTTAAAATCATCCTGAGAAGTTAGATTGAAGACTTTTTTAAGCACTTGCCGGCTGATGTCGTATTTTTTTCCAAATTCGGCGGCCGTCATGCCTTCGCCGGCAGTTAAAGCGATATTTTCCGGCTGTAATGCCTGTTTGCCGGCCCATAAACAACTTGAGACCGCAGAGGCGGAAACCACGATTAACAATATTAATACGAGATATAGTACGTTTCTTAACATCAAATAAGTACCTTTGTATATCCTGAAGAAATCTCCGTGGAGCTGTTGGGCCTTCTCTAAAACATTTTTGCTCAGGTTATTTCTTCCGTTTGCGGTCGCAATGGTCATAAATGCAGTGCATGAGCCTTACAACGTTCTTGTTCTCGATTCGATAGTACACTTTGGTTCCGTTCCGGCGACAGTTCAGGACGCCTTTGTCCTTCATCATATTTAGCTGCTGACTCGTGAGAGCCTGCTTGCCGCCCAAAGCCATTACAATATCGCCGACACACATTTCCTTTGCCTCCAGCAGCTCGATAATCTGCACCCGAACCGGATGGGCCACAGCCCTTAAAACCTCAGCTACATGTTCTGCTACCTTCTTATCCATTTTGAAATCTCACAAAAAAATTGTGTTATATTATAATATAGTAATATTTCGATATATCTTGCTGATTGTTCGCAAAAAAATAATAGAATTTCAGGCAATCTTTCAGATGTGACTCGCCTGAGAAGTCCAAAATCGTTCTATGTCTTTTGAATCTATAGACTTAACCGAGTCTTTCCGAAAGATGGTAACTGAAAAATTCACTGCAATTTTTATCGACCATCTTCGGGGATAAGTAAAGACTGATAATATTCATCCTTTTATGAAGAAAATTGGGGACTTTCGATTTTTTTATGCTTGACAATTTAAAAGCGTGACAGTTAAATTAGGGCATAAAGGTAAGCTGGCGGAAGCTTACGACAAAAGGATTTGTTCAAAGAAAAGGAATGGATAAAATGAAGGATTTATTTACCACCGGGGAAGCTGCGGAAATTTGCAGAATAAGCCAGCAGACAATAATTCGTTGCTTCGATGCTGGTCGGCTGGAGGGATTTCGTGTTCCCGGCTCAAGATTCCGAAGGATTCCGCGCCAGAGTCTTGTCAAGTTTATGAAGGATAACAAGATTCCCCTCGATTCCATCGAGTCCGGCAAGAGGAAAGTTCTTATCGTCGACGACGATGCCGAAATCATCGAGCTTATAGTCGATGTTCTTAATCGAGACGGCAGGTTCGAGACAAAAACCGCATCGAGCGGTTACGAGGCGGGAATGGCTACCCAGCGGTTCCGGCCCGAATTGATACTGCTCGATTATATGCTGCCCGACGTCAACGGCAACGTTGTCTGCCAGACGATCAGAAAAAATCCCGAATTCGAGAACATCAGGATTATTATTGTAAGCGGCGTTGTGAAACAGGATGAGATCGCTCAACTGCTTAAATCCGGTGCTCAGGATTTCATAAGAAAGCCGTTCGACGTCGCCGAACTCACCGGCAAAATCACCTCGGTCCTGCAGATGAAATAACACGATGCAACCGGTGGGGCTGCTTGAAATCTCGATGATCGATAAAGAACATGGACGACTATATGCCGGACAGGTTATCTAATACAAAAATCGCGGCACAGCAGGTAGAGCTTGCTGTTGGCCGGCTTGAATCACTCTCAACGCTGCCCTGCGTTGGAGCGAAGGTGTTTTCCATGCTCCGGCAGGGCCAGTTCTCGTCTTCGTCGATTATCGATATTATAGAATCGGACCCCGCGCTGACGGCCGGAACGCTTTCGCTTGTCGGCCGGCGGGGCCTGATCCGGCCCGGCGGAAAATTCTCGCTCCATCAGGCGCTCGATAAGCTTTCGGTGCACGAGGTTCGCGATATTGCCCTGTCGGTGAAAATCATGCCGGTCTTCGAGACGAGCGATGATATTGCAGGCTATAGCATCCAGTCCCGGAAAGGGCTTATGCTTCACAGCCTCGCGGTCGCCTGTTGTGCTAAAGAAATCGCCGAGATCGCATCGCCGCAAATAGACTCCCAGTTGGCGTACTGTGCCGGTTTGCTGCACGACATAGGGAAACTCGCACTGCAGGAGGCGATGCCGAAAAGTTTTATCCGAATTGTCGAGGAGGCCGAATCGGCGGAACAATCTTCCTGTGTTATCGAGCAGGAGCATCTCGGCTGCGACCATGCGATCATCGGCAAACATCTGGCTCAGAGGTGGCGGCTTCCGAATCAAATTACGCTTGCAATATGGCTGCATCACATTGAAGTTGTCGCCATCTCTGGCCGGATGCCTGAAGCAAAAATCGCCGCGGTGGTACAATTGGCCGATTCGATGTCGCGGGAGTTGAACATCGGCTCCTCCGGCAGTTTCGATACGCCTGTGCCGCCGGAACCGATAGCCGAGTACCTCGGGATCCAGATCGATCAGCTTCAGGAGATTCGTCACAGTCTTCCGGCGGCGCTCGGCCGGAAGTCCGGAGTGCTGGGCCTCGATATACCCGATAACGTGACGGAGTATTGTCAGTCGGCTCACGCCGTCGCGGCACGGTTCGCCCGGCAGCAGGCGGAACTGTTCGATGAAAATCGCCGGCTGCAAAGCGCTTCGAGCCACCTCGATTTTGCGGCGGATTTTCTGCTGGGCGTCAGCCCGTCTGCCGCTGCGATCGATATAGCGGAAAACTTCGCCGCCCGCTGGCAGAAGTTCTATCAGACGGGGATGGTCTGCCTGTATCTGGCTCCGACGAACGGACTTGAAACACTCGAAGCTGTAGTTGTGGAAAACCTCGCCCAATGCAGTATTGTTACCCTTGATGTCCCCGCCAATATACCGGCCGTACCGAAAGCGATAGAAAACGACTTTGCGATTTTGAACGCTCATGACCATATCGGCTGGCTGTTCGAACAACTCCAGGCCGGCTTCGACAGAAATCGAACCAAACTGGTGCCGCTGCTTTCCAACGGCAGGGCGGTCGGGGCAATCGCGTTCGAGCTTAATTATCCGGGTGACACCGAACTGTTCGCCGAAAGGTTCAGAACATCAGCCTCGATTGCCGCGATCGTTTTGGACATGGCGCTGGGTCGGCAAAATCAGCAGAATTATGCCGAGCATTTTGCGCGGCTTATTTCAAAGCCGGCTCCGGCAGCCGGTTCCGCAAACGCCGGTGTGTCCGACCGGACGGCGCAGGCGGAGGATTCCCTGAACGCGCTGGCTGAGATGGCGGCAGGCGCGGCGCACGAGCTGAACAATCCGCTGTCAGTGATATCGGGCAGGGCGCAACTGCTCGCTGAAGCACAGACCGACCAGGAAACGAAGGAAATATTAAAACAGATTTATGAAAACGCCCGCGAGGCATCCGGGATTATCGAAGACCTGATGAGCTTTGCCGAGCCGCGCAAGCCCAGGGCCGCCCGGACGGATGTAAAAAAAATGCTCGACGAGGCGGTGCAGTTGACCAGCAGGAAGACAAATATTGAAAGTCCCGATGTCAATATCGAAGTTGCCGGCCACGTCGAGAGCGTTTTTATAGACTCGGCTCAGATTGTATCGGCAATCGCAAATGTCATTTCCAACGCCGTCGAATCTTACGGCGACAACCCCGGGCCGATAGAAATCACCGCCGGTGCCGATGAATCGGGTGAGCTGGTGGAATTGACAATCAAAGACCAGGGCTGCGGAATGGACGCCGAAACGCTTAAAAAGGCGACTCAGCCGTTTTTCTCGGCAAAACCGGCGGGGCGAAAACGTGGAATGGGGCTTGCCTATGCCGCACGGTTCATACAGATAAATAAAGGCTTACTGAACATCGCAAGCGAGCCCGGCGGCGGGACTACCGTGACAATTTATCTGCCCATCGAATAAGTGCCGGTTCTTTTATTTCGGGATTAACGCAAGTATCCGTTAAAAGCTACTTAACACTGGGGATAGATCGTTGGCTGTGGTTTTCGCTTAAAATAAAATAAGGGACGCCGGTCTAAGCCGCCGCCCCTTATTTTTTGAAGGAGGAGGTTAATTTCATACCATATTACGCCTTAGCTATCGGTTTGTTCGTAAAACGGCCCTGATCACAGCTAAAAAATATACGAGTTTACCGTGCATTTCCTCGATTTAAGGCTGAAAAAACGTGATTAATCGATGACTTTGCCGTATTTGGCGGCCGGTTTTCAACGATTGTCGTCGGCCAGCTCGAACATGGCGAGGATTCTTTCGAGCGCATCATAAGGTGCCGTGCCGATGTTTACCGTAAGCTTATCATCCCTGTTGGAAACAGTTCTCACGTGTCCGGCGGCGAAAAGAATATTGCTGGCCGCCCGCTTATGGCTTGTTCGAGTCTTGACCTGGAACGCCGCCAGTGAGGGATGCGCCAGAAACTGCACGTCGGCTACCAGGGCGGCGATGGGCCGGCCCTGGCTGTTCCGGCCAAGGTCGCTCAGCCTTGTATGGGAGATATTCGGCGCGCCGGTCAGCAGGGCCACGGATGCATGGCGGTAATAAAAGTCACTTTGGGCCTGGCCTTGTCCGACCCTGGCCAGCTGCTCTTTGGCCTCGGACGGCTGGTCGGCGCCGGGGCAGAACAAGACAGTTGGCTGATGGGCGAGATATTTTTCCAGCAGCAATCCCAGACCTACCGGGGCGCCGTTTTCCAGTGACAGCAGGCTGGTGACATTGCCGGTCACCGTGTAGAAATTCGAGCCGGTGACAGGTCTGCCCGAGGGCCCGTACGGGATGGTATCATCGAAGTCCTCGGCATACATGTGTATTGCCACCCCTACCTGGTGGAGATTTCCCGCACAGGCTGTACGATGCGCCTGAATTTTGGCCAGGTTCAGTGCCGGCAGCAATATCGCTATCAACAGGCTCATGATGGCTATGACCACAAGCAGCTCGATAAGTGTAAAGCCGGCGTGCCGCTCGCCATTGATGTTCGATGGATAGTTTACCTTCCGCATTTAACTTCCCGGACAAAGCTCCCGTAATCCACCTTGTCCGGTTTGCTCCAAAATGACAATTACTCCTTAACCGTCAACTCTGCTTCCGGATCAGGCAGCGGCTCGACGAGCCTGACGTTATCCATGTCCCAGAATCCGCCGGGCTGCCCGGCTGCTCGCAGGGCAATGCCGATGCTCATGCCCGCCCAGGCGTCGCCGGGCTGAACCGCCGGAAGCTCCAGCGAGAAATCCTGCAGTTGCGTATAAGACTGGACCGTCGCCTCAACCGTTTGGTGAGCGATGTCCACAACATCGTTCGCATCGCGATAGTAAAGCACCAGTTCGAGTGTATCGACCGGCTCGACAGCCGCCGGCGGGAATCTGCTTGAGACACTGACGCCAACTGTCAGCCGGTAGCCGCAGCCTGCTTTGTATACGGCGTCCAGGTCCTGCTCAAGTGCATTGCCCATCTGGGATCCCAGGAAGGCAAGCTGGCTGCCGTCGGCGTTGACAATATGATCGAAGCTGTTGGGATCGGTATTGGCAAAAACGCCGGTATTGGTACTGAAAAGCGTGTCGATATCAATCTCCGTCCAACCGTCCACAAGCGGCACCGCGCCGAAACCATTCGGATCCACTACCGGGGCCTCGAACGAGGCGTTCTCAATCGGAATCGAAACGGGCGCCGACTCGATGAGCCTGACGTTATCCAGGTCCCAGAATCCGCCGGGCTGCCCGGCTGCTCGCAGGGCAATGCCGATGCTCATGCCCGCCCAGGCGTCGCCGGGCTGAACCGCCGGAAGCTCCAGCGAGAAATCCTGCAGTTGTGTATAAGACTGGCCCGTCGCCTCAACCGTTTGATGGGCGATGTCCACAACATCGTTCGCATCGCGATAGTAAAGCACCAGTTCGAGTGTATCGACCGGCTCAGCGGCTGCCGGCGGGAATCTGCTTGAGACACTGATGCCAACTGTCAGCCGGTAGCCGCAGCCTGCTTTGTATACGGTGTCCAGGTCCTGCTCAAGTGCATTGCCCGTCTGTGATCCGAGGAAAGCCAGTTGGCTGCCGTCGGCGTTGACTATATGATCGAAGCTGTTGGGATCGGTATTGGCAAACACGCCGGTATTGGTGCTAAAAAGCGTATCGATATCAACCTCCGTCCAGCCATCCACAAGTGGCACCGCGCCGAAACCGTTCGGATCCACTACCGGGGCCTCGAACGAGGCGTTCTCAATCGGAATCGAAACGGGCGCCGACTCGATGAGCCGAACATTATCCAAATCCCAGAATCCGCCGGGCCGGCCTGCTGCGCGAAGGGCAATGCCGATGCTCATGCCCGCCCAGGCGTCGCCGGGCTGAACCGCCGGAAGCTCCAGCGAGAAATCCTGCAGTTGCGTATAAGACTGGCCCGTCGCCTCAACCGTTTGAATGGCGATATCCACAACTTCGTTCGCATCGCAATAGTAAAGCACCAGTTCGAGTGTATCGACCGGCTCGACGGCTGCCGGCGGGAATCTGCTTGAGACACTGATGCCAACTGTCAGCCGGTAGCCGCAGCCTGCTTTGTATACGGTGTCCAGGTCCTGCTCAAGTGCATTGCCCGTCTGTGATCCGAGAAAAGCCAGTTGGCTGCCGTCGGCGTTGACTATATGATCGAAACTGTTGGGATCGGTATTGGCAAACACGCCGGTATTGGTGCTAAAAAGCGTATCGATATCAACCTCCGTCCAGCCATCCACAAGCGGCACCGCGCCGAAACCATTCGGATCCACTACCGGGGCCTCGAAAGAGGCATTTTCAATAGGAATCGATGCCGACAAGACCGGCATGGCGGCCCATGAGCCAAATAATATCAGCACAAATAAATCTATAACGTTACGCATCATCCCTTTTCTCCACTCGCAGCGGATTCCTCCGAACTCGCCGGACGACCCTTGCCTGGATAGTATCTACTCAGCAGTTTGATTGACTCAGCTACGCCGCCGAGCCGCTTATCTGAATATAATATCAAGTATGCCCGAAAAATTCAAGGTTTCTGTCTATGTCAGCTTTGATGAGCAGCCGGAATAACAGTTGAAATTCAAATTTGCTGGTCAATAATCAACAAATTGACATATCTTAACAATCTAATAGGCAAAAAAACCGAGTTTTTCGGTCATTCCTGTCATTACCAGGGACTAATGGGGGCAGGTTTAAAACGCCATTCAGGGCAAATTTCTATATGTGGTGACTATGTATATTTTAAGTTTTTTAGAAATTCTACAATTTTTTCTTGACAACCATATGGGGTATTTAGTATAAATGGTTAAGTCGAGATGGAGTTTTTCTGAGATTATTGCTTCGTGCGTATTACGGATCCACGGTTCCTGGGCAACTACCTGATGCGTGATCAGGTAAGGAACAGAGTTGAAGTGAGGTAATACGGCATGAGATGGAAGAGCGGTGTAAGGCGGAACATTCGTTTTTCACCTGCATCTCTTTTAGCCACATAGTCTGTGGTCCACCCAATCTTGCCTTATTGGCAATCTTCACTGTTTACAACACAGGGGATCAGTGCGCAAGATTCTCTGAGTTGAAGGCAAGTTAAGATTGAATTGTAATGAAGGTTTAAAATCAGATATTGAGGAGGAATATAATGAATAAGAAGATATTTGTAATTTTCTGTGTTGTCGCCTGCTTACTTGATGTGGTCGACATAGCTCAATGTGCTCCGGTTTACAACCCGGCCACTAATCATTGGTATGACATTGTCTCTTCAGGAGCTGATGGATCCTGGGACAATGCGGAGAACAACGCTATTGCATTGGGCGGCCACCTGGTGACGATCAATGATGCTGCAGAAGAAGCATGGCTCAGGTCGATATTCGGAGGCCAAACTCGCTATTGGATTGGTTTCACGGATGCTGCCGCGGAAGGAACCTGGGTCTGGTCGAGCGGAGAGCCTGTAACCTATACTAACTGGAATTCTCTTGAGCCTAACAATATGACACCTCCGCCCACCGGTGAG
>Ga0315284_10003555_pt1 | contig 22171 bp, 26 predicted proteins | sample YL17G09_16_MG_FD_203696 | JGI IMG/M metagenome (GOLD analysis project Ga0315284, IMG submission 203696) | Sediment microbial communities from Yellowstone Lake, YNP, Wyoming, USA - YL17G09_16 | ecosystem: Environmental > Aquatic > Freshwater > Lake > Sediment | place: USA: Wyoming | collected... | reverse complement strand
GTGTATATACGGTCTTTTGAGGGAGAGGGTGGAAACCAATTCTTTCTTTCAGACCTGGCTAAGTCTTTAACCTCTGACTTCCCTAACGCCCCTCCTTTTCACAGAGGAGATGAATATGTGATGGGGATTATCTTGATGGCTGGTGGACCCCAGTTAAAAGTAAAAGCCTCGACAGACCTGTTAAAGACTATTTTCGTAAGTGGGAATAGGGATATAATCAGTTTAACCGATACGTTAGGGGAAGCTATTAGTGGGTTAGAGGAAGCGGCTTTTGAGGAGAATTTCAATGAGAAAGAGGATGATACGATACCTACTTTTAATGAAGCTCTTCAGCCTACATTAAAGCTTTGTCACCCACCGATGCTTTCTATTAAAACTTTCGGGGATAACCTTCAACCAGAAGAGAGCTGACCATGAGAATGAAAGATTTCAGATGTCCGGCGTGTGGTAAAGATCTGGAAGAGCTTGTAGACGACGATGTAAAGTCTATGCCTTGTCCTGCGTGCGCTACTGCCATGGAAACCCTCTGGCTATTCGCCCCGAAGGTCATGACCACCTGTATTCCCTCTTACCCTGGGTGTCACAAACACCGCGCTGGGTACATGCATACACACGGGGATAGGTCAGCTACAAAGATTCAAAGTGGGTATGGTGGAAGTCAGGGGCCGAAGCAGTAGAATCAGTCTTCCAAGTTTCTATTCTTGAAATGTTGTATTAGAGCTCCGATTCCTAGGCCGGGCAAGGCTCCTGCTACTGCACCGAGCGCTCCACCCTGGGTAATAAAGCGTGCCCGGCTTCCTGGGGGGAGTTTAGGAAGCGGGGGTAGGGAGCCCCGGCTTCCCATACTGGGTATATTTCCTAGCATGTGTGAAAGATCTCCCATCCCTGCACCAGCTACTCCGCCTAGCGCACTCCCGGTGAGAAGACCTTTAAGAGCTGCATTGCTACGTTCCGGCAGCGGCCCTTCTGCTTCTTCTAGGTCTTTATTTTTAAAGTGTTGGAGTAAAGCTCCAAGTCCTAGGCCCGGCAAGGCTCCTGCTACTGCGCCTAGAGCTCCACCGCGGATAGCGGAACCCAGTGTATGCCCGGGTTTTGGTGGTCTCCAACTTCCTCGACCCGCACCTGTCATGCCCGGGTCTATATGGTCTAACATCCCATTAAAAGCCCCTACCCCACTTCCCAATATTCCCCCAACGTGCCCACCCGCGAGCAACCCTTTGAGAGCAGCATTACTCCGCTCTGGCGGATACTCCTCTTCTCCTTCCGGGAGAGAGAAGAATGCGGGGGATTCATTAGCAACTTTAGCTAAAACCATATTCGCGAGTTGTGCAGCAGTCTTTCTCATTGTACCCAATTCCTTATTGAAATGTAGCGTCTACGTATTCTGGAAGTTCCCCTTTTTCATTTCTGTATTTTTCGGGGTTATCCACGAACATTTCTTTATGTAGGGCGTCAAGACCATCAAGCTCGTGTGAAGTAAGACCCAGACGTTCTTCTATCGCTTTATTATTATGGTGTTGAATCTTGGCTCCCAATGCAGTCCCAGCGAGAACTCCGATAGCTGACCCCACAGCTCCTCCACGAAGGGCAGCGCGGCCATAGCCTTGAGTACTGCGATTAAACAGATTCTGGAGGGATCTTCCGAACAATCCACCACCGGCTCCTAGCAAACCTCCATAAGCTGCTCCGCCCAATCCTCCGTAAAGAGGCGCACGGTGCATACGGTCTTCGGGCGCATAGTCTGGGATATCGTCTTCGTTAGCGAATTTAGTCAGGACCATATTGGCAAGTTGTGCAGCAGTCTTTTGCATTGTACCCAATTCCTTTTACGGCGCAATCGCAAGAGAAACAGTAGCAACCTTCGCACCGGTTCTAATCTCGAGATTCACACCTTCTCCCGTAGCCGATACGGCCGCCATCGTCGGAACGTCGACCGTCATGGAGATAAGGGGATCAGCTGAAATGTTGATGGTACGAATATCACAAGTCACGCCTGCACACGTTACAGCCATACCCGGACCTTCGCCTCCGGCTAGAGTCTGTGACGGAAGGACGGTAGGAAGACCTGCGCCGGTACCAACTACGGTTGCTTTGAACAGCAGATATACAGTAGCTCCGCCGTTGACGGCTGCAGCGATAGTCGTAGCACTAGGAGTCGCCCCACCCAGATCAATTTTCAATTGAGTCCCGCCAACAAGAGACACAGCGAGACCTCCACCACCATCGTCTGAAACTACTACAGAAAGAGCATTACCCCAAGAACCTGGAGTACGAGCGCTAATGACCAAATTGGTATCTGCAATGCCATACGTTAGAGTTGTAGTGGCGAAAGACTGACCGCCCAAGAGCATGTAACCCTCAAGGGTTAGACCCGTTTCCCCGGCCAAGGTCAGGTCATGTTTCGATACCCTATCGATTCTTGGCATACCGGCGAGGTCACCTTCTTGCGACCAAAAATTATCGGTAGTTCCATAGATCGAAAAAGTAGCCACTCCGGCTGTCTCCAAAGACGCAAGCTGCGGCGCGATACGCTGAAGTTGTTCCCAAGAACAATCGAAGATGGCGTAAGAAGCTGCCGGGGCTGTGACAGACAAAGCTCCCGATGCTGGATACGGATCTTGAATATGTACACTACCCACTAGGGCATTCACTCTTACTCTTGGCATAATGAAACCTCCGTTTTTTTAATTATAGGCTAGGCCCCTATCTTTACCTTCAAACTTTTCACTGCTGCAGTGAGACTACTTGTCATCGCTTTAAAATATGTTCCAGGAGTTCCAGGTAGTGTAGATAAAGTAGGTCCTCCACCGTAGGTAGCCACATGTTGATGCGTATCGAGGGCCGTAATAAGCATATTGAAAAGGATGAGCCATTTTTCATAGACCATAGCTGAACCGGTCGGAGGGTTCATCGAGGCTTCCGGCCAAGGACCAGGCACAATGCACCCCAACCCAATGGAATTGGGCTTTAACGTATTTAAATTAACCGTACATTGCGATGCGGGAAGCATCGGGTTTTCACCCAGGATAATAGCGCCGTTGTGCGTGTAAACCTTAAACCCAGACATCGCAGAAGGCATCCCTCCGTCTTTAGGATTCCCAATCTCTATAACATAACTTCCATTCACAACTCGAACATCCAGAGCTTTATTCGTGGGTTTTGCATCGAGAGGAATACCTCCCATTACGGTAACGATTTGTTGTCCCCCAATATTTTTGATCTCGTTTCTATTAATAGAAGCAACATCGTCCATACCGATATTAGCAGTGCGACTCGACCCGATACTTTCAGAGGAAGCTCCTTGAACATTTCGAGTAACCATCCCCTGTATTTCGTCTTTAATATTCCCGTGGGTCCGTTGATAATGTGCTCCACCCGTTGTGGTATACCTGTCTCCAGCAGTACTATCGGCACGGGAAAGCTCTCCGAATATTTCTAGAAAACCGTCAGCAGATATCTTAATACGCGCATAGGTTTTACTGTTATCCGGAGACGTAACCCGCATATCAAAAAGATTACCTGCGTCTCCTATGTCCAGGCGAAAGGTCCAAGCCTCGAGCTCTCCGCCGGTTTGAGATGCTTGGTCGGAACCGCCCCTAAAAGAAAGGGAGCTGCGTCCATCTTTATTCTGAATTTCCAGATTTCCGAAAGAAGAGAAGTGCTCATAGTTTTCGCACACAACTCGAACGAGGTCATGTAGACCCGAAGCGATAACTTGTGCTCGTTCACTCCCGTGTAGGGTCGATATTTTTCCACGTAGAGCTGCGATATAGTTTCCATCGTCTCCAGCTAAAACTTGGTCGCCGGGGAGCATTCCTTTAGGGGAATACGTTGTGCGGTATGTTCCACCGGTACTTGGGGGGTCGGAGGACAGGCCTGAAGCTGCTCCAAAATCAGGGGCTAAAGAATAGGTGGAGCTATTCGCTGCGGTTTGTGGAAGAACGCCATCGATATAAGGAACACCCAAGTCGAAATCGACAAGGACTCGAGTATCGGCACTTAGAACATGTTGGTCACCAGAATGAGTTAATTTCCGCGGGATATCGGGGATATTCCGTCCTCGATGCCGCACGGTATATGTCTTGGTATTGTCATTGTAGGCTACGATATACGCGAGAACTCGGCCTCTAGGATAAATAAGTTCCCCAGAAAACGGAGCCTGACCAAACATAACTTTTCGTGATTCGGTTTTGTCCATATAGGAAGGATAGCACAGACAGAAATAAGAAGAGACGAAGTATTAGGTCAATCGATATGAAGGTCGCTCAGCCCCTCAGTAAAGCCTCCGCTTGGGATAGTGGCGTCACCGGTACCGGCTGCAAACCCAATAACTTCGTCTAGCGTTACACGATTTACGGTATCCAAAGCCGCGAGAGAAGTGGGTTGGAAAGGAACAACGCGGTCACACAAACCACTGATGTCTTCCATAACCATATTCTGGCCGATGGTGAAACCGAGGGTGTACATATTCACCATGCACAGCTCGAAGTAAAATGCACCAAGGAGCTCTTTTGCCCTATCTCGAAACAGAATAGCTAGACCAAACGGAACATAGAAAAGTTCTGAATCGAGATTCGCGTAAAACGTGGTGTTAGTACCTCCACCAGCTGCGGGTACAGGTGGTTCATCCAGCTTGTTAACTTCCAACCCAGCAGCCACTGCGTTGTGATAGAGAACTCGAAGAAGATTTCGACCGTTGGTCAAAAGGCGGCCCATTCTCCAAGAGGTTTGACTTTTTCCTCGGGTAAAGAATAGACGGGCAGAACCAATGGCCTGCATCGGTTGGAGCGGGACTTGGTTTGTAAATTGGAAAGTTTGCGTCATTCCGATAGCCAGCAAACTAGATACGCCGGTTGTATCTTCTTGCTTCATATCCATAAAACGTGGAGGGCCAGCAAGGATGAGCGTATCTTCTGGGTTTGCCGCGGTGTAAGCGGCATTATCGGTATGACGTTCAACGTTGTGTTGCTGAACTTTCCAGCTTCCTAGTCCATGAGTAATTCCAAGCGGCATAACAAAAACCTCCTACGAGAACCTCAGTTCCCGGTGTTTCCAAATCCAGTGGGCATATTGTTTCCGGGTTGATTCGGCATGTTATTGCTTGGTCCACCCGTAAAGGCGCGGGAAAGACCATAACCCCCTGCCCCTACCATCGCCCCTCTACCCAGAACTCCGCTTGTCGTTGCGGCGTTACCCATACCTACCATACCTTTTCCAAAGTTACCGGCACCCTGCCAGAGAGTTTGTCCTGGAGCCGAAGCAAGGTTACTCAAAGATTTACCTAGACCTCCGGCCGCACTCTGGGCTTTCCCTGCAAGCCAACCGGGTGCCTGACCTTTAGCAAACGGACCCATTTTGGGAGCAAAACTTCCTAGCCACTCCCCCGCGCGAGCTACACCTCTACCAATCATCCCACCCACAGCTCCAAACGGTCCCGCAAGCTTCTCCATGGTCTCATCGTAACCGGCTTTGTAGAATTCGCTTTGCATTTATGCTACCAAGTGAAGTGCGATTGTGTTAAGGACTGTCGGAGTATTCAAATCGACATACGCCACAATCCGATCCTCGGAATTACCCGTATCTTGGAAAACCGAACGCACCTGAGCGTCAATCAGCGGAGAACCAATCTTCGCGCGATACGCCGATTTATGCGTATTAATGACCGCATACAGAGCGAGCTTAATAAACTGGATTGCTTCCGGCGTAATGTTCCACGTCCCGATGAAGGGGCGAAGAGTCGTCAGGAATGACATCGAAAGGTAATCCAAGTTTTTCACATGCATGTACTCGCCTGTCTCCAGTGCGAGGACGTCAGTAGTCACTTCATGAATTGTATACGGTAGGGCAGCCGGTGCATCCTGCACGAAAACATACACACCACCATTCGAAAGATTCGTCAGCTGCTCTTCGCTAAAGTAATCATTCGAGTTGTAAATCCGGCTGATTCCGTTCCCACCGAGATTCGTAAAACCTTGATGAGACGGCTGGCTAGCAGTCTGCCCACCGACCATACAAGAAAGGTAATAACCCGGCTGGGCATCGGCCAGCTCAGGGTCAGTAGCGGTACGCACTTTGCTACCGTCAACCAAGTCAACAACATCCACGCTATCGGGATAACAGACAATCGCGCGTTTGCTATTCAAGCTCTGTGCGACTGCGAGCATGTAGTTGACCTGCTCAGTTTTGCTCATATTCCGTTTTACGCGGAAATAGAGACTTCCGTTTGTCACGGTGCGGTCAGTAGCCGAAGTCCGCTTGATAAGGTGCGGAAGCTCGTTCTCGAGGTCTCCGGTGTTATTACCGTTGTTGGCAATCGTAAGACGAGTTTCACTATCGACCGATGCAATTTCCCACGTACTGTAGGTAGTCCAAGTATCCGTCTCCGGATCATTGGGCATTTGCAGAAGGTCACCCGGAACTACATCCGCGAGGAATGTAGAAGTCGGGGAGCTCAGGGTCAGGTAGAGAGCATCGAGAACTCCGTCCGCTAACGTAAAGCCCTTCGCGGGAGAAGCGGCATAAACCAGGGGAGTAAATCGATGTGTAACCCCGGTCGGGTCAGTAATATGGAGCGTATCGGCCCCAGACGCTGAACCAGAAAGGGTTGGAAGAACTTCCTCTGTTTCAAGAACCAGTGCTGAGTTGATATGCGCAACGGTAAATGGGCCTGAGGAAACACCCCCCAGGGTAATATTAATAATATCACCAGGAAGAACTCCACCCTCAGTGGCCAGAGCCGCACTAAAGTCCAAAGTTTGTGCCCCGGACACAGTAACCGTTAACTTCTTATTTCCCGCCGGAGTCGTTCCAGCCTTAGTGAGAGTAGAAGCTCCACTTGTCTTCGTAACCACGTCGCTCTGAGTAACGAGCTCAACAGCCCCGATCACGTTTCGGAATTTCTGCTTGATACCGTGGTTCAAAACATAGTCCGGGTCAGCATAATTCTCCCAAGTTCCCTTTAAGGACCCAAGGGTAGACGTATCGTACGTCAGCGGAACTACCGCATAGATGTCGGAAAGATGACTCGTACGCTCAATAAAATCTTCATATCCCGCGAGGGTATCAGCCGCCACACCATACACTTTAACTGTCGTAGAAGTGTTAGCAAGAGCTACGTGAACTCCAACACACAGCGGGTTACGCGCATCGTATTTTCCGAGGAGTGCATCAGCTTCCGTAGCCGACCCTACTTCATTTACATTCTGCAGATCCTGGCGAAGAGCTGCGTACTCCATGTACATCGAGGCGTATGAAATAGGTTTATCGCCAATCGTGGTACTGACCGTCGCGGTGATACCGGCCTTAACCGTCACTACTTTTGTAGTGGTGTTTACACTAAAATCTGTAGTGTCGAGCTCCACATCACTCAGAGTTCTTTCAACTCTCCAGAGACGATTCGTAACGTCGTTCGCATCCGGGAAATCTTCTGTAACACGGAGATGGCACCAGTCCGACAACCCCGTAACTTTTGCTCCGCCCAAACTAGAATACACCTCAACGCCTGCAGCAGTAGTAATGCGAACATGCGCATTTGCTGTGGCTCCGGTCAAATTAGAAGCGTCCTCAATCTCAATAGAATCTGCAACCACCGATCCAGCTTGTACGTACTTCTTTTTAACAGTGTAGGTACCGTCTCGAGAAACTGTCGCTTCGTCGGCAGAAACTTCAATGATGTAACCCGTATCGCATCCGATGGTCGTGAAATTCGGAGTACTACCCGCAGTAAAAAAGATGTAGGCAAGCTCTTTCACCGTTTTCACGTAATCCGATCCCGCCGATTCCGTGATGAGGGTATCTCCGGCAGCGATATAGCTCGCTCCCATATGCGTACCAGCAGCGCGAGTCGTATAAAAGAGATTATCGCTTGCGTCAAAAGTAGCGGCGCTTGCACCCGGGGTTGAGGCCTTCTCTTTTAGAACAACAGTGGCCTCATCAAAAAAGATGCGAACGCTATCGTCTTTGAGAATGGCCCCCGTCTCGACATTCGGAGGAGTAGTAATTGTAACCGCCGCCGTAGGGGACGTTCTAGGATTATCCTGATGAAGGGTTCCGTAAGAACCAGCAGCGATGTCAACCTTATCGTCAAGGTAATCTAGCAGCTGGTAACAGGGACCCACGATCAGGCATGAAAGTTGAGGGGTAGCAGGAATTACTGATAGGTTAGTATATTCCTGATAGACTACTGTATTCGGTCTGGTAAGAGGCATCGGTATTCACTCCTCTGGTTGCTGCTGAATTATACTGTTAGCTTCGACTCTCGCGAAGCACGATGTCTTGGAGCACGTCATTGACATCCCCCACCTTAGCGGCACGCATAGCGATATCGTTAATAAGGGGTGCGATTGGTCGCGTGCTCCAACGCATATAGATTGTCACTTCACAAAAAATCTGTGTGTGGAACAGCTGTTTATCGAGTTCTTCCGGTAGAGTCATTCCCAGTGTAGGCTCCGTAAAAACATGGAAACCGAATGACGAACACAGAATATCCCTGCTCGCTAAAAGGTAAAACCAAACGGTGTCCGCGATAATGTTCGAGTCTCCATAACTTTCGGCAATACAGTCTATTTGGATGGGGATATGAACCATAGCCCCGAATCCTCTCAGACCGCTCGGAAGATGTTGACCGGCAAAATTATCTATCGATACTTTTTCAACATTGACTTGTCCGCGGTCAACATAAATTGCCGGGCGATAGTTACGGATACTTTTATTTTTGTCGAAAGCAGGCCCAATAAAAATAGGCCTAGGGGCTCCCACATTATTGGGGTCGCATTCTTCCGCAGGTCTTAAACTGCCAGACCAAACCCAGGGGAGAGGCTCCGGAGGTGTAGGGTCTTCCCACTCTACCGCAGGACGCAGGTCAGGAGAGTTGCCTTGAAGTCCTTCCGTACCAATTGCAGTCGGGCTAAAGCGATGCTGTAATGCCAGTACGAATAGTCCAAGAACTGCCAACGGAGACCCAACGGTGATATGTCTGTGCTCGCCTATTTCAAGAGGAAGCGCTGAACCGTCCCAGGTTTGATTAATGAGAAAAGCACTCATGCAACACCCACCTACACCCACCAACAGGGTTCACGCCAAGGGTCTACCTTGAGGTCATATTCCGCACTCGTCGGACTCAATTCCGAAACGATTAATTCTTGATGGACATCCACATTGTGTATTTGCGTAGGAGTTACTTCGTCCACCTGAAAGTACTTATTCGTGCGTAAAAAAACAATGAGGTCTTCCTTATCCATCTGCGGAATATGGGCCATTAGCAAGCGTGTTTGTTTGCGTTCCGATTCACCTTGTAGGGCTGTCTGGATAGATATGGGGGTGGTGAAAAGTTGTGCCCAACCATACACCGGTGTCCAGTACCCGCCTTGAAAAGTAGTCCCGTAACATTGAGGGCAGTAGGGATTAACTGAAATACCCATTGAGGATAAACACAGGGTACATTTCGTTCCCCACTTCTTCCTTTTTAACGCGGCTATTTCCGTCCCGATAACTCGTTTTAACGAGATCATTGCGTCACGTACGAGTTTACGGTGTATGCCTTCGCGTCTGCGGTCTAACCAAGGTTCTATTTTTTTAATAATAGAAACCGTGTCTCCGCCTGCAGAAGGTTGTGCCGTTATCCGGTAATAAACCGAGCGGGTCATAGACATAAGGTCTGGAGTTCCCGTAACGGTGTTTGACGGGAAGGCCATATCGACATAATAAAAGTCGTAAATAGGGGGCGTGGTTATCGTCTCCCACGGGCCTTCGGCACTACCGGATCGATCCACAGTAAATTCGTACGTAATTCCCAGGGTTGGATTTCGGAGTACCCACTGCAGAAAAACCCGTTGGGGGAACATCGGAAAAATCCGCATCATCTCGAGATACGTTCCAGCCTGTAGTGGTTGGTTACTGACAGACTGGATAGTCGATGATGGAAAAAGCGGCATGAATCACATGGTCCAGCGCCCGAGATACCGATATCCCGAGGATTGTTTACCGTAGCAGCTTTCCATATTCGCTTCGGTTTTGGACAGGCGACAATGCATATCAAATTCCTGCTGCATACGGTCAGCCCAGGCGGCGTACTGTGCCTGTTTTTCATCCAAGTTTACCGGAGCGATATTTCCGTCTTGAGCCCTCACTTCATTTCGGTTTTGCCGAATACCTTCCGACCGCAGAAGAATCGCGCACACTCCACAGAGAAGAACATATACGTTGATTGTATCCCACTCATACGCAGTTTGAGGAGGAAGGATATTGTACTTGGCGGTAGCAAAACGAATCGCGCGGTTAATATCATCCACGGTGAACTCAACATTATCTGGGATAATAATGTTGTGCTCAGGGGTATCCCTCAAAAACCACCGAACATCGTCAGTGGTTAGCGGAGTACTTGCAGTAGGTAGCGCGACTGGCATGCTTCACCTCGATTCAAAAATCTATCGATTAAGGAACTTGATACTTGACAAGGTATATGTCAACCGTCCCTACTGCAGTGGTTGTAACTTTTATAACCTGGCAGGGAAGAACAGGAAGACCCACACCTAGAAAATCATGGCTAACGCTATTTGCATCGTGAGTCGCTAATACAGTAGTTACAAAGGCCCCGCCTCGGTCTTGTATATACAGGTTAAAAGTACTACCTGCTCCGCAGTGGGCACGTACACTGACAATCGAATACGCAAAGTTATCTGCGATATCGAAGAGACCCGCTTTTGTCAGAGTCATCGAAGTAGTATCAGCCGGGTCACAATATGTGTACAACCCATTAGCGTAGAGAGCGGGTTGTGCAACGATAGCCGTAATCAGGGGGGCATCCCCTGCCATACCCGCACCCGCAACAGTTTGTCGAACACCGATAACCGATTTTACGATGCTAATAGGATACGTATAGTTACTCGTCATTGAGATCTCCCTTCTTTATATTGCCCGGCAATACAGGCGCTTTCGGTTCGTCTAATTTTTTACCTTGCGATAATTTAGACATCGCGGAAAGTAGCTTATATTCTAGGCGTATAAAACGAGCGTCATTAGCAGCTAGGTTGTTAACACTTTCTGCAAAGTGGTCTTGTTTGTATCTAAAATAATCTGTTTGGAAACCTGCGACAGACTGTGTCACTTGGGCAATATTTTCACTGGTACGTTTTACTTGATCAATCAATGTGTAGTATTGCCAAAGCCAGCCACCAACAACCAACACAGCTCCAACAGATCCTACTGCAACTGTATTACGAAAGAACACACGCCAAGAATCGACTGCATTTTTCAGGTCAAAGAATTCTGCGGTTCGTTGGCAGTGCGAAGCTTCTTCAAGGTTTTTCTCTACCATGTTGAATTTCTCCTCAACTAAACGCATCGCAGCGCCTAAAGTTGATTTGTCTTCTTTTCCCTTAGTTAGATTATGTAGGGATTCTTTAATCCAGTAGAGGTCCTCTAAGGACAGCACGAACCCAGGGGAATCTTCCTGCCCCATATTGTCAGCAGTCGGACGTAGACTAGGATGCATACGCGCTCGTTTTAACTCGTGCGGGGTAGGGTATAGACTATCGGAGTCCGTGTCTGTCCACAAAGGTTCACCCGTATTTTTCTTCGGCTGTTTAGGGGTAGTGGCCATTAGGTAGTTACCTCCACAAAACGAGGTGTATACTCTGGCAATTTTTCAATTTTTAGTAGCCAGGTTTGTGCTTCAGGTAAAAGTAAATCTGATAACCACTCACCGTTTACGTCCGTGTAAATACCCCCCGCCCAACTGGTTTGAAATACTGTAGGAGAATCGTCCGGGTCACCAAAAAAAACTACATCGGAAACCCATGCCCCTGAAAATACGATATTCTGTTGTGTAATCCACTGTGCCAGGTTTTGTCCGTAATAACGGTTTGCATTATATACGGATATTAGCGCTCCTTCGATAGGTGTTCCGTCCTGGCGTAGGACTCGAAGAGCAGCAGTCTGCGGATAGTTATGATTAACTACAACAGTCATGCGATAATTGTAGGCGAGAACGTTATAAGGAAGGAGAGGGAAGGAAGAGGCTGCGAAGCTATTCGTCGTCGAAAGACTCATCGGGAGAGGTGTTGTTCAGCTGTGCTGCTGCCCAAGCAATCAGCTTTCGAGAACCTGTCTTACTGAGCCCAACTTTAACGAGAGCATTCATATTGGCTTTCGCTAGGTCCGCTAGGGTCGGGAATGCTGCTATAATAGCGGGAGAATTCTCTTCAGTAATACCTGGAGCATGGGCAATGAAGCTTGCAGGCGTAGCCGGTGCTTCCTGAATTACCGGGGCTTCCTCTACCGGCACGATGACCGGAGTCTCTACCACTGGTACAGGCGGCGGGGCTGGCGGAAACGCAGTATCCAGCACCTTTGTCTTCGGCACTTCCTCAACAAAATTTTGCTCTTCCACGAGTTGCAGTCCCCGGCCAATGTACGCAGACACGGCGGGATGGGAGACCGTGGCAGGCATCATTTGCTTGCACTCACCAGGCTCAAAAGAAAGAGGCTGGCCATCCCTTTCGCGAACGGAAAGGATAACCAACCTACAAGCGGAAACATTCTTTACCTTGCGGAGTTTCATAGCCTAAGCCAACCTCTCAGTTTAGCTGAACACGATTTCTTGCATGGACAGAGTATTGGCGATACCAATCCCAATAAACTCATAGGTCCAGAAAGAAATGATGTCGGCTTCCTGCTTGATGAACAGAGTTGCATCTTGCAGAGTGAAGAAATTGCCGAGGAAGTTATTCGGGCTCGTCGGCGAGAAAATCCAACCTTTGGCGGTCGGATAAATATTCGACTTCACATGGGTCACAACTGGGATACCCCAGAGTTTCTGTGAAGACTCGATACCCTCGTCGAAATGCCTGGTCGCGATGTCATTACCAACCGACGTGGCCGGGAGGTCCAGAGCATCCATGTAACGCTCTTTGCTCAGCAGCATTTTGCCAATGGGGCGCTTGCGCGTTCCGGTCAGCATCGACTGCATTGCAGTTTTGAACGTTCCACTTTGGAAAGCACCAGTAGTTCTCTGCACGGACGGATTGGCAGCGATAATCGCGGCAACCAGCTCGTAGAACTTGCCGTCTTCCTGGTCAGCCATGTCCATCACTGAGTTGTCCGAAAGGATCTTCCGGATGTCCGAGCGATAGGTCATGAGCTCCACTTTGGATTTGGTGAATCTCTGCGATTCAACCTTACCAAAGCGCACTGAATACCTGGGGCCTTTGAACCAAGACCGACGGCCAGTTCCCTGGAACTGAACGAAAGAGGCGGTCGAATCCGGCTCTTTGTCGATGATGATTTTCGGCTGGTCGGTGCTCTCGTCGCGGTCGATGTCAGCCTCGGTGACGCCCTGCGGAACGATAATTTCCCGCACGGCCGCCGCTTGACGCAGACGCTCACGAACGAAGAGAGAACTGGCTTCCACGGCTTCTTTAATTTGTCCGCCTTCGATCTTCGAAAGGAAAGACTTATTCAGAAACTGCGCGGAGTGACTCATTGTTTCGACATTGTATGACATCTGTAGTCCTCCTTATGCCGCCGCCGGGCAGATGCCCTGGGGGATAATGACGTCAAGGAGGGCCGTTGTGGCGTTGTAGCCCAATGGTCCGACGATGCCGTAGATTTGTTCGCCTGTAGTCGCAGTGCGGAATTTGCCAATACATGCAGTACCGCTAGCCTGTCCACAAGTCAGCTTACCACCCGGAGTAAAGCTCGTGCCGTACACCTGCGGGGTGAGAATCTCAATGCCGCCCTGAACACAAGTGATCTTGTGAACGAAGGAGCCGTCGAAATCCATGTCCCCGTCAACCGTCACGAACATCAGAGATGGCGCGTTGGTTGTAGCGGTTGTGTCGTTGTCAGCCGGAATGGCCAAACCCGAAGAATTCATCACTACGATGGAACCCGCGGGAATCGTACCAGCCGTCGGAGTACCTGTTGAGCTCGGTGCCGGAGCACCGTAGACGCTCAGCACCAACGCAAGTCCACCCTTTGCATATTCCGGTGGATCATGAGTGATGGCGTCAAAGCCATTCGTCAGAATCGACATGTTTTACCTCATCCCTTTCAAGTCCTTCAGCTAAGAAGGAGGTTCAATAAAGCAGCTTCGCCCGGGGGCAGCTCCGAAGCAGAAGCTATCTTTGCAGTATCAGGACCACCCATCGAATCAACGCGCTCTCCGCCCGCCAAGCGAGAAAGAAGCTCGGTAACTTCTGGGTTAGTCGCGGCCAACTTTTTAAGGGTCTCTGGAGAAAGATCCTCGCCCACGGCATCCCGGATACGACCCGCCAATTTCGTAACTTCAGCGGTACGGATAGAGTTGATTTCCTCTGCCTGTTTCGCTTCAGTCACTTCAATAAAATTAGCGGCCGCTTCGAGAACCTGGGCTACTTTAACTAGGTCTAGCATTGTTATTGCCTCCCCTTAAACAGGGTTTGAAGTTCGTTAAGGGCACGCGCCGCGGAAAGAACTTGCGCTACTTTAAAGAGCTTAACTTCTTCCCGTACACTGGCTTCTTTACGAATCTCCTGGGCTATTGTTCGCAGCTGGGCTGCTATTGCGGATTCAGCTGAAATAGTCATCTGCTCACCGCCTGTGCGAAGTTCAAAATATCTTGTACAGACACCTGACCTGAAGCCTCCGCCCGAAGTTCCTTTGCCAACTTCTGTAGGCTTTGAGCCACATCATCGGTATAGGTCTGTGTGGAGTCAGCAGCAGCCGCAGTTTTGCATGCTTCATCCGCTGCCAGCTCTTTTACTCGAGCAACGACAGCATCAACACTCGGAAGAGGTCTAGCCATGGAATTTTCCTTTACACATCTTACTGTGCGCGCGCTCTTTTGATCAATTCCATCGCTTCCAACGAACCCTTCATGAATTCATCGGCTGCGACTTTAACCGCGTCATTAATGGCAGCTTCGCGACCTTGCTCATAGTCCGCCGCTGCTTTCATCATCGTCTCCTGATAACCTTGGTCAGCAGCTGCTTTCATCATCGTCTCCTGATAACCTTGGTCAGCAGCTGCTTTCATCATCGTCTCCTGATATCCGAGCATAGCAGCCTCTTTGCACTCTTCTTCCTCTGCTTTTTCTTCTTTTTTCTCGTGAGCGCGCTCGTCTTTCGTGAGATCTTTCCTCAGCTGTCTAATATCGTTAGAAACGACTTCTTCGTTCTCGCCAGCCCATTTCTGCGCCGCGGCATCAGCCGCTGCATACACAGAAAGAGATCCTTCCGCAAAAGCACGCCCACATGTGTACGCATGAACCTCTTCCGCGGTTTTCTCGTTTTCAGCCAACATAGCCGCAGTCTTCATCAATGCTTCCACCGCATCAGTCGACGGTGAAGCCGAAGCATACTTCGTTGCTTCTACTGCGTTAGCAAGCTGTTGCTTTGAGTTATCCACGCTGGCCACTTTGGTTTGCGTTACAGCGGGAGCACCACTTGGGAAATTGTTGAGCAGTGTATTGAAATCCATTACGCTATACCTCTCTCTTCTGTTACGCACCAATAATATGGCGCACGTTCACATCACACAAGGGATGTGTTATTTAGCAAAATTTCACCGAGGCTTTCGGCTATTTTGTTCATGTCTATTTCTGGAAGAGTAACCGTATCGGAAGACACTTTAGTATTCCTCCAATTTTGGACATCTTGGTCTACTCGTTTAGCCCAACCTTTAACCGCGGTATCCATATTATGGCGGTGTATCTCACTCTTTTGCGTTAAGGGCTTAACAATATTTTCTTTCAAGTATTTTGCCGAGGGAAGATTCCCTGCAGCCCGCAACCCCATTGTTCCTAGCCCCGCAAACAATAATGGATATTGAGAAGACGCTGTACCCAAAGTATCGATACCTCTGCGCAACACACTTTCATTAGGATCACCAGGAATATAACCTTGCGATAATCTTCGTCTACGGTCCATACCGAGAAGCGCCATTGTTCCCAGCGTTCCAAAAAGAGGTAGCGCTAAAGAGCGCGCTAAACTTCCGCCCTCCGCACTTGTTTTAGAAAGCTCGGTGAGTACTGGAATAGGTACTCCCTGGTCTGTCATATAGTGTGCGCCCATCGAAGGCATATGCGCTAAACCAACGGCACCAAGCGTACCGGCTACGAGAGGATTTAATTTTGACAATCCTTTACTTCTAAGTCCCGATGAAATAAGTCCGTAAGACCCCGCAAGAACTCCAGCTCCGCCAACTACTTTACGCAAATTCTTTTTTGCAATTTCATCATGAGCTGAAATCGCAGCGCCTCGAGTAGTTCCGTACTGTTGTCCAGAAGCTGGGTCGGTTACAGATAGCGGGGTTGAATAAGGCGATTCTTCTCGATAATTGGTGGGCACGTATTTTCTTTTGAGGTATTCGTAAATACCAGATCGTTTTTCCATACCCAGCCCGATGAGCTCTGCAACTTTAGGATTGAGGTGTCTTTGGTCAATATCCAAAGCATCCTCGCAACAATCCAACATTTGGGGATGCTCCTGAAAAAGGTCGAGGAGTGGCTGTCGAGCCGATACCGCGGCGTCAGCTACTCCGTCCATATTCGGAGCATTTGGAATTTGCCTGTAAATAGTAATCTTCACAACTTCGCGAGTACATAGAGGCATGCCCATCGCCAAAGTCGACGTGAAAATTTCAGGTAGTGAAAAGGAAGATGCGAGTTGGCGCAAAACCGCGTCAGGCAATTCAGGAAGCGTATTACTCAAGCTTTGAGCTGTAGGCTGAATCGACTGAATATTCCTAAGGTGCATCGGGTCGATGTTTTCGGTTTTAGCGTCGACCGGAATACCTTGAACGACTTTATCAATTACAGCCAGTTTATGGGCGGCTAATTTACGGTCAGCCATCTCATCGAGATACTCACCCGCAGCGGCACCTGACAACTTTATTTCATACGATTCGTCAGCTACTTTTTTGAGCATGTATGCATTCGGATCAGCAGGACGCACTACCCAAGAGATATCGAAGAATTTACAGCTTGGATTTAACGCAGCTACTTTTACGCCGTTAATAACGTCACGCATTCTAAAACGCAGGTGATCGCAGTACTGTACGCGTGTGGGAGCGTGATTGAGGCAGCAACTGCAAATATCGAAAGGAACGCGAGTCCCCATAGAAACAGCCGGAAATTCCCCTGCTTTAATACGCTCTGCAATATTGGGAGTCTTCGCATTATCAACATCAAGCAGGAGCTCTACTCGCTTCATGGAATCATTCCAGAAAGCCTTCATGACTTTCCCCACGGACTTTTCTGGATCGCTGTTCGCGTGGTGCATAAAGACATTCCCCAAAGTTTCAAAGGAATGATAATGCTTCGTTAATACTTGATCCTCTGTAATCCCACCATCTAGAGGTCGATATGGCTGGTCTGGAAAACCATCGCCGTTCCTATTTTCCCCATAGCGCTCCCAAGCACTCACGGCTAAAACGTAAACAATGCTATGACCTGGAACGGGTTGAATCGATTTAAAATAGTCCACCCCAACGCTGGCGTGTTTGGTAATAGGCTCGATAAAGCTCTTGCCTCTCGACCACAACACAACTGGCTGAACCGTAAGCTCTCCCGTAGGAAAGTAGGTATCGAGATGGACTATTTTATTCATCATCGGAGGTTCAACCCTTCTTCAGGTCTTCCAGAGCAGAGAGTCCGTCGTTAATAACTTGATAGCGATTTTTTCTGGACGCCAATTTGGTTCCGAATGCTACCAAGATATCCGGGAGCTCTGTGGATTTCCAGCCGTACATATCAGCTGCCACTTTGTGAAACTGCCCATTACGCACTGCCAGCTTCACAGACTCCGGGATAATTTGCTCGAGTTCTTCGTATGTCATGATGTCCTCTTAAAATCTTGGTCGAGATAAATCAACGCCAGTAGCTTGATTTACCGCGTGTTCTGCTTCGGCTAGCTGTTTCAGGGTCATGTAGTTTACCGAACCATGCGTTTGAGCAGCTTCTCGCAAAAACGTGGTTACCGCATTATGGTCAAGGCTTATCGTTGGCGCTACCGAAATCATTGAAGCATAAACACGGAGCATAACTCCTGGGTTCTGCGCTTCAAAAGAGCTGATCATCGGGTCTGTCTCGACAATAGACCTCAGGAGTTCTTTCCTTTGATTGTCTGATTTCAACTTCTGGGTAAATCCTTGACCCGCTTTACGCAGTAGCTCTGCGAGCATGGTCATTCCTAGAATACCCACACCCCCACCAATGCCACTGCCTAGGCCCTCTACTCCTTTTGACCACATCGTATTCCAGTTAGGTCCCCCCAACTTCACACTGGAGGATTCTCGAACAACGCTTTCTTCTAAAAACGCTGCTACTTTTTCTGCAGCATATACAAATTTCGCATCGGGGGAACCCAGACGATTTTTCATAAACTCACTCTCCTGTTCAGTAGCCTTCGAATCAAAAGCAGTACCCGCAGCAGCCAACGTGCCGACTCCTACCGTAGAAGCTACGGGATGGGCACGCACGGTATCCATAAACTTCTTTATGGCAGGACCGGGGTCCTTACCTAAAGTGCTGATTACCTTACCTAAGCCCATTGAGATATCCCTCAGCTTGCGCACACTTATTCCAATTGTAGCGCGCATCGCGAGCTTCGACTAGGTATTGTAAAATCTCTGAAGTTTGTCCCATGAGGAGAGGAGCATTAGTATCAATAATCTCCGCTACTTTAACCCCTCCTAGAACATCGAAATCCATGTCTCCAGTTAGAAGAGCGTGCAGCCCTTTTGCCTCTTCAAAACACGTACCTTCGCTAGCGGCAATCAGGTCGTGATAAAAAGCGACTTTGTTAAACCGAACATCCCGTCCCGCCAGCTCTCGAGATACACGAGCTGCTTTCTCCAGAGCCAGACCCCAACGTATCTCCGAAGCCTTTTTCTCTTCCCGAACTTTATCTTTTGCCCGGTCATACAGCATATTTACTTCGGCTTTATTAAGGAGGGGTTCCTTGCCGTCGAGACCCTTGTCTTCATCATCCCCATCGTCCTTCTCATTATCGTCCGGGGATGTTTCATCCGCAGTCTTCGTGAAGTCCCCAAAGTAGTCGGCCAAAAGATCGTAGTTGTCGAGTGATACGGAAGGGACATGTTCCATAGCCAATTTGGCGTTTGAATGCAGTGCGGAGATAACCAGCTCCGGGTCTCCAGTTTCGAACTCGAACATCCGGTCGTCTTTTCCAGCCTGCTTAGCAAAAAGCTCATTAAAAGCATTTACGTTAGCCAGCCGAACAAGAGTTCGAATTCCGTCTGGGTTAAGTCCCGCTTCCCCTGCCATCTTGGTGGAGAGTTGATTGATCGTTGTCGCGCCATTACCCGCAGCGAACTCCTTGGCGATGTCGCTCGCCGCTTTTTCATAGTCTTCACGCATCCACATTGACAACTCCTTTAATGAAGGATTTCACTGCGGTTAATTCCCGCTGCTTCTGGTTTATGTAGAAGCTTCCGTTGCTCAATAGCTACGACAGCATCTTGTGTATCGTTCGAACTCTCGATCATCTTTCTATACATAACACCCATATCGGTAGCTTGCTGGAACCACTTCAAAGCTTCTTTCCCCTCTCTAGAAGTCAAAGCATTTCCGCGTGCCATTAAGCCAAAAGATATAGCAGTCATATACATTCGGTGATTCACATATTCTTGGTCAATATTAGGCATCTCATAGCCCAAACAAAACTTATTCATTAGGGCTAAAGGTCCTCCCGCCATCCCAAGAGATATTAAATTTCGACCCTCCGTGCTCGCAAACACTTCTACGTATTCCCGCGCATACTCAAAATGATCCAGCTTTGTTTGCAGCTGGGTCCGGTCAAAAAATAAACGTGCCACACCTTCGATAACTTCCGGGCTCAATTCCAAGCTCGATTCAATATCCGCGGTAGAGCACCTAGCAAAAAAATAAGACATGATCGCGTCGCGTTTAAACGGCGTGAAAACATGACTTATCAATATTCTTTGGTCCCCCGTCCCTACTCTCGAACCTTTATACAAATCATAAAGGTTCTCTAGCCAAGGGTCTGACGGAGGAGAATTACGCTTAATGGCATACTCAAGTAACGACCAGCGCCAATAGGGGTGTTTTCGAGCAAACATTTTGTCTACTGTTGATCTCCCAACGTCCTCTGTGATGGGGAAACGTTCTCTTCCTTATCGAGAGCATTGCGGTTGATCTGCAAAACTACTTCACCCAAGCCTTTAAACACACTACGCAATTTATTCTCAATAAGAACGAACGAATCATTCCCGATAGCAGCCTTAGTATCAGGCTCACTTATCCAAAGCGTCAACTGGATACGTCCCAGATTATCCAGAGCTTTCTCGAGATTCGGAATGTAGGTACTGACAACCTCTCTCATGAGCGGAGCCGCCGCCATTACTGACAAAACAGACGTATCGAACATCCCTTTATCGTGCAAGTCCGCGGCTTGCTCCGCGAGCTCCGGATGAATCTGTGAAGCAACCATCTCTTCGGAGGAGGGGGTCTCTTCATTCATTACCGGCATCGGTGGAGGCTCGGGTTGCGGCGGAGGCTCGGGAGCCAGCATTTGTCCCGCGGCTAAAGGCGACTGCATCGCTTCTGGCGGAACCATCCCATTCGTCGCACTCCCAATGGCGCTCGAACGTTCTTGTATACGCGACAAAATCGATATTAGCTTTTCGTTAGACTCAGCCTCTTGCTGCATCTGCGCTTGTTGCTGCTGTTGCTGGTCCTGTATCTGCTGCATCCGCAGTTGATTTTCCTGTTGCAGACTTTGGATCGTTTCAGCAATCGCCAAGTCCGTAGGCGAAAGAGTTGGGACTTGAGCGGGCATCCCTATCGCGCCCATCATCGTAGGATCTTGACCCATCATATTCGGGTCCTGACCCATCATATTCGGGTCCTGACCCATCATGCCTTGTGGGGGCTGAGCTTGCTGAGGTTGTCCTTGCGGCGGTTGTGCCTGATTCGTCGGTGGCCCACCGGCAGCCTTTTTCACCAAGCGCAAATTACAAGTTCCATTATTAGTAGCATCGTTCAGAACTTGAGCTGCATCCAACAGAGAAAGGTCGTAAAGAGTAGCGACCTTGGTAATAGCCTGGTCCAGGTATAAAGCCCCGGGCTCACGATTCACCCACCACTGACAATATCCCGCTTTCTTTACATTGATCCCAGCAGTATCGGTTTTATCCGAAAGATATTGGTCAATCCACCGCGTAATAATCTGGGGGTCATCTATCGGAGTCTTCTTTGATTCACAGGGTTCTGGTACTGAAAACCAAGTAGTGCTTTTCGGGTAAAAAGCTTTATAGGGCTCTCTGAAAGCGGTCCTAATTTTCCCTCTGGAATCATCTGAATCGATATGACCACGGTTAAAAGTAACCGACCCGTCTTCGTTTTCTACAATTCGATCTACAAACTGCGGAGTAAGAGCTTGGATAAAACCCTTCTCAGTAACATAGAGGGGCACATTATATTTCTCGGTAACCGGTCGATTCTTAGACCGAGAAGACAAAGCTTTATACACCGCTGTTTCTTTTATAACCTTATCGTCACAGACAGGCTCACCCATCAGGGTACGGCCTTCTGTTTTATAAACACTCCAGGCCTTACTTCCATCTGCATATAGAACTACGTAATCGTCGCTGCCTTCTGCGGGTACGACTAGGCATAGTTGCTTGTCTTTATCCGGGAAATACAGGTTATAAAAACCTGCCGTTGTGGCTGGTGTTAGTTTAACCGTAGTTTCAATCTTAGTAATCGTGTTTTTAATAACAGGTCGCGTGTCAACCGCAGCGATATCGTTGGTCGCTATAGCTTTAAAAACATCCGATGCAACCTTCTCTCCGCACAATTCTTTAATTTTAGGTAGGGATTCGCGAACGGTGGCCGCAGTTACAACCTGCACAAAGGCTGCTTTCTTCTCCAGAGAAGCTTTCTTTGCCCGCTGATGCCCTATTTGAAAAGCTTCGATGAGGGCCGCTTTTCCGTAGTACTGCGCGACTTTTTGTCCAAAGTTTGGATTACGTTTGAAAGAAAGCTGGATACCGTTCAGCATCACTTCTGATGCGTTTTTGATGAACTCGAGAAAACGCGGCTTGGGATCGTACGATGCGGCTTTAAACATTTCTGACATGTCGGAGGCCAGACCGATACGACCTTCCGGCATAATCGGAGGAATAATGAGGTCTCGAACACTCATGTCCC
>Ga0315284_10003554_pt1 | contig 22173 bp, 15 predicted proteins | sample YL17G09_16_MG_FD_203696 | JGI IMG/M metagenome (GOLD analysis project Ga0315284, IMG submission 203696) | Sediment microbial communities from Yellowstone Lake, YNP, Wyoming, USA - YL17G09_16 | ecosystem: Environmental > Aquatic > Freshwater > Lake > Sediment | place: USA: Wyoming | collected... | reverse complement strand
CGCCACTGATCATCTGGCGGGCCAGCAGCGGCCCAAGTTCCTCGCGCGGCACATTTTCCCAGCGATAGTGTTTGCAGTTCATTGGCTCCAATGTCCTCCCTGCCATCCCACACTTTAGCCGCAATTGGCCGCGGCCGGCCGGAAAGTGTATACTGCGGTGTCTCTTGCTCAAAGGGCAAGCATGCACTCGGGGCACGGCCGAAACGGGCCGCCACCGGGGGCATCAAGCAGGGAGCGCCTCTAGATGGGGTGCATCCAGGACCATGCGCATACTAGTCACCGGCGGGGCGGGTTTCATCGGATCGCACTTCGTGCGCCTTCTGCTGGCTTCCCATCCCGATTGCCAGGTCACGAATCTGGACAAGCTCACCTACGCGGGCAACCTGGAGAACCTGGCCGACTGCGCCGAGGACCCCAGGTATCGCTTCGTCAAAGGCGACATCTGCGATGCGGAACTGGTGCGCGGGCTGATGGGGGAGTCGGATGCCGTGGTGCACTTCGCCGCCGAATCGCACGTGGACCGGAGCATCGCCGACAGCGCCCCGTTTTTCGAGACCAATGTGCGGGGCACGTTCACCCTGCTGGAGGCCGCCCGGCAGGTTCCGCTGCAGCGCTTCGTCCATGTCTCGACCGATGAGGTGTACGGGCCGATCCCGCCGGGCCAATGGGTGAATGAGGCGGGCGCGCTGCTGCCTTCCAGCCCGTACTCGGCCGCCAAGGCCGCCTCCGACATGCTGGTGCTGGCCTACGCGCGCACCTACGGCGTGCCCGCGCTGATCACCCGGGCGGGCAACAATTACGGCCCGTTCCAGTTCCCCGAGAAGTTCATTCCCCTGATCGTCAGCAATGCCCTGGAGGACCGGCCGTTGCCGCTGTACGGCGACGGCCTGCAGGTGCGCGACTGGCTGCACGTGGAGGACCACTGCCGGGCGCTGGACCTGCTGCTGGAGCGCGGCGAAAGGGGCGAGATTTATAACATCGGCACGGGCCGCGAGCACACCAACCTGGAGGTGGCGCGTGCGGTGCTCGATCTGCTGGGCAAGCCCCAGAGCCTGATCACCTTCGTCGAGGACCGCCCGGCGCACGACCGGCGCTACGCGCTGGACTGCGCCAAGCTGAACAGCAGCCCGGGCTGGCGCGCCGCCATCGAGTTCGCCGACGGGCTTCGCAGGACGGTGGAGTGGTACGCCGGCCACCCGGAATGGGTGGGGCGCGTGCGCCATGGCGCCTATCGCGAGTATTACGAGCGGCACTACGTCCGCCGGGAGGAAACGCTGGCGGCCATGCTGCGGGGTGGCGGCCGGAGCTGATGCGCATCACAATCACCGGCGCGGCGGGGATGCTCGGCCGTGATCTGGCGGCGGTGCTTTCTTCTTCTCCCCAGCAACACCAACTGCACCTGATCGACATACAGGAATGCGATATCACTGGGCGGGGCCAGGTCCGAGCCTGCCTGGAGGCGGCCCGGCCGCAGTTGGTTATCCACGCCGCCGCTTACACCAACGTCGATGGAGCTGAAAGCGATGCCGAAAGCGCCCTGCGCGTGAACGCCGAAGGCGCCCGGAACGTCGCGCTGGCGGCCGCGGAAATCGGGGCGCGGCTCATTTACATCAGCACCGACTACGTCTTCGATGGCTGCCGGGACCGGCCCTATGTCGAGGACGATCGGCCGAACCCGTTGAATGTGTACGGCCGGTCGAAATGGCTGGGCGAATGCGCCGCCGGCGAGCACCCCGACAGCCTGGTGGTGCGGACCGCATGGCTGTACGGCCGTCATGGGCGGCATTTTCCGGGCGCTATCCTGGAGCAGGCCCGCCAGGGCGGGCCGTTGCGCGTGGTGAATGACCAGACCGGCTGCCCCACCTGGACGCGCGACCTGGCGCAGGGGCTGGCGGGCTTGCTGGGCGGCGGCCGCGGCACCCTCCACCTGGCCGGCGGCGGTTCCTGCACCTGGTACGGCTTCGCGCTCGCTGTCCTCGAGGAGGTGGGGAAGCGCGAACCATTACCGCCCGTCGCCGTGGAGCCGATGAGCACCGCGGAACTCGGCCGTGCGGCTCCCCGGCCGCGCTACAGCGTGCTGGAAAGCAACCGCCTGGCGGAACTGGGCCTGGCGCCCCTCCCGCACTGGAGGGACGCGCTCGGGCGCTTCTTCTCGGAGTGAACCAGGGGAGTAGAATGAAGAGGCATGGCTGTAGGCTATAGGCTGTAGGCCGCCGGCTGCGAGCGATAGCCCACAGCCTACAACCCATAGCCCACAGCCTGCTTTTATGCGAATCGCGTACTTTTCTCCGCTGCCCCCCTGCCGGTCCGGCATCGCCGACTATAGCGAGGCGCTGCTGCCGGAGCTGGCGCGGCACGCCGACATCGATGTCTTCATCGAGGACTGTGAGCCGGCCGGCCGGGAACTGCGCGAGCGGGTGCGCGTTCGGCATTGGCGGGAGTTCGAGGAAGAGCAGGCGCGCCGGCCGTATGATTCCATCCTCTACCACATCGGGAACAACCCGCTGCACGTTTATATCTACGACCTGGCGGTGCGGATCCCCGGCGTGCTGATGCTGCACGAATTCAATCTCCACTACCTGCTGGCGGACGTCACCATCGTGCGGCAGGACTGGGACGGCTATTTCCGGGAATTGGAGTACAACGTCGGCGCGGGGGCGCTGGAGCGGGCCGCTGGGGTCCGCCGGGGCGAGATTGAGCCGGATTACAGCGGCGTGGCCATGAACCGGCGGCTGCTGGAGAACAGCCGCGCGGCCATCGTCCACAGCGGCTACATGGCGCGGTTGATCCGCGACGCCGGCTTCAGCCTGCCGCTGGCCGGCATCCCGCACGGCGTCGCTGCTCCGCCGGACGAGCGCGAAGCGGCGCGGGCCAGGCTGGGGCTGGACCATCAGCCGACGGTCGGCGCCTTCGGGTTCCTGAAACCGTACAAGCGCATCCGCAGCGCGATCCAGGCCCTCAGCCGCCTGGTTCCCTGGTTCCCCGATATTCAGTTGTTGCTGGTGGGCGAAGAACACCCGCACTATCCGCTGCGGCCGCTGGTTCGCGAGCTGGGACTCGACGAGCACGTCCGCATTCCGGGTTTCGTGGGGCTGAACGAGTTCATTTCCTCGATGTCGGCCTGCGATGTTTGCCTGAATCTGCGCTGCCCGACCGTCGGAGAATCGTCGGGAAGCCTGTTGCGGGAGATGGCGCTGGGCCGGGCCGTCATCGTGTCGGACCTCGGCTCCTACGCGGAACTGCCGGACGATGCCTGCATCAAGTTGCCGCCCGGCGACATCGAGGTCGAGTGGCTGGTTGAGTACCTGCGGGCCTTGTTGAACGACCCTGGGCTGCGCGAGGCTCTCGGTTCCCGCGCGCGGCAGTGGGCAGCCGAGGAATGCTCGTGGGCCAAGGTGGCCCGGCAATATGCGGCCTTTTTGAAAGAGCAGGGCGCGGGCGGATCGCCGGATTGCGGATTTCAAACGCCGCCGGGTTCGCAATCCGCAATCCGAAATCCGCAATCCGAAATTACACGGGAGGAGCTTGCCAGTCACATCCTTTCTTATGCGGCGGGCGGCCCGGAAATCGAGGGCTACGTCCGGGTTCACCTGAACCGGTTGGTGCGGACCATCGAGATCACACCGCCGGCGGACCCGGCGGGTGGCAGCGTGCTGGAAATGGGCTGCTACATGCAAATCACTCCCGCGCTGCAGCGCTACCTCGGCTACCGGCAGATTCGCGGCTGCTACTATGGGGCGGCGGGGCGGAGCGACTTTAAAACGGTTTTTTCCAGCCGCGGAGAGAGCTTTTCCTGCTGGGTGGACCTGTTTGACGCGGAAAAGCATCCCTACCCCTATCCGGACGCCGCCTTCGATACCGTGCTGTGCTGCGAGTTGATCGAGCACCTGTACCACGATCCCATGCACATGATGTCGGAGATCAACCGCATCTTGAAGCCGGGCGGATACCTGGTGCTGACGACGCCGAATATCGCCGGGGCCCGGGCCCTGCAGGCGCTGCTTCATGGGTACCATCCGGGGCTGTTCCATACTTACGTGGTGCCCAAAGCGGGGAGCGAGGCCGATCCGCGCCATAATAGGGAGTACGCGCCGCGGGACGTCCGCGCGCTGCTGGAAAGCTCGGGGTTGGAGGCGGTCCGGCTGGAGACCGGGTGGCTGGAGCCGGAGGATGCCAACCGCTACGCGCAGGTCGACCGCCTGCTGGCCCAGGAGGGCCTGTCGCGCGACCTGCGGGGCGACATCATCTACGCCGTGGGCCGAAAGGTGGGCCCGCTGCGAGAACGTTTTCCGGTAGAATTGTACACATCCTTCTGAGAGTTAAGAGTTAAGAGTTGCAGGCAACTCTTAACTCCTAACTCTTAACTGCGAAGCCATGAAGCCGCGCCTGATGATCGTTTCTCCGGTAACACCCTACCCGGTGTTTCATGGCGCGGGGAGCGCCATCTTCGGATATCTGCGGGCGCTCCGTCCCGATTTCGATCTGCTGTTTGCGGGCTTTTGCCCCAAGCGGCTGCTGCGCCAGGCCCAGGATGGCCTGCGGCTGATCTGCGCGGACGTGGCCTTGATGGAGGAGCCCGAGCGGCGGCACCTGGACGCCTTTTCCTCGACGCCCTTCTACTTCTCGAACCTGCGGGACGAAACCATGCGGGAAACGGTGCGCGCCATGTACCGGTCGGGCCGCCCCGACATGGTGCAGGTGGAGTACCTGAGCATGGCGGAATACGCCGACGGCATGCGCACCACCCGCTTGATCCGGGCCCACGTGCAGGAGTGGTGGCACTTCTATCTGGGGTGGAAGCAATCGCTTTCCTGGGGCGCGCGGGTCACGAAACTGCTGGGCAGTTGCGACACGATTCTGCACAACCGGCGGACACTGCGCAGCTTCGACCGCGTTCTGGTCACCTCCGAGGAGGAGCGGACCCGGGCGCTGGAACTGGTTGCGGGGGCGCGCGTCGAGGCCCTGCCCTTCCTCCTGCTGGATTGCGAGCAGTTCACCGCGGACAGCGACATCGCGCGGGCGCCCAACGTGGTGTTCGTCGGGTTCCTGCCGCATACGCCGAACGAGGAGGGACTGGGCTGGCTGCTGGAACACGTCTGGCCGCTGGTGCTGCGCGAGGAGCCGGAAGCCCGCCTGACCGTGGTCGGGGCGGGCGCCTCCAATGCCCTGCTGGGACGCATGCACGACAGCGGCGTCGAGTACCGCGGCTTTGTCGAGGATCTGCGCGCGCTCTATGCCCAGAGCCGGGTGTACGTGGCGCCCATTTTCACCGGCGGCGGCATTCGCACCAAGATTCTGGAGGCCATGGCGGCGGGCGTGCCGGTGGTCTGTTCGCGCTTTGCGCCGCTGGGGATTGGGACCCGCGAGGGCGAGCACCTGCTGGCCTCGGATTCGCCGGCCGAGTTCGCAGCGCACCTGCTGCGGCTGTTCCGCGACGACGGGCTGTGCCGGCGCCTGCGCCGTGCCGCCCGCAGCCTGATCGAGCGGCGCTACAGCCTGCAAAGCCAGGGCCCGGACGTGGCGGAACGTTATCGCCATTTCCTGCTGGAGGGCGCGGCATGAAGGCCATCGTTTTCGTCAACGGCACCGTCGAAGAGGCCGTCGAAGCGGTGGCCGCGGTGCGCGCCGGCATCCCGCCCGAAGCTCTGCGGGCGGTGGTTTGCGCCGCTCAGCGCCGGCAGTTCATCGCTGCTTCCGGCCTGCGGCCCCGGCAGGTGCTGATCTATTCGTCCTGGTTGTGGCTGGTGGTGTACGCGCGGCTGCTGTTTTTCCTGGGGCTGAAGCGCGGCCCGCAAGTTGCCTGCCTGGCCACGGACCACTCCGGAGGAATGAAACTGCTGGCGCTGGCCTTGCGCGGCTGCGTCTCGCTGCGCCTGCCGGACGGCCGCACCATGCAGCTTACCCTGGGCCGTTTCCTGTGGCTGGCGTGGCAGACCTGGGGCCCGCGGCCAGGCGACATTTGCCTGGTGGGCGCCGCCGAAGCGGCCCAGCTCAGCCGCATTCTGGCCGATTTGCGCCGCCGCCATCCCCAGGCCCGCATCCATGGCCTTCTTCCGGCCGAAGCAGCCGGGCTGAGGGTGGACTCGCGGGCCCCGCTGGGCGTTGGTGGGCTGCTGGCGGCCTGCTGCCGCCGGCCCAGGTTTGCCGAGGTTGTCATTCCGCTGACCGGCCGCGGCCGCCTGGGCTTCAAGTTATTCGCTTGGCTGCTACCCCTCGGTTTTCGAGAGATTTACAACGAGAACAACGACTCCTGGCCGGCCCGTGACTTCCGGGCGCTGTTGCGGCACGTGTCATGGCGCCTGCGGAATGCCGGCCTCGATCTGGTCGTGCTGTTGCGGCGCCTGGCCTGGCGCCTGCACGACGCCTGGCTGGATTCCGTTGTGCTCTGGCGGCGCGTTTCGTCGCGCGCCTGCTGGTTCGACATTCCGCTGGGGGTCACGGTGCTGTGCTCGGCCTCACCTGACAGGCTGGCGGCCATCATGAGCGACGTCCGCCGGCGCCATCCGGCTCATTGTCACGGCCTGCTGCCCAGGGACCTGCTGGCACTGGCCGGCCTGTTCGATGCGGTGACGCCGCTGGCCTTGGCCTCGCCGGCGACCTGGCGGGCGCTTCTGGCGCTGGCCTTCGGCAGGCATCGCGCCGGCTACCTGGTGCTGCCCTATACCGGCGAGGGTCGCCGTTTGATCAAGCTGGTGGTGGCCCTGCTGCCGCTCGGCCGCCGGGAGATCTACAACGAGAACAACGATATCTACTCGGCGCGCGACCTGCGGCTGTTGTTCCGCCATTTCCGCTGGCGCTTCGGGGACGCTCTTCAGGAGCGCGCCCGCCGCTGGCGCGATTGGGCCACGCTTCCGCCGAACCGCGTGACCGTCGTTGGGTCCGCTTCCGGCCTCCGCCTGAAGCAGATCGCAGCCGATCTCCGGCGCATTCATCCCCGCGCTCCGGTTCATGCCCTGTTGCCGGGCTCCCTGGTGATCCCCGCCGCTCACCTGTTCGATTCGCACACGGTGCTGGACGTATTCTCGGCGAAGTTCTGGCTGAAGATTCTCAGCCTGTGGGTCGGGCCGCGGCGCTCCGGCTACCTGGTGGTCCCCTGCACCAACGAGGGTTATGCGGGCCTGAAACTGCTGGGCTTCTGCCTGCCCGTCGGGCGGCGGCGGATCTACAACGAGAACGGCGATTCCTGCCTGGTGCGGCAGTTCCGGATGATGGCCCGCCATATCGGCTGGCGCCTGCACCATCGCATCTTCTACCAGATGTGGTCGGAGCGGCGGCGCCGCCCCTGGCCTCTGCACCTGCTGCACTTGTTCCTGTACTCCTTCCGCCTGTTGGCCGGCGCTGCCGTCCTGCTCCTGGTCCGGTGGCGTGGCCGCCCCTGCGATTACCGGGCGCCTGCGCCGGTTGAGGAATCGCCGGAGACCGAAGACGCGCTGTCGGCCTCCCACGGCCCGGTTGGCGCCGCTCACCGATGAACCCTCACCACCAAGACACGAAGACACCAAGTCTTGGTGACTTGGTGGTTCCCACGCAGGTTTGCGTTCACCCGCATCCTATTTCGGTCCTTCCTTTTGGTTCTGCTGCTTTGATAGGGTAGGGGCATCGCGGTTACGGGCGCGAGCCATGCTCATACCGATCGGCCACGAAGACCAGCGGGGCAGGCGCTGGCCTTACGTCACCCTGGTCACCATCGTCCTGAACATCGCCGTCTTTATCCTGACCACCGGCGCCATCGAGCAGCAGAACGCCGAGTACGCGGCCCGGACGAACGAGGCTCTGCAATACTACCTGAAGCACCCCTACCTCACCCCGGCCCCGCCCCTGGACAGGCTGATGGATCGGGTGATGCGGGCGGGTCGGCAGGGCAAGATGCTGCAGACCTACAGGGATAGCGCCCGCGCGGAAAGCGAGCGAGGCGCCGGCGTCGATCCGGTCATCAAAGAGGCCCGGCAGGAGGCGCTCAATGCTTTGTGCCGGGCCATGTCGCTGGCCGAGAGCGCGTCGCCCCTGAAGAAGTACGCCTACGTCCCCGTGGACAACAACCTTCTGGGCCTGCTCACCTACCAGTTCCTGCACGGCGGCTGGCTGCACCTGGTGGGCAACATGTTGTTTCTGTACCTGGCCGGCTGCAACATCGAGGACCGTTGGGGCCGCGTGCTGTTCCCCCTGTTCTACCTGAGCGCGGGCGCTGTCTCGGCCCTGACGCACAAGCTGGCCGCCCCCCAAAGCATTGCCCCGCTGATCGGCGCCTCGGGCGCCATCGCCGGCGTCATGGGCGCGTTCCTCGTCAAGTTTGCCCGGACGCGCATCAAGTTTCTGCTGATCCTCTCCTTCCGCCCGCGTTTTTTCAGCGCGCCCGCCTACCTGATGCTGCCGCTGTGGCTGGGCCAGCAACTGTTCTTTGGGCTGATGACCGGCGGCCTGGGAGGCGAGGGCGGCGTGGCCTTTTGGGCCCATGTCGGGGGCTTCCTGTACGGCGTCCTGTTCGCCGTGGTCCTGGGGCTGAGCGGCCTCGACGCGCGCATCGACCAGAGCATCGAATCCGAGGTCTCCATCAAGCAGGCGCCGGAAATCGTGCGGGCCGGAGAAATGATTGATGCCGGGCAGGCCGCCCAGGCGGCCGCCACCCTGGAGGAGTTCGCCCGCCGGCAGCCCAGAAGCATCGAGGCGCAACTGGAATTGTTGCGCGCCGCCAAGACGCTCGACGACGAGCCGCGCGAGCAGCGCGCCTACATCCGCCTGGTGGGGCTATACGTACAGCAGAACGAGATGGATACCGCGCTGGCGCTTTACGAGGAGATGCACACGCGGGGGATGGAGATTGAGGTGCCGGCCGCCTTGCGGCTCCGCCTGGCCCGCCACCTGGAACGCGGCAATTTCCTGGAAGGCGCGGGGCAGGAATACCTGAACATTTACAGCAACAGCTTGCCCGATAGCACGTCGTTCCAGGCCTTGTTGGCGCACGCCAACCTCCTGCTGCGCACCGGGCGCAAGCCGGAGGCGCTGCAGTTGTTCCTGATCGCGCGCGATTCGCCCGTGCCCCACCTGGAGTACGAAGCCACCATCAGTCACGGCATTAAGCAGGCCCAGGCGGGGTAGTAAGCAGTAAGCAGAAAAATTGCGGATTGCGGATTGTGGATTTCAAGCGAGCCGGGCTCGAAATCCGCAATCCGCAATCCGCAATTCTTACCGGGCTTCGTGGACGATTCGGCCATCAACCATGGTGAGCGCGGCCTGGATCTGGCGGAGGCGGTCTTCGGGGCAGGTCAGCAGATCGTCGGACAGAACCACCATGTCGGCCAGCTTGCCCGGCTCCAGGCTTCCGCGCGTTTTTTCCTCAAACAAGGCGAAGGCCGCGTTGCGGGTAAACAGCCGCAAGGCGTCCTCCCGGCTGATTCGCTGCTCCGCGTGCATGACCGTGCCGGCTTCGGTCTTCCGGGTGACCGCGATCCAGATGGCCTGGAAGGGATTGAACGGGTTGTTGGCGGCAAACGAGTCGTAGCCGATCATGTGGTCGCTGCCGCCGGCGACCATCACGCCGCCTTCCTGCCAGGCCTTCAACGGCAGGAACAGGCTCATCACCTTATCGTCGAACACCTTGGCCAGCATCGGCGAGTCCTTGTAGAGCCAGGCGGGCTGGGCGTCCATGATGACGCCGAGTTCACGGCAGCGGCGGATCGAGCGCTGGTCGGGGAAGTTCCCGTGGGTGATCAGCATGCGGCTGGCGGCCACGGGGCGGACCGCGTTGGCCTTTTCGTAGGCGTCCAGGAGCGCGTCCATAGCCCCGCCGCCCACCGAATGCGCGGTGAACTGCCAGCCGAGCCGATGCGCGGCCAGCACGATGCGGGCCAGTTTCTCAGGCGCGATGTTGAGCAGGCCGCGGAACTCCGGGTTCTCATGGCCGTACAGCGTCCTGGCAAACGGGCCGTAGGGCTGGCGCTGGTAGGCGGTGCCGATGGTCATGCCACCGTCCAGCGTCACCTTCAGCGTGTTGATCTTCAGCCACTCGTCGCCGCTGTTCGGTTTCCAGGGCAGGGACTGGATTTGCCGCTCCACCTCCTCGACCGGCTGGGTGGCGTCGAAACGGATGGTGACGTGCAGCCGCGCGTTCATGCGCGCCGTTTTGCGGAAGGCTTCGAACATCCGAACGTCGTCCACCGTCGCGGCGCGCTCCGTGGTGGTGGTGATTCCCACCTCGTTGTAGCGCTTGAAAATGGCCGCCAGGCCTTCGAGCTTCTCCTGCTCGGTGTAGGCGGAACGCTCGCTTGGCGCTTTCAGCAGCGACGCGGCCCCGCGCAGGATGCCGTTGGGCTCGCCTTTGGCGTCCTTGCCGATTTCGCCGGTGGCCGGCGGCCTGGTGTCGCGCGTGATCCCCGCCTGCTTGAGGGCGTAGCCGTTGACCACCACCGTGTAGCTGGCGTCGTACAGGACAGGGTTATTGGGTGAGACCGGATCGAAGTCGGCGCGGGTCGGCATGCGGTGCTCGGCCAGCCGGGTCGGGAAAGTGCGCGGCACGAAGATCCATTCTCCCGGCCCCAGTTTCGCGGCCTGCTCGCGGATGTAGGCCTGCATGTCGGCGATGGAGTGAATGCGGGGCAGCGGGCCGCGGAGCTCGCTCAATCCGGCGCTGAGCGCATGGGCGTGCGCGTCGATGAGGCCCGGGATCACGGCGCGGCCGCGCAGGTCGATCCGGCGCGCGCCGGCGCCCGCCTTTTTCAGCATTTCCTCGTTGGTTCCCACCGCCAGGATCCTGTTCCCGCGAACGGCGATTGCCTGGCAGATGCGGAACGAATCGTCGGCTGTGATGACCTTGCCGTTGTGCAGCACGATGGTTTGCGGCTGCTGCGCCATCGTGGTTGCCAACGCGGAGACGAAGAAAGCGACGAGAGAAGCAATCCGGTACGCCATGTCGCGGATTCTACCACCGAAGCAAGGCCGGCAGGCAGAACGCAGTAGGCAGGAGGCAGGAGGCGGGACGCGGCAGGCGGGAGGCAGAAAGCAGTCCGTGTTCCTGCCGACTGCTTACTGCCTACTGCTTACCGCCTCCGGTGTTTTCATACCACTTCACATTGCCGCTGGAAGCGCCAATGGCGACGATATCGGGGCGGCCATCGCCGTTCACATCGACGATCACGCAACCGGACGCGGCCATGTCGCCTTCGTCGATCGGGATGCGGCGCCATTGGCGGCCGTCCGCATCTTCGGCAAAGTAGGTATACAAACTGCTTCCCTTGCCGCGATAGCCGGCGACGATTTCGTCACGGCCGTCGCCGTTCAGGTCTCCGCAGGCCAGAGCGTGGCCGTTATTGAAGCCGGCGTCCAGCACCTGGCGGCTCCACGGTTTCGCTGCCGTCTCGAGGTAGACGGCCACCTGGTTGCCGTGCCAGGGCTCGATGGTGGCGATGAAGCGGCGCTTGCCCAGGCGCCCGAGGCACACTTCGCTGGCGCCGGTGCGCGGCGTGGCGGGCTGAGAGGCCGGCGTCGCAGGCTGCGCCGCTGCCGCGCCGCCATCACCCAGCAACGTTTTCGACCATTTCATGCCAGCCGCCCGTCCGCTGGATTGAAACAGGTAGACGCCCTCGGCGCTGGCCGTCAGCAGGCTGTCACGCTTGTCGCCATCCCAGCGGACCACGGCGAAGCCGTGCAACAGCCGCAGCGTTTCGTCGATCACGTGGCGCTGCCACTTGCCGCCTTCGCGCTGGTACCACACGAAGGGAGCAGGCACCGCGTAGTCGGGAGCTTTCGCGCCGTAGCCGAGCAACGGAGCGTTCACCAGCTCGAGCTGGCCGTCTCCGTCCAGGTCCGCCCATTTCAGCCGGTGAGAGGTGGGGATGGCGTCGCTCTCCTCCGGCACCCATTCGCCGCTGTCGGCTGGCGGGCGGTGCAGGAGCCAGACGCGCCCGCCGCTGGTGGAGTTGCTCAGGGCAAAGTCGGTGGCCAGCGCGATTTCTCTCGCTCCGCTGACGGGCGCCAGGCTGATCGGGTCGGGAAGGGAAGTAATGATCGGGTGTTCCTTCCACCCGGGGTTTTCGTACCAAACGACGCGCCCGGTCCGCGTGGAAAGAGCCAGGATATCGGGCCGCCCGTCGCCATTCATGTCGGCGACCGCAATCTGGTACCCGTCGGGCAGCTTGCCGACCAAATGTGGCTCGAATTGGGGCATCGAAGCCAGCAGTGTTGTCATGAGCATGATTCCGATTGCAACGGACACGTTTAATTCCTCGCTTGAATCTGTTTACCACCAAGACACGAAGACACCAAGCGATAAGGAGCGCGGCAACCGGGGCGCGCGGCATACGGCGCCGCAAACTTGCCGGACCGGCGCGAGATGACTACAATGTAATCACATGGCCACAACAACGCGCATTGTTCGTATCGGGAACTCCAGGGGTATTCGCATCCCGAAGGCGCTGCTGGATCAGGCACAACTGCCCGAGGAGGTCGAGCTCCACGCCGAGCGTGGGCGGCTCGTGGTGAAAGCGTCGCGGGGGCCTCGCTTTGGGTGGACCGACGCGGCCAGGGTCATGCATGCGCGCGGCGAAGACCGGCTCCTCGATGAACCGACGTCTCCCGTGCCTTCTTCTTTGTGACTTCGCGCCTTCGAGTCTTCGTGTTGAGATTCGACACTTCACCAGGCGTCGCAATTCCCGGCACACCTGCTATCATCATGCCGTATGGCGCTTTCGCCGGTGACGACGGCCGACTTCCTGGTGATTGGCTGCGGCGTCGCCGGCTTGCGCGCAGCCGTGGAGTTGGGTTCCGTCGGCCGGGTGACGGTGTTGGCCAAAGACCGGCTGTCGGAATCGGCCAGCGAGTATGCCCAGGGCGGCGTGGCGGTGGCCCTGAGCGACGAAGACCAGGTGGGGCTGCACCGCGACGATACCCTGCGGGCCGGCGATGAGCTCTGCAGCAAGCAGGCCGTGGACGTACTGGTGGGCGAAGGCCCCCGCTACATCCAGGAACTGATTCAATGGGGTACGCAGTTTGACCGCGCGGGCAGCAAGCTGGCCTTTACCCGCGAGGGCGCGCACAGCCGCTCGCGCGTGCTGCACGCCCAGGGCGATTCCACCGGCCGGGAGATCACCCGCGCGCTGTTCGCCCGGGCCGCGGCGGTGGGCGAGCACATCGTTTTCCACTCCTTCGCCTCCACCGTGGACCTGGTGGTGGACGGGGACCGCGTCTGCGGCGCTGTTGTCTACGACGAGCAGGAGCAGGCCCTGAAGAGCATCCTGGCGGGCGGAGTGCTTCTGGCCACCGGCGGCCTGGGCCACGTCTACGCCGACTCCACCAATCCCGAGGTGGCCACCGGTGACGGCGCGGCCATTGCCTACCGGGCCGGCGCCCAACTCAGCGACATGGAGTTCGTGCAGTTCCACCCCACGGCGCTGTATCTGAAGGGGGCGCCGCGCTTCCTGCTGTCGGAGGCCTTGCGCGGGGAAGGCGCGGTGTTGCGCAATGCGGACATGGCCCGCTTCATGTCGCACTATCATTCCCAGGCCGAACTGGCGCCGCGCGACATCGTTTCCCGCGCCATCGTTTCGGAAATGCAGCGGACCGGCGCTGAATTCGTGTTCCTGGACCTGACGCACCTGGACGCCGAATTTCTGCAGAAGCGCTTCCCGCGCATCTACAACACCTGCCTGCAATACAACATCGACCTGGCCACGGAGATGGTCCCGGTGCGGCCGGCCGCGCACTACGCCATGGGCGGCGTGGCCACCGACCTGGAGGGACGGACATCGCTGGCCGGGCTCTATGCGGCCGGGGAAGTGGCCTGCACCGGGGTGCACGGCGCCAACCGGCTGGCGTCGAATTCCTTGCTGGAGGGCCTCGTTTTCGGCGCCCGCGCCGGGAAGGCGATGCTGGCCGAATCGCCTCCCCGGCCGCGCGCCTGCCCGGAGCCCCGGATGCCGGTGTGCGCGCCGGATCCGGAGGGCGGGTGCCGCCAGTTGCGCCAACTGATGTCCAAGCATGCCGGAATCATTCGTTCCGGCAAGCAACTGCGGGAACTGGCCGAGCAACTGGCGCGATGGTCGGCCGAACCGCTGGGGATGGCCGCTGGAGCGCACGGCGCGGGGGCACAGAAGTGTTTGGTCCACAAGGCCGCCGGCCAACGCGCCGGCGAGGGGCCTCCGATTCGCCAGGCCTTCGAATTCCGCAACATGCTCATCGTCAGTGAATTGATCGCCCAATCGGCGGCCGCCCGCGAGGAGAGCCGCGGCGCCCATTACCGTTCCGATTTTCCGTTCAAGGTCGATCGGTTTCAGAAGCATTCCTATATTGGCCCGGGAATGAAGGTGTCCTTCCGTTGAGAAGAACAGGCTGTAGGCTGGAGGGTGTAGGCTGTAGGCTGTGGGCGCGGCTGAAGGCTCTCCACGCCGGACAGGAGAGCGGCGGCCCACAGCCTACAGCCTACAGCCTACAGCCCGCCTTCCTGCTGGCGCCGGCGCTTTTCTTGTTGGTCACGCCTCTTGAGCCGGGCGCTCCCCTCAACGCGCTCTGGACCTTCCCGGCCGTGCTGTTGGCTTCGCTGCTGCTGGCGTGGGCCGCCGAGTCGGCGCAGTTCTTCGTGGCCCAGGGTCTGGCGTTGGCGTTGCTGGCCTGGCTGCAAACCGCTCCGGAATTTGCCGTCGAGGCGGTGATCGCCTGGAAGCAGCGCACCGACCTGATGATCGCCAACCTCACCGGCGCGCTGCGGTTGCTGACCGGCCTCGGTTGGCCGATGATCTACTTCACGGCCGCCGTCGTACACCGCCGCCGGAGCCGCAAGCCGCTGCAGGCCATTAAACTGGACCGCGAACACGCCATTGAGGTGGTGGCGCTGATCCCGCCCATCTTCTATTTCTGTTTTGTCTGGTGGAAGTCGCGGCTGGAGTTGTACGACGGCCTGGTCCTTGCCGGCTTTTACTCGCTGTATCTCGGGATCGTCCGGAAGATGCCGCACCGGGAGGAGGAGTCGATCGAGGAGCTGGAGCTGGTTCCGCGCAAGATCATGCAGACGCGGCCGCCGTTCCGCTCCATCATCATCCTGGGCCTGTTCGCCGCCGGCGGCGTGCTGATCTGCGCCGTGGCCGAGCCCTTTCTGGCCAGCATGCTGGCCATTTCGCTGAGCCTGGGCGTGCCTTCCTTCGTGTTCGTCCAGTGGGTGGCGCCCTTCCTGTCGGAATTTCCCGAGAAAGTGTCCGCCTTCTACTGGGCGCGCACGGTGAGCAAGGCGCCGGTGGCCCTGATGAACATGGTCAGCTCGAACATCAACCAGTGGACCATGCTGCCCGCCCTGCTGCCGGTGGTCTATTCGATCAGCCTGGGCCGCGTGGCCGCCATCCCCTTTGGCGGCCGCCAGGAACTGGAGATCCTGATGACCATTGGGCAGGCGCTGGTGGCCATGATGCTGTTGATGAACATGAACCTGGCCTGGTGGGAAGCCGGCGGGCTGTTCCTGCTCTGGGCCTTCCAGTTCGCGCTCTCCCCGTTCCAGAGGTTCGAGGGGGTCAATGCGCTGGTCACCGCCGCTTACTTCGGCTGGTTCGCGGTGGAAGTCGTTAAGAACGCGGCCGGCCGGCGCAACTGGCGCGCCATCCGTATCTTCGTGCAGTTGTTGCGCCACAAAGACACTAAGCACTAAGGTTCACAAAGGTCTTTCTTAGTGTTCCTTTGTGTTTTTTGTGTCTTTGTGCCGAATCACTTCCGCTTGGCCAGGGCGTCGATTGTGCCCAGCACGATGCGGCCTACGGCCTGCAGGCTGCGGGCGCTCAGCTTGTCCAATGTGTCCTGCGCGGTGTGCCAAAAGGAATTGTCCGGCCCGTAGTTGAAGTCGATCAGATCGACTACGGGAACGCCGATGTTGGCGAAGGGCATGTGGTCGTCTTTGGTGGCGGCTTGAAAATCACCGAAGACGCGGGAAAGGCCCTGGACCGCCGCCACCTCGCGCACCATCTCGTTCAGCCAGCCGGTGGAGTTCAGGTCGCGCAGCAGGTCCAGGTGGCGGTCGCCGATCATATCCACCAGGATGAGCGCGCTGATCTTGCGATGCTCCCCGGAATCGTGGAGCCGCTCGGCCAGGCGGCGGCTGCCGTAGAGCGAATCGTTCGCCGTCCATTCTCCGAAGGCTTCTTCGCCGTCGAAGAAGGCCAGCCAGACGCCGAGCGGGCCCTGCGGGGATTTCTTCAGGACGCGCGCCAGTTCCAGGAGCAATGCGGCGCTGGAGCCGCCGTCGTTGGCGCCCACGAAGCGGAACTGGGTGAAGTACTTGGTATCGTAGTGCCCGCCGACCATCACCGCGCGGTCCGAATTGCCGGGGAAGCGCACCAGGATATTGCGCATGGGGCGGGGGCCCAGCGGCGTGGCCGCCGTAAACGCGTCCACCTCCGGCTTGAGATCCAGCGCCCGAAGCTCCTTCAGGATGTACTGCTCGGCCTTCTCGTGGCCCGGCGTGCCGGGCACCCGCGGCCCGATGTGGCACAGCGCCGTAGCATGCTTGAGCGCCTGGGCCCCGGAGAAAGCGGCCCGGGCCGGTTGGGCGGCCGCCTGGCCTGAAACCGCAGCCCACAGCAGGCAAGCGGCGAGACCGAATCCGACGTCCAAAGTCCAAAGTCCATGCACGGCGCTGCGCCTTTCGGCGGCGCTTGGACCTTGGACCTTGGACTTTGGACCTTGGACCTTGGCCTCCGGACTTCGGACTGCAATCAACACGCGTCACCTATCCTTGCGCTTCGCGGCGCCGCCGCCGGCGCGTCACGATCCAGACCAGCCCCACGCCGACCAGGTACAGCGCCACCATCGGCATGGCGAAGATCATCATGTTGGTGACATCCGAGGTCGGTGTGATGACGGCCGCGACAATGAAGATCATCAGCACCGCGTAGCGGAAGTTTCGCAGAAGGAAACCCGGCGACAAAATGCCCAGGAGGCCCAGGAACAGCATCAGCACCGGCAGCTCGAAGACGATGCCCAGCCCCAGGATCACCGTCCAGAACATGTCCATGTACTCGGTGATGGTGATCCAGGGAGTGACGCGCGGGCCGCCGTAGGAGATGAGGAATTTCAGCGCGTAAGGGAAGGCGATGAAATAACCGAACAGCCCGCCGGTGATGAACAGCGCCGAACAGAAGAAGATGAAGGGGACGGCGTATCTCCTCTCGCGCTTGTAGAGGCCGGGGGAAATGAAGGCCCAGACCTCATAGAGGACGACCGGGGAGCTCAGGAACAGGCCGACCACCAGCGCCAGGTTCAGGTACAGGGTGAAGGCGTCGGTAGGCTTGGTGAAGTACAGCGTGTCCGCCAGCTTCATGTCGCGCAGCGCGGCGCGGAGCGGCTCGGAGGCGTGCTCGAAGATCTGCTGGGCGAAAGCGAAGCAGATGAAGAATCCGACGGCGACGGCGATAAGAGCGTGGATGATGCGGGTGCGCAGTTCCCCAAGGTGATCGAGGAACGACATCTTCAGCATCCGCTCTTCTTCTTCGTCTCCTTCTTCGTCGCCGTTGCCACCTCCGCCCCCGCCCCCGGAAGACGGCGGCTGCCCTCCACCGCCGCCGGCGCCCGGCGTGGGGGTGCTCTCCACGGCCTCCGGCGCGGTTTCAACGGCGGCGGCCGGCGAAGCCTCCGGCTGCCCCTCGCCGCCGTACAGTTGGATCTCGTCGTCTTCGCGGCGCTCACCAGCTTCGCCGCTCACGCCCCCGTCGCCGGTGGGTGTCTCCGGGCTCGGATGTTCCTGGCCGGCGGCAGGCCCGCTGCTTTCCGACACGGCTGTCATTTCCTCCTGGGGTGGCTTCCGGTGCACGGCGCGGTCAGGCTCACGGTCCGGCATTAGCTGTGCTGCTCGCCGCTATAGCTGCCGTAGTCGTGCTCGTACGTGGGGGTGTCGGCGCCCTTGGCAGTATCCGTCTTCGCAGGATCTTTGGCGGTAGAATCCTGAGCGGGGCTGGAAGGCGGCTCGTCGAGCCGCGTTTCCTGCTCCAGGCTGTTCATTTCCCGTTCCAACGAGCTCTTCAACTCATTGGAAGCACGTCGGAATTCGGCAATACCCTTTCCCAAAGAACGGCCCAGTTCGGGCAATTTTTTCGGTCCGAAGATCAAGAGCGCCAACACGAAGATGAAAATCATCTCGGGGACGCCGATGCTACCCATAATGGCCTCATCTTAAGCTCGTAATCAGGAGCGCGTCAACCACAATCGAGGCTGGAGGCTGCAGGCTGGAGGCTGTAGGCCGCTCCAGCCTCCGGTCTCCAGCCTGTTCCTGCGTGCTATACTCAAACCAGAGACACCGTTCTCCGGGAGAATGGATGACTGTTTTGCGCCGCTCTGCCCTCGGGGTTCCATTGGTGATTCTGGCATGTGCGCTCCTTGGCGGAGTGTATGGCGGGCGTGTCAAGGCCACCGAAAGCCTCGACAGCGAAGTGGAAGAGAGCCTGAGGTCGCTGGCCAAGGTGTATTCGGCGGTCGAGGAAAACTATGCCGACCCCGTCAATGCGGACAAGGCCATTTACAACGGCGCCATCCCCGGCATGCTGCGCAACCTGGACCCGCACTCGAGTTTCTTCGATCCCCGGGCGTACCTGCTTTGGCGGGATGAGCAGCGCGGCAGATATTACGGGGTGGGGATGCAGGTGGCGTCGCGGGGCGGCAAGACAGTGGTGCTGGTGCCGTTCCCCGGCTCGCCCGCTCTCAAGGCGGGGTTGCGCCGCGGCGACGTGATCGCCCAGGTGGATAACAAGCCGACCGACAACCTCACCACCACCGAGGTGGCGGAGTCGCTGAAAGGACAGAAGGGCACCACCGTCCGCATCGTGGTGCTCCGCGAGGGAAGCAGCCACCCGCTGGAGTTCCTGGTTACCCGGGATGAAATCCCGCGCTCCGCTGTCGAACAGGCGTTCGAGGTTCAGCCCGGTATCGGCTATATCAAGATCGCTAATTTCAACGAGACCACCAGCCGCGAGCTCGGCAGCGCCTTGCGCAAACTCGATGTGAGGCGGCTGAAGGGCCTGATCCTGGATCTGCGCGACAATCCGGGCGGCCTGCTCACCGAGGGTGTCGCCGTAGCGGACATGTTCCTGGCCAAGGGCCAGGTGATCGTCAGCCACCGTGGCCGCGCCTCCGGCGAAAAAGTCTACTGGGCGACGCACGGCAACAACGGTCTCGATTATCCACTGGTGGTGCTGATCAATCACCAAAGCGCCAGCGCGTCGGAAATCGTGGCTGGCGCGATTCAGGACCACGACCGTGGGTTGGTGGTGGGCGAGAGCAGCTTTGGGAAAGGGATGGTTCAGACGGTCTACCCGTTGGCCGAGAAGACCGGCCTGGCGCTGACCACCGCCTTCTTCCATACCCCCAGCGGGCGCCTCATCCAGCGCAAGTTCGCCGGGCTCTCTCTTTACGACTATTACTATTACCGGGACGACGGTCAGAAAGACGACGCGGAAAACAAGCTGCCCAGGCAGACTCGCGTAACCGACAGCGGCCGGACCGTGTACGGAGGCGGGGGCATTACCCCGGACCAGAAGGTCAGCGCGCTCCCCAATCCCTTCCTGCGCACGCTGACCATCCAGAAGTACGCCTTCTTCAATTTTGCGCGCTACTACCTGGGCGCGCACGGCACGGTGCCCCGCAACTTCCAGGTGACCGATGCCGTGCTCGGCGACTTCCGGCGCTTCCTGGACCGGGAGAGGATCCCGTACACCGAGAACGAGTTGCAGCAGAACATGGAGGCCATCAAGCGGCAGATCAAGCAGGAACTGGCCATCTCCGTGTTCGGGAAGTTGGAAGGCGAACGGATCGGGATCGAAGCGGACCCGCAGGTCCTTCGCGCTATTGAGGTTCTGCCGAAGGCCAAGGAGCTGGCGCTGAACGCCCGGCGAATCCTGGCCCAGCGCTGAGACAGGTGTCAGTGTAGTGTCTCACAATTGGCCCTACCGCGTGGGAATTGCGGATTGCGGATTGCGGATTTCAAACGTGCAAGGTGCTTGGAATCCGCAATCCGAAATTGCCGTTGTCACCTGACGCCTGACGGCAACCGAAGGCCGGTGTGCGGAATCAACTATTGGGGTATACTCGATACGGGTCTGGATATGTGGCCCCTGGAAGTTGACAGTCGACACCCATTTGGAGCCCTTCGTTGATTAGCCGTTCACGCCGATACCTCATGATTCCAGCCGTGCTCCTGTTTTGCGCCCTGGTGGGCGGGATGTTTGGAGGCCGTGTTCGGGCCACCGAAGTGGACAGCGGCGATGACGCGGACGTCAAAGAAAACCTCCGCCTGCTGACCAAGGTTTACGCCGTAGTCGAGGAAAATTACGCCGACCCGGTCGATCCCGACAAAGCCATCTACAACGGGGCCATCCCGGGGATGGTGCGAACGCTCGATCCGCACTCCAACTTCGTCGATCCAAAGAGCTTCCAGGTGCTGCGCGAGGAGCGCAAGGGCAAGTACTACGGGGTGGGCATGACCATCCTGCAGCGGGGCGGCAAGACCCTGGTGGGCACGCCGTTCCCAGGTTCGCCGGCCTTCAAAGCCGGCCTGCGTCCTGGCGACATCATCATCCGGGTGGACAGCAAATCCACGGAAGGGCTGGCCACGCAGGGGATTGTGGACTTGCTGAAAGGCCCCAAGGGGACGACGGTTCACGTCTATGTGGCGCGCGAGGGCGCGGCGAATCCGCTGGAGTTTGTGATTGTCCGGGACGAAATCCCGCGGCCCAGCGTCGATCAGGCCTTCGAGATCCGGCCCGGCATCGGCTACGTCCACGTGGCCAGCTTCAGCGAGACGACCACCCGTGACCTGACCAGGGCGCTGCGCCAGCTCGACCCCAAAAGCCTGAAGGGGCTGGTCTTGGACCTGCGCGGCAACCCCGGAGGGCTGCTGTCGGAGGCGGTCAACGTTTCCGACATGTTTCTGGCCAAGGGGCAAGTGATCGTCAGCCACCGTGGCCGCGCCTCGGGCAAGAAAATCTACTCGGCCGAGCACGGCAACGGCGGCCTCGAGTACCCGCTGGTGGTCCTCATCAATGGGGAGAGCGCCAGCGCCTCGGAGATCGTGGCCGGCGCCATCCAGGACCACGACCGCGGCCTGGTGGTGGGTGAGACCAGCTTCGGCAAGGGCTTGGTTCAGAACGAGTACCCGCTGAACGAGAACACGGGACTGTTATTGACCATCGCCAAGTACTACACCCCGAGCGGCCGGCTGATCCAGCGCCAGTTCAGCGGCAAGTCGCTCTACGACTATTACTACTATCACGGCGACGACAACGAGAAGGACCCCAGCGCCAAGCAGCCGCGCGAGGTGAGAACCACCGACAGCGGCCGCCCCGTGTTCGGCGGCGGCGGGATTGCGCCGGACGAGAAGGTGACGCCGCCGGTGCTGAACGCCTTCCAGCGCAGAATGGAGTTCCGCTACACGGCCTTCTTCGACTTCGCCAAGCACTACCTGGCGGCCCACAACACCATCACCCGCGACTTCCAGGTGGACGATGGGGTGCTGGGCGAATTCCGCCGCTTCCTGGCCGAAAAGAAGATCGAATACACCGAGGACGATCTGCAGCAGAACATGGAGTACGCCCGGCGGCGCATCAAGCAGGAGCTGTTCGTATTCATCTTCGGCAAGCCGGACGGCGACCGTCTGGCGCTCGATTATGATCCGCAGGTTTTGAAAGCCATCGAGTTGCTTCCGCGGGCCAAGACCCTGGCCAGCAACGCCCACCGCGTCGTCGCCCAGCGCCTTCCATAAGACAAACCAGCCACAGCCCCCCGTTGTACCGCCGGTGCCTCGCCGGCAACCCTGACGTTGGGCGCCCGGTTTAGGTCGCCGTGGCGACCAGGCGGGAGGTTGGGGGCGGTACAACAAAAAAGGGCCACCAAGCCCTTTGTGGACTGCGTGGCCTTCGTGGCTTGGTGGTGAAGAAACGCCGTGGAGTGGCTCCGCCTACGGCCGCTGGTTTGCGGCCAGGACTTTCTTCCGCATGCGGATCGATTGTGGCGTCGTTTCAACGTACTCGTCCTTGCGAATGAACTCGATGGCCTGCTCGAGGTTCAGGATGCGCGGGGGCACCAGGCGAATCGCTTCATCCGCGGTGGAGGCGCGCATGTTGGTCTGCTTCTTTTCGCGGACGATGTTCACGTCCAGGTCCTTCTCGCGCGCATTCTCGCCGACGATCATTCCTTCGTAGACCTCGGTTCCGGGCGTAA
>Ga0315284_10003553_pt1 | contig 22174 bp, 14 predicted proteins | sample YL17G09_16_MG_FD_203696 | JGI IMG/M metagenome (GOLD analysis project Ga0315284, IMG submission 203696) | Sediment microbial communities from Yellowstone Lake, YNP, Wyoming, USA - YL17G09_16 | ecosystem: Environmental > Aquatic > Freshwater > Lake > Sediment | place: USA: Wyoming | collected... | reverse complement strand
CTCGAAGGGACAGACGGAGGAGAGGTATGCATATTTTTTTCGTTTCTTCTTCCTCTTCCTCTTCTTCGGCTTGATTGCTCGACCTCTTTTTTGCCGCTTGCTCAAACTCTCTCTCTCTCTCTCTCTTCGTCCTCCTTTCCTCCACCAAAAAAAAAGCAGCTCGCCTGGGCCGTCGACCTCGATTCCAGGCCGGTCGCCCTCCATTTCTTACCGGAGCTCAACGCCTGCTTCGCGGCCACGGTTGCCGGGCGCCTCGCCCTCGTCGGCTCCGCCGACGGCGACGTCGAGGAGATCGGCAGCGTCGCAGCGGGGCTCGCCGCCGCGGCCGTGGGAAAGAGCGGGGGCAGCGCCGCGGCGTCCTCGATCGCCGCGGCGGTCGCCCAGGGGGACTGCGGCGCCGGGGACGGGAGCGCCGTCGCGCTGGCGGCGGTCACCGCGAGCGGCAGGCTCCTGGTGCTCTCGCTCCCGACCTGGGAGGCCCTCGCCGACGTCGAGCTCTGCCAGAGGGACCCCGTCCCAGTCCCAGCGAGGGAGGTCGCGGCGGAGGAGGCGGAGGCGGCTGCGCCCCCGCGAGGAGCCGGCGGCGACGGCTCCGACGACGACGACGACGACGGAGGCGACGGCGGCGGAGGAGGAGGGGGCCCGCCGCGCCTCCGCCTGGCCCCGGAGGACGTCTCGATCTCGTGGCGGGGCGACGGCGCGGCCTTTGCGACGGTCTCTCGGGCCGGCCGAGGCGGCGGCGGCGGCGGGAGCCCTTCCTCTGCCGCACCCTTCGTGGTCCGCACCTGGGACGCCGCATCGCTGCTCGGGGACGCCGAGGGGGCGCCACCGCCGCCGCCGACGTCCGCGACGTTCGTGGGCGCCAGCGGCGTCGCCGGGGGCATCGGGGCGAAAGGGATGAGCGCTCCCTCCGCCGCTTCTTCGGGCGACGGGCCCGGGCCTCGGTCCCGCCGCCGCCTGCTGACCGCCGTCGGCGAGCGCGTCGAGGGCCTGGCCCGCGCTTCCGCGTGGCAGCCCAACGGCAGGCACCTCTTCGTCGCCGTGGAGGGAGGGGAGGGGAAGGAGGGAAAGATGGCGAAGAGCAGTTCGGTGGCGCTCTTTGAGCGCAACGGCCTCGGCCACGGCAGGTTTGGCCCGCTGACGACGTCCTCCTCTTCTCGCGTCTCGTCGCTCTGCTGGTCGCCAGACTCGGAGCTCCTCGCAGCCTCCCTCGTCATCGATGATGACGGCGGCGACACTCCCTCGTCGTCGTCGGTCGTGCAGCTCTGGAGGCGGTCGAACTGGCACTGGTACCTCCAGGCGGAGCTCCGGAGTAGCTGCAGCAGCAGCAGCAGCAGCACCGAAAGCTCTTCTTCCGCCGTCGCCGTCGCGTTTGCCGACGGCGCCGCCCCCGGAACGGCCCGCCTCTGTCTCGCCACTTCTTCTTCGACGGCAGCGAGTATCTCCGTCCGCACCATAGACTACGTCCTCGACGTCGCGGGGCAGAGCCGGAGGGGAACCGTCGCCGTCGTGGACGGGAGCGCGGCCCTGGTCACCTCCCTGGCGAGGGAGGTTGTCCCGCCGCCGCTGTGCTCGGCGCCCGTCATCGTTGGCGGCGGCGGCGGCGGTGCGATTACCTGCCTCGCTCTCGGCGAAGCGGTGCCTCACTCCTCAGCTTCTGCTTCCGCTTCCTTCGAGGTCCTCGCGGCCCTGCGCTCCGACGGCAGGCTCTTCCTGTCGAGGGCGCGGCAGGCAGACGACTGGGCGAGCGCCCTCGAGGAGGCGACCGAGGGCGGCGCCGCCGAGGTCGCGGCGCTCGCCGGCGACGACGCCGAGGGCCGGCCGCCGTCGATGCCGGCGAGGGACTCCGGGCTGAACCTGCGGGCGTGGCTGCCGCCGGGAGGAGGGGCGGAGGACGCCTCGGCTGTACGGTCGCTGGCCTTTGCCGGGAGGAGCGGCGCGCTCCTCGCCGTCGTCTCAGGCTCCTGCTGCTCCTCCGAGGCCGTGGGCAGAGAAGGAGGAGACTTCCTCGTGCCGATCTCCGTCGACGCCGAGGCCCTCACCGCAAGCGTCATCGGCGGCGTCCGCGGCGGCGGAATGGAAGGCGGCGCCGCGGCGGGCCCCTTCGAGCGGACCTCAGCGCCCGTGCTCGCGGCGGCCGACGCCGGCGGCGACGCCGTGCTGCTCCAGCTCGCCGGCGGCGAGCTGCTGCTCTGGTCGGCCGGGAGCGGCGGGCTCCTCTCGGGAGCAGCCTCGCTCTCGCGGGCGCCTGCTGGGTCCTTCCCGGCCCCGTGCCCCTGGATGAGGGCGCTCCCTCGGTCTTCTTCTTCTTCTTCCCCCTCCTCTCCTCTCGCCCTGGGGCTCTCCCTCGCCGGGGAGCTGTGCCTGGGCTCGGCCGTCGTCGCGCGCGGCGTGACCTCGGCCGCGCTCCGGCACGGCGGCGGAGGAGGCTGCGGGGAGGACAGCTGCTCCTCCTCCTCTTCTCTTTCTTCCGCCGCTCCGCCAAAGGAGACATTCGTGCTGTTCACGACCGCGGACGACGTGCTTCACTCGATGCCGCTGTCTCTCCTTCTCTCCGCTGGAAGAGGAGGAGGGGAGGAGGAGGATGGCCTCTCGACGGCCGAGCTCGGGAAACAGCAGCGGCAGCAGCGGCATGAGCTTGAGCGAAACCGCCTCCAGGGCCAGAAGCGGCGAGCCACCAATCTCACCGCGGCGATCCGCACGGGAGAGATGGCCTCGGATATGCGCGACGCCATGCGCGGTGCGGGCGTGGGCTCAACGGCCGCGGGCGACGCGAGCTCGAGGGCCGTCGAACGGGGGTCCCGCCTCGTCGTCGCGCCGCCTGCCGTCGCCGCCGCCGGAGGAGGGGGAGAGGAGGAAGGAGAGGGAGGAGAGGGCTCTCTCTCGCTCTGGGACGGGTGCCGCGTCGTGCTGCAGATGCCCCGGGGCAACCTCGAGACCGTTGTGCCCCGGTCCCTGGCCCTGGAGGCCGTCGCGGCGTCCCTCGCGCTGGGACTCGGCGGCGGCGAGGGAAACGCGAACGGAAACGGAAACGGAAACGATGCGGCGCCAACAAAGCCGCAGCGGCTCGCGGCCCTCCGCCGGGCCTGGCTCTGCGCCGTTGCCAACAGGCTCGACGTCAACTTGGTCGTCGACTATGCCTGGCCGCGCTTCCTCGAACGCGCGGGGGAGTTTGTCGAGGCCCTGGGCGACGACGCGGCGCTCGCAGACCTGCTTTGCGCCCTGAAGCCCGAGTCGACGCTGAAGGCGACGATGACTGCGGCGACGATGGGTCGAGGCAGCGCTGCTGCTGCTGCTGCTTCCGGGGGCGAGAGCAGCGGCGGCGCTTACTCCTGGATACCTCTGGCTCTGCCGAATTTGCATGGAGGCGCAGCCGGAGCGTTCGGTGACGACGCTGACGACGAGGACGAAGCCACGAAAGGAGCAAAGCAGGACAAGGTCCGCCGCGTCGCGGCGGCTCTCCGCGACGCCCTGAAAAAGGGAGCCGGCAGCAGCAACGACGACGGCGACGGCGACGATAGCTCGGAGGCCTCGTTTCTCAAGCCGATTCTGACCTCGTACGCGGTGCTCGGGGACCTGCTCTCGGCCCTCGCTGCCGTCAGGCGCGCGCGGGAGAGGGAGCTCGCGCAGGAGAGGGGGAGAGAAGAGGAGGCCACCGCTGCCGCTGCCGCCAAAGAACCCTCCGCCCTCGCCAGCCCTTCGCCCCTGGGACTCGCCAGGCGCGCTGCGGCGCGCTCCGCGACGACCGCGGACGAGGGGATCAGGCACCTGCTGCTGACAGTGCCCTTCGAGGCGCTCTACCGGGCCGCGCTGCGGCTCCACGACGTCCAGCTCGCGCACCTGGTGGTGCTCTCGGCCGGGAGGGACCCGGGGGAGCACCTGCCGACGCTGCGGCAGCTGGCCTCGGCCGGGAAGAGCGGGTCCGCGATGCGCGCCTACGCGGTCGAGAGGCACCTGGGCCGGCCCCGCGCGGCGCTCAGGGCGCTGCTGGGGGCCGCCGGGGTCGTCGTCGCCGTCGCCGGGGAAGGGGAGCGGGGGGGCGGCGGCGTCGCGGAGGGGGCGGCGGCGAGAGCGGAATTCCCGAGGCCGCTCTTCGACGAGGCGCTGTCCCTTGCCCGCTCCGCCGGGCTCACTCGAGAGCTCGTGGCCGCGCTGACGACTGCGACGGCTTCCTCCGTTCCCTCGACCTCCTCCGCGCCAGCCTCGCCCGCCTTCGCGGAGGCGCGGGCCCTGGCCCTCCGCGCCCACGCGCACGCGCTCGTCGCCCGGGGCAAGGCCGAAGACGCCGCGCTCGCGCTGCTCGCCGCAGGGGACAGGGACTCTGCAATCGCTGCGTACGCCTCCGCGGGCGCGTGGCAGCCGGCTCTGGCGCTCGCCTCGGGCGTCGGCGGCGGCGGCGGCAGCAGCGGCTGCGGTGGCGGCGCCCCCTCCGCCTCCCCCTCTTCGGAGCCGTGGCCGCGCCGCAAGATCGAGGTCCTGGCATCGGACCTCGCGGACGCCCTGGCCCAGGAGGGGAGGCTCCCGGAGGCCGCCGAGGTCTCGCTGGCCTGGCTCCGCGACGACGCGGACCGCGCCGTCGGCTGGCTCGCCGCGGCGGGCCAGTGGCGCAGGGCGCTGGCCGCCGCGGCGCAGGCCGGGCGGCCCGACCTCGCCGAGACGACGCTCGCGCCGCTCGCCGCCGAGGCCGCCTCGACGACCCTGGGGTCGGCGCGGGAGGACGCGAGGCGCGCGGTGACCTACCTGGGGAGGTACAGGGAGGTCCAGGGCAAGCGCCGGGCGATGGAGGCCGCGTTCGCCGAGGCGGAAGCGAACAGAGGAGGCGAGAGCGACGACGACGGCGCTGCTGCTGCCGAGCACGACTTTGACGACGGCGCGAGCGACGCCTCTGGGGTCTCGGGCCTCTCTGCCTACACCTCGACGTCGACCATCACTGGGAGGGGCGGGTCTTCCCCCTCTGATTCTTCGTCCAACTCTTCGATCTCTGCCTCGACCGTCGGCGGGCGAGCCGGGCGTGGCGGCTCGGGGGGTCGCAGGGCGGAGACCAAGCGCGCCAAGGCCGAGCGGCGGGGGCGGCGCCGGGGGCTGCGCGCCGGCGGCGCGCACGAGGAGGAAGGGCTCGCGGCGCTCCTGGTCTATCTTAGGCCCAGCGACGACGCCCTGAGCTCTGCGGGCCAGCTTTCGGAGCTCCTGGTGATGCTGGGCCACGAGCAGGACGCCGCGGCGCTGCAGGTGGCGATGGCGGAGCTGGCCTCCTCGAGCTCGGCGGCGGGCGAGTTTGTGGCGGCCAGCCCGCCGAAAGTCGTCGAGAGCGAGACAAAGGACAAGGAGAAGAAGAAGAAAGGCGTCGCGCCGCAGTGGAAGTGGGACGTGCTTCGCCCGATGATGACGTCGAACGAGACTTCGGCTTTGGACAGCGACGAGGACGATTTCGGGGCGTTTTGTGGGTTGGGCCACGGTTTGAACAAGAGAGGAGCGGCGGCAGAAGAAGAGAAAGACGACGACGACGGCTTGTTCTCATGATGATGATGATGAAAAGAAAAAAACCAAAAATTGAAAAAACTGTTGTTTACTGCTTCAAAAAGTAGGACTCTCTCCCTCTCTCTCTTCTCTCTCTCCCATCTCTCCCTCTCTCTCTCTCGCGCGCAATCCCTGGTGAAACAAAATGAAATCATGCACTAGCGACAGCAGCAGCGGCTTCCTTCACCTTGGCGCCACCGGCCAGCTCCTTGGCCTGCTTGAGCACCTTGCCGGCGCACAACCTCCCGGAGAGCGTCGCCCCTTCCATCGAGTCGATGTAGTCCTGCTTCGTGTAGGAGCCGGCCAGGAACATGCGCTTGACGGGGGTCTGCTGGTCGGGCCGGTAGACGTCCATCCCGGGGGCCTCGCGGTAGAGGGACTGCGCGACTTTGACGACGGACGACCAGGTCGGCTGCAGGTTGGACCGCGCAACCGACGGGAAGAGCTTGCCGACCTGCTCGTGCACCTTGGCGGCGATCTCCTCGTTCGAGAGCGGCATGTAAGGGTCCGCCGGCGTGAGCACGCACTGCAGCAGGCTCCCTTCCCCCTCCTTGTAGTACTCCTCGGGGGAAGTGAGGGCCAGATCGGCGAAGCACGAGAAGTCGGCGTCCGCGGAATAGAGAAGGTTGTCGAGCCCGCGCGCCTCGCGGCACTCCTTCGCCGACTTGACGCCGCCGTCGCCGAGCTCGGTCACCCACCCGCTGTACCGCAGCTGGACCGTGATGACGGGCACGCCCACCAGCGAGTGGATCTTGTCGAACTCCTCGTGCTTGGTGCGCCAGGCCGAAGGGAGCAGGGCCTTGGCCCCCGGCACGTCGAGCGCCGCGACGTAGGCGTCGGCCTCGACGAACCGCTCCCTCCCGGCCCGCGTGAACCGCATGCCCGTGACCTCCAGCTCCCCCGTCGCCGCGTCCTCGCGCCACACGATCTCGCGGCAGCCCGTCCTCAGGTGGATCTTGCCCCCCCTCGCCTCGATGTAGTCGGTGATCGGCTTGAGAAGCCGCTCGGCAGGGGACCCGTTGAGCATCCGCAGCACGCTCGCGTCCGTCTTGGTCGCGAAGAACTGGAAGATGGTGAGCATGCACCGCGCGCTGATGTCCTCGCAATCGAGGAAGCCGAGCGCGTAGGCGATCGGGTCCCACATGCGGTCGATCGACGCCTGCGACCCGCCGTGCGAGCGGAACCAGTCGGCGAACGAGACGCCGTCGAGCGCGCGGATATCGGCCATGCCGCCCTCCGGGTCTACGAGCGAGCGCACGATGGGCGAGGTGCCCAGCGCGAGCGAGTTGGCGAGCTTGTCGATCGTCGACAGCTGCGGCGTGGTGAAGAAGGCCTTGAGCCCGTGGAAGGGCGCGCCGATCTTGGCGCCGCCGACCTCGAAGCGGAAGTCGAGGTCGCGGACGTCGCCGCCCTTGTTGACAAAGGTGTGCGTGTGCTGCTTTTTGAGCAGATTCTGCAAGACGCCGCACTTGGCCATCAGCCTGAACAGGTTGTGGTAGCACCCAAAGAAGACGTGGAGGCCCATCTCGACGTGGTTCCCCCCCGGGACGACCCAGGACGCGACTTTGCCTCCCACAAATGGCCGCGACTCGAAGATCTCGACCTCGTAGCCCTGGTCGAGGAGCTCGACGGCCGTGGAGAGTCCCGCGAGTCCCGAGCCGACGATGGCGACTCTCAGTTTGGGGGAGTCCTGGAAGAAGAGGGGTGTGCGTCGGATTGGGGGGGAGGGGGGGCGAGAGAGAGAAGGGAGAGAGGAGGGAAAGAAAGAAAGAAAGAGAGGTGAGAAAGATAGCGGCGACGGAGACGTTTCGAAGGTTGAGGTCGACGTTTGCTTGCTAGCTTTTTCGCGGAAGAGTGACGAGTGCTTCTCAATTCAAGAAACTCACCTTGGTTGGCGGCGGGTTCTCTTCGGGAAAAAGCGACCGCAGGGGTGCGTCTTTCAACCCGACGTCATTGACGTCGCCGAGGGCGGGAGCTGCGGCGCGAGCCGCGACGGAAGAGGAGGGCGAGGACCTGAGAGAGCGGCGGCCAATAATCGGCGCTGGTGCTCTTGTCGACGTCGACGCCACGGCGTTTCGAGAGGCCGACGGCGACGCCTGCACGCCACGCATGCTCATGGCGCGCATTCTGATTGGAAGATGCGTTCGATTAGTATGGTTTCGTAGGAGAGAAGGAGAGAACGTGAGCACGGGTGAGGAGGACGAGAGGGGGCGAAAGAATTGGCGGGGGAAGAGAGAGCCTGGTGTCGTCGAGCAACAGGCGGCGTCGTGTCGTCGAACGAAGAACGAGAGCGGATCTCGAGGCTTTTGGCGCCTTTGTCGGAATCGGTGAGGATCGCCGACAGTACTTCACGCTCACCTCGATGCAAATCGGGCAAGAAGGTTGACGAAAAAGGTGGAGAAGCAGGAGAGATGCGGTGCGAGTTGAGGCTCTTGTCGTTGTGAGCGGAAAAGAAAAAACGGACGACGACACTCGAGAAAATGAACCCTGCTCAGCCATTGTTTCGCTTGTCGGCAATAAACATCGATTGCCAAGCACGGCTCTCGCTCCAAACGAGTCCCAGCTACCGCCTTCCGCGTATCGTTTCGGCTCGTTCCCGCGCGTCGAATGCGAGCCCAGCGCTCTCTGGAATACGCGGAGCCTGTTGCAGGTGAGATACGAGGGAGGAGTCAAGCGCGAAAACGACGGCTCTGGCGTTTCAATGCTTTCTTCCTTTTCTCTTTCGTGCTTCCTCGACGCGCTCTCACTCGACCTCGGAATTTCAAAAAAAAAACTCAAGCCCGCCCTGCGGCGACCATGGCCTCTCCGGGAGGCGGCGGCGGCGCCGGAAGAGGAGGAAACAGCCGACGACATCAGCAGCAGCAGCAGCAGCAGCAGGAGCAGCAGCAATACCCCTCGTTCGAGGCCCCCTCGCCTCCGCGAGTCCCAGCTGCTGCTGCCGCCGCCGCCGCTGCCGCTGCCTCTGCTCAAGAACGGCAACAACAGCAGCTCTACAGCGAAGACACCAACAACGCTTTCGCCACGCTCTCGGCGCAGCTCCCGGTCCTCGCCGCGGACCCATACTACGGCGCCCTGATCGGCACGCTGCCGGCGCCCGTGCGGGCCCGCCTCGAGCGCGAGGGTGGGCACAGGGCCGGCGCGGCGACGGCCGGTGCCGACGTCGTCGGTGCTGCGAGGGAGCACTACTACCACCTGAGCCTGGGCGCGACTCAGCAGGAAGGAGAGGCCGCAGGAACAACAGCAACAACAGTATCAGCGCGAGCGCCTCGGCATCAACAGCAGCAGAAGAGCGTCGTCTTCATCAACCCGAAGCAGTACCACCGCATCCTCGTCCGGCGCGCGGCGCGGGCGCGCGAGGCCGCGAAGGGGGCGGGCGCGCCCAGGAGCAGGGGCGCCTTCATGCACGCTTCGAGGCACGAGGCAGCGCTGAGGAGGCCGCGGGTGCGCGGCAAATTTCTTCCCAAGGGCGCGAGCGCGAACGCGAACGGTGGTACTGGTGGAAGCGGAGGCGGGGGCGGAGGGAACGACACCAACGGAGCGAGCTGAGAAATTGAAATGAAATGAAAAAAACTTGACTTTGTAACAACAACAAAAACTGAACTGTTTTGAGACTTTGAATTTCTTTTTCGTTTTACAAGTGCGCTATGGTATTTCCTCTCCCCAGTAGCCAGGGAGAAATGGGGGAAAGAAAGAAGGGGAAAGAGGGAAAAAGATGAGACAGAAAACGTTTCTTCACTGCTCGTGTTCGCATTCCTCTTTCTCGAGACCTCGACCTTTTCGATATCCCCGCCCGCAGCTGCTCTCCTTTGTCCTTTTCATTGCCATCAGCTTGACACCACCCTCGCGCTCGAGAGCACCAGCGGGCTCGTCGGACGGTCCTGCGCGTCCGTCGCCACCGCTCCGATCCTCTTGACCACCTCCATCCCGGCGCAGACGCGCCCGAAGATCGTGTGCTTGCCGTCGAGGAACGGCGCCGGGGCCAGCGTGATGAAGAACTGGGACCCGTTGGTGTTGGGGCCCGAGTTGGCCATCGCGAGCACGCCGGCGCCCGTGTGGTAGAGGGCGCGGCCCTGGATCTCGTCGGCGAACTTGCCGCCGAAAATCGACTCGCCGCCCCGGCCGGTGCCCGTCGGGTCGCCTCCCTGGATCATGAAGTCGCGGATGATTCGGTGGAACTGCAGTATATTTTTCGTGTTTTTGTGTGTGGATGAGAGAGAGAGAAAAATGAGAGTTTTGATGTGAGAACGAAAGAAGGAAGCGGAGGGGGTGGGGTGGGGTGAGGGGGAAGAGAGGCCCGTCCTGGGCTGCGATGCGAGTCAAACGTTCAGAACTCGCGCCGCTCTCTTCTTCTTCCTCTTCGTCGCCGTCGCCACCTTTCTCCTCCAACTCCTCTGCTTACCTTGGTCCCGTCGTAGTACCCGCGCTTGGCGAGCTCCATGAAGTTGTCGCAGGTCTGCGGGGCCTCTTTGTCGTAGAGCTCGACGACAAAGTCGCCAGCCGAGGTCGAGAGAGCGACGCGGGGAGCGTCAGAGGGAGCAGCCATTTGGAGTTGACTTTTTCTACTTTCTTCCCGCACCAGACGCCCGCGCGCGCTTTTCGTGAGGCAGAGAGTTGAGTGGATAGATTCGAGTGGGGCAATGAGCGCGGAGAGATAAAGAGAGGGAGGCCAGGAGAGAGAGAAAGAGAGAGAGAGAGAGAGAGAGAGAGAGAGGCAGCACGGGAAGAAGCAATTGAGAGGAGAAGGGGAGAAATCAAAATTCTGAACTCGGCCAGCCGGCAGAGTTTTTTTGACGTGGACAACAAAAAAAAGGCGGCGACGACGAACGAACTCCATTTGAATCATTGAGCGCCCCTTTTCTCTTCGTTTTATCCCCTCCGAAAGTTTCCTATCGCTCCTGGTACGTACTATATTGTCTCTTCTACCTCGCCCGCTGCTCTTGCAGTCGAGAGAGACTGAAGAGGCGAGGAAAGCCGAAAAAGCTGGGCTTTTGGTGCCGAATCTGTCAAATGTCACCCAGATTTTCTCTTTTCTCCTTCCTCGTGCGGCTTCTATTTGCCTCGTGCGCGTGCCGGATGCCGCCTGTGGGATGTCTGCTTGCATTTTGTACTAGTGGATGAGTGTCGGAAGTGCTGGAGAGGGCGCTTTAGGCCAGTGCGTTTTTCAATGCATTTTTTTGCTCCTCGCCTCCATTTTCACCTCCCTCGACCCCGACCTCGTTTTCATCAACTCTCTCCTTTACTCGCAGCTCTCAAGATGGCCGACCTCGAAGTCGCCGCAGCGATGGCCGCGGGCGCCCGCATGATGCCTATGCCACCGCAGCAACAGCAACAGCAGCAACAGCAACAGCAGCAACAGCGGAGGCCTCCTCAGCAGCAACAGCAGCGCCGCGTCCTCCACGCTCGCCGCCCGCAGCGCCCCGCCGCCGACCCCAACGCGCTCGCGATAGACGACGACGAAGAGGTCGTAGAAGACGATCTCATGGCCTACTGCGAGGACGAGGAGGGCAACGTCGACGATCTGGAGGTGGCAGCTGCGGCGGCCGCGGCGGACAACGCGGCGCTGGCGAGGATCGCAGAGGCGCCGCCCGCCGAGGTCGCCCTGGCCGCGGCGAGGAGCGCGAGAAAGGCAGCAGCAAAGGATTCCTCTTCCGACTCTTCCGACTCTTCCGATTCTTTCGATTCCGACTCCAGCGATGACGACGACGACAAAGACGGGGATGTCGACATGGTGCAGGCGAAGCGCGTGGTGGTGGAGCTGGTGGTGGGAGAAGGTGCGCTTGGTTAAGAGAGAAAAAGAGAGAGAGCAGGTCGCGGTCGCCTGCGTCGCCGAGAGCGCAGAGGTGAACCTAAAACCCGAAAATCGACCATCTGCGGGCACTTAACCGATCTTGCACGCCTTCTCTTTCCACTTTCTTGGTTCCACTTCGGATGCCTTGTGCTGACAAGCGTCTACCACTTGCACATTGAAGCGCGAAAGCGAGCAGAAAAGGTCGAAATGGCCGGAAAAACAGCTAACTTTACCCCGAAAACACGTTTTTTGCTATCTTTGCTGGGAGGGTTGACCACTTTGCGCTCGTTTTTTTGCTTATAATCGCGCAGTTGCGTCAAATAGGGCTCCAATTGATCGTTTGAGCATGATGGCGGGGGAAATAGAGGCGTTTTGCAGATTTGGTGCCCTCGAGAGCGTGAAAAGCGTCGTGAAACGCGAGTCGACCCCCCCCCCCTCGGCGTTGGCGCGACGGCGACAAGGGACGCTTTGGGAGTCCCGAAAAATTGAGGCGCTCTGTTTGCCTCCACGCCTGTTGCAATATGTTCACGTGAGCGTGCTCTGTTGTTTGGTGGCGGAAAGAAGGCCTGGGATGGAGCGGAAATATATTTTCGGAGCTGTCGAAAGGGCACTGGAGGAGAGGGGTGGCACTCGCCCTCTCGCAGCGTAAACGCGCGAGGTGTTTCGCGGCGCCCGAAAATTCGAGTCGCCCTCTCGCTACCCGACCAGCACTGTCTTGCTCTCCGAACGATGCTGATTCCAAATATACCACTCTCGAAACTTCAATCGCGACGAAACAGGTGGAAACGTGGCCGTCAAGTTGGCAGTCACTGGTGCTGTGGCAGCAGCAGGCGGCGGCACGAAGGCGGCGGTGGCAGGCTCCTCCTCCTCGGACTCCGACGTCAACGACTCAGACCTCGATTCGGACTCCGAGGGTGAACACGAGGAACTGCGTGCCGTCGTCGACCGCATGATGAAGGATGAGAGCGACGAGGACGACGACGGGGGAGGCCCAGCTCCGAGGTGCGCGCGTAGGAGTTTTTTTTTGCGGGCGAGCAAGCGCCTGAAATTTTTTTACGTGCTCCGCACCGGCTTCCTCACGCGTGCGTTTTCTCCTCCATTTCAAAAACACACTACCAGCGGTGCTGTGGCACTTGGATTGCCCCCGGCGCAGCCTTTTGACGTCGTCATCGAGGCGGATGACGAAGTTAGCGAGTGCGGCAAGGTCGCTTCGCAAATCGACGATCTGCTCATCATCCAGGTAAGATGCTTGTATGCGGCGCATGTTCCAATTGTGCGGTTTCCCCTGCGGGGCACGCGGAGCACGGCAGAGAAGCGGAAGAGTGTGCGGCGAACGGGGCCATTCGCGGATTTTCGGAATTTCTTCGCACCGCGTCAAGTGCGATCCATTTGCTCCGTAATTATCTGCATCGTGCTTTTCACGGACAACAAAATCGCCGCACGCTAACGCTCAAGAGAACAAATCACCGCAATCATCCAAAACAAACTTTAGGCGACCGAAGGGTCGCGAGCCCTTGCGGAAAACTCCATTCTCTGCCTCGAGGACCGCACTCCCTTGGGCCGCATCGAGGACATCTTCGGCCCCGTGAAGGCGCCGCTGTACGCGCTGCGCCGTTGCGGTGCGGGCGCGGAAGCTCCGGCAGTCGGCGTCGCGGTTTTCGCTGTCACCAAGCACGCGCAGTTTGTTGTCCCGGAAAAGCTAAAATCGAGGGGGTGAGTCCTTGCGTCGCATTGTTTTTGAAAGTTGCGGAGAGAAAGGACTAGCTTTACAACAGTGCGGAGCATTTTCGACTCACTCTCAGTTCTTCCGCTCTCTACATTTTTGCTCAAAACAGCTACGACGCTGGCGCAGACGAGGAAGACGAACCCGCAGAGGCCAAATTCTCGGACGACGAGGAGGAAAAGGCATACTTGCGCGACCAGAAACGGGGCGCGCCGGCAGCAACGAGTTCGGTGCGTCGACCTTTAATTCAAACGCGGTGTTCATCTTCGTCGCACGCGTGTCTGTTCCCTCTCTAATGCGTCGCACTCGTTCTATTACCACTGTTTAAACACCGCAGGTTGCTCCGCGTCAGGAAACGCGCGGCGGAAGGGGCCGCGGACGAGGGAATTTCGAGGGACGGGGGCGAGGTCGTAGCGACGGCGCTCGCGGCGGTGGTCGCTCGGGCGGTCGCGGCCGCGGCCGCGCTCCAAACTTCTACTTCCAGCCGCCCCCATACGGTTACCCGATGCAGCAGGCCTACGCGGCGCCCCCGCAGCAGCCGTTTTACCCGGGCGGGCATCCAGGTTGGTCTCTTTCTTTTGTTTTGTTGAAGAGGAGGGCATGAAAAAACACGCCGCGAAGACTAACCTCGCGTGTTCTCGCTGACTAATCCTTCTCTCTCCTCTCTCTCTCAACCAAAACACAGTCTCTGGCTGGGGCAACGCCCCGCCCATGGTCGCTGCCTCGCACTATCAGGTGCCTTACAACGTTCAGATGCACTACGCCAACAGTGCGGCTTATGGAGGAGGCGGTTTTGCTCCACCGCCGCCGCAGCAGCAGCAGCACTGGCAGCAGCAGCAGCAACAGCAGCAGCAGCCCTACTACCCTCCTTCTCAGCAGCACCAATACCCTCCAAACTACCAGCATCAGCAGCATCAGGCTCCCCCTCCTCATCTGCAACAGGTCCAGGGAGACGCAGCGCGGTTCTGGCAGGGCGGAGGAGGCAATAATGGACCTCAGCAGCAGTAAAGAGGTGCCTGCTGCTCGGGCTCTCGTTTTCTCTGCGCACTGTGTTTCAACTTTGTTTCCATTTTTACCCCACGTCCGCGCCTTTTCAAGTCCCAAAAGCTAGACCACTGGGTTCAGCACATTGTTTGTAATGCATTACAGTTGGTTTGAGTTGAAATGGAGACGGTCGAATTTTTGGTCTCTCGAATACACCTCGCTGCGCGACGGGGCACCAAAAACGAGTGCGAGACCGAAAACGAGCGCAAAAACGCGCGAAAAATCACTGTTTTCCGTGCCAAAGTCGGGGCCTTCCGCGCCTTCTCCATCCTATTTATCTATCCCGGTCGTTTCGCTGACGTCTCCTCACAAAATCGCAAGTGTCGCGGGGTGAAAGCGACAAGAGAGTAGGGTCTGGAATAGCGGAAAACTCTGAAAAACACTGTTTTTTAGTCTTCTCCTCGCCCTCCGCGCCGCTTTCTCTCTTCTCTTTTCCACTATTCTTCACTTTGGGGCTCTTCCAAGCACTTGCATGTTGTTTAAAGTCAGTCGACGGACGCCAAAGGGGCTCCAAATGGACGTGTAAGTGTTCTTTATCCTCGCCTTCTTATCTTACCTTGGGCGCCGTTCACGCTCATTCTCTCCACGCCGGGCCCTTCTTTGAGCTCGTCTTGAGTACTTGCGGACTGTTTGGGGTCCATTAGTTTACAAAAAAGGCTCACGACGAAAGGAAAGAAAATGAGTTTTTGTTTTTTCCATCAATTCTCTTCACTCCCTCGTCTTTCTCTCTGCCTTGTCCGTCTCCACCTCTTGTCGTCTCTTCTCGTCTCTCTCTCTCTCTCTCTAGGCAAAAACGGGCGTCTTCCACAGCCCGTCGTTCAAATAGTGCACGTTCTCGACCCCGATTCCCTTGTTCACAGACTTGATATCCGCCGTCGAGAGCGTCGTCACCCCGACAGCCATCGCGTGCTCGTTGCCCTCGGCGTAAATAGCCACGGGGTGCTCCTCACCGACTTCGTCGTGGATCGTCGCGCCGGCAGAGGTCAGCCCCGGGCACATGATGTGCGCCCCGGAGAGCACAAACTTGATCGCTCCTTTATCGGCTCGGAGCTTGGGCATCATGTCGGGGTACTGATGGAGCAGCCTCAGAGTCGGCAGCCAGGGCCCGTCGCGCTCGCAGAAAAAGAGCGGGGTCTTGTTGATGACAAAGACCTGGACGTGGTCGGGGCTGTTTGGAGTATTTTTCAAAGGCGACAGAGAGGCGCTTGAATGAGTGGTGATGTGCGGAAGTGGACCCCGACGATGGGAGAACGAGAGAGGTGAAAAAGGAAAAGAGAGCGGGGGGTCAAAACCCCGTTCTATCTCCTCTCTTTCTCTCTCTCCCCCCTCCGTTCTATCTCCTCTCTTTCTCTCTCTCACCCCTCTCTCTCTGCCTAAAAAAAGAGCACCTACCACTTCGCGATGTTTCCCTGCTCCTTCTTCGGCATGATGTCGTCGATGGCGCCCGTCTCCTCGAGTGAAGGGTAGAGCTCGCAGACTTTCGCTGTTTTTTTTTTTTGAGAGAGGGTGACAAGGTCAAGGTTGAGAACAAGGCGGCCGATCGTTCGAAATTGAAAAAAGGAGAAGACTAAAACACGCTTCTTTCTCCCCCGGAATCGCCGCACCTCGGATCCCACGCTGCACGCTGGACTTGACTGAGTTCTGCGTCGAGACGTCTGATAGGCTAAACTTGCGAAACGGCCCTCCGCTCGACATGGTGAAGGGGCGGATTGGTTCGCTCTCGTTTTCTCCCCGTTTTTTTTCTTTGGTTTTTTTGTGAGCCCCGATCGATGTTCACTTGTTCTGTTCTTTTCGTCATGATGGCCGCACCGCAGGAAGAAGACGAGTGGGATGACTTTACGCTGTTCGAATTCAAGGCCGGTCTGATGAAGAAGACGGGGACGCAGCTCGCCGCTGACCCTCGACGCGGCCTCGTCAGGCTGCTCAGGGTGAGGGAGGATGAGATAGCGCTGATCGGTTCTGGGAGCAGAGGCTCGTCGCCGCCGGAAGGAGACGCTGAAAAACATCGAAAAAACAATCGATGCTCACCCCTCGACCTCCTCTTCCTTTTTTTTCTCGACCCCCATCTTTCTACAGGCCGGCGCCGACAACCTCATCCACTTCCAATGGTTTGAGCGCATCGACGCCGGCGCCCTCGCCCCTCTCGCCGCTGGTCCCTCGGCGGCCCCGGAGCTCGACCTCATCGTCATGCCCGAGGAAAAGGCAAAGCTCACCCGCATGCCTCGCCCCCCCGGCGCTCGCATATTCAAGCTATCCTTCGAAAACGACGCCTCCAGGGACCTGTTCCTGTGGGCGCAGGAGCCCGACGCCACGGGAGACGAGGCCTCCGTCGAGAGCTTCAACAGGGCGCTCAACACGACGATCGACGTCGTGATGGGGAGCGGCGACGAAAGCGACGACGACGAGAGCGACGACGAGGAGGGGGGCCCGATCTCGGCGGCGTACCTCGCCGGCGTGCTGCGGGGCCTGGGGATGCCGCCGCGGCCTCCTGCGCCCTCGGGGTCCCGGCCTCCGAAGCAAGGTAAGGCGAGAGGTGCTGCTGCTGGTGCTGCTGCTGGAGGAGGAGGGCGGGTCGACGCCAGGGCTCTGGCGGCGGCGCTCGCTGCTGCTGCTGGCGGCGGCGGCGGTGGCAGCAGCAGCGGAGCAGCAGCAGCGGCTCAGCAGCAACAACAGCAAGAAGCCCTCCGAGAGATGCTCCGCGCAGCTGCCTCGGGCCCTTCCCTGGGCGAGATCCTGAGACCGGACCTCCTGCTCCCTCTGCTCTTCTCCGGCGCCGGAGAGGGAGCGAACGAGTCGGTCGACGCGATCGTCGAGAGGCTCTCGCAGCACGCCCCCGCGGGCCACCGCGCGAGGGGCAGGGAGGGGGTCGAGGACCTGGCCTCCTCGGCGCAGCTGCGCTCGCAGGCTGACGCCTTTTCTTCGGCGCTGACCTCGGGGGAGCTCGACCTGTCGCACTTTGGGCTGCCAGGGGCCAAGGGGTTTAGCGTCGCGGATTTCCTGCAGGCGGTGCAGGACAGCGTCGACGAGGAAAAGAAGAAAAAGAGGGAAGAGGAGGTCGGAGGGGAGCAGGGAGGTGGGGAGGGCACTGCTTGATTCCATTTTTTTGTGCGTTCGTGTGTGTGTAATTCGCTCCTTTTTGCTTGTGGACTGATTTGAGCGCGCGCGAGAAGAGAGGCGAGTGAGTGAGAGAAAGACGGCGGGGAGAGAGGGTTGTCGAGGGGACAGCGACGGAAACGACGAAAACTCTCTCACTTGTCGACAGCGTCAGTAGAAGAACTATCTTTTCGCTTTCCGGTTTTCTCCAAAGCGAACCCGTTTTTCCTCTTTCATTTTACGCTAGCCGACAACACCATGTCTTCCTGCAGGCAGCACGTGCAGTGGAATGAAGGTAAAGGCCTGCGAATGAGAGAGAAAGGGGAGGAGAAAGAGAGAGAGGAAAGGGACATGCATCGGCGACGACGACGACCTCGGCGATGACATTGAACCAAGCTTCCGTCCCTATTTCGCCACGTGATGCCTCTCTATGCGCCTTTCTTTTTGCAGCAACGCGTAGAAACGATCTTCTCCTGTCCACAAATAGAGAGCAAGAAGCTATTTAAGGGAAACGAGGCCCTCTGCTCCTCCGTTTTTTCTGCTCACCTCAAACCACCCTCTCGACCTCGACCTCTTCCTCTTTCCTACTCAAACAAATCAGAAAACCTCGAGGAGAACGAGCGCATCAAGGCCGAGCTCAACCCCACGGCCATCGAGGAACCGAAGACGCCCTGGCACGGCGCAGCAGATTCCGACGACGAGGAAGGTGGAAGCGCCGGCGGGCTCGGGAACGGGAGCGAGAGCAACGGCAACGGCGGAGGAGAGCCCGCTCGAGGCATCTCGCCTCTCCACGAGGGCGCCGAGGGCGCACGCCGCTTCGAGGAGGCCCTGGCCGCCGAGGCTTCCTTCTTCCGCAACCGCTCCAGCTCCAACGGGAGAGCCTCGACGGCCTCGGGCGAGATCGGAGGAGCGGCGAACAACAACAACGGCGGGAACAGGAGCTCTGGCGAGCGCGGGCTCTCCTCCTCGGCCGACGCCGATGCCGAGTCCAAGAGGGCCGCGTTCGAGGCGAGGAGGAAGGCGCACTACAACATGGCCGAGGCGCTGCGGTCCGCTCGCAGCGAGTCCCGCGGGGAGCCCGAGGACGCCGGGCTTGCGTCGGGAGGAGGGGAGCTGGAGGAGGAGGCCGTGAATGGAGGAGTGGGCACTTCGAGGCGCCGGCGCCAGCGGCGGAGGGTCGCGCGAGGAGGTGCGGGAGGCGAGGAAGGAGGGGAGGAGAGCAGCGGCGAGAGCAGTGGCGGCGGCGGCGGCGACGCAGAAGCGGCAGCAGCAGTAGAGAGCGGCGAAAACGACACGATGGAGCAGCAGTACAACGGGGGATGAGAGACTGGGGGGGTTCACTTAGAGGGCTTTTACATTTCGTTCTTTTTCCCCTTGCATAAAAAAACAAAAAAACATGTCCACATTTTCTCTCCTTCCTTTCTCTCTCTTCTTCCCCTTCTTTCCTTAAATGTCCAAGTCCTCCAAGTTCAGCCTCGTGCCGTGAGACTCGATCAGCTCCCTGCGGGGGCCCACGCGGTCTCCCATCAGCAGCGTGAACAGGTGCGATGCCTCGGCGGCGTCCTCGAGCGTCAGGCGCCGCAGCGTCCTCGAGGCCGGGTCGAGTGTCGTCTCCCAGAGCTGCTGGGGCATCATCTCGCCGAGGCCCTTGAAGCGCTGGATGGTGTAGGACCCCGAGGGGCGGTCCTTCAGGGCCTTTGCGAGGTCCTCGTCGTCGTAGCAGTAGACCGCGGCAGTTGAGGAGGAAGAAGAAGGGGTCCCTTTATTCGCTTTCGAAGAAGCGGCCTCCGCCTCGGACTCCACCTCTCCCCCCGCTTCCTCCTCGACCTCTTCCTCAGACGCCGCAGCCGCCGCCTTCTTCCTCCTCGACCCCCCGCCGCGGACCGGATTCACTTTATAAAGCGGAGGCACCCCGACAAACACGTGCCCTCGCTCGAAGAGCTCCCTCGAGTACCTAAACAAAAAGGTCAGAAGCAGCGTCCGGATGTGCGCGCCGTCGACGTCGGCGTCGGTCAGCAGAATCACCTTGCCGTACCTCAGCCCTGCCAGGGCCCGCTCCCCGGACTCGCCCTTGACGCCCAGACCCAGGGCCACGATCAGGTCCGAGATCTCGGCGTTCTTGTACAGGGAGGCGTCGTCCTTCCGCTCCACGTTGAGGATCTTGCCCCGCAGGGGCAGGATCGCCTGCGTCCTGCGGTCGCGCGCCTGCTTCGCCGACCCGCCTGCCGAGTCTCCCTCGACTAAAAAGATCTCGGAGCGCTCCTTGTCCGCGCCCGTGCAGTCCGCGAGCTTCCCCGGCAGCGTCGACTTGACCAGCACCGACTTGCGCCTGACCAGCTCGCGGGCCCGCTTGGCGGCCTCGGCGGCCTTGAAGGCTTGCATGGCCTTCCCGATGATGGCGTCGAAGGCGCGCGGGTCGAGCTCGAGCGCGGCGCCGACCTCCTTGGCCACGACGCCGTCGACGATCTTGCGCACCTCGGGGTTGCCCAACCGCGTCTTGGTCTGGCCCTCGAATTCCGGGTCGGGCACGCGGACGGCCACGACGCCGCCCAAACCCTCTCGGACGTGGTCCCCGGGCAGGCTGGGATCGCCCTCCCTCAGGCCGGACTTGGATGAGCGCGCCAGCGAGTTGATGGTTCGGGTCAGGGCTGCTTTGAGGCCGTCCATGTGCGTGCCGCCGTCGACGGTCTTGACCGAGTTGACGAAGCCGACGAGCGTGTCGGAGAACGAGTCGGCGCACCACTGGAGCGCGACCTCGACGCCGACGCCCGAGCCGCCGACGTTGTCGACGCGCGCGTAGAACGGGCGCGGGTGCAGCGGGCTCTTGTCCCTGTTGAGCCAGCGCACGTACTCCTCGAGGCCGCCGGCGAAGTGGAAGGTCTCCCATCCGTCCGCGTCGAACGTGGAGGAAGGGACGGGGGAGGAAGGAGGAGGAGGACGGGAGGAAGAGGAGCCTTCGTCGTCGTCATCATCAGCAGTCGCGGTAGCAGACGAAGAGGCGCTGCTGTCGTCATACTTGATGTCCCCCTCCTCCTCCTCGATGAAGGCCAGGGCGCGCCTCGCCGCCACCGCCTTCTTCGAGCTCCCGCCGATCACCTTGAACCTGATCGTGGCCGACGAATTCAGAAAGGCCAACTCCCTGAGCCTCGCCCTGATCGTCTCGGGCTCGAACGCGACGCCCGGGGAGAAAATCTCGTCGTCAAACCTGAAGGCGACCTTGGTGCCCGTCCTGCCTCTGTCCTCCGACAGCGGGCGGCTCGCCAGCGGCGCGAGCGCGACGCCCCGCTCGAACGACTGCGTGTGCTCCTGCCCCTCGCGCCAGACCGTGACCCGCAGCGCCGACGACAGCGCGTTGACGACCGACACGCCGACGCCGTGGAGGCCGCCCGACACGCGGTAGCCGGAGGAGGCCTCGCCGCCGCCAAACTTGCCGCCCGCGTGCAGGACGGTGAGCACCGTCTCGAGTGAGGACTTGCCCGTGGCCGGGTGGACGGCCGTCGGGATCCCACGCCCGTCGTCGGCGACGGTGACCCAGCCCGTCTCGAGGTCGACCGAGACCTCGACGCTGCGGGCCTCGCCCGCCTGGACCTCGTCGATCGAGTTGTCGAGGATCTCATAGACCAGGTGGTGGAGCCCCCGCACGCCCGTGGAGCCGATGTACATCCCGGGGCGCTTGCGCACGGGCTCGAGGCCCTCCAGGACCTGAGTTTTGGGTGATGGAGGAGGAGGAGGAGGAGGTTGAGGTTGAGGTTCTGCCTCAAAAAAAAGAAAGGAAAGACAGCCGACATCGATTCGATTGAAAGAAAAAAAAACAGCTCTCTCCCTTTCCTTCTCATCCCAATTTCCCTACCTGGATCTGGTCTGCTCCGTACGCGCTATCCTCGAGAGGCAAGCTCGGGGACGTCGCTGCGGCCCTGGCGGTGACGAAGGGGCGGGAGAGGCACCGAGAAGGAGAGCGGGAGGCAGCAACAAGACGCTGGGGGGCAAGCGAAGGCATTGCCGCCGTGGCGGCCATCGACGACGACGGCGAAGAAGACGAATGCAATGCCGCCGTCCTTCCGGCGCTGCTGCTCGCGCTGACGCGCCAGGCCGCGGCCAGCGAGCGCATCGCTGCCGCGACCACCAGGCGAGACGCGGGGCGAGCCAGCTCGGCCCTGTGGGGAAGGCGTGGAGCGATAGAGAAGAGAATGCTCGGAAACGAAAAACAAAATCAAGAGCGGCGCGGGGGCGGATTTTCTGACGGCGGCAAGAATTGAGTTTTTTCCCACTTTTTCACCCCTCCAAACTCTCGGTTGCGTCGTCAAAAAGAAAAAAAGACTTGAGGAAGCCCCCTTTGTTTTTTCAAGTTTTTGCCCAACATGGCGCCCACAGTCAAGCGCATCATGACACAGCCGATCGTGAGTACTCACTGTGCGATTCAACGCCCCCTCCCGACGTGGAGAGGCCCTGGAATCGGCCTTTTTTTCTTTCTCGACGGCGATCTCATCTCTCTTCTCACCATTTCTTTCATCCCTTTTATTTCTCTTCTCTCTCACACACAAACAGAACCTGATCTTCCGCTTCCTGCAGTCGAGGCAGACGGTTCAGATCTGGCTGTACGAGCAGGCTGACTTGCGGATCGAAGGGCTGATTATCGTGAGTATTTCTCTTTTGTTGAATTTCCACCGCTCTCGATCAAAAAGGCGGCGGCAACGTTTCCTTTTTTCGACCTCCTCTCTCTCTCGACCTCCTCGCTCGCTCGCTCTCTCCCCGCTGCGGCCTCCGACTCTTCTTCGACTGCATCTCGTGCGCCTCCCTCTCTCGCTCGCTCACCAATCAACCCCCCTCTCTCAAACTCCCTCAAAACGTTTCAAAAAAAAACTTCATCAGGGCTTCGACGAATACATGAACATGGTCGTCGACGAGGCCGAGGAGGTCTCGGCCAAGCGCAAGACGCGCAAGCACCTCGGCCGGATCCTGCTCAAGGGCGACACGATCTCGCTCATGAGGCCAGTGACGTCCGCGGCTGC
>Ga0315284_10003552_pt1 | contig 22176 bp, 17 predicted proteins | sample YL17G09_16_MG_FD_203696 | JGI IMG/M metagenome (GOLD analysis project Ga0315284, IMG submission 203696) | Sediment microbial communities from Yellowstone Lake, YNP, Wyoming, USA - YL17G09_16 | ecosystem: Environmental > Aquatic > Freshwater > Lake > Sediment | place: USA: Wyoming | collected... | reverse complement strand
AAATTTATCTTTAACATCATCATATTTTTTATTTTCATCACATATTTCATTGGATATCTTTTGAAATACTTGCACTAATGAAGTACCTTGTAATAATTTGACAAATTTCTTCTCATGTTTTTCACTACTAAACAATTCCTGTAATTTTTTAATGATCTTACTATATGCCTCTTCGTGATAATCATCCTTGGGATATAATTGTAATTCCCACCATAATGCATTCAATAATTTGAAATTATTTAAACATCTATTGACTAAAAAATCGACAATATAACCGTTGTCATATCTCAAAAAATATACTAACATGGGTATATAACATTTTAATTCACGGTCGTTACAATTGAGATATTCTAGAGCTAGTATTTTAATGGTGTTGTTCATTAGGATATTATCATCATTTCCGTTGACATTACCGTTAACATTACCGTTAACATTACCGTTAACATTACCGTTGACATTACCGTTAACATTTCCGTTAACATTTCCGTTAACATTTCCATTGACGTTATTTATACTTATATTATTTTGTGAATCAATCATATGTTTATTAAACCAATATGATAACAAGTTAATCGAATCAAATGATGTTAATTTATCATAACAGTTTCTTGAACATAACATTGTTAAGCATGACAATTGTTTTTTACATTTCAATATCTGATTCGCTTTTTGTAATTCTTCATTATTCTTACAAATTTTAACCAAATGAACTAAATATTTATTATGTCCATGCAAATATTTTGCATTGTTCCATAACATTTTTTTTTCTAAATCACTATATGTATCATTGGGTAATTTATATTGAATTTCTCTAAAAATGGATAATAGGTAATTACTTGCATTTTGCCATAATTTACTTACTTGTCCGATTTTCTTGAGATCTTTAATATCAAAATCACACATGATAAACATTTCAACTAACTTTTTAACTGAATTAACAGTATTGATTAAATCCATGCATGACTTGCAAACTTTATATTTCGATGGTTCTTTTGGGGCTACATATGTTGTAAAATATTCATTCCATGTTCCTTTTTTAGAATCATCAGATAATAATTCATGGGGAATAATAGCTTGATAATTGCTACATTGATAACAAAATATTCTTCCACAGAAGCGACAATGATGTCTTCTATTTAACAAACTAAAATCTTTGTTACAATTAAAACAATTAGATACTGAATTATCATCAACCCAAGTATACACTCTTCTAGGTAGTGTGTATCTTAAAGGTTCTCTTATAGCCGAATTTGAACTTGTTGCCGTTTGTTGTTCCAGAAATACAGAATAGGAAATATTGTTCTTGTCATTATGATGATGGGAAGCTTCCCCACTATTACTATCAACATTTACATTACTCATGAAACTTACTTATACTTATTATAGATAATAAATATTTAAATGTTTTCTTACTGTATTCTATGAAAATTTCAAATTTTATACATTTATCAATAAAAAAAGTATATTCTATGATTCTTTATTTGGTGCAATATTAACACCAATATCTGCAGATTTCATAAATTGTGTACCCATTGTATTCAAAAATGTCATCACTTTATCTTTATTGTCCTTATTAAAATAACTGACAGCATCTTCTATAATGACATATTTATAACCAAATCTCATACAATCTAAAACTGTTGAAAATATACAATCATCAATACCTATACCACATATGTACAATTCATCAACTTCATTGATTCTTAATAATTCATTTAAGTTTGATTCTTTACCTATATCCTTCGCATTATAAAAAGCAGAATGTGGTTGATATTTTTGTAATGTGCCTTTATGAACCATAAGATCTTTGGATTGAACAGTTATATTATTATGTATCTCTGCTCCTTTTGTATTTTGAATACAATGTGGATTGGATGAACCTCCATCTTTTTTAAATGATGAATGATTTTCTGGATGCCAATCCTTTGTAAATATAACTATATCGAAATTACTCCTGATTCTATTAATAATAGGAATAATTTCAAATGATCCAAATGTAGCCATAGGGCCTCCATCACAAAAATCATATTGCATGTCTATAACTAATAATGCTCTCATTGAATTAATGATTTATATTTTGATATTATTATTGTAAAGTCTATGATAATCATATATTATAGCATCTAAATTTCAATTTTTAATATGTTATCTTATTATAAGAACAATCTTAATGAATGCATTTGACGAGTCAAGTAATTTATTTTCCATTATTGTTATTTCTAACAAAGACAACAAAGAATATCTTAAATTTAAAATATTTGTTGATCAAAATATAAACACTATTAAACAAAAAAACATTGGCATCCATGAACAATTGGGTGGCGGGAATTCATTTATGATATACATTTATAAATCAATGCGGTTGGTAGACAATATAAATAATTTTAATGAAAAGTTTATAAAAGAATTTATAAATTCAATTAATTCTCAAAAAATATCAAATCATAATCAATCTGGTGGAACAATAGATTATAAACAAAAATATTTAAAATATAAAAATAAATATAATTCAATAAAAAAAGTATGTTATACATTAGTGTAAATTTAGTATTTATGTCAATATTTGTTTAATCGTCAAACCATTTTCATCATTTTCATTATATCTGGTAACTTCATTCATTTTTAGTTTAGGTAATAATAATTTAATATCATCACCTTTTAACTTTTTCAAACAAACACATTTATCGAATACATTTGAAATTGTATCTGATAATCTTTTATCAACACTTGTCACAACAATGGTCAATCTATTATTTTTATTATTAGGTGATGTTTTCAATATGGTCATCAATGTCTGATACAATCTATTAGAAAAGGACAAACTATGATCTAGATTAGCATAATTAATTAATATTTCAACATCATCAATAACAATTAAACTTTCACTTGAAATATATGCATCGTAAATAATATTTGAGATATGATGTGCCTTTTCATATTCATCCATAGATAACATATCAATCGCTCTAATGAATTTTGTATATTTAACCTTCGATTCATGTGCAATTGTGGCAGCCATTGATGTCTTGCCTGATCCATTTTCACCATGCAATAAAATTGTCTTTAACCTTTGTTTATTATGGATGAGACTAGCTATATCTTTCATATCACTTTCATATCGGGTGTTTAACATCACAAAATTAGTGGGCAATAGGCTATCAATAGCTTTATTGACATTACCAAAAATAGGAATAATTTCGTCGACTGCTTTAAGAAAATAATTCATGGTCACATGGACATCTTCATCATTGATATTTTCTTTAGCTGATGAAAGCAAATCATGTAATGCAGACGATGATGCATTTTTCACAACAGCTTCGATTTCTGCACCACTATAATTTTCGGTCAATGTTGCTAATTTAGGAATATCTACAGATTTATCTAACATATGATTAATTTGCATTTGGTTTGTATGGATTCTAAATATTTGTTCTCTTCCAAGTCTATCAGGTAATTTGATTTCAATGTGAACTTCAATTCGACCAGCTCTTAACAATGCAGGATCTAATAAATCTTTTCTATTAGTCATAGCAATCAGAAATATATTATTGAGAATATTAAATCCATCTATTTTTGTTAATAGTTGATTAACTATACTGTCTGTGGCATTTGAACTACTACCTCCTTTACCTCTTGATTTACAAATGGCATCAATCTCATCAAAAATAATAATATGTAAATCAGCATCATCTCCATTCTTTGCAAAATCTTCTTCTGCTGCTTTAAAAACAGTTCTGATATTTTCTTCACTTTGACCAACATATTTATTAAGAATTTCTGGACCATTGATAACAACAGGTTCTCTTTTGCTGATTAATCCACCTATTTTTCTGGCGATTAATGTTTTGCCTGTTCCTGGTGGTCCATACAAAAGTATACCTTTAACATGCTTAATTCCTAATTTCTGAATGATTGATGGACTATATGCTCTAGTACTTAATGCTCTTCTAAAGATATTAACAAGTTCACCATCCAAACCACCAATTCCTATTTCTTCAAAATTATAATCATCTTTGAATAAATCTCTTTTTAGTAATTTATTTGTAACTACATTCAAGTATGTTTCTTTCGATACTAATTCTATTGTGGTTTTGTCAGTAATATAACCTTCATCGACAGATAAAATATTAAGAACATAATGATTTTCTTTATTATCTGGAATTTCAAGAAGAAGCATCTGGTTATCATGAAAAAAATGTGATTTCATTTTCTTCTTGATTAAATCTTTTATTTCATCTTCGTGAACTGATATGAAAAATTTTGGTTTTACTCGACATGATATATGTATGACTATTATGTCAATATTGTTTTTAATGACTTGGTATTCTTCAACATTAATAACATCTGGTGGAGTTATGGCTAATTTATGTTTTGATCTTAATGGGCCTGATATGCCAATTGTTCCTTTATCAATAATTTTACTTACTGTACTTGCATAAACAACATCTTTACCGGTTAATTGAAGATATCCATTTTTGTTTCTAAATTCATCTGGATGGACTAACAAGGTATTGGTTAACGCTAAATTTTCCTCTTGTGTTGGCAATTTGACAACTTTTAATAATGGCATGGTTTATGTGTTTAATAGTTTTGTTGGTGACAATATAGAACATATAATATGTATTATTTTCAATTTTTATTTGCGTTTATTGTTATTAAGTAATATAATTTATAATAATATAGTACTTGTATGGATAAAGATAAATATAAAAAAGAAGAAATTAATAAAATGATGGATGAAATTTTTGGTAATATTGATAAAGTTTCAGAATTGTCAGTAGAAGAACAGGCTAAATGTGTAGATGCAGTTGTTATCAAATATGCAAATGATGATGCTTTCTTAAATGATCAATTTTATAAATTCAAAAATGATAATATGGATTATGCAGAATGGAATTCAACATCTATTGGAAATGTAGCATATGTTTCATTATATACTAAAAGAGATGATGTTAGGTTAATTGCCAAACAAATTTTAGATGGATATCAAAAATGGAGAGCCGATAATAAAAAATAAATTATAATAATATAAAATAAATTAATATTTAATTATTTTGTATGTAGCTTCACTGACATCAAAATTAATGTCTGTTATTTGAGTCCATTTACTACTTGATGCATAACAATTAATGTAATAATAAAATGAATTTGGAAATCGTTTGTGGATTTCTTTCAATAATATTATTTTTGTATCATTTGACATTTCTTTTGGTAATGTAAACAATGATTCATTTGCACCTTTAAATATGTTTATAACATGTTCATAAATTTCTTGTCTAGTACTATTTAATAAGTCAGTTTGATCAATTTGATTTATTTGTTGTTTTTTATAATATTCGCTTGAAAAGTTCTCAGGGAATGCCTCCATATTTTTATATTTTATATTGATATGTAAAAAGATATCAATATGTGGTTGAAATTTCAATTTTATTTATGGGTGATTGTTAAATAAATTTTAGATGGATGGTGGATAACATAAAATAAATTAATATTTGGTTATTTTGTATGTAGTATGACTGTCACCAAAATTAGTATTAGTTATTGGAATCCATTTATCAATTCCTCCAAAAATCCCAGAATATCGGACATAATATAATAAATCTGGAAATCGCTCATAGAGTTCTTTCAATAATATTATTTTTGTATCATTAGACATTTCTGTTGGTAATGTAAACAATGCTTCATCTGCTGTTTTAAATGTGGTGGTAACATGTTCATAGATCATTCGTCTTACATTATTTAATAATCCATTCTGCTCTAATTGGTGTTTGTTTTTAAAATATTTGCCAGTAAAGTTCTCAGGAAATGCTTCCATATATTGATATTTTATATTGATTTGTAATACATATCAATATATGGTTAGAATTTCAATTTTATTTATTGGTGTTCATGAAATAAATAAAAATTTGTCAACACAATGACTAAAAGAATTCAATAACTATTTTTTTAATCCCTGATGGAATTTCTGATTTGTCATTAGTTAAACGAGATGTGGTTACTGTACCATTTTGTGTGATCATTCGTGCTTCACCAAATCTTTCAAGTATTTCATTGGCCAAAGTTAATCTATGCTTTTGCCATAATTTATCTGGAAATTCAAGTGTTACTATCTGATCACAATCAACAACAGCTTGTGTTGTCGTATCGTAAAATTGCTTTCGGATAACTTTAATTAATTCAGTTTGTTTTTCTTCCATGATTCTGTTTAATAAAGCCCGATTAAATGTATCAGGATATTTGTCAAGTTTATTGGTTTGAATTGATTGTATTGATTGATCATGTTGAGCATGTTGATTAATAGGTGAATGTTGCCCGAATTGTTTATTTTCAAGATCACTTTTTGATTTATCCTGTGTGCTTTGTTTATCGGTCATTTTAATATACTATATGTTAATAATTTCTATATGATTTTAATTCAAATTCAAATTATTTATCAATTTTTTATTGTCTTATTAAAATTGCTACAACTAATGTAAAAAGGATAATACATAACAAAACCAATGAAATACGACTAACTGTAGCAAAATAGGATGGTTTATTATGTTGTAGTTTACCTTGTAGTTTACTTTGTAGTTTACATTGTTGAAATCCTTCGTCAGCAAAATGTTCAACAACTGGTTTTTCCCCCTTTTTAATAGCATCATCGAATGATTTAGCAGTTGGCATTAATAATTGAATCATTAATTTATCTGGGTTCATATTTGGGAACATGTCTTTTAATTTTATATTTTCAAAGTTCAATCTGTCATAATTTGTATTAAACTCGACCATTGATAATTGATATAATAAATCAATGTCTGATTTACCTAATGTTGTTTTATTCGATTCTTCTTTTAATTTATTAATATTGTTAATAGTCAAATCTCTTTCATATAATATTTCTCGTCCTCCAGTCAATAAATCAATAATTGTTTGATTTTTTTTGGTGAATTTACCTTCATTTTCATTATAATCATAAGTATCATTATTTTTAGATGTTTGATTTCCCATCAATCTATATTACTATATTGGTATAAAAAAAATTCATGTGGATAATGTGATAAAGTATATTTAATGATAAATTAAATATATTAATTTCCACACATGGATTGCACTTTATTTTTAATATGATCCAAAAGAATATCTAACCCAACAAATTTATCATCTTCGTTATTAACTAAAACAATATTAGAATATTGCAATGTTGGATCAACATAATGCGACGAGGCTGGCAAAACATCTCTGAAATATCTCATCTTGACTTCTTTTATATCTCGACCACGTTCATCCACATCTCGTTTGAGTCTTCTTTCATAACACATTTCTGGCAATGCACTAACAAAAACTTTTAAATGAAACATATCGCGAAGTTCTTTTTTATAAAAGATTAATATACCTTCGACAATAATAATTTTGGCTGGTTTAATTAATTGTTTTTCTTTTTTTCGAGAATGAGTTGTAAAATCATATATCGGAGCATAAATTTCTTTACCATTAATTAAATCATTCAATTGTAATATCATTTCATCAAAATCAACCGTGTCAGGTATATCAAAATTTGTTTCCGAATTGCCACCCTTATACCACCAATCTTGACTAACAACAACAATATCATTTGTTTGCTCATTGATATTTTTATTTTTATTAAATGTTTCATTTGCTAACTTTTGAATGGCATGACTGGCTGTTGTTTTGCCACTGCATGATTTTCCGCAAACGCCAATAACATAACAGTTTTGTTGATTAGACATGATGGATTTATTAAGATATTCAAGCAAATATAAATTAATAGATATTATTTTTCAATTTTTTTGTAATGCATGTAAGATAAGGAAAGTATACATGTAATTTGATTATTTGAAAAAGTATATGAGCCTCTAAAAAATATTCACATAATAGTATTTACAAATACTCCATAAATGGAATTTTTATAAAGTTATCAATATAAGATAAATAAATTAAATTATTTATCTTATTACATTTCCTTATCTTGCATACATTGATCTTTAATAGACCAATTCGATTTCAATAGCCATAAAACCATAACCATATTTATTTTTCAGTTCAATTCTATCTTTTTCTGAACTCCATTTATTATATATTTCAACTGCATCATTAAAACTTTTAGCACATGGTAATACTTTATCGTAACCTTCACTCGTTAAATAATCTTCCAATGTTCCATACAATCGTATATTTTTAATTTTTGTTTTTAATTGTTCACCATTACATTCGAATATTAGTGTATCACCTTGTTTATAGTTATGATATTTTTCTGTATATTTTCTTCCTTCTACTGTTTTTACACCAGATTTAATGTAATCAAATGTTGGACAATATGGGGGATTTTGAATAATTAGATAATGTTGTTGACCTGCCATTTGATTTTTTAAATTTAAATATTTGTTTTTATATTTTGTATATTTATGTTGATAAGACATATACATTAATTATACATATTTATAAATTTATTTACCATTAATTAAATCATTTATTTGTAATACCATTTTATCAACATCAATTGTGTCAGGTATATCATAGTTTGTTTTCGAATTGCTACCATTGTACTGCCAATCTTGACTAACAACAACAATATCATTTGTTTGCTCATTCATATTTTTATTTTTATTAAATGTTTCATTTGCTAACTCCTGAATGGCATGACTGGCTGTTGTTTTGTCACTGCATGATTTTCCGCAAACACCAATAACATAACAGTTTTGTTGATTAGACATGATGGATTTATTAAGATATTTAAACTAGTATAAATCAATGGTTATTATTTTCAATTTTTTTATTCATATAATCGTTTATATGTATGCCATAATATATTGACAATGAAAAACCATAAATACATGTCAAAGATGTATATGACATAATTATTAATATATTGTTCTTCATCAAAATCATCACTATTGTAGACAGAATATTCATCTACATTTGCAATTTTCGAAATATGATAACCAAAGAATATTATCATTATAGATGAAAATGACATTGATTCTGAAATGATACTAGTTGTAAACAGTGTATACCAATATTCAGATATGTAATACAATATATTCAATTCTATTACATGCCACAAAAATAGAATCGGAATTGTCAACACGAAAAAAGAATGTACTAATAATGTAACTAGAGGCACATTAATGATGGTAATTTTCAATGTTGTTGTCATGATTGTTATATTCATCATAAATTGTAAACATGTTGCAAACAGAAAATTATTTAATGTTTGATATGATGAGGCATGATGGAATACACGATCAACTGCAAGCACAACATAAAATATGAAAGTTGAAAAATTTACTAGGTTGATGAATTTTGTCAATATGGCATATTTATTTCTTTTTGGGATCGTGTTGCTATTGTATATTTCATTTGTCATATTGATGTTATTATTGTTGTATGAATAATGAATATTTTACAATCATTATTATTTTCAATTTTTTTATTGAAATAAATTAAATAATTTATGTGTACTTGCATGATGGTTCACTTTGTTGGTTTACTTTGATGGTTCACTTTGTTGGTTTACTTTGATGGTTCACTTTGTTGGTTTACTTTGATGGTTCACTTTGTTGGTTTACTTTGATGGTTCACTTTATTGGTTTACTTTCATGCTAGTTCACTTTGGTTTACTTTCCTGTTGATTCACTATATTGATCATAGAAGTTTCTAATTTCATCTTTATAATTATCGATGTTTCTTTCACTACTGCTTTTAAATTCATTAACATGTGCTAACACTACTTTAATAAAACTATCAACATCTGAATATTTTTGCACATTACTAACCATAAATGGATGCAAGTCGCCAACCCACGAGCTATATTTTTTGTTAGCCCATCCAAATCCCAATGGTCTAAAATAACGGCTGAATTCTATTTCAGATAATTCTTGCAAGAATAATGGAGAACATGCTTCTGCTGGACAACTATATGGTAACATTGTTGGTTTTAATTTTAATTGATGATTTTTCTTTTGACAAAATTCATACAAGTTCTTTAAAACATCAACTTTATCAACATCAAATGCTTCATCAATTTGTCGACAGACTCGTGGACCCAAAACACTTCTCATTATTTTTATAAAGTCATCCAATTTAGCTTTATGATTGTATACTTGATCAAATGAAAGGTTAATAACAGATACCATATCAGGTGTCATTGTGATCGGCAAATATCTTGTTTCATATTTTCTTTTCTTAAATTCATTCAATTCATTGTAATCATTCAATATTTCATTAAGTGAATCTCCATAACTGTTATTAATTCTTTTGACAATTTGTGATTTCATTTCATCATATGATTTACATGGGAAACATTCTTTGCATCCATATAAGTAACATTCCCAATAGGTATTGTGAATAATGTTAGTAAAGTCATTATTTGACATTGTTACCATTTCTGTCATAACATTTAAATCCTTTTCATCAAATATAAACTTTTTACTATATTGATCCCAAAATCCATCATCACATTCATTAGTAAACTTAAGAATGATCTTAAAAATATTAACTAGAGTCCATGATGTTGATATTTTGTAGATATCATCTTTGATTTTCTGTGGACTAATATTATTTATTTTTTCTTCTGTCATTAACAAATTATTAATGCATTCGGGACCTTCTTTTTCTAATGTCTTTTTTATTTGGTCAGCATTATCTAATCCCCATGTTTTCTCTGGGTTGATCCAATCTTTGATGTTAATATTAGCACCATCAACATTACTGTTTACATTACTGTTTACATTATTGTTTACATTATTGTTTACATTACTGTTTACATTATTGTTTACAGTATATTCATCATTTTCATATTTACGAATGACAAAACTTCTAAAAATCATTAACCAAACCAACTTTCTAAATTCTTTCAATGTGACTTTATTTGTACTATTATCATTGTAGTTGTCACATGCTTGTTGATATTCATTTCCACTACAAATCAATCCATACATGGTTGGTTCCCATGGAGTTGAAAATAAATATGGTGCAGTGTTTCCAATAGAAATATTATAGAGAACTTGGCTATTTGACATTGCCTTTTGGGCTTTATCACTAATTGGATTAATATGTTTGGCTAACATTCTAAATGTATTAACAATGCAAACTACATAACTTTTCATCTTAAAAGTATCATTGGTCAATAATTGATTAATTGTTTGTCTTAAGGCTGCAGTATAGATCAGAATATGACGGTTAGTATAGGCAATGTTACTTCCGACTAGCATATGACTTAGGCGTTCTTTAACAATATATGCTTTCTTGAAAATAAATGGATCTGTTGCAATTGGTAACCAAGCATTTGTTTTATCATGTGCAATATCGATATATTTATTGCTACCGTATAGATCTTGATGGACAGGATTGATACCACCGACAATGTTTTGAATTTCTTCATAACCTTCCAAACTACTTATTCCAGATGTTGAGATATGTGAAATATTAGCACGAGATGGAGTCCAATCATCATTTTCTTTATGTTCATATTTCATTAAAATACCAAATAATGAACTTTCTTCGAATACATCTGACCAATTTGCTTGTGTGTAAAAACAAATAAATTCTTCATCAAGTGCTTCTTGTGATGATAATAATTCTTCAATAGACTCGTTATTTTTAATACTGATGGACAATTTTAATGGATTAGTTGAAACAATAGTTGACTTATCAATCATTGCAATATTCGATCTATTATGTTCATTCAATATTCTTCTTCTTGCCATTGTTTTAGAATGTTTAGAATTTAAATTGATATTTGTAGATATTTCGAAAGATTTCTTTTCATTCAATTCTTCAGTAACCAATAATTGAATATCAGATAACAATTTAATAAAATCCTCATATTTGGCAGTTAATAATTTCCATATGCCAATGTTTCTAGATTTCAATGATTTAACTTCTTGTCCTAATTCCATTTTCTTGTACATAAATTTGTTAAATTGGGGTATCATTTTTTGAACTAATAATTTATATCCAGTCTTTTGTTCTGACATTTGTAATTTAGAAATATTTTTAAATGATGACAAAATATCATTCTCATAAATACCAATTTCTATTTCAAGAGCAATAACCTTATCTTTCCATTCCTGAGGTATTTTTGTTAACTTGTTGGGATTTTGAGGATTGACATATACATCTACTTCTTGTTTATCAGATGTTAACACAATAGGGTATTGAGTTGTTAAATTAGTCATTGAATAAACAGGTTCGTCTAATATTAACGTTAAACCATGTAAATGTACTCGTGGAATCAATATCAAACTCATTTGATTCATGATATTTTGAAATGCATTTGGTAATTCGGCTATTTCTTTAATAGTATTGTATGTCAACATATTATTATTCTTGGTTGTATTAAAACAATCGTTCATCAATTTAATGTTATCCAATGAATCATTTTTAATACCAAGGCAAATGATATTATAATTTTCAATGTTTAATTTTGAAATTTTTGTCGCAATTTCTTTCCATTGGGTTTGATAGTAATTTTTAATTAGTGTACTGCTTCTTCTATCACCATTAAATTGTCCATCAGTTGTAAACAATATTTGTAATGATTTGATATTAGACACTTTTGAAATGTAATCAATCAATACATTAAATGCTAATTCTGGTACGGTTGCATTTGGTTGAAATTTACCCAATTTTTCATAAATATTAGGTTGATCAAAATATAAATCCATCACATCACTTAATTTTTTATCAATTGTGTCACTTGTTATTGGAAAAAGGTATGGTGTTTCTCCAAAAAATACCAATAATATCTCTCTTGTATCATTATTGAAAAGATGCATACATGTTGTTTTAATAGAATCCAAAAATGGTTTGGCCATATTTTGCATTGACCATGAAAAATCACAAATGAATGCGATTGTTGGTTTCACAACCGTTTTTTCAGTTTGGGCTAATTCTTTTAAAACATATTTGAATCCAATTGTTGGAGTGCCAGTAAATTGAATTTTATTAGTGTTATAGTCGATTGTTCCTGATTGCATTGTTAGATATGAGAGTTTGTTTAATGTTACTTAAAGGGGTTTTTTGATATTTATTGAATATAATGACAAAGACGGTCAAACTGATCAAATTTCAATTTTTTCATCAAATAAACAAATCCAATATTACCATTCTTTCTTCTTCATGATTTTTTTCGCCGATTTACCATTATTTATACTATTATTTGTATTCTTTTTCTTTCTACCAACAGCGATATCATAAAACTCTGCCAATGGCATGATATAATTCTTATGAAAATTATTGGCCATTTCTAATCTTAACAACAATGCATCTTCTATTGTATCATCAACAATAAAATATTCAATGTTCAAATCTTCTTTTTGTTGGCCTGGTCTATCCAATCGACCCTTCATCTGTGGAATTTTATCTGGATCACATGGTCTAGTGATAAGAGTATCATATAAGACCAAATCATTTAATCCATATGTACCCTCAGCATATGATAAAACCACATGTTTTTTACTTTTGTCTGGATATCTTGAAACAGTTGTCAGTTTACTTGCAATTTTATCGGCTTCTTCTTTACTTCTGGCATAGATTAATGCTCTATTATCTGTTGTTAATTTATTGATAATTTGTCTAAAACAACTAACATAGTCAAAATTATCATACAAAAATTTATTCAATTTAACATACAACATATCTGATGCCAAGTCTGATTGTTTTATTTCATCATATTTTTCTCTTTGAACATGATCCAAATAATATTTATGAATATTTGTTGTCCATTTTCGTGTATTTAATGGCACATTGCATACCATACATTCACTCATAATAGTATCCAAATATGATTTTTCCTCAGGTAATCCTGAACGTAGCATCTTTAACATGTAAAATAATTTATCAAATCTTGATCTGAAAAATGTAGCACTTAACATTAACACACCATACTGGGAACTAACAATTTGTTTCCATGCTTCCATTGTCCATAATGCATCTGTATTTTGAACTGATAAACATTCATCAATCACAACATATATCCAATTATTAATTATTGGATGGTCTCTTATTCGTCCTAAGGTGGTAATAACAATCGAATGGAATTTGAGTTCATTTATTATAGTATCACTTGAAGATTCATATAGTGTCCCATCTGCATTTTGTTCCACTATATGAAAATTAATCGCATGTCGTTTAATTTCATTCTTCCATGTATTATACAATTTCGATGTTGGCAATAAGATTAAAAATCCAGAATAATTCTGTATGTTTTCTATGAAATTATAATCAGCCAATTTACACATAACACTCAACGCTGTTAATGTCTTACCTGCGCCAACATTTGAACTATCACCGAATCCTTTTCTGTTTAGTTTAATGATATCATTGTAGATTTGGTCAACAGTTTTCGTTTGGTGATCCCATAGAGATGTCATAATTAATGGTATATTTGTTTTCTTTACTATTTTATTGTTATTAAATGTTAATTCCTTTAAACATTCCATTAAATGATTATATTCTGCCACATTTTTATTAATGACAAATTTGAATTGGCCTTTGATTTTGAAAACATTTGGATATATCGATGACAACATATTAAATATTCTTAAAATAACACCTTCAAAGAGATAATCAACTGATAAATGCAATTTATTACCAGATCGATCGACAGGGCCTATTTGAATTTCATTGTCATAATTATTATTAATCTTCATTATAATATTTTTCCAGAGGTTGATTGGTAATTTACCTTCTTTACATGTATCTATCCAATTATAAACTGTATAATTCTGATGTGTGTTTCGATATGACCATATCTCTCTTAATGTATTATTTAATTCTGTTCCATTAATATATTCTTTTGGATCATTTTGGATGTAGATTGTATTTTTGATTAATACTTTGAAAGTTTCTGGCAGGGTGGTAGTGGTGATTTTCATTACTGGTTCTAATATTTTATTAGCATTAAGTGATTCTATTTCTATACTATTAACATAAAATGTGATGGTATTAATAAAAGTGTTTTCATCGGAATTTTTAATAATAGCATTTAATTTTAACTTTTTAGTATCAATCAACCATTTATATCCTTCTGGTGGATGTGGTAGATCAATCACAATATCATTGGCATTTATGTATTGTACAAATCTCTTCTCTTCCAAAAATCGATCTTTACCTTCCAAATATTTTAATTCTTTATCTGACGATCTTTTAATTCTACATGGTTTCTCTTTGTCTCCAGCTATAATAACTTCAATCGATTTTTGTTTGCTTCCTTCACTTGGCAATCTATAAGTCTGTCCAAATATCAATAAGAATCCTAATCTCTTGGTTAATTCTGAAATGTAATCATTTTTGACATATTTAGAACTTTCCTTCTTGTTAAATATTTCAAAATTGAACTTTATTGGTAAAGTATGATTGATATTGGCTTGGATGAATTGTAATTCATTTAACATCAGTTGTTCTTCTGGGGTGACATCTATTTTGTTATAATATCGGACATTGAATTTTGACGATTTTTCCCAGATGAATGTTGATAATCCATGGGTAGAATGTTTTTTCTCATTATAAGGCAAAAATGGTAAACATGATTGTAATGAAATTAATATATTCGGTAAACAATGCATATCATAGGATGCATAAATGGCTTCTTTATATAATTTGTCAGTGTGATGTTTTAATAATTCTTCCATATTAACGCCGTTAACTCCATTAACTCCGTTAACTTCATTTAATGGTTTGATTTGATCTTTAAATTTGTCAATGACTGATATATCTTTTAATAACATAATAACATCACCTTGCATCATTGGTAAAGTTAAGATGGCCACTTTGAAAGAATTAATTAAACCATTTGTTCCATTAATTTCATTAGTTAAATTTAATTTTACATTTTTATCATCACCTTTGCGCCACATCCAATCTTTTTTGGGACTATCATTATATTGATTGAGTAAGGCAGTGTAGATAATTTTGTCAACAATTGTTTGATTGAATTGAATATCTGGATCATAATGACATAATATAGCTAAGCAAAGTAATTCTTGTAATGATAATATCTTATGTTGATTATTATCTCTAATATACAATTCACCATCTTCCACAATACTAATAAATAATCTCCAGACTAATTGTTTTGAACTGCTAACTTTTGCAAATTGTTGTTCTGGTAAATTATATGGTCTAGCTTTCCATAATGATTTTATGGTTTCAACCAATAATTTAGAACATTGTCGGCCTCTTCTAATAGATTTTTGTAACCTAGATACCAAAATACCAACATTTTCTGTTTCTTCATATGTTTTATTATTAACATTATCTATTTGATTTAAACAACAGGCTATCAAAAATTTGGAATTTTTCTTTGATGTACATTTCATAATTTGACAAGTTGGGGGTAATTGATTTAACCATTCTAGATAATTATTATCGTCAATAACTTTTATTTTAACTTCTGGTAATATTTCAATGGCAAAATTAATTTTTAGTTCAGTAAATAATATTTCCTTAAATACATCAATTGACTTCCATCCATCTTCCTCAATGATACACATACTATAAACACAACAATAGTTTACTGGAGGTTTCCCTCGTCGCCAATCTAAAAGATTCATAGCATTATGTAGTTCATTTGCATTATTGAACATTTTACCCAACCATGTTTCAGGAACAACACTTTGACCTTTTTCAGATTGTCCAATATTCACTATTTCTATTTTCGCATCAATTGGATCACTTCTTGTTGTTTTAATCCAATTGATAATTTTCAAATCAACATCCTTAATTAAATTACCATTGTTTGTATATTCAACTGGTACTATAAAATTGTTAATTGTTAACCATTCTTTTAAAATATAATAAAGGATGTTAATACCATATTTTTGTACATAGTCATCGATATTTAATACTTTACATGCACTATTAACATCGTTGTCCTGAAGGAATTTAACAGCTTTTGATACTCTGATATTTGTTAATAATGGTTTAATCGTTTCATGTATTTTAACAGTAAAATTAGTGTATTCTCCTTCTCTTCTGATGTAACATGATTGTGATTTTGTCATACCAAAATTGGCAGCAGTGTAGAATGGTTTGTTATTTTCATCACATCTAGCATGGAATGATTTTTTTGAGTTTGTAAGGATATCTTTCCATAATGTTTTGTTTTCCATATGTGATATAATGATATATGGAAAATTATCAGATTTTTTAAACGAATTTCAATTTTATAATTTATTTTGTGATTTTTAAAAGATCCATCCTTTTGGTTTATCCTTAAGATCATCAACTGAAGTATTATTATTAACATGATTTAATTGTGCTTCAATTTTATTGATTTTTTCTTTTGTTGATAAATAATCATTATCAATAATGTTAATTTTGTTTAATAATAAATTTTTGTCAATTAAACCAGTTAGATGCTTATACGAGATGATAGCGATTGATGACTCTGATACGGAATATGATGATGATAAGATGTATTTCATATGAAGTATATTAGCATATGATCTTATTTCATCGACTGACATACCATCGACATTATCTGGTATACATTCTACTGTTAATTTAATGATCGAATTAATGTAATTGTAATACATTCCAAAACATATTTTAATTTCTTTGTCCATGCTTATAATTTAAATACATAAAAAATAATTGATTTTTATATATAATTTTATTTATTGTATAACATTATAAAATAAAATTACTATAATGCAACAGTACTATGATACACTAATTAACAGATTTAAGGAAAACAATGAACCATACTTGAAGTGGGAGAATATAGTACCTATTGGTGAAAAAGACATTACATTACACGAATCTTTGACAAATATTAGTAGTGACCAAATTAAAAATATCATTAATAAAATATGTATATTAAAATTAAATGGTGGGCTTGGTACAACAATGGGATGTATAGGACCAAAAGGTTTAATTAAAATCAAAAATGGTTTATCATTCATTGACATAACTATTGAACAAGTTAAACAATTGAATCAAAAATATGATTGCAATATACCATTAATCTTTATGAATTCATTTTATACAACCAAACATATGGATGCATATGTTAAAGAACATGAGGAAGAGCATCGGGATGTAAATATAATGATGTTTGAACAAAATTCATTTCCAAGATTGATTAAATCGACACAGTTACCAGTTATTAGTTTGGATAATATTGATGAGATATATAATAATAGCGATTTATGGTATCCACCTGGACATGGGGATTTATGTCGGTCGATCTATGATACTGGATTGTTGGATAAGTTGATTGGTTTGGGATATGAATACATATTTGTTTCTAATATTGATAATTTAGGTGCAACATTGGATTTTAATATATTAAATGAATTAATTAAAAATAATACAGAATTTGCATTGGAGTTAACAAACAAAACGTTGTTGGATGTTAAAGGAGGAACATTGATTAATTATCATGATAAATTTACAATGTTTGAAGTTGCCCAGTGTGAACCATCTAAATTATCAGAATTTGTATCAATCGATAAATTCAAATATTTTAATACCAATAATGTCTGGATACAGTTAAATGCTGTTAAAAATTTGGTGCAATCAGATTTTTTGAATTCAATTGACATTATTGTTAATAATAAGAAATTTAAAGATGGACGTGAATGTATACAGTTGGAATATAGCATTGGTGCATTAATTAAATATTTTACTAAAGTAGATAAATTTGTGGTATCAAGAAGTAGATTTATACCTGTAAAAACCAATTCAGATTTGTTGTTGATCAAATCAAATATTTATGATTTAGATGAAAATCATTGTATTGTACAAAAGAATAATAAAGTCCCAATTATAAAATTAGATAGTTGTTATAATAATATGTATTGTTTTGAAGAATGTTTTCAAAATATTCCTAATATAGATGATTTGGATGAATTAATTGTGTATAGTGATGTTCGATTTGGTCATAATGTTAAATTATGTGGCAAAGTTATTTTAGGAAATTGTATGGTTTATGACACAGTGTTGAATAATATTACTTGCCTTTATCCAAAAAGCACATGAGAAGTGCATAATGATTTATTTTATAGTACATAATTAATCTAATCATGTACTATTTTGTTATCTTTTTTATAAATATAGATATAGAAGTATGTCCAAATCTTTATTGAAATATAATAAATTACATATTATTCCAACACCATTATATAATAATATTCATACTTACTATTGCGGAGTTTTTCAAAAAAATAAGCATGAATTAACTGAAGTAGATGAAACACCATTCAAAACAGCCATACAGGATTATTTTCCATTAATTGTTCAAAATATGAATAAAAGAGGTAACTGGGAATTTATTGATACAAATGATGCAATACATAGACAACATCTTGATTTTGTATGGACAAATGCTATTCAAATAGATATGCATGCTTCTGTTCATTCTAGAATCATGTTAGATAGTATTGATCATTATATTTCAAATAAAAAAGCATTTTACAATAAATTTAAAGGTCATGATTTTATTCCTTTATATGTATCATTAAATAAACACATTACATTGACACAACAGGAAAAGATGAATGGAATGTTTGTTGGAAAATCTGTTATTGTTAAACCAGATAAAGGTGCAAGAGGATCTAATATTTTGATATTACCTGAATATAATTTCGAGAAAGTTAAAGAATATGTGGAAACAATACCATTTTCAGAATGGACTGTGTCAGAAGTGACAATGCCTAAATTATGTAATGATTATATTGTATCAAATAGAATTTATTTCTTGGTTGTTAAAGAAAATAATAAGACCGTGAATGGATATTATTATTCTGAATTTATGAATTATATACCATATTGTAGATATACGGGAGATATGACAGATAAATATCAGTTTATTACTAACTATTATATGCCAACAGATGGTGAAGATAATGATGTTGATGAGGAAGATTATGTTAGGAATAGATTTATATCACATGCAAAATGGATGGATATGTTTACAGATGGAGAACAAAAATGTATATATGAGAAACTGGATGAAATATTTGCGAAGATAACATGTGTGATGAGGGATGATATTTTATGTTCAAATGATAATAAAAAAGTAAATGATAAAATGGGCTTTCATGTTTATGGGGCTGATATTTTAATTGATAATAATTTGAATATTAAAGTTCTTGAAATAAATGGTGCTCCGACTATTAATGATGAAACTGTTTTGTATCATGTAGATGGTCGAATGGATGATTTTCAACTGATGGATGATGTGTTGGAATTGACTGTTGATAAAATATTTAAGCCGTTGAATGTAAAGACAACTGTTAATAAATTTAGAAAGGTTTATAGTGGAGAAATAAGTAGGGGATGTGAGATATTGTATTACATTCCAAATTCTATTTGTGTATCATATCCATTTATTTATAAGGCATTAAAAAAAAGAATGTATATGAAAAGAACAAAAAATATATATGATAATATTGATTTATTTTATGGGGCTAGGGAAAAATATGTGGAAAATGATACAAGCTTGAATTACTATGATGAATTATTAAATTATAAAAGTTCAGAGATAATGACAAATGCTAAAATTATTAATAAAGTTCAAGGGTTGACATATTTTTTGGCTAATAAGGGGAGGATATATGAGAGATTAAAAAAACATGTATATGACTATATATTATTTCATCCGGTTAGTCAAATATTTTTTTATGATAATAATACAAATAAAACAAAGGGGGTAATGGAGGATTTCATGTTGGAGAATAGGAGAATTAGCAAATGGATTGTTAAGCCAGTGCATGGATCTAGAGGTGCTGGGATTAGGATATTTGATATGGGTGATGGGGAGAGGAGATATGTGGTGGATGATGTTATTGATCATATGCATAAATACAGCATAGATGGTGTAGATATGGTGGGTAAGGTTGTGTCAAAAACAAATGGGAAAGAAAGGGATAAAATAGAAAAGGTCAAATACAATTATTGGATTATCTCACAATATTTGGATAGACCATATTTGATGAATAATAAAAAGTGTAACATACGATTTTATGTTTTATTGACTATCAATGGTAAATTACCAACATATGAAAATTTAACAAACTATGATCCTAAAAGCGATGTGATGAATATCTATGTATTAAATGACTGTATTGTTTATTTTAGCATATTAGATTATAATAGTACGGTGGTACCTGATGAATTTGTTGGATTGGATGATAATATGATTGATAAAATGAGAAATTTAACAAATTTGGAAATTATTAATGATATACATAAGGTGTTACCAAATATAAATGTTGGGGGTTTGAAGAGTAAATCAACTTGTATGTTGAATGAATTATTGAAAGATAATGATCGGTTGTTGAATCAAATTCGCAAACAGGGGATAAATATTATCAAAAAAACATTAGAGTCAATTAAATATGAATTGAGACCATTGAATAGATTTGCTGATGGATATAAAGGATGTTTTAATTTGTTGGCATATGATACAATGTTGGATTATAAAGAAAATTTATGGTTTATTGAAGTTAATAGGGGGCCTGATATGAAAGCATTGGAGTTGAACTTGGGGGAGAAGATGTGTGTTGATATTTTTGATGAGATATTTAGGGTATGTGTGGATAGATATTATGTTGATGGTATTGATTGTGATCGTTTGAAATATTTTAGTAAAGTACAATTGGGATATAATGTGGTGGAGTTGGATCGTTGAAATTTATAATTTATAATATACTATGTACAATATTTACAAAAATAAACAAAATTTTAATCCCACCAATCTGTTTTGGCTCCTCCTACAACTTCTACATTATTATTAACTGTAAAAGTTGACTGTTGTTCTTCCGATCGACATTCAATGAATTTTTCTTCAATAGTATCTTCATCGAATTCTTCTTCTAAAAATTCAATAAAATTATTATATTCGCTGTTGTATATGTTCAACAACTTTTCAGGAGCACATATCCTTGCGTCTATATAAGTTTTTTTTGTAAAAAACTTATATTTCAACAAATAAATTCTAAAATCTTTTGATAAATATTCGTCATCATATGAATCATCATATGAATCATCATTATCATCATCGTCGGCATCATCACATTTTCGAAGTTCTCCACAAAATAAACATTCTGTCATAGAACCAGAAACAGCATTTACCGTACCACATTCACATCTCCATGCAAATCCATAAAAACTATCCTTAAATATAACACCTAATTTATGTTTATGATGTTCTGAAAAAGATGCAAA
>Ga0315284_10003551_pt1 | contig 22177 bp, 26 predicted proteins | sample YL17G09_16_MG_FD_203696 | JGI IMG/M metagenome (GOLD analysis project Ga0315284, IMG submission 203696) | Sediment microbial communities from Yellowstone Lake, YNP, Wyoming, USA - YL17G09_16 | ecosystem: Environmental > Aquatic > Freshwater > Lake > Sediment | place: USA: Wyoming | collected... | reverse complement strand
TCCAAAAGTCATTTTACTCTTCAAAGAATGTTTAGAACAATTTTAAATGAATGTTTGGATCAACCTTTCAAAAATGTTGAAAAGAATACAAATACTATTTATTCAATTTGTTAGTTTGTTCTGATTCTAAAAGTCATTTTACTCTTCAAAGAATGTTTAGAACAATTTTAAATGAATGTTTGGATCAACCTTTTTGAAAGGTTGAAGAAAGGTTGAAGAAAGGTTGAAGAAAGGTTGAAGAAAGGTTGAAGAAAGGTTGAAGAAAGGTTGAAGAAAGGTTGAAGAAAGGTTGAAGAAAGGTTGAAGAAAGGTTGAAGAAAGGTTGAAGAAAAAAAGATTTTATTAATTAGTTACATCATTCAAGTGTGTGTGTTTATACAATAGCATTCAAGCAATAAACGAATTCAACGACAAGGCAAAACGCATTATTGAAATGAATGTGGTTTGGTCTTGCCTCGAGCAAATGAAGGGCTGCTGGATTAAGCGACAAGTTTGTCCAATTAATCTTGTCTGGATTTTGTTCGAGCAAATGCGCCGCAGCTGGATTTAATGCCAAGTTATCCCAATTAACGAATTGGAGTCTGTCCTCAAGCATCTCAATTGCTGATGGCATTGCCGATAAAATAGCCATGTCGCATTGTTCAACGTCAAATTCATCAACAATATTAGTCCAATCAATTGTGTCGGCAATAGGCTGCAAAGCGCAAAGTGCGTCTAATATGCGAGTGGGCTTATCCAATGTATTAATGTCAATTACCTTCAATATTTCTCGAATATATTCCAAATCTTGTTCTGATTGGAATATCGTCCAATCAATCTTACCCATGTTGTATTGCAGCAACGTGTTGCAATATTCATTACTCATTCGTCCAGCACGTCTTAAATTGGTATAGTCCATTAGATATAGTATATTTTATAGTTGATAAGCTTTTGTAGCGTCGATTGTTTACAGTTTGTACTAACAAACCTCTAAAATAAATATTTTTCATTTTTTTTATTTTATAAGCATTTTTTCAAGAACTAAAAATTTAATTAAAAATATTTAAATTTAATTAAATTTGGTTTACACCTTTTCTCATTTGAAACGCCCATTGTTTTATAAAAATTGCTTAGAAACAAAATTATATAGTATAACAAATGATAGTAAATTTTAAATATTTTCACGAAAAAACAGACGCCGATTTTGAGGAATATAATAAGTTGTGGGACGAAAATAAAGAACGATTTATATTTTTACAAACAGATTTATCATTATCTCAACAAATGAGTAACATAAATAATAGTATGGATAATACCAAAGATATATTAGCAGTTCGTTTTCCAACTAAGAATGAAATTCAACGCAATAAAATTATTAATAATATATTACTTGGAAATGGGATTGCGTATGAAACTAATAAAATATGGTATCCCCAAGAGGTTTGGGTGTATAGCCAGCAACATTAAATGGGCGTTTCAAATGAAAAAAGGTGTAAAACTCTAAGTCCGGGGAAACCGCAAGTTATATCACTCCTTGGAAAACCGCAAGTTATATCACTCCTTGGAAAACCGCAAGTTATATCACTCGGCTACTGAGTTTGGATCAACCTTTCTGAAAATAAAATAAAATTTTTAGTTATTAAAAAAATAAGTATAAAATAAAAAAAAATGAATTTTTTCTTGAACAATGAGATTTAATTACCAATATCCACAGAACCGCTCAAAAGCAATCATCAAGTTTATAATGTCAGCTCAAATCGTATCAGAAACCCAGAACTTTAACGCCTCAATCGTCGTCACCGATTTGTTGATGAAAACACTCGAGAATGCCGCAAAAGACCTTGTTCTTAAATGCATTAACGAAGCTGCTATTCGCCACGGATTTGACGCAGAGGAGGAAATGAAAGTGCTTGGACTCGAAACTCTATTACTTCTTAGAAAAAAAATGGCCAAAAAGACTGGAAAATCAAGCGAAACAAAGAAAGTTCGGGAGCCAAAAGCACCCAAAAAAGAGGCATTCCCTTTGCCCTTTATTCCAGAACTTGTTTGCCTTGACAAATGCCACGGTTTAGCCTACAATCACGGTCTATTCACTCAATGTGCTAAGACCTTTGTAGACGACGGAAAATTCTGTAAAAGCTGCAAAGCTCAAACGGAACAAAACCCTTCCGGTGAACCAGATTGTGGCACAGTCCAAAATCGTATTGCCACTGACCTCTATGAGTATAAAGATTCAAAAGGACGCACTCCAATCCCATATGTTAAAGTCTTAGAAAAACTTAAATTGTCGGTAGACGACGCTTCAGGTAAAACAAATGTTGAAATTCCATCTTGTCATTTTACAGTCACAACCAAGCCCAAGAACAAGGACCCCAAAGAAAAAGTCGCACGCGGACGACCTAAGAAAATCTCAACTGCTGTTGCGGCTGAGAATGTCGACGATTTGTTTGAGAAACTCACCGCAGATGAAGACGATCTTAGCGTTGTAGAAGAAGAAGAAGAAGAAGAAGAAGAAGAAGAAAAAGCAGTAAAGCCTGCCAAAAAAGCTAAACTTAGCGATGAAGAAAAGGAAGCAAAAATTGCCAAGATTCAAGAAGAGCGAGCTATCAAAAAACTCGAGCAAGAAGAAAAAGCAGCAATTGAAAAGAAAGAGCGCGAAGACAGACGCGCCATCGAAAAACAGCAGCGCGAAGAGGCAAAGGCTGCTGAAAAATTGGCAGCTGAACAGGCTAAAGAAGCACTCAAGGCTGAAAAAGCAGCTCTTAAAGCAGCTGAAAAAAAGTCTGAAAAAAAGACAAAAGCAGTAGCAGAAGAACCCAAAGAAATAGTAGAAGAACCCAAAGAAATAGTAGAAGAACCCAAAGAAATAGTAGAAGAGCCAGTTAAAGCTGCAAAGCCAGCCAAAGAAGCCAAAGTAGTAAAGAAGACAAAAGAAGTCAAAGCAGCAGTCATTGAAGAACCAAAAGTAGTAGCCAAAGAACCAGTTACTACACCAAAGATACCAAAGAAGACAGTTTCAGACCCAGCTGAATCAAAGGTCAAGGTCGCAAAAATTCAAATCGGTGACACAATTTACTTGAAGACAGCAGCCAATATTCTCTACAATCTAGAGAAAGAAGAAGTTGGAATGTACGACCCAGAGACAAAGACCATTAAGCCAATGCCAAAAGAAGATGATGACGAAATTCAGGACGATGACTACGAAGAAGATGAAGAGGAAGATGAAGAGGAAGATGAAGAGGAAGAGGAAGAGGAAGAGGAAGCATAAATGTGTTTAATTATGTATATATAAACAGTAACTAACAAATCAAAGGGTTAATAATTCCCTTTTTTTCTTACATATAGGCATCACAATTCGTTACTCATTTCTCCAATTTGTCACTCATTTCTCCAATTCGTTACTCATTTCTTCAATTTGTCACTCATTTCTTACGATTTTATACAGGGGGCACCCTATGGGGTACAAGGGACCACATATATGTCCCGCAGGGGGCACCCTGTAATATTCCACTGTATAGCAGGGTCGCAACACAGTATCGCACAGTGCCACTCGTTTATCACCGATTAATAACCGTCTCCTTTACAATGTTCTTAATAATTTTATTATAATTTTTGTTAGTTTCTTCTGAAGATGAACCAGACATTGATTCACAAACTATCTTCAAATATTTATCATTTTGCTTTGAACTAGAGTCATTACAATCTGGATGTTCTTTAGACCATTTACTAATCTGTTTAATATTTTTATGAGTTACGCCCCTTATTGCATTTGTTAGTATAACCCTTTCATCAGTTTCCTTATTCCATTCATTATTGTTTCTGATATATAATGTCTCTCTTTTAGAGTCAGAACAATGAATTGGTCTATCAGAAATACTCATTTGTTTAAGACCATTTATAATCATTTTTGAAATACCTTCCGCAAAACCAAGTCTTCCAGTTTCTTCAAGGTCCTTGTTTTCTATTTGCAGCTGACTAACAAAATCCATAATATTCATAGCATTTTTACATGTATCGTTTAAGAAAAAATTTAGATTAAATTGTTGCTTGTTATTAGTTATATTATTATTAGTATTATTATTATTACTGCCAGTATTTTTAGCTAACTCCATAATTTGTTGCTTAAATTCCGAGTTCTCTTTCATCAGAAATTCAACTAATTGTTGAGAATTAACATCTGTATCATTATCATTACATTTTTTCTTATGTCTCCATAATCCTGTTCTTTCCTTAAATTGTTTATCGCAATTTACACATTCGTATACAGAATGCTTTGGCGTTTTTTGGCGATTTTTTGTTGATAAAACGTTGCTACTATGTTTTATGGTAAGAACGTGTCTATTAAATTCGCTTTGTTTAGAGCATTTATAGTCACATAAAAAACATTCAAATTTTATGGCGTTTTTTGGCGATTTTTCGTTGATATTTGTTGCCATTATATTTCAACTATATAAAAATTCTAAATTGTTTTTTTAATAATTATGAAAAAATTCAGTAACAAATTATTTCGCATATTTTTATTTTTAAGAGCATTATGATATCAATCGTGATTTGAGTAACTATTTTTCAAAACTTTGTTTGACTTTTCAATTTTGGACATTTTAAAAATGTCCATTTTTCAAAACCTGTTCGACTTTTATAGAAATTTCTTCAAACAATAGATATTAATTTAAATGGACTTAAAGAACTTTTTGCGACTTTTGCGACTTTTCGTTGTTAAATCGTTGTTTTAAATAGTTATGGTGTGATGATATGTATTTGTTTTAAGTTATTGAGAGCGTTTATAGTCACATAAAATATATTCAAAAAAGATTGCGACTTTTTGCGACTTTTCGTTGCCAAATCGTTGCCAAAATCTCCGTTTCAATTCTAGACGTTTTGAAAAATATAAAAAATATCAGTAACAAATTATTTCATACATTTTTATTTTTAATAGCATTATGGTCGCATTATTGATTTGGACAACTATTTTTCAAAACTTTATTTGACTTTTCAATTTTGGACATTTTAAAAATGTCCATTTTTTAAAACCCCTCCGACTTTTATAGAAATTTCTTCAAACAATAGATATTATTTTAAATGGACTTAAAGAACTTTGGAGATTTTGGAGATTTTGGAGATTTTGGAGATTTTGGAGATTTTGGAGATTTTGGAGATTTTGGAGATTTTGGAGATTTTGGAGATTTTGGAGATTTTGGAGATTTATTAATTACATCAAATAAATGTGGAGATTTTTTCATTGCCAATCATTGCCAAATCATTGCCAAAATAGCAATTTCAATTCTAGATGTTTTAAAAAATATAAAAAATATCAGTAACAATTTATTTCGTATATTTTTATTTTTAAGAGCATTATGGTCTAAAATCCAATTAGAGTAACTATTTTTCAAAACTTTGTTTGACTTTTCAATTTTGGACATTTTAAAATGTCCATTTTTCAAAACCCCTCCGACTTTTATAGAAATTTCTTTAAACAATAGATATTATTTTTAAACCTACTTAAAGAACTTTTTGAGATTTTAAATGGGACTAAAACATAATAAATTTATTACACCCATTCGGAAAATTAGCACATGCAAGTCCAATACGTCCTTTGTTTATTCCATCTTTTTTTACAGTTTTTTTAACCATATTTAAATCACATTTACATTTTGATGGATTTAATATTAACCCATCTATTACTTTATAACATTCTTTACAATATTTCTTCCAATTGTCTATTTTTTTAGCAGTAAATAAATCATTACAATAAACACATTTTATATTAATACACCCATTTAACCCATTAAAAATACAATTATTACATTTTTTTTTATCATTTTCTGATATGAATTTTTGATTACAATCAATACATTTTACGATTTTTTCTTCGCAGTCATCACAATAAACACTAAGTTTATTTTTATCAACTACCATCAATGTTTTACAAGTCCATGTTTGACATTTAATAATTTTATCTGTTTCAATACAATTTTTACATAAGTAATATTCTGTTTTTATATCTATACATTTTTTATCACAATTTTGACATTCCATTAATCCATATTCTCTAATTATCTTACATTCTATTTTTTTTATTTCATAAATAATTGGAGATATACATTGATAACAATATCTCAAATTTATAGTTATTATATTTGTTTTACAGAAATTGCATATGTGAAAATTACCACTCCTAAGTAATTTTTCATTTTCCTTTTCAATTCTTATTCTTTCCTTTTCCTCGTGCTTTTTTAATTTTTCATTTTCATTTTCTTCTTTTTTTAATCTTTTTTGTTCTTGAACAGAACCAATTGGTTTTCCTTCTTTTATTTCCAGTTGTCTTTCTTTTAATTTTTTATCATTTTTTATTACCTTTTTATATTCTTCTTCTGATAATAACTTATGTTTTCTTATACATTCTGAACCTACTACAAGAGATATTCCTGAATGTTTATTTTGAACAAAATGAATGTGACATAAATCATTATAACTACATATACAATCATAAGTTCCAGAATTATTCTCACCATAATTATTCTCTGATTTATTTGTAGCTAATTTATCATTATAAGTAAAATCCGTTTCATCATCACTATTGCCAAATAAACTTAATTCTGAAATATCTTTTAATCCTTCAATTATTCTTCGTGGATAAGATAATAAAATAACAAACGCCAATTTATCAGGCATTGATGGTTTTTTATCTTTATATTCCTTATAAAAGTTAATTAATGGGTTATGCCAAATGGAATAAGTCGTACATTTCATTAAACAACCAGAATTTTTTATATTTTGTGCTTCGTCTATATATCTAAAAACTAATGGTTTAATTTCATCTATTGTGAATGATACTCTATAAATTTGTTTTTTTGATTCCATTATTAACAATACCAATTTTTCAGTTAATCAATTAAATTTCAATTTTATAAGAAATAAGTTTTTGACAATAAAAATCTTAAATAAAATTTAACTAAATTATAAGATATACAATTTATAATTATATATATATTATTACCTTAAAACTTCAAAGAAATCCAATAACCGAAATTTACACTTTCCTGAAATGGATAAACCTTTTTGATTTGGCACAGAGGTGCTATTTCAAATCTTCAAGGGTATAAACCTACTTAAAGAACTTTTGGCGATTTTGGAGATTTTTGCGTTGTTAAAGCGTTGTTAAAGCGTTGTTTTCAATAGTTATGATGTGGTAATATATGTTTTATTTGAATTATTGAGAACATTTATAGTAACACAATTAATAATAAAAAAATACGGCGTTTTTTGGCGCTTTTTCGTTGTCAAAGCGTTGTCATTTATCTCCGAATTTTACAAAAAGGATATTTCATATATTTTATATATATATGAAGCATTCGCATAATTATACTGTTATGTTTGTTATTATGATTTTATCAGGGTTATTATCTACAATGAATGTGTGGGTAGATAAATATGATGATATGCGATTTAGTATGAATGATGTGTATATGATTATGCTAATGACTGGGTGGATGTTTTTGTTTATGGGATTGGTCTATCAAGAAATGAATGTATTTTTAATAGGCGTATCATTAGTGGTAATGAATATATATTTTATTAGAACTCAGTTTCTAATAACAGAAACTCAATATAAGTTAGGTATGATTCCGCATCATTCTATGGCAATTCATATGAGCAAAAAATTATTAGAAAAAGAAAATAATATAGAAAATTTTTTGAAAAATATAATACATACACAAGAGAATGAAATATTATTTTTGAAAAAATAGATAATAAAAAAAGGTTTTTATTAATTACACTTCACCATTTAAAATACGTTGTCCAATTTCTTTTTTCCTACTTTGAACATCGGTTATATAGGTCTCCATTGAACATGTTTTTATAACTTCTTTTGTTGATTCTTTTGTTTTTTCATCTGAAAATCCTTGCATTATAAACTTGAAAACATCCACAGGCTTTGTCTGTCCAATACGATGGCATCTTGCGATAGCTTGGTCTTCAACATATGGATTCCAGTGTGGAGACACGAAGTAAATTTCTGAAAAATTATGTTGAAGATTTAGGCCTTCACAACCAGATTGTATTTGTATGATTAAAGCATCTGCTGGCTCAACAAGCATATCCAAGTTATGACCGCCAGAATTACGACCATCATAACAAATTACCTTTTTTAATCCTCCTTTTATTAATCTTTCATAAATAACATCTATTTCAGTTCTAAAATGGCAAAATATAATCTTACCTTTTCCATTATCCTTTCTGTCTAATATGCAGTCAATAACCGCATCCAATTTACTACTACAATTTAACGTTTTGAGATAATCGGTATTCTCAATCCACCCATTTTCGCTAAATGTTTGAATTTTTGGTAGCATTAATGCTGGAAGAACACAACACTGTCTTGACCGCAACAATGCTACAATAAGAGTTGAGCTGGATTTTTGAAAACTCTCGGCAAGTTTTTTGGATTTTGACTGGGAAACAAATGTTTGTTTTGGTAGAAGTGAATGAATCTCTTCGGCAAGCATCATTTCCGCATTAGTTTTCCATTCAACTATACATTCGACATTGTTAACTGGTGGCAAATTGATGCCAACATTCTGTTTAGTTCTGCGCAAAACGAAGTTTTTACCGATTACTCGTAAATTGTCTGGATTTTTATAGAATGTTGATTTCATTCCAGCAATATTACAGAGATTATAAAAATCCTTTTTTTTGTTTTGAATAGGAGTGCCAGTAACGAGCCAACGAACTCGTGTTTTGAGTTGCTTACAAGCTTGAAAGCGTTTTGTTGAAGAATTACATAGATGATGTGCTTCATCAAATATAACTCGATTCCATAAAACATTTTTCAATAAGCAAGTGTCTGGGAGAAGCATATTGTATGTTGTCAGAACAATTGGTGCTTTATTGAGGTCCTCTTGAGTAATTTTTTTTCTGACATCTCCATAAAATAGCATAGCTCTATGACCAGACGATTTATATATTTCGTTAAACCACTGTTGAATCAATATTGGCGGAACAACAATAAGGGTTCGTGGTAGAAAGTTAATAAACATTGTTCCGATCATAGTAATTGTTTTGCCGAGCCCCATTTCATCGGCAATAAATCCTCCTCTAATATTTGCTGGAGGGTCAGGTCTTAGTTCATTTTTAACGCACCATTCTACGCCTTCGTATTGATATTTCTTGAATTGATATTGAGCTTTCTCTAAAAGATAATTGAAGCGCAGCATACGAGATGCTACTAATTCTTCAAACTCATTCATTATTAGAGACGACATTTTATAGTAACTTTTAGAAAATTGATGATTTATTATTTATGGTTGATTTTGTTAGGAAAAAAATAAATTCAATTTTTTAATTACTAATATTAAAATACAACAAACTAAAAATTATCATTCTTCATTAATTAATTCAAATTGAGAGTAATTAATTGGAGTAGATTCTATAATATATTCTGTTCGTAATCGTTTTACCATTTCTTCGCGATCCATTTTTAAAATTTTTATTGTTATTTTATCTCTTATTTCCAAATATTCGTCAATTATATCGTACAATAATAATAATTGGCATTTCTTTTCTAAAAATTCATCGTATGTTTTCTCTAATTCTAGTAACTGTTTTTTGTTAGTTATTTGTTCAATTTGTTCTAATGAAATGGGAGGAGGACTATTTGGTAAAAGAGGTGGAGAATTAGTTTTATAAAGTCTAATATTTATATAACGATTTGGGCTAATATTACCATCATCACTAAAATTATCTGATTCATTGATTCTTTGAATTATGCGGTTTCTTTGATTTTGATTTGCGAACATTTTTCAATAATTTGATGTAATATTTTATTTTACATCAACTAACATAATAAAAAATATTTCAATTTTTTTATTTAATTACAATATTCAGCGATTTAATTACAATATTCAGCCAGTAAATTATACATTTGTTCTGTTTTAACACTTACACTTGTTGTTGGTGCTCTACATAAAGCACATTTTTGATTTTGATACTTTATCATTGATTGTTTGAGGCAACATCCGCAGAATTTATGATTACAATTAAGTTTTATAATTTCATCAGGATTAATTGAAATTAAACATATTGGACAATCATCTTCCTCAGAGATTTCATCATCCAATGTCATTATTATGTTAATATTAAATTTCTGTGGAATTCTTTGGCCCAGATGTCTTAGTTGATTTTGTTGAATTCTTTGATCCAGGTCTAGTCTGTTTTGAGCTATAATTTGAGTAAGTATTTGTGTCCTTTGAACTAGATGTTGATTATATACATTTTCTATAGAAATTCTATCCATTTGATGTATATCTAATACAGGTACAGGTAGAGGTACAGGAACAGGAATTCTATAATTTCTAATATCAATTTGTGGTTGTATTTGTGGCTGTGGTTGTATTTGTGGCTGTGGTTCTTCAACAAATCCTATTGTAAAGTCTGGCGTTCTATCAATATACCAAGTCAATCCAATATCATCTTCATCATCAGAATCATTATTAGTTGGATGTGCTAAATCTTGAGCAAATGCTGGAATAGGGTCTGGTTCAGCAAATCTATTAGTTTGCCGTGTTTGTAACCATTGTTGTTCTTCAGGATGGATTATATTAATGTTGAAATAAAACCATAATGCCGATATACACTGTTGTTTATTGTACCTTGCGCGAGCATTTGCGAATTTAATAGCTATTACTCGTATGCAATTTGCTAGGAAATTTCTATCAATAATATTTTGGAATTGCCTTTGTAAATCTATATCATCTGAATTAAAATGTGCAGTAAATATATTCAAATAAATTTGTTTTGCTCTTTGAAAGTTCGTAAAAATTGTTGGATGAACACACAAATTAATATTGTGTCCTGCTTGATTGCAATATGAGCACGGCATTTATGTCTAATGTTGATAGTGAGTTATTGGTGCATGATTTATTGTTTATAAAAAGCATTTCAATTTTTTATTTTTAAAAAAATATAAATTTTAAATAATTATAGTATTTTCTCGGTTTAATATATGGAACATAATGAATATAATGCTCTTTTGGAAAAAGTACAATCAATAATTATTGGTAAAGGGTATAATATTATACCTAATCAGATGGGAGAAGGATATGCATTTTATATATATGATAAGGATGTATTAACCTCAAATATAACAATATATAAATCAACTGGAAATATAATAATTGGTAAAACTAGAACAAGACAGGAATTAGAAGATCAAAATACGTTTCACATAACTTGGATAACAACTGAAAATGAGTATAGAGGAAAAGGATTAGCATTATTATTATTAATTTATAGCATATGTTATTTAAAATTATCTTTCCCAGATGTTAGTTATGTTACTCTTGATGATGATAGTGATAGAAGTGATAAATTGGAGCCAAATTTATATGGTTCATTAGGATTTGTTTCTCAAGGTCAAACCGAAATCGACATAACAAAAAGAAAAAGATTAATTTTATCTGGTCCCGAAAAACAGTTATTACTGAATGAAGACTTTATTAGACTAGCCAATGCTCAACTTGCCAGCAGAAGAGGTGGTAGAATAAAAACTAGAAGGTATAGAATGAATAAAATATATAAATCCAATAAAAAAAATAAAAAGACAAAACGAAGAAAAAGTAATTAAAAATATTATTTAAAGCGTCTTAAAGATTTTTTAAATAGTTTTGAAAATAATATAATTTTTAGTTTTTATGTTTTTAGCATAAAATATAAAAAAATTGAAATACTTTTAAAAAACAATAAATAAAGTACCAATAACGTGCCATCAACTTGATATAAATCTGAAATGTCTTTCATCGCTGAATCCGAGCCATCCCTTTGTATTCCCCGCGTTTTCAACAATATTACGGAGCAAAGAATTCGTAAAGTCTTTGAAGAGATTGCCCTTGGCAAGATCAGTCGTATTGATATTGTTGAGCGCAAGAACGAAAAAGGAGATGCGTTTAAGCGAGTGTATATCCACTTTTCAAAGTGGTTTTTGAATGAAGAAGCGCAATCCGCGCGCAATAAGATAATCTCAGGTAAAGAAATTAAAATTGTATATGAAAATCCTTGGTTTTGGAAGGTGTCCGCAAACAAATGTATTCCTCAGAGAACAAGACCTTATATTGAGTTTGGCGATGTTGACGAATTTGGACGAAGTTTAGAACTAAGAAATGAGTTGGAAAGCCGACACCCAGTACCACCAAATGCCCGAAGACCACTTAATGACCAAAGACCACTTAACGATAGAAGACCACTTAACGATAGAAGACCACTTAACGATAGAAGACCACTTAACGATAGAAGACTACAAAAGCCACAAGATTACCTGAAGCCAAAAGCCAAAATGCCTCCAAAACCTCCAACAGTAACAAAAGAGGTTGTTTCAGAGGTTGTTTCAGAGGTTGTTTCAGAGGTTATTCCAGTTCCACAAGTATTTGAGCCAATGACTCCACCAGGTTCTCCGCCAAGACAGAACTCATATCTTGATATTGATGAGCCAATTGATAATAAACCAATACTGAATTATGGAGCTGTTCCAGTACCAAAGAAACGAGGAAAAGTCCAAAAGAAGAAGATCATGTTCGAGATTGAAGAAATTGTAAATGGAGAAGAAGAAGATGATTTGTACGGAGACCTTGTGTTTGAGATGGAGACAGATGATGTGTGAATGTATACATGTATGAATGCTGTTGTATTATTAAAAAAATTTTTTGTTAGTTATTACACATTTTCTCATTTAGAGCAACGCCCATTATTCACTACTTTCTGTTGGAAATCTGTAGTCTAACCATCCAGCAACAGGAACACCTTGAATTGGTGATAAACCATAACCATATTTTATTGATATAACATTGTAACCTAACATTTTTAATAATGTTAATATCTGACTACTTGTATGTCCAACATAACAAATTAAAAAAATGGGTTTATCTTTGGGTAACTTCTTCAAGTTTTTTTCATCTAATATATTTAACCAGAATATATTTTTTGCCCCTTTAATATGCATTTTGTTATATTCTTTTTCCGTTCGTAAATCAATTAAAAAATAATCTTTTTTTTTTAAATAATATTTTGTGTAAAAATCAATGGGTGTTATATAATTCCAATCATCTTTTATACTATGTAAATATTCTCTTAAAGTAACAATATTCATTTTTAATATAATAAATAAAAATATTATTTATTTTAATTTATAATATGCATTTTAAATGTGCAAATGTGTAAAAATTATTAATTTTTCAAGTTTTATTAAAATTTTTAGTTACAAATTTTTACAGCAATATAAAAAAAAATTGAAATACTTTTGAGTAACATATTAAGAAGTACAAATAGCTCTAAAACAAACATCAAGTTTTCAATCAATATGTCTCGCAATATCAAAAACGCATCTCAAATCCAGAAATACTGCAAAGTGTGTCACGATGCGGGAAAATCAGAATCAGAATATCGCTCTCATTTCATTAGAGATAGTCGCGACTCCAACTCAACTGTTGTGTGTCCTACTCTATTGGCCTTAGAATGCCGATATTGCTATAAAAATGGCCACACAGTTAAGTATTGCCCAAGCATCAAAGACAAGGATAAACAACAAAGACGAACAGAATCAATAATTCGTCATCAAAATACCCCTCAATTAAAGCCAAAAGGTAACCCAATTACTCATAATGATTTTGCTTGCTTAGAATGTGATTCGGACGAAGATCAAGTATTAAAGCCAGTATTAAAGCCTATTTTGACAAAGCCAAGAGAACAATTTCCAGCGCTTTCCTCAAACTCAGTTTATTCTGCTCAGCCAGTAAATAGAAACTACGCAGAGGCGCTGAATAAAGAACCAGTTGCTTTGCCTTCTGTTACAAGCTTAGCTGAAAGCTTGGGTACAAGACCAGCTCCTTGGGCTTCAAGAGTTCAACAAACAGTCAGCAAGACAAGTTGGGCAGATGAAGTTGACAGCGATTCGGAAACTGACTAATAATTGTTTGTTGTTGTAATTTAATTATCTTTCTTTTTTTCATTCATTTATTTCTTTTGTCCATTTATTTCTTTTGTCCATTTATTTCTTTTGTCTAAAATTGGAATTTAAAATAATTACGAATAAAAGAAATAAATTTTTTTTTAGTTCGGCATAATTATGAGCTATTTAAAAAAAAATTGAAATACTTTTGAACAATGTAATTATCAGTACCAATATACGCTAACCGCTCACAAAGAAAATGTCAATCAATAGTTTAATGATCCAATTTGTTGAATTTGAATATACTGCCGAATATATTGCCAATGTGTTTTGGAGACAACATATTGCTCAAGTAAGTAACATTACATTAATTCCTTATTTACAGAATAGCGATGTATTCTATGTGGGTTATATCACAATTGACCATTGGGTCGATAGTGAAGCCGCATATAACTTTGTACAGCGCCTCAAGAACCAAGGAACAGAAGCACGTCTGGTTCACTCAGGCGACGATTGGTGGGCAGTTAAAAAAAACTCTCACAACAGCGGAGAACTTGTTGTTGGAAATTACACTACAATTTTCGACAGAAATTACTATCAAAATGGCGATGAAGTTGCTGTAGATGTTGCTGTAGATGTTGCTGTAGATGTTGCTGAAGAAGAAGAATATAAAGAAGAATATAAAGAAGAATATAAAGAAGAAGATTATGGATGGGTTGTAAAAGAAGAAGCTAAAGAAGATTATGGATGGATTGAAAATAATAAATGGGCAGAAGACGAATGGAAGCAAATCTGTGTGGAAACAGTCATTTAATGTGTTTGAATTGTTGTAAATAATTGTTGTAAAATAATTGATAAAAGTTAAAATCTTTTTTCATTTAACAATAGTTGTAATTTCACCTACAAAATACAATAAACTAATATTACGAGTTTATATTGTATGAATGAACTTCGATAATATTTTCACCATAAAAAAAGTTATTTTTATTTTTAATTACACATTTTTAATTATGAAACATAAATTCTCTGCGACGAGAACAAAATGACATTTTTGCTTCGGCTATTTCTGGAACCGAAACTTGTGCTAAAGGAAGAGGAATTACAACAGGTTCTAAATGAGGTGGAATTATAGGAGCATTTTGTTGCTCCGGTCTAAATTGAGACATTATTGCTCTAAATTGTCCGTATACTTGACCAGCCCTGCGCTCATATTCTGGATATTGGTCTTCTGATTCACGTATCTGGTCGAACAATATATTTTTAACCAAATCTTCAATTGTTATACCTCTTTCAACCAACTTTTGAGTTACATATATAGAATCAGGAACTTGTTGAGAATCAGTTAACGATGATGCGTCGTCATCGTCTCCATCAACAGTTCCCCAATCATTGCCTTCACCTTCAACCTCTTCTTCAATTTCTTCATTATTTATAATTTGATTGAATATTCTAAAGGCAGTAAGTGAGTCATCATTAAACATTTCTTGTGGAAGATCGCTGTAATACGAATTTGTATCATCATCGTTGTCTGTTTTCCGCTCTTCAGCCATAACAGTACGACAATAAGGACATCCAAATCCGTTAAACGCTGCGTTCTTCATTAAACAAGAGCAATGAAAAGTATGACCGCATTCAGTTACTACTTTATTAGCAATTTCATCAATATTTTCCATACAGATAGGGCATTCGATAGTTGACATTTTCGTTTAGCTTTTGTAGCGAGTTGATGTATATTTGTACTCATAATTATATTGTTCAAAAGTATTTCAATTTTTTTTTATATTAGTGTAAAAAAAATTAACTAAAAATATTTAAAGCTTTAATAATATTTTTAGTTAATAATATTTTTATTTTAATTAATTTAATATTTTTTTAGTTATATTATTTTTACACTAATATAAAAAAAAATTGAAATACTTTTGTACAATATAAATATATGTACAATTAAACACATATAAAAAGCTTTAAAATGCCAGTCGTTACCCGAAGTCAATCAATTAAAATTCAAGAACAATCAATTAAAATTCAAGAACAATCAATTAAAATTCAAGAACAATCAATTAAAAAACAACCAATTCAAGAACAACCAATTAAAAAACAAGAACAACCAATTCAAGAAGACGAAAAAACTGTTCTTCTTCGTTGGTTTACAAAGGTAATCAAACAAAATTTGTTAGATATTAATAAAAATGTAAACGAAAAAAGAACATATAGAGCTGTTCTGAATACCAAACATGATTATTCAAACAATGAAAGTCAATACAGAAGAATACATTACGATTTGATTCGTCGTATGACTGAAATGTTTTACACAATAAATATGTATTATCCTCTTGTTGAAAGTTCAAAAACAAATAGTTTGACAATTGTTATGTATAATAGGATTATTTATATGTATGGTGAGTTATATGATAATGTGGAATTAATGCCTAAAAATTATGATGAATATAAAGTAATGTACGCATTGCTTACTGAGTTCAAAGATGCTGAAAAAATGTTAATACAATATATTCCATATTACCAACATTTTAATGTAATTCAAAAAAATATTATTGCGAAGGTAAATGAGATGTTTAATGATGCTAAAATGAAATTATTGTAATTAACTAACTATTTTTTTTAATCAATTATTAATTATTAATTATTTTTTTATAAATTATTAACGCATTTTGAATAAAATTATTGTTTATTATAAAAAAAATTGAATTAATTTTTTAAGAAGAATAAATTATTACACTTAGCCACATACCCAAAACTTTAAAAATGCCAGTCGTTACAAGAAGTCAATCAATCGCCAATTTTATTAAAAATACTGAGAAATCAGTTAATTTAATAATTAAAGAAAGAGAACAAGAACAGGTAAATAATTCAGAAAATTTTGAATGGTTTGTCGAAACCACCAATAATAAATTGGAAGTTATACGAAAATTTGTAGAAAATAAGAGAGAATTATTATCATTAATTGACGAATCAATTGATTCAAATAATGAAAAAATATATCAACAAGTTAAGACCATTCATTATAAAATGCTTTGTGTTTTAACAGAATTGTATAACATATTTAATAATTATACTCCGAAATTTTATAATAGAATCAAGTTCAGTAACCTCCATATAACTACGTATAATAAGATAATATATTTATACTCCACGTTATGTAATAGTAATAAATATTTAATGCCTCAAACACGTTATGAACTTAAAGTATTTATGTCAGCAATTAAAGAATTACAAGATGCTGAAAATATGCTTATCCATTATGTTCCAAGAAAATTCCATTTTGATGAAGACAAAAAACAATCTCTTTTGAAGAAATTAAAAGAAATTATAAAAACAGCCGAGAATGATATTAATTGCTTAAAACGCAAAAGAAATATTGTGAATTATGCTGGGATGTCAACAGACGATGACGATGACGATGAGGATTATGTTCCAGAATCGTGCGAGATGCTTCTTGAAAACGCGTTTACAGTTCCCAAACCCTCCTTAAAAAAAAATATATATAGATATACATTACCAAAAGGAGGGGTTAGAATTCCAATTAACAGTTCAAATATTCTAATATTAGTTTCAAATTACGACTATATTGATACTGATAAGATTAGTAAATTATTATATGAGGAAGGTGCTCTGGAAGTCAGTTCTAAAATATTAAATACAAATATATTTATTAATTTGAATGATAAAAAGAAATGGAAAAATTGTATAATCGCAGCAAAATTTCCAGAAACAACCGATATTAATTATGTTTATGAAATGGTTCATCAGGAATATCCAAGTATTTTAAGAAGCGTTGGTGTTCATTCAAACGATGACGAAGAATGTTGTAGAATACAAAAAGCACACAATCACATCCTGTTTATTTATGATAACTAACTAATTAACTAACTAATAATTTTTTATTGAATAATAAATCCATTCAACAAAAATCATCCATAGCCATAATTCTCCAATATATCTGTTATAAATAATTTTTCTCATTTGTTAGTATTTATAATAAAAAACTAACAAACAAACTATTAATTAATGTTTATAATTAATGTTTTTATCCAAAAGTAGATTCTTTGGTATATTGAATATATAAAAATCCATCAATATCTTTTTCGTATTCATAAACATTTCCAATAATAGAATTTGATGACATAGTTTTGTTATTAATGAATAAAAAGATTGCTTCTTCTGGTTTTAATTGCATTCTTTTTCTAATGACATAAATGAATTGTCCAATTGTTAGTTCATAAGGAACTAAATATTTTTTTTTATCAATTTTCGGTAAATCAGTTTTTCTTGTTCTTTCACAAATGATAGGTCTCCTGTCTGGAAATTTAATTAAAACGCGAGATGATTCTTCTACTCTTTGTTCAAATGAATAATCGAATTTGAAATCCGATGTATGCATTATTTATAACTTATAATGTTATTTTTAATTAGATTTTCTAACTTTTGTATAACGGAAACCGCGAGTTTTACACAATAAAGCCAGTATCGTGATTGGGCTGCGGTTTTCTATTTAAGGGTTTTCTATTCTTACAAATCAAATGTTCAAACAAAAATAAAAAACATTTTTTTCTAACAAACTAACAAATTGAAATAACCAATCTAAATTATTTACATTTTTTTATACCAAGGAGATTCTGTAATAAATAAATTCCATTTTGCTGTTAAAATAAGAACCCATCCAAACAAGAAAAATAATAATGCTGTTTCTTGACCAATTGGGTTTTTCTGTAAACGCGGATTAAATTCATAAATCAGTAATACGGCCATAGAAATTATAAAAATAAATTCAGTTCTTTCTTTCCAATATAATAATTTAGGGTCTATTTTGGCAGCTTTATCGCTTGTAGAATGTGAAAGAATTATATGTCCAATAGCAGAAACAACAAAAACAATTTTGATGAAAAATATGAAAATAATAAAAAAGTCATGCCAAGTTTCTAATTTAAGCTTCATTATATAATAACGTTAGAAAACTTATTTATAATTTATTGTCGTAATGATTTAGTAAAATTATTTATTGGATCTGTTAGTATAGTCGCCTTAAAGTTTTTTCTACAACGATCACATTGTCTAAATGACCCTCCATCATTCATTAAAGACATTGATGATTTATGACTGCAATAAATACAAATAGTGCTGTAAATAATTGGTTTGGTATAAGTTGATGAATCAATATGGTGTATTCTATAAGCATCGTCTAATAATGTATAATTCATTATTTTATATAATTATCAATTAAAAAAATAATAAAAACGCAACAATAATATATAATGCCTTGTTCAGCCACATGTATGATTTCGCTTGCTTTAATTATATCAATGATTTATTTTCAAAACGCTACATCAAAAAGTAAAATTGTTCAGGAATATAAAAAACAATTGCCTTCAAATTTACAAAATCTATATGAAAAAATATCAGCAGAAAGATTGCGTTTAAATTATTACGGATATGCTTTAGGTTTAATATTGTCCTTAGTAATAATTGTTTCAAATTATGTTTCAAAGCGCAACAAACTAACAACAACAAGCATAATTTGTTTAGCTATCGTTGTTAGTTTCTTTACGAATTATTTTTACTATATATTAAGTCCTAAATCAACATATATGTTACAACATATAAATTCACCAGAACAAACAAAAGCTTGGTTGGCAATGTATAAAGAAATGCAGTATAATTATCATTTTGGTATGGTTGTTGGAATAGTTGCGGTAGGAGTTTTAGCATTTGCTTTTAGATGTTGAACCAATTATAAGGATTGAATCCATAATTAACCTCTACTCCAAGATGAATTAATCCGTGAACTCCAACAGTAATAGCGATTAATGATAAAATCGTAATTTTTCGGTAATAATCTAAACGAACAAATTGTTTAAAATTAGATATAACTATCATTAAAATTGTTAATACGAGAAGTCCAGTTATAAATAATGAGTTAAATGATGGTGCTAATAACATTATATAATATAATTTGATATTATATTTTTTTGAATATAAAATGGGTAAAAGAAATATTGTATAAGTCTTAAAACAACTTAAAGCCAATATGTATATATAATATGTAATGGTTTCTTACAGCGATAAATAATTTAAAAAATATTTCTTAAATAACAACAGAAACTTGCAAGAGAGCTCGTGTGGTGCAGTTGGTTAGCATATCGTGCTTATAACACGAAGATCGACGGTTCAAGCCCGTCCATGAGCAAATTTTTATAAGTATAAAAATTCAAATACTTATAAAACGATTTAGATATATTATATTTAGTCATAATAAAAATGAACAGTGAATTGGGTGACGATGATTGGCAGAATATTGAAATCCCAGATGAACTTATTGATTTTCCGGAGACAATTAAAAATAAGACAATTAAAAATAAAGAAAAAGAACTAAAAGAATTAGAAGAAAGAAAATTAGTCGAAGCATCAGAATTACCTTTGATAAATGAATTATTTACTACAAGAACGGACGAAATAACGAAAGAACCTATAACGAAAGAACCTATAACGAAAGAACCAATAATTAAAGAACCTATAACAAAAGAACCTATAACAAATATTAAGGACAAGAAGCGTAAGACACGTAAGAGTAAAAGTAAAAATAAAAAGGGTAAAAAATAAAAAGAATTGATTATAATATATTTTTTATAAAAAAGAACTTAAATACAACAAATGTATATAATATGGGGGCAACACCTAGATTGTTTCGTACAGCAATTTTTATTTTTATATTTAAATAAATTGGAAACAAGCAAACAGGAAATGATGGATACAGCATACAAAATCGTTTAACCGAAATATTAAAACGTTCTCTTAATGTTTGTTTTAATTGGATAGATGATTTACATACTAATTGTATCTAATGACAGCAAATAAAATAAAAATAATTAAATACAAGTTTTGTTATAGTTGCTTTATTGTTCAATATTGAATGGTTAAAAACAATAACCTGTATATATCTTTTATTAATAAGTATATATAGCTCTAAAACCTAAAGAGATTTTAGTTGAGTCGTTAGTATTTTGTGCGGTTTAGTTTTCAACTAATAAAAATACATAAAGAAAAAATATAGTGTCGGAACCGTTCTTTAAAGAACACCTATCTGTCGCGTTTGTTTTTCTTGTCTTTTTACAATAAAAGAATTCTTATTGTAAAAAATTAAATATATTGTTAAAGATTTAAAAGCTTATATACATTGAATTTGAACATAAATTATTAATGTTTTCTATGTTTATTTGTTTTTTTAATTACTTTATGTCTTTTGTTAGTTCTTTTTCTTTTTAACATCGTATTAGTCTTTATCTTTCTTTTTGTTCTCAGTTTTCTTCTATTTGTTCCACCTTCTCTATACTCGCTAATAAATTTTTTTGTATAAATTGGTTCTCCTGTTATATTTAATTTAACTAACAAATATTCCAATTCAATAGTCCGATTATTATCATTTAATGTTTTATCTATCTGTTTATTTGGCGAAGACTCGTATAAAGAAAAAATATAATTATGTATTCCTGAACCTTTTGGAGGAGTTGGTTGTTTATATTCAAAAAAATTTATACCTTCTCTAAAATTATTTCCAGGTATATAATCTACAATCCAATGAATATAATTTCCAGCAACGCCATTTGGATCATACATTATCAAACAATATTTTTTGTTAGTATCTAATCCAGATAAACTAACAAAAGGTTTGTCAATTGTTTCTTGTGGAGTTAAAAATTGTCCTGATACCACGATATTATTATACCTGATATCCATAAGTTATTTAAATATTATTTTAATAAATAAATTGATGATATTCCAAATATTAACCCAATTATTTTTCTTATTGTTAGTTTTGAACCGAAAAACAACATGCTTGGAATTATAACAATTAATATTGCAATTATTTTCACTAAAGAATACTGAATAAACATATCATCGTTTTTGAGTAATTTAATATAACTATAAATTAAACCACATTCTGATAACGCAACAACTAACAACCATAAATTATTTTTATTTGTCTCATAATATTTTATTATAATTATTGTTAATGCACTAAAAAATGATGCCATAAATAACCATTTATGTGATTGTATATTTTCAATAAACATTTATAAAATATACAAATATTATCTATTATTTTTTTTCGTTTTAGATTCCCCCCCAATTACCCCCAATTACCCCCATTTACCCCCATTTCTCTAAGTTTTGTAAAAACTCTGTCTCTTATTTTTCCTACCCTTCATCTTCGTTCATTCTAATTTAATATAATATTAAAATAAACAT